>Ga0134125_10001101_pt1 | contig 33977 bp, 34 predicted proteins | sample KB31751_FD_96464 | JGI IMG/M metagenome (GOLD analysis project Ga0134125, IMG submission 96464) | Terrestrial soil microbial communities with excess Nitrogen fertilizer from Kellogg Biological Station, Michigan, USA - KB3-175-1 | ecosystem: Environmental > Terrestrial > Soil > Unclassified ...
GATAAAGGCGTAGACCCCGTGACTCCACACGCGCGTCCCGGATCTCAACGAGCGGAGAAGGAAGCTGCAAGGAAATCATGCCATTGACTCGCATCGTTGCAGGTCGCCGACTCGTCTGGTCTGAGCGAGGCAGGTACAAGTATCCTACCCGGCCCGCTGAAACCGACCGAATTCGGTTGGTAGCACCCGGTCTGCCTCGCCGAGGTTGTCTGCCTCGCGGCAGCTCAGGGCCAGGGCAGGCACCGAAGCGAGGAGCGAGGCATGTGCCTCACGCGGGTGCTAGTGCCTCATCGTCTGCCTCACCCCGGATCGGCCGGGGAACCGCCGGGTTGGGAGGGCAGCGCGATAAGAGGGTCTACCCCCACTACCGTGCAGGTCAGAGCCCTTTACCCGGGGGGTCTACCGGGGTAAAGGGCCCCCTCTACCGAGCGAGGTCGGATAGAGCCTCCGTCTGAGGACCGCCGATTGTTGCCAGCAAGGGGGCACCGCCTTTCAAACCAGTACGGGGAGCATGCGTTCGAGGGTGACAGGCCCCCGTGCTGGCCTCGGAACTGCGGTCTGGATCGCTCTTGCCGAGGTCATGTCGTGGTGTATGAACGAGGCTTGACATGGTCCACAGCGATGCCCCGTTCGACCAGCAGCTCCTCCACGTCGCGGTAGGAAAGCCCGTAGCGCAGGTACCCACCGTACCGCCAAGGTGATCACCTCCGACGGGAACCCGGAAACCGGCGAATCCAGACCTCGGTGTGGACACTCGGGTAGGGCGACGACGCATCAGCCCAGCCTGCCCGCTCGCAGTGATCCGCCGATGCAACTGTGCGCCACATATACATTTTCATTTTACCCCGGTGAACCGCCCTTGGGTCAACCAATCGAAACGTGGTTTAGCATTACCGCCCGGAGGTCCATCCGTCGCGGCACATTCACCAGCGTCAAAGCCCTGATTAAGCAGATACGGCGACTACATCACACGCTGGAACAGCAGCGTCAAACCATTCTCTGGACCGCCGCCGCCGGGGAAATCCTAGCCAAAGTCTGCCTCGTCGAAATCAACATCTAAAAATTTGACAACAACGCTAGATAAACAAAGCGGACTCACGACACGCTAGTTGATCTAGACGGAACTGCCCCGAGAAGAGCGGGACGAGATCTCCACGGAACCCACGCGATCCTCGCAGTCCCAGCACCAGAGATAAGCCGCCCCCCACAGCATTTGATCGTCGTCCCGGACCTGCGTTCCGTTGCACTTCGGGTAGTCCGCTCTGTGCGCATCTATGCCACGCACCTCGCCTTCTTTGGCTGGCCGCAAGGTACCGGATCTTCGGATCCGGATCAGGTAGCTGGGCTTCTCATCCATCGTGGCCATCCTCGAATTCGGGCTAGAGAATCATAATGCTGGCATCTCCAGGAGATGTAGCGGTGACATCCGAATTACCAGTGATCGGAAAAGCGGACGGCCAGTTCCTGGAGAATTTAGTGCGTCTTCGCTCGACGGTTGTGGTCGACAGCGCCGCGCTCCCTCGCGAGTCTCATAACCAGGAGCTGTGTCCGGTGCACGATGATCGCAGCAGCAAGCCGGAGATCATCCCATTGGTCGCCGCCCCTGCCGGCTTCGAACGGTTGTTCGTTGGTTGGTCGACCGGCAGAGTGGGAGACGGTGCGCGCAACGGTGGGCCAGGAGCGCCCGGGCATTGATCAAACACACCACCTCTTTAACTTCTGTGACTCACAGTAGTTAGTACACCGTTAATACTACGCTCGGTCGTGGACAATCTTGCGATACAAGGGTGTTGCACATCTGCACATAGTGTAGCGGAGATCCGATAGCTCCATGTGGATTCTCGATCGGGTGAGGCGTCTGACCGAAGTACCGGCCCTTCACCCCTAAAGCCAAGGCAAGCCGTGTGCGGTGGTGTGCACCAGAGGGATCACCTGGGTCGATACGGTGGCGAAGGTTGCATCCGCCGTCCCCTGAGCCAGTAGAACACCGAGTTGCCGGGGTTTAACGGGATGGTAGCTCGCCAGATGTCTTTCTTGCCGCGCACATGGTCATCAGACCGGGCGGCCAGATCCCGCCAAGCAATCACAACGAGGACGACCTGGATTGGCACAATGACCGCTAGCAATCTTTTCCGATGAGGGGTCATGATCTTGATCTGGGTCTCATGGTCGGGTGTTAGTTGGTACGGACGGTTCCTTACCTCAGAGGTGTCGGGGCCGAATCGGGAAGTCCATAGGCGCTACGGGTCGGTGGATAAAGACCTCAAAGCGCCTTCTTCGGTAATCTGATTGAGATTCGGAGCAGCGGAAGATTATCTGAAGCGTTGCGCTAGCTAACGAAAATTCACTGACGGACGGGGGCTACACTGACCGGAGTCGGGACGCCAATAGGGTCTGCTCATTACTTGAGGTCGGACACCGATCTTATGGATGCAGTCGACATCTACGTCTAGCGTTGGCGCATCCTTAGGTTGATGACCAGCAGGAAAAAGCAGATCACACCGGAATCGCCATGAAGTCGTTTGCTGGTCTGGATCAGACTGCTTGAGTGAGCTCATCGAAGACCATCGCGACACGTAGCTTCGGTGGTCCATCAACGGCGAGTTCGTAGTGGCCACGGCGATATTATGCATAAAAGCGAGCCCGGCGATGACAATCCGGGTGCTAACGTCGGTTTTTAGACCGCGCATCGGCCGCAGCCGTCGTTTCAACTGCGCGTCGTCTGCTTCGATCCGATTGTTGGCGTAGCGCTCCATGCGATGCCACGCCTTGGGAAGGACCTCTTCGAGCACCGGAGGTAGCATCCAGCCTGGTCGGTGACCACCTCGACCGGCGCCACGACGGCGCTGACCAGCGCACGGTGGGCAAACCGTCGGGCTGCGCCGCTGTCCCGCCGAGGTGAGACTTACACATCGATCACCTGGCCATACTCATCCACGGCCCGGTAGACATATCGCCAACAGCCGGCGACCTTGATGAAAGTCTCATCGACTTGCCAGCGCGACCCGATCGCGTGCCGGGCGCAGCGGGAGCTTCAGCCAGAATGTGCGTGAACCGCTGGACCCACCGGTAGAAGGTGAATCGCTGGGTGCAGCGATTCACTCCGCTGCTGATCGAGGCGGCCCGGCCCTGCCGGCACTGCCCCGGTGACAGGTGGTTCGTGAACGAGACCTATGAAAAAGTCGCCGGACGGTGGATCTATCTGTACCGAGCGATCGATCAGTTCGGGCAGGTCATTGCCGTACTGGTATCCCAGAAACGGGATCTAACGACCACCCGCCGGTTCTTCACCCGCGCCCTCGAGCACGGCCCACGACCCGGCGAGGTGACTACCGGCCGGGCACCGGCCTACCCGCGAGTGCTCGATGAGCTGCTACCCGCCGCGTGCCATGTCATGGCGCATACGCGAACAATCCCCTCGAATCCGATCATGGATGGCTCAAGGCCAGAGTGCGGCCGATGCGCGGACTCAAACGGCTGCGCTCCGCCGCGTGATCAGCACCGGCCACGCGTTCCTCCAAAACCTCCGCCGCGGCCACTACGAACTCGGCGTCGATACCGACCCGAAACGACAGCTCCTGGCGGCGTTCACCGAACTCGCCCTCGCCATTTGATCGCAGCCCACGCAGACTTGCCACGCCCGCATCGCATCAACGCAACAGCGCCGCCGACGCGACTGACCTTCGGTCAAGCACCGTGGCGCGCTGTGCAGCACGCCAGGCTCAGCCCCACAGGATCGGCGACATCACCGGCGCCCCGCCCTCGTCCTCAAACCGAGCTGGAAGTGACATTCGCTGAGAAACCTGAGTGCCCTGGCCGAAAGGCGCGCTTGCGGCTCAGGTCCTACGCTTTCAAGGCAGAGGAGAGCCCGGCCGGGCACGGACACGGTGCGTCGCCGCGGGGAGCGAGCACTCCGAAAGGATGGACACGACGTGGATGTGTTGCGGGCCGGAGAAAGCCTGGGAATCGACCAGAAGCTCACCTCCAGCAACGGCAAGTACACCCTGATCATGCAGGGCGACGGGAACCTGGTGCTCTACGCGCAGGCCAACACTCCGGTCTGGTCAACCAGAACTCAGGGCAAGGGCGCAGTCCGTGCCAGCTTGCAGGATGACGGTAACCTGGTGCTCTACACAAAGGAGCAGGACAGGTGGTTTCACAAAGATGCAGCCGCCGCAGTCTGGGCCGCCCACACCAGCGGCGAGAATGTCAGGCTCGTCCTGCAGGACGACCGTAACCTGGTCATTTACACCTCAGACGGTCGCGCGCTGTGGGCGTCGGGCACGGCCCTGGCTGGGACAGCCGAAGCCCCGGCTGCGCCGACTCAGGCCCCAGCTGCACCGACTCAGGCCCCGGCCCCACCGACTCAAGCCCCGGCAAAGCGGATCTATACGGTGGTGAGCGGGGACACCCTGTGGGCGATCGCGGAGAGGTTCTACGGTAACGGTAGCGAATATCCCAAGATCGCCTCCGCCAACGGCATCGCCAATCCGGATCTCATAATGGTCGGGCAAGAGCTCACCATACCCGAGTGACTCAAAAAGGCACTGTTGCGTTCGCCGATGGCCGGCTCGGGCAGGCTGTGCTGATGCGCAGTCGCCACTCTCGGCTGGCAGTGCCGCAATCCAGCTTCGTCGGGTTCCGCTTCCCGCCGGAGGTGATCACGCTTGCGGTGCGCTGGTATTTGCGGTACGGATTGATGCCCCTATGGATGTCAAGGCGCTGAATGCTGCTGGGTCAGGATCAGGGCTGAGCTTGATGAGCTGGTAAATCTCGCGCGCGACGTAGCGCTATAGCCAGCGGATCGCTTCGCGGGCAGTCTTGCCTTCGGCGATGCGGCGTTGGATGTAGTGGCGGCTGCGATTGTCCCAGCGCAGCCGGGGTAAGACGATGGAGTAAAGGCGCAGTTTGCTTGCCGGTCCCACCGCGATTGAGTCGACGGCGCTGGGCCTCGCCCGAGGACGCCTCGACCGGACTGACACCGCACAGGACGGTGAAGGAGGTCTCGCTGTGCAGTCGTTCGGGTTGTCTCCAGCGGCGATAAGCAGCACGGCCGCGGCGTGGTGGCGGGCCGAGCCGAGCAGCAGCCAGGATCCGGAAGGGTTTTCCCGGGCCACGCGCAGCACCAGCTTGCGAATCTCACCGGTGATCGGTGGACGGCCCGACCGGTGCGGATAGATCCATCGTTGGGTGACCAGGGCACGGCATGTTCAGTTCTCATTTGACCGGCACGTGAGACAGGTGACGCCAGAGCAACACCCCATCCACTGACTCGGGCTCCCTGCCGATGAGGTTGGTGGCCTGCTTGCGCAAGACGTCAAAGTTCTGCGCTGGACCGAGCACGACCGTGCAGGCCTTCCATCGGTGCAGGTCGGCGACGAAATCACTGCGCATCGCTTGGGTCAGCTGCCGCAGCTGGCCGTCGGCCATGACATCGGAAAACAGCGCACCGGTCTTGCTCGGTTGACCGCCTACATAGGCTCGCCCGTTCGCGCCGGGACCGATGAAGTACCCGCCAGGCATTGCGAACGACATCCCGGCCGCCTGCTGCCACAGCATCGCGTCGGGGGATGTACCGCGGGGAAATGGCAGGATCAGCGCACTTCCGCCGGGACAGGCCAGGTCCTGGGTTGCCCGGTGGGTAAAGAATGCCGGGATCGTCGGCGCATCCCTACCTGGCAACGGGGTGGGAAGTAACGGGAGAAGCGCGATCGTCACCGCGGTCAACCCAACGCCCCGGACCGAGGTTTGCTGATCGAACGCCTCGTCCAGCGCGAAGGCCAGCGCCGCGCCAAGCAATCCAGCAGTGAACAGAGCAAATCGAGTAGTTATGACGTGCTCGAAACCAGGAAGCCCGCTGAGCAGCTTCCACGGCAGCCAGACGCCCTGCTTCTTGCCGAAGATTGTCAGCCTCTCGCCCAACGCCAGCACGGCCACCACCAGCGCCACCAGCATCGGGATACGCACCCAGACGTTGCGCCAGCGCAACACCAGCACCAGCAGGCATAGCACAATCAGCGGCCAGCCCAGGTAGGCGGTGTGCTCTTCCGACCTTCCGGGGAAACCGTTGGCCTGCTCGATGGCCGAATGCCAGGCGAATACCTGTCGCTCGGTCGGCACCACGTAGCCGGCCAGATCGGCCGGGTACTCGGAGGTGGTGAACGGGCTGCCCTTCTGCTGCAGCGGGCCCAGCAGCTGGTAACCAAGCGGTACTCCGGCGATCAACCCGAAGGTGCCCAGCGCGGCCAACGCCCTACCGGTCACCAAGCGCGCCCTGCGCAACGCCAACCTCGGGTAGCTGAATACGAACATGAGCGTCAACAGCCCGACGACCACGCCGGTGTCAAATAGCACCTCCTCACCGACTAACACCTGGGCGCCGGCGATCACGCCGAGCAGCACGGACAGCTTCAGGTGCGGATCCTCGCTGATCATGATGCGCACGGCGAGCAAAATCAGCACTGGCACGAGCACGTTGAAGACCAGATTGGGATGGCCGAGCGCCTGAGCCATCATCGCGGGCGAAAAGCCGAACAGCGCGCCGCCCAGCGCAGCTGGCAACGCACGCACCGACATAGACCGCAGGCACCAATACGCCGCTGCGGCCGAGCCCGCCAGCCCCAGCGTGGTGAGCACGGTGACGGTGCCCAGCCCGCCGAACAGCACGGTGACCGGCGCGAATAGCAGGCCTGGCAAGGCCATGCCGTTGTTCCACATCAGGTTGATGCCCGTCGGCGCATCGAGCTTGTCGCTGAACAGCGGGAACTGGCCGTTGAGCAGCGCGTGCGGCGTCCAGTTGAGCAGCCAGGAGAACAGCGTCATGTCCGAACCGTTGATTGCGGTGACTCGCATTCCCAGCGGTGACCACCACGACCAAGTCAGCAACAACGCCAGCGCTGCGTAGCAGCTCAGCACGATTGCCGTCGGCCAACACGGGTTAGTCGACCGGAGCCTCGACGGCTCGGTCATGAGAGTCTTGTTCGAGTTCGTGGTGACTCCGTCCGACGTTCGCTCAAGCACTCGACTCTCCATGGATGCGCAACGCCGAAGGATAGGGTCGGCTGCGGCACCGGCCTGCGCACGCCCCAGTACTAATGGACAAGCGCATGCATCTAAGGGCAGATCAGGGCCGGGGTTCGGTCGTCCTGATGTAGAGGCCTTGGGGTGCTCCGGGGGTGTGGACAGGTCGGAAATGCGTCCGGAAGTACGTGGTCAGCAGCGGTGTCCAGGCGATCCGGCGATGATTGAGATCGGACACCCAGACGTATTGTGCGTGGGCGAATGCCGCGGCCCACAGCTGCCGGACTGCCGGCACTTGATCGGCTCCGGTGACTCCGTTGCGGCCATGGCTGAGGCTGTAATCGGTGCCGATGGCATCGACGAGGACAGGGCAGTCGGGCACTGTGGAGACGAACCGGTTGGCGGCGATCGTGAACGATGCGGTGTCGGTGAGCACGCAAGCACCCGGCGTGATGACCAGTTCTGCCGCGCGGGCAGGGTTGTACGCGTGCTCCGCTGTGGTCAGGTTGCGAACCTGGGCAACCGTCAGCACGGCGATCACGACAAGCGCCAGGCCGGCTCCGGTGTATCGGGCACGTCGCGCCCATTTAGTGGCGAGGACACCGGCTATCGGTGGCGCCAACGTGATGGCCAGGAAGGGTACGAGGAAGGCGGTGTAGTGGTAGTAGAAATCGGCAGGATACAGGAACGCGGTTACTATGCCCACGGTGGTGGTGAGCGCGAACCATTGCAACGCGGATAGGGAATGCCCCGCGATAAGCGCCGCGCGGGCGTAGCAGAAGATGATAAGAATCGAGACTGTGACCGAGACGGCTAACACCATTGCAGAGCCCATATCAGCGTGCGTAAGTCCGGTCATGCTCGCTAGCCGTTGCCAAGTAGGTACCCTGACATCGTCTACCCGGCTAAGCTGGGCGACGATAACGTTGTTGATGAATGATTTCGGCGCGGTGGCAGCAAACGGGATGATAGGAACAAGAAAACCGACCGAAACACCAATCCCGAATGTGACTGCGGCGCGGCGGCGCCTCAGGCACAGTGCTGCCAAGGCCAACACCGGTACGATGGCCCAAAGCTTGATAACACAGGCAAATCCGAATGCTGCCCCACCCCACCACAGCATCTTGCCTTGCCTGAGCGCATCACCATCGAAGACGGCCACCATTCCCGTCAAGCAAAACAGGATTAGCCATGGCTCGAGCAGGAGAGTATGAGCCGCCGCGACGGCGTCCGGAAAGACGGCAAGAAGTCCGCAGGCCACCGCGACCCAAAGCGCTCCACGGTGGCGAACCAACCAGCCCAAGAGCATGACGTTCGCGGCGCCGACGCATGCTGTCAGCACACGCGCGACCGCTAATCCACCGGCCGTGCCAATGGTTTTGGACAACACCGCCAGAGGTGCCATCAGCAGCATGATCCCAGGCGGATGTACCGCCACGAAATTCCGGTACGGCACGGCGCCGTGCACCATTCGTACCGCATCACCGAAGTACACCCCGTCGTCATATTCGGTCACGCCCATCAGGAAACCGGGCTGCGCCAACTGACCCAGGCGCAGCCCTAGACCGAGCACCGTCGCTGCGGCAATCACCGCAGTGGTTGCACGGACACAATGCTGTACGTGGCGACCGCCGGTCTTCCCTGATGCGTGCGCGATGGGCATGGTCGCTGACACCCCTGTAACATTAGCCGTCCACACAATCAACCTGGGACGGCGGGTTCTCACCCGTGTCGGTGTGCGCTCTACAGCATTCAGGAGCCGGCAAGCCAACCGTATTCTACGGTGTGGGTACCGAACTGGTCATCCACGTTAGGCGACCTGGGCATATTTGAACGTCTTACGAGGTACCAACCTTGCCGTCGTTGTCTGGGTCGTCGGATGGACTGATGAGGGCGAGGTAAACCTGTTCCGTGGTGACCTCCGCGGCACAACTTGCAGAGAGCAGTGCGTAGGCGAATTCCTCGCCACCATTCGGTCCCGAAAGCCACCACGCGGCGGCATCCACCAGCGTCCCGATCGAGGAGTGCCGCCTGGTCGTTAGGACATTTTCCGCCAGGCGTTGCAGCCATGCCGCAGCATTGCGTCCGGGCGGCGATTACTGCTGGAGAAGGCGGATCCCGCGTTGCAGCCGCTGGGGTGCCCCGGCGAGTCGGGACCCGATGCGGGACCCTCGTCACCGAATGTCAGAAACAGCCCGAAGCCGAGGATCGACAATTGGTCCTGGTAAGCGGCTGCTTCCAGCGTCGCGACGCCCGCGCCTATCGGCCGGCGCGCAGGTGGCCAACGATCTGATGGATCGATGCCGCCTCGACACTGCTCAGCAATGTGACGCTGGGCGGCTTGCTGCTCTGGCCGGTGCCGAGCCGGTCCACGGCGAACGTGGCGTAGCCGTGCCTAGCCATGTCGCGTCGGACCCCCGATCGGACTAACGTAAACGTAGATAGGCGACGGTGATGTCATCACGAACTTTGGTGCGTGGCCAGCGTTGCCCGATCGGGTCGCCGTCCTCAGCGGCGCGTACGCGTTGGATTAGTTCGCCTGGCCCGTGCTCTTCTAAGACCTTTGCGAGATCGGCCCAAGTGGCTAAGTGAAACCGGTCAACAAGGCGAGACGCACCATCACTGAGTAAAGCTATAGCCCGAAGGCCATGGACCGGAATTACCCCCGTGACCGCTTCAGTCGCCGCATGGGGATCTCCACTGGCTATCCAATAACCACCAGGGCGGTTGCGGTGCGCATAAAGTTCTTTGACGTATTTACGGTGCGCTATTTTATGATCTAAGCTAGCGGTTGGAACTTTGTCCATCGCGGCGCGGTACTGGCGTCCAACGCGTGCTTCCCGATCGTCGCTGATGACCTCCGGGTTGTTATCAAAACAGTCGAGCATTAACGTAGAGTCTCCCAATACCAGATATTCAAGGTCGGTGGCACTCGCTCGCATAGCCACGACAGTCGACGATGGACTTCCAGCGTAGTCCAGTTGACAGGTCGTTTCATGTAGGGACCGTACACGTTGAATAGATGTCGAAAGAGCTTTCGGTAACAAGGTGGATCCACTAATGATTTCGGTGATCAATATGGTGCCAAGTGTCTGAACGTACCAAACCACGCCGTGAAAACATCCTTGGTCTCGCTCAACCGCCGTTTGGGAACCGTCAAGAAGGACAGCCGCTCCCGGGGCCGCTATCACAAAGTCCTCATTATCGCGTCCAGCTTCCGCTGTGCTAGTTCCCAACAATATATGCATGAGCAATCTCTCCATACTGGAGGCGGTGGTCAATCGTGGAACACCCTCGCCGCCCGCAAGCGGAAAAGACTACTTATTATAGTCTCCACCGAATTGCTCGCCGAACTTTCGGGCGGCGACGGTGACCGCTGTAATGGTCTGGTATTGACTGGGTCCGACTAAAAGCTGGTGCGCCATTCGTATTGCTGAGCGTTCGCAGGAGGCGCGGCGATCAGGATCGGTAATTGTGTCGAAATCGGCCGTGTGGGCGAAGCCAAAGATGCGGCGGATTATCTCCGCGCCGCAAAATCCAAGCGTGTCGATGAACAACCTATCCAGATAGGATTCTCGTTCTTCCGCTAAAGCCGTTTGCCCGACGGGATCGGCGAAAAGCAAGGAAGGGTAAGCGTCGCCCGCGCCGGAGGTCTCCCAGAATGCGCAAAAATGAAGTCTGAAGTTTGTCCACACTTCGACTACGGTCTCCAGGAGCCATTCTTGTTGCTTGCTGCGCGGATCTTTGGGTGTACCGTGACCAATCTGAGCAAAGTAGTTAATCAGGAGGTGTGCAAGCAAGGTACCCACATCGAATCCCATTGGGCCGTAGCAGGCGAACTCCTGATCAATAACTCGAGTATCATCTAAAGAGACCATGATAGAGCCGGTGTGTAGATCACCATGGATCAACGCTTCGGCGTTGGCCAGGTACTGGGTCTTGAGTCTGGCCACGGCAATTTTAAGCCGGCTGTCGCGCTGAAGTTGGTATCGCTCGTCGTCCAACTGTGGGCTGGTGCAGCGGTTACGTGGGTGATCCCAGTAAGGTTCTGTGAAGACCATGTCCTCCATGATCTGACACATCTCCGTGTTGGTGTGAAATAGTGACATCAATATCCGCTTGTCGGGTCCTGCCAGCGCGAGGTCGGAGGTAAAAAACAACGACTGCGCTAAATAGCTGCCGATGTGCTCGGCGAAATTCGGATAGCAGGCACCGGCCACGAGGCCATGGCGCATCACGGTGAGCCCACCGAGATATTCAACGATCAGCAGCCGCAAGTGCGGGTCGTAGTGCAGTGGCTTCGGAACTCGGCCAGCGACGTATCGACCATGCTCAAGCAGAGCGCGATATTCAAAAGAGGTACGTTCAGGGGTTAGCGGCCATTCTGCACCGACGGCCCGGACGTAGGGTAGTGCCTGTTTAACGCAGACATCGCCCCCAGGACCGCGCACAGCGAAGACAAAATTCACATTACCATCGCCGATCTCTTGGACAACCCAATCGGCGGGCGCGCCGCCGAGCCGTGATGCGACCTCAGGCATCCTAGCCAGGTACGCGGGTAGGCTGCGTTCATCAAGCACTGGATAGTCGACGTCTTCGTGATCGGCCACGGATTGCTCCTTCGCGTAACATGTCGGCAGCAGCTAAGTAGAATGTCAGGTTGGAATCAGATAGGTGCCATCTCGGCGTAACCAGTCCGGCCACGTAAGGCCAAGATGGTATTGCAGTACGGACTCCGCCGAGCTCAGCGTGCCATTGACCGAGCCGGGATCACCGGTCCAGCAATCACTGACGATAAACACCGCATCGCGTCGCGACGGCCGACGGATACGCGGAATGATCTGTCGAGAATCGTATCCAGGCCGCCAAACGTGCCAAGCCCCATCGGGATTTGGCCAGTCCTGCCAGCGGGCAGCAATCGGTGGCGGCGCCCTCGTCACACCATGCAGTCGCATAACCATCGCATGAGCATGTTGAACCTCACTTATTTGCACAGCGGCAGAATCATCGAGTGCCGCAGGCATATGAAGGTCGCGATCGCGAAAGTGCTTATCCCACAAGCGCACAGCCGATCCACTTGGATAGGCCGCGAGCAGCATCGCCTGTCGATCCGTGCGGTAGCTCTCGGTCGCTGTCCCCCAGTACCACAACTGACGCAACGGTAAATCTGTTGTGCTCCGTCCGCTGCTAACGCCGACCTGCTTCCACCAGGGTGCTGGATAGACAAGGAACAACTTATAGGCGGGCACAGCCTTGACCGCGTCCAAGGCGACCCGGACGATAGGGCAAGCGAAGATAAAGGTATCCGAATCAAGCGAGCGCAAAGCGTTATGCGGCAAAGCCAACAGAACGACTTTAGCCTCAACCGTGGTGTATCTCCCGGCGCTCCCGACTTCCGCAAGCTGAAACGTTAATCGATATCCTTCCGAGCCGTCCCGAAGTCTGGCCCGGTCGAGTCGCTGTAGGCGATGACGTAGAAAGGTGCGCCCGCCGCCGGCGTGGAAACGGGCATGCACGGCACGAGGTAACGACTCAAACCCCGTAGACAGCCGCAGATACTCAACATCCGGAGGGGTATGAAATAATAAATCCAACCAGTTGGCCGCGTTTCCCGTCCATTGGCGGCAGTCATAACCGCCGGTATCTTCAATCAAACACATCGCTTCCGCGCTCAGCGTATGCTCCAGCACCGCCGACCACTCCTGGTCAAGCAGCCTGCGTCCGGCTACCCGAGCGCTTTCTCTGACATGAGCATAGTCGGCAGTGACCGCATCTGCCTCGGACCAATCGAATCGGGACTGCGCGGCGTGATGCCGTCGATACAACGCAAAGAATCCCGGTAGTGCTGACTCGGCAGCCAGAAAGCCAAGCCCAACACCGTTGCGTCCGCGCTCCTGCGGCCGCAGCCGGTATGGAAGCCGGTCCGATGCGGCGATGGTCAGCTCGTGCAGTCGTAAGCGGACCCCGCGTACATAAGTAAGGTTTTCGGGCCGGTCAAAAAAGAATGAAGTGATAAACTGCTCAAATCCGACGTAGCGAATCAGGTCGCAGACTAGATGGAGCTGCCGGTGAAACCGCATACCGCCCAAATCTGCCCATACATCCGGAACACCGGGTAGCTGGATCGAGTGCAACCGGCCACCGATCCGGTCGGACACCTCAAACAGCGCTACGGTCACCGGCCTGGTACGCGCGGAAGATCGCAATGGGGTCGTGGTGTGGAACTGCCCAGTACGGACAGCCTCCAGCAAGCGGAGACTGACATAACATCCGCCGATGCCGGCGCCAACGACGGCCACATCGACCTCTATCCCGCCGCCTCCCGCGTCTACCATGGCTCGTCCTCGAAGATCACTTCACATCACCTTTGGGTCATCAGCTGTTTACTTACTGTATAGCGTCAGTATATGCTGCGGACACATATAAAGCTGTAACCGCAAGTCGCGAGGGGTAGAAGTTATGATCTTCAGGGCGCACGTGCTCGGCTCGGTCACAAATGCCTACCGTGATATGTCGGAGTATTTCCGCGACATTCGCTCTTTCTTTGAGGTAATCAGCGTTCGGCTTTCTATTGCCGAATACGGCGTTCGGTTGCGCGCTATAGCAGGGAATGAACTATCTAGCAACGCTAACAGTTACCTGCTTTCTGATGATAGCTCCTATCCTTACTACCTATGGCTGCCGACATGGCTGGGTCGTTTCTACATTGATCCGGACCGGCTACCAGCCGGCACGCCGATCGATGATTGCCCGACCGCGCAGGCACGACTAATCGCCTTCGTGTGGCCATGGCTCGGTTTCAACGATGCGTATGTCAACGATGCCGACCAACCGGAGTGTTGGTTTGGCGTCACCATCCCACGCCCGGGCGATCCGAACGAACGCGTCCACACGACTGCCAACACCATCTTCAATCACTTCCGCATCGAGCGTACCTGCGAATCTGAGACCGAAGGATGGCTCACCGGTGGCTTCCGACGCAACGAGATCGGTTGCGACTTACATGGACACTGGTACATGCGGCGAGCACCGCTCGCCACACTTACTAGTTACTACCAGGTAGAGCAACACATTATTCGCCCCTTAGGAGAAAAATTCAGTGAGCTTGCGGCAATACCCGACTCATCTTCTGCGCCCCCGGCTGTCGTGGTAAATAACCGTGTAATCGAGCAAATTCCTCGGTGATGTCCCCAGCGCCCACAACTGCTTTATCTACGCCCCCTAGGCTGCTCGAGGACGTCCTGATCGCTCGTACGACCGAGCTGGCTGATCAGACGCTGCGTCCGCAAGCTGACCACGTCGCAAAGTTCGGCGTACCTCGATCTCACCTCGAAGCCCTTGGCCGCGCGGGTGTCCTCGGGCTGATGACCTACCAACCGGCAGGTCCATTAAACAACGAGGAAGTTCGTCGGGAAGTTGCCGAGCTAGTGGCCGCAGCGGATGGTTCCACCTGGTTCGTCTCACATCAGCATCACCAACCGGTTAAAGAAGTCGCCGCTAGCGCCAACCGAGAATTACGCGATAAGTGGCTCAAGGCTATGGTAAACGGCGAGGTATTCGGCGCCGAAGCAACCTCCCACCTGAGACGCACTGGATCGCCCGCTGTAGTCGCCACCCCAGATCGGCTAGGATGGCGCCTGTCCGGCCGCCTTCCCTGGCTGACGGGCTGGTTCCTAGCGGATGTGTTCTTGGTGGCCGCGGTAACCCCGGACGGCCAGGTTCTATCGATGCTTCTACCCTGCCGCACCGACAACGGTATCGGAGAAATTCGCCCGCAGGAATTATGGGGCATGAACGCGACCGGCACCGTCTCGGTCGAGCTACGCGACGTCGCAGTGACGCCCGACCAAGTAATCGGCAGCACTTCGTGGGATGCGTGGCTTCGTCAGGATAAGTATGATCGCGCCGATGTCAACCCCGGCATCTATGGGACATTGCGCGCCGCAACCGATTTCCTTGTGGCCTCAGCCCCTCGCTCGGGCCCCAAGTACTACGACCTCGGCATGGCTTTGGCCAGCGAGGGCGCACAACTACGGGAGCAAACATATAGGCTGGCAGACGAATTCACATCGGAAAAAAGTCTTGCCGACCGGCAGGCATTACGGGCTGCGGCACTTGAGCTGACCTGCCGAGCCGGTACAGCGTGTATAGCCGCATCCGGTGCAACGGCGATGATAACAGGAAGCACCGCGAGCCGCTTGATGGGCGAAGCTCTATTCCACCTAGCACGTGGTCAGACCGCAATAACACGCACAGCAATAGCAAATCGCTTTATTGAACTGATCTCGCGATAGAGCTCGCCTTTCCGGTTGTACACAATGCAGTATTCCGTCGATTCGGCATGTGCGGCGTGGCGGGTTCCACGTTACCAGAGCCGTTTCGTGCTTGCGGGTGCCGAACTGGTCATCCTGTGGGATTCCAAAAGCCGGCCTGCTCCTCTGGCCCGGTGATTGGGGTGCTCAGCCTGTGGGTGCCGAATAGGTCATTCATACGAGGCGACCTGGACAAGTTCGTGGATCAGTCCGTGGCATCGAAGGCGAAAGCCGGGCGGTGATGCGGCCATGGTCCCGGTCGTGCTTGACGAGTTGTCGCGTCGGCTGGTACCCGATAAATGATGGGCGATCTGGACGGACCGGGCGCTCGGGGACTGATCGACTGGTCCCGCGCCGTCATTGATGGCCTTGCTCGGCAAAGATGCCACGGTCACCTGCGCTGTCACCTGTGGTGGCTTCCGCGCCTGACCTGGAGCGTGATGCTGGTGATGTGCTGGTTGTCCTGCTGGGCGGCGCGGTTTGGAGAGCACTGCCACCACCCCGTGCGGCAGAGGCCACCAAGGGGACCAGGCTGAGCGTGCCATTCACACGGCAATTGCCGTATACCTTATGATCATCGTGTATGCGGCGTGCGTGACGAACTGCGTGACAATCACCACGTATGACGGCGGACTTCCGGGATCGTGAGGGATGTCTGAACAGGTCGAACCCGCTGAAACGCGCTGGCCAGCGCGGTGCTTTCATTTCTTCGGACGAAGAGGCCGTGGGTTCAAATCCCGTCACCTCGACAGACTGGACCAGCAGGGCAGCGGCTTGCGCTGTCGGGTTGTGCGCCCAGATCAGCCATACAGCTGTGAAATACAGCAACGTCGAGCATCCCGAAGCCGATCTAGCGCTATCCGAAACGCCACGGCATGACCGTAACTCCCCGACCACGCACCAGTACCTGCCGGGTCCAAAGCCACCACTGAGAGTTAGTTGGCGCTGACAACTTCGGCACGCACCACCCTCGCTCGACGAACTGCGCGAGCGGCGCGAGGCGATCCTCAGGCTGGCGCGCCGACACGGGGCCTCCGATCCGGGCATCCGGCTTGATCGGAGGCAGCAAAAAGTCAGCCGATACGTCCACTGTCGCCAGCAGCACCTCAGCCAGGCGCGCCGCGGTGTACTGGCAACGTTGGTCGAGATGGCGGTAGAGCAGGTCGACGTAGTCCTGCTCCACCGCGATCGCAGCATTCCCGTCCACGTTTGGGCCCGGGACCCACGGCTGTTGGGCACGATGCAGCCACCTTCGGCGACGGGCACGGCGAACGTCATGACAACTCGCCAGCGACTGCCGACATTTCATGGTGGCAAGACCCGTGCCCGGGTTGCTCGACTTGGTCAGCCGTTCGCGTCCGCGCCGCCGCTTCCGATCTCGCTTCCGGCGGTGTGGTTGGCAGCGGCGGTGCTGCCCGCACCGGCAGTGTCCGGGTTCGCCGTGCCGGGCTGGTTTAGCCACCAGAGCAGGTTGAAATTATGTGCGTGGCTGGCGCCGCCGTGGCTTCCGGACCCGCCGCTCGTGCCGCTGTTGTTATCGCCGAGAACGCCCTGGATACCGCCGCTACGCATCGACAAGACGGTGCGCGCGGGCAGCAATTCCGGCTCGTAGCAGCCGATTTCGGCGTCGCTGATCGCATCGAACATGACATTTCCCCCAGAACAGTCACATGTAGAGTTACCCGGAAGGCGTGTGTATGGCACGGAACCGGCGGGCAGCGCCGGTCCGGCCATCACCTACAGTGCCTAGCCCTCCACGGGGTGGCAATCCGTAATCCTACGTAACCCTTGCGGGGTACTACCTAGCTTAGTCAGCCGCCATACGCGCGACCGGTGTAGCGCTGCCCAATCAGCGTAGGTAGCCGGGTCCGCGTAGGACAGTGTGTAGCGCAGTGCCAAGACAATGCTGGGCAAAGCACTGAAGCCCTTCGAGGAACGAACCCCGCCGCCATCGTCTGAGTCGTTGGGTGGAGTAGTGAGGGGCGAGGCAGTGTTTTCCGTGGTGACCTCCGCCGCGCAGCTCGCGGGAGCGCGCACCCCAATGAGAAAGGAAGAATCCCCTACCGGAGGTAGGGATTCCCTACCTGCTCTGCGAGGAGCGCGACTGTGGACGCGCGCATCCTGCTGAACCGCGCATGCGCGCCATCGCCGCCAGCAGGATGCGCCACTGCCCACAAACCCGCGGCGCACCCCAGAAGGCCGGAACCGGTGAACCCGCGCGCGGTGAGGGCCAGGCCACGGCTCGATGCCGCTAAGTTAGTGGTCGGTCAAGCACGCATGATCACTGTGATCAAGGACTGTTCAGCCCTCCTTGACTACGTGGCATTGGCCACGGCGCACTCGCAATGCCGATGAGCGCGGTGGCCGCGACCCTCGTGAATTGAGCTATGAATCCTCTGATCCGAAGGGAGTACGGGGTGCCTTGACATCGGTTTTAGTAAGCGGATCGTTAATGCGCTCGTCCTCCGCGGTGTCGTCATCGGTCTGCGAGTCTTCGTCGTGCTGCCCCTTTTCGGATTCAGTCATGGTCAGCTCCTAGCGTGTTTGCTGTTATCGGTTCGCGAAGTGCGCTGCGTTGGGCAATCGTAAGCCAATCCGAGATTGTTGTCCCCAGGTGAAGCGCACTCACATGACACGCGAGCACGTCAGGCCGACGATCACGCCGGCTGGACTGGACCGTACGTTCAGCGCTCTGCGGCGCAACAAGAGCTGGCTCCTAACGCCGCGAGAGTCGCACTGATGCGCTATCCCGCCGGTTGCCCAAGATCGAATTTCTGCAGGTCGATCGCCTCGGTGTCGACATCGTGCTGCCGAGCTCATGGGGCCGATGCGACGGCGTTGATGGGCACAGGCGCTGGCGCTTGCCGCGCGCTCGTCGAACACAGACCACGCCTTGCGAAGCAGGCGAAGGTTTTGCGCTTGCACAGGGTGGGTAACTCTCAGCAACCTCACGGTCACGGTCAGGGTCACCATGATCCGATCGTCAGGGAAGGATTGGCGTCGCCGTTGGGGCGCCACCGAGGCAGGAAAGGAGCCGGCGATGGCGCTACTACCGGGCACCCTGGGCAGGGCAGGTCCGTTGTGCTCCGACGTGCTGGATCTGCAGGTGACCGGGCACGGTCCCCACGCTCGGGTGGTCACCGTGGGAGGCGAGATCGATACGCTGACCGCCGCGGAGCTGGCCGTGTTCGTGATCGCCCAGGTGACCGCTGCTCCCCTGGTGGTGCTGAACCTCGATGGGGTGCAATTCTTGGGATCTGCCGGTCTGTCCGTGCTCGTCCAAGCTAATGAACTCGCTGCGCGAGAAGGTCACCACCTGCGATTGGTGTGCAACTCAGGAATGATCAATCGCGCCTTGGACGTGACGGGCCTACGAGAGCAGTTCAGTTTCGCCGACACCGTGCCCGCAGCCTTGGAGAACTCGCCCTGACAGGCCGCACGCGAAACGCGGATGTGGCTTGTTCTCGCGAAGTATCGTCCCAGTCAAGAATCGTTGACGAGTCGTTTGAACCAATCCCTGACGGGTATCCACTGCATTAGATGGACATAACCCGACAACGCACCAGGGTAACGGAATAGAGGAGGGAATTGTCATGACGCTCATTTCGAGCGGTGTGAGTACCAGGGCCGTCGGTCGGCACGCCGAGCTGTCGGGCCGTCACCGTTCCCGGTGGACACCGCGCTGGCTGCAGCGTCGGCGAGAAGCTGACGAGTTGGCACGGTGGGCCAGTGAGGTGGTCTGGCAGTGGAACGACACGATGGACAACACGGACCTCGCGCATCACACCGTGACCGCCGGGAGGCTACCCGTCATGGTGGCCCCGCAGGTGCAGTCGGTGGATCCGGGCCCACCGGTGACGCTGCTGGTGCGAATGCTGCCCGGCCAGGTGGTGGACGACTTCGAAGCCGAAGCGCACCGCATCGCCGCGGGTATGGATGTGCCCATGGTCCGCATCACACCTTGCGGCCACGGCTGGATCAAGCTGACGTTGCTTGATCACGAGCCACTGAGGGCACTGATGCCCGTACCCGCCTAGTCACCGCGGCGCCTGCCGACCCACGACTTCTCCTTTCAGCTACCCGGCCGGACGAGTCCTCCTCCACCGCACTGTCCGGATCGGGAACCGCCCGGCCAGACGACCTCACCTACCCGTACCGTCTGGTCGGGCACCTTTGGCCACGGCCACGTCGCACTCCTCACGTACTGTAGGCAGATGTATACACAAAGTAATAGTTGAAATCACGGAGAGTATCGCTTACGTTCGAGATGCATATGACCACGCTGAGTAAGGAGGCCAGTCGGACAACTGGGGGGATTGCTGACTGTGCGACGACGAGCTGCCGGTGTTGATACCGGGGGGCACTGCCCGCACCATGCCGTGAGATGACGTCTCCGGCGCGCACATTACGATTCGATCACATCCAGCCTGACAGTGCGATCGATCGATCGCTCACTTTCATGAAGCCGCATGCGCACTGCACAGGCTTGTCCGGGATTACTGGCGTCCCTGCTCTGCTACCTATCCCGAAGGAGCGGGCATGAGAATTGCACAGATTTTCGCACAGGGTGGCGGGTATGGACACGGCGTTGATTGTGGCTGCGAAGGCTGGGGTGGCGATGGCCCCTACCGCCCCACCGGCTACCACTACCGCCGCTACGACCATGGCTACTACTGCTACAACGACGGTTGCGGCTACAACCCACGTCCCCGCTATGGGAATTTCCTAGGCCTTCACTGAATCAGTTACAGCCCGGTAGGCCGTCGGCGGTGGTCGCGACCCCGATCAGTGAATGCCGGCCCCGCTGACGCCGCCCACCGGACGAAGGCGTGCCCCGTATCCAGCCGATCTTGATGATTGTGGGCAGCCGTCTTGTCACCGAGTTCGACAGGATGGCTGCTCGCCGTCAGGCGCATGACCATGGTGTCAACGTTTCGCCCGTTCAGTCGCCATGGACTACGGAGGCGAGTCCGCTGCGGTCGGAGACGCCGAGTTTGGCACAGGCCCGGTAGAGGTGGCCCTCAACAGTACGGACCGATACCACCATCCGATCGGCGATCTGCCGGTTGGACAATCCGCCAGCGGCCAGGGTGACGATCTCGCGCTCGCGCACGGTGAGTGGCAGCGGCACGGCCAGCGCGGCCAACGCGGGGGTGCGCGCGCCCTCGCAGGCCTGCGCCAGCCGGCGCGCGCGGCTGGCGGCAGCGTGTGCCGAGCCCCGCTCACCGTGGCGGGTGTGCGCCGTGGCGGCCTGGGCGGCGGCGTCGGCGGCCAGCAGCAGGGCGCCCATCGTCTCGAGTTGCACCGATGCGGCATGCAGCGCGGCGCCGTCGGCGGCGGCCAGCGCGGCGGCGTGGGCGGCCGCGGCCGGTGCGCGGGGCCCGTCTGCCTGGCTGGCCAGTTCCGCGAGCCGGTCGGCGAGCGTGCGGTCGCCGAAACAGACCGCGGTGTGCAACGCGACCACCTCCACGGCCGGCTGATGTTGTGACACGGCCAGGTCCGCGGCTTGGCGGGACAGCGCGGCGGCCTCACTGACGCTGCCCTCGGCGGCGGCCACCCACGCACCGCCGAGCTGTAGTTCCGATTTGATGTGGGCAAACCCCGAATGCTGCGCAGCAGGAATCATCTGCTGCCAGGCCTGCTGGGCGCCGCTCGCGTCGCCGGCCATTCCGAGTGCGCCGGGCAGGTCCACTGGCAGCATGAACGTCGGCAGGCTGGCAGCAAGGGCCTGACCGAACCACCGGGCCGCGGTATGGACCTGGCCGCGGGCCTGGGCCACCACCGCGCACATGGTGCTGATGGTCGAATACCCGAATCCGGTGGCGCCCTGGCAGCGCTCGCGGTAGCGGTGCGCGGCCTCCTCGGCGGCATCCAGCAGGCCGGCCAGCACCAACCCGTGGACCCACGATGACCCGATGATGGCCGCTTGGTGCAGCCCGGTCTCGAACGCGTCGGCGCGGGCATCGATCCACTGCGCTCGTTCGGCAAGCCCGTCAAGGCGGCCCTGCGAGCCGCGGGCTGCGACCAGACCCCACGTCGCCAGCTGCGCTGCGGGTGGGGGGCAGTTCGGGTGGGCCAGCACCGCCGCGGCGCCTTCGGCCGCCTGGACGGTGCGGCCGCCGAAGGCGTCGAACACCGAGCGCATCGCCAAGGGCTCCAGCGCGGCGACGTCATCAGAAAGGGTCTTCATCACGGTGTCGAGCATGGCCCTGGCCTCGGTCGGGCGGTTCAAACCGAAGACCAGGTTGGCCGACCGGGGTATCGCAGCCTGAACTCGCTCGGCGTCGGTACGGGCCACCGCGGCCACCGCGGCAAGCTCGGCTTCCGCCTCGGCGGCACGGGCCGGGCCAGACCAGTGCAGCGCATTGCCCAGCAGCAGCCGCGGCTCGAAACCGCCATCGGCTGCTATCGCAGCCCGGGCAAGTTTTTCGGCCAGCGCCAGGTCTCCCAGCTCCGTCGCGCGGTGCGCGGCCTTGGTGAGCAACGCCGGATCCGGTGGCAGGTCGGACTCCATCGTCAACAGCGCGCGGCGCAGGGTGTCCCCGGCCCGGCGGCTACCGGTACTGGCCAGCGCGCTGGCCAGTCGCCCGCACAATCGCCGCGCGTGCAGGGTGCCAATCTGTGCCCGTTGCAGCTCGCCGTAGAGCGGGTGGGCCAGCCGCGCCTGCAGCCGTCGCCGGTCCGAATACACCTCGACCAGACCCTGCGTCTCGGCTTGCTCGACTGCTACCGGATCAGTCAGCGCCATCAGCAGCGGCACACCCAACGGCTCACCAAAAGCCAGCACCTCGACGACTGCCTTCACCGCGTCGGGTAACTGGCCGATCCGCGCGGAGAGCAGATCCACCAGCCCCGGCGACAACTTCGGCGTACCCGACCACAACCACACCCCCGCCGCCTGATGTAACCGGCCCGCCTCCAGCTCACCGTCGACCAGCTGCCGCAGGTACAGCACATTGCCGCGGGTGATCGACCACAGCCGCCGGGCGGTGACGGAGTCAATCGCGCCGCCCAGGGCTGCCTCCAGCAAGTCGGTGGTCTCATCGGGCGACAGCGGCTGCAGCTCCAGCCGCGACAGGTGCCCGTCCTTCCATAACGCGGTCACCGCATCCGGCGCGCTCTCTCCGGTGCGCAAGGTGAGCACCAGACTCGCCGCCCGACGCAGGACCAGCTGGTGGACCAGGGTCGCGGACAGCTCATCGAGCAGGTGCGCGTCGTCGACTCCGATAACGACACTGCCGACGCCGGCTTTCCCGGCACCGGCCAGCAGCGCATCGCCGGCCTGCCGCACGAGCCGGGCCGGGTCCGGGCCGACCACGCCCAGAGTCGCCGCGAACGCGCCTAACGGCAGGGCCCGCGCCGACGCCGTCGCCACCGCCCACCGGGTCAGCACCCCGCGCTTTTTGGCTAACGCGAGCGCCTCCCGGGCCAGCCGGGTCTTACCGACTCCAGGCGCCCCAGCCAGCACGACGCCCGCCGGCCCGTCGCGGTGACAGGTCAGCCCGCTGATCACCCTCAGCTCTTCGGCGCGACCGGTCAGCGGCCACATTGCGGGCACCACCGAATGGTAAGGACCGCGCCTGGATGACGATTGTCATCCGGAAGGGTTAACCCGCAGGGAATTTTTTACCTCCGGCTAACCTTGATCGGGCGAAGCAGTAACCACTCGGGTCGTAGCGTCAGCGCTATGACGGCGCACCTTACCCCCGGGTCGGGCCGCAAGGACAATGAAGCCCCTCGGGGCTTCCCCCGCCCGCGGACTGGCAGCAATGACACCGCGCATCTGGACGTCGGTAGTCTGGGTGTGCAACATGGCGAGTCGAACCCGGCTCGAATGCTTTCTGGGGTGCTGATTCTGGTGATCGTGGCCACTGTCATGGCGTTGATGCTGGCGTGGTGGCTGATCTGAATCCCACCGGCCGATCAGGTCGATAGCGGCGATGCCACACCTTCGGCCCGGGTGGAACCTGCGTGTCCCCGGCTGGCCGCCGCCAGCGGCGCTGCAATGTCCTCCAGCGACCGGCCCTCAGCAGCCACTCCGTACACCACCGCGACCAACCCGCCGGCGATCATCACGGCTGCGCCGAGCAGGTATCCGAGGAACAGCCTGAACGGTTGCGAACCATCACCGATGAGCGCGCCATAGACGACCGGGCCCACCGCACCGAAGCACTGCGCAATGGCGAAGAACACCGCGATCGCTTTCGCCCGAACCTCCAGCGGAAAGATCTCGCTGACGGTGAGGTATGCGGCACTGGCGCCTGCCGAAGCGAAGAAGAAGATCACGCACCAGGAAATGGTCTGGGTCGTCGCGGTGAGTAATCCCGCGTTGAACAGCCATGCGCTGACGGCCAGCAGGATTCCGGAACCGATGTACGTGCCGGCGATCATGGTCTTGCGGCCGATCGTATCGAAGAAACGGCCGATGGTCAGTGGCCCGGCCAAGTTGCCCACCGCGAAGGCGATGAGATAGATGGACGTCGACGTCGCCGGCACGCCATAGAACTTCTCGAGTACCAGCGTGTAGGTAAAGAAGATCGCGTTGTACAGGAATGACTGGCTGACCATCAGGGATGCGCCCAGTATCGCGCGGCTCGGGTACTCCCGGAACAGCACTCTGGTGAGTGCGAGATAGCCGATCTGGTCGGCCGGCCGCAGGTCGATCGCTTTGCTCTCGTCGACCTTGGGCAGCGTTTTTCCGGACTGCGCCACCTCGTGCTCGATGTAGGAGATCGATTGCTCGGCGGCTTGCTCACGGCCGTTCATGATCTGCCATCGGGGGCTTTCCGGCAGGTTGCGCCGCACCAGCAGGATCACCAGGCCCAGGACCGGTCCGATGAGAAAACCGATCCGCCAGCCGACGCTGGGCGTCAGCTCGTTGAGCAGGATGAACGTGCCGAGCGTGCCGAGGATCGCGCCTGCCCAGTACGTGCCGTTGACCGCAATGTCGACTCGCCCGCGGTAGCGAGCCGGGATCAACTCGTCGATCGCCGAGTTGATTGCGGCGTATTCACCACCGATACCGGTTCCGGCAATGAATCGCGTGACGTACAGAAAGACAATCCAGGCGGTACCGCTGCCCAAGGTCAGCGCGGTGAGACCGCTACCGACGAGGTACACGCCCAGCGTGATCATAAATAGGTTGCGGCGGCCCAGCCTATCGGACATCCGGCCGAATACCAGCGCGCCGACGACCTCGCCGATCAGATACACCGTCGCGATGAGCCCCACTTCGGTGGATGACAGGTTCAGCGTCTCGGGCTTGTTGAGTATTGCTCCGACGGCGCTTGCGACTGTGATCTCGAGGCCGTCGAGGATCCACGCCACCCCTAGCGCGATCACCATTCGGGTGTGGAACGGTGACCAGGGCAACCGGTCGATCCGCGCCGGGATCAGACTCCGCACCGGGTCAGACGTGGTCAGCGGTGCGGTGCTCATCGGTGCCTCCTGGGCGCGCGCGGGATCGTGGGGTACCCCGCACAACCGCCCCTCTAACGGCTGGGGCAACCGTCGACGCCCGATTGGTCGGGTTTGAGATCGATCAATGTCGGGAACTCCTGTGCCAGTAACTCCCGACTACGGGAGGCATCTGGCAAAGGATGGTGGAGTCATGGGTTTGATCATCGGTTTGCTGGTGTTGTGGGTGGCGTTGGTCATCATCGGGTTCACCATCAAGGCCTTGTTGTGGCTGGCGATCGTGGGCTTGGTGCTGTTCGTCGCCACCGGCGTGTTCGGCGCGATCCGCGGTCGCGCCGTGCGCTAGGTACGCCGTGAAGCGAAGCCGGCCTGGCACGGACAGGCCGGCTTTCTTCATGCCTGCCACCTCGCGTAGCACTGTGGTCACTGCATGCCCCCGTCCGCGGGTCAGCATTACTGGTGAACCTCCTTGCCGCTCCTCCGAAATGAGTGAAGGATTGATTGCATAAAGATACTTGTGTGGGGCATGCAGTGAAGGTGATTCGATGCCTGGTTCCCCGTCGGTGACCGACGATCTGATGGTGTCCAGCCGGATCGGCACCGGGCTAGCCCGGCTGATCCGTCTCATCGAGCGTGCCGCGGTGGTGCGTGGCGATGACCTCGATCGGCCGTCGTTCATGCTGCTCCATACGCTCGCCTGCGGCGGGCCGTCACGAGTCACCGGGCTCGCCGCTGCGGTGCACTCCGATCCCTCCACAGTGAGCAGGCAGGCCGCTCATCTCGTCGGTGTGGGATTGGTCGAGCGACGGGCCGATCCAGGTGACGGACGCGCCTCCCTGCTGGCCATCACCGATGCGGGCACGGCACTGCTGGAACGGGCCCGGCAACGCCGCAATGCACGGATCGCGGCCATCATCGAACCCTGGGAGCACGCTGAACGTGAGCAGTTCGCCGACTTGATCGACCGTTTCACCGCCGGTTACGAGGCGAACTGGTGTGATCGACCGGACCTGACCAAGGACGCAGTCAGGGCCCAGGGTCAGATCTCAACTCACCGCTGAGCTCGTCGGCGCCGCGGGCCCGTTGCCAGGAGTTGCGAATCTCCTGTTCGGCCTCGGCGCGGCCCACCCAGTGCGCGCCCGCCACGTTCTTGCCGGGCTCCAGCGCCTTGTACACCTGAAAGAAATGCTGGATCTCGAGCTTGTAGAACTCGTCGACGTCGTCGATGTCTTGTAGATGCGCCATCCGCGGTTCCGCGGTGGGCACGCAGAGCACCTTGTCGTCGCCACCCTTCTCATCGCGCATCCGGAACATCCCGATCGCCCGGCAGCAGATCAGGCAGCCCGGAAAGGTGGGCTCCTGCACCAACACCAGCGCGTCCAGCGGATCACCGTCCTCACCGAGGCTGTCCTCGATGAAGCCGTAGTCAGCGGGGTACTGGGTGGCCGTGAACAGCGTACGGTCCAGCCGGATGCGACCGGTCCGGTGGTCCATCTCGTACTTGTTGCGCTGTCCCTGCGGGATCTCAACCGTCACATCGAACTCCACACGCCCTCCCCTTCCCTTCCACGACCACCACCGCGTTCTGCGAGCGCCCCCACGCCCAGTGTGGACTGCCCGCCCTCCTCGCGCAGTGGTTGATCAACCGTCCTGTCACCGAGTTCGCCCCGGGCGCGGAGGGCACGGTGGGGTGGGGTAGGAACGGCAGCGATGCGCGGACTCGGTGGCTGGTGGCACGTGCTGGGCCGATACGGCAAGCGGGTCGCCATGGTCCCCGTCGTCGCTGCCGTCCTGCTGATCGCGGTAGCGGCCGGGCTCGGCGTGGGCTTCGGCGTCACCGCGTTGACCCAACGGCTGGCCGCGGTGTCGGCGGCAGCGTCGGCCGTGGCGCCACCCGCGCCGGTGGTGCCGCATCCGGCGCTACGCCCGGTCACCGCCGACGGCCCGGCGCCGACCCCTGCGGGCGTTGGTGCCGTCCTCGACCCGCTGGTCGCGGCCGGTGGGCTGGGCTCGCTGTCCGGGCAGGTAGTCGACCCTGCGACCGGTGCTGTGCTCTGGCAGCGGCACCCGGCCGATGCACTGGTTCCCGGATCGACCGCCAAGCTGCTCACCGCGTCGGCCGCGCTGCTCACGCTGGACCACCAGCAACGGTTCCACACCACCGTGCTGGCCGGGCCGGACCCCGCCACCGTGGTGTTGCGCGGCGGCGGTGACCCGACACTGTCGGGTGCGGCTCAGGGCACCGAGACCGGATACCCGGGCGCGGCCCGGCTGGATGACCTGGTCAGCCAGGTCCGGGCGGCGGTGCCGGGTCCGATCCGCCGCGTGCTGGTCGATGTCAGCCGCTACACCGGCGACGCGCTGGCGCCGAGCTGGCTGCCGGCCGACGTGGCAGGCGGATACATCGCACCGATCGAGCCGGTGATGCTCGACGGCGGCCGCGCGGATCCCCAACAGGACATCTCGCCGCGAGCTGCGAAACCCGCGACCGCCGCGGCGGCCGAGTTGGCCCGCCGGCTGGGTGCCGACCCGGACACCGTCACGCTCGGCAGCGCCGCACCCGGTGCCGCGGTGCTCGGCGACGTGTCGTCCCCGACGGTGCAGGACCTGGTCGCCACCGCCCTGCGGCAATCGGACAACGTGCTCGCCGAGACGCTCGCCAGGGAGGTGGCCCGCAAGACCGGAGCGCAGCCATCGTTCGCCGGGGCGTCGCAGGCAGTGCTCACCGTGCTGCGGCGCCACGGTTTCGACGTCAACGGGGCCACCCTGGTCGACGGCAGCGGCCTGTCCACCAGCGATGCCGTCCCGGCGACGTTGCTCACCGCACTGCTGGGCACAGCCGCCGCGCCGGACCAGCCCGCCGCCACCGCCGGGGGACCCGGCAGTCAGACAACCGCCAGCGGAGCCGGCAATCAGCCAACCGATGGGGTGAACCAGCCGCCGACCGCAGCGCTACGACCACTACTGGTGGGGCTTCCGGTCGCCGGTGGCAGCGGCACCCTGGCTGACCGCTACCGTGACTCTTCTGGCGCCTCCGCGCGAGGCCGAGGCTGGGTTCGAGCCAAGACCGGCACTCTGACCGGCGTCAATAGCCTCGCCGGCACGGTTTTGGACACCGACGGCAGGATGTTGGTCTTCGCTTTGCTCTCCAATGGCCCCAACCCGGCCCTGGTGCGGCCGCGGTTGGACGCACTGGCAGCCGAATTGAGGTCATGCGGCTGTCATTAAGCCGCGTTACCGTCGTGGTATGGGACAACCCGCGCTCGATACACCTCAGGCACCCAGGACCGGTCCAGCCGGTGCCCCCATTGACTGGGCGGTAGCGGCGGTCACCGCGCAACGGCTGCTGCCGGCCGGTCCTGCAGTACCGCATGAGAAGGCGGCGGCGACGGTGCGACGACTCCGCGTGCTGTCGATCACTGCCGAGACGCACGTGCGGGAGCTGACCGGGCTCGACGACGGCAAGGCGCCACCGGCCGCCGAGGTCGTGGACCGGCCCGGGTGGGTGGATGCGGCCACCGAGGGGCTGTGCCGGCTGCTCGCCGACTACCGAATCCCGGATGGACGGGCCCGCCGCATGCTGTCCACCACCGCGGGCGTGCAGGTGGGCGTCGCGCTGGCGTTCCTGGCGTCGCGAGTGCTCGGCCAGTACGACCCCTTCGGCGGGCCGTCCGAAGACCCGGGGCGGTTGATCCTGGTGGCCCCCAACATCGTCACTGTCGGCCAGACGCTGGACGTCCCGGCTGATGAGTTTCAGATGTGGGTCTGCCTGCATGAGGCCACTCACCGGCTTCAGTTCAACGCCGTACCGTGGCTGCGCGAGCATTTCGCCACCCAGGTGCGGTCGTTCATGGCGGCCACCGAAGACCCGGAAACCCTGGCCAAGATGGTGAGCCGGCTGCCCGCGGCGCTGCGCGGCGCCCGGCGGGGCGAGGCATCGGACGCGCTGGGCATGCTGACCTTGTTGCAAAACCCCGAGCAGCGCGCGACGCTGGACCGGCTCATCTCGCTGGCCACCCTGCTGGAGGGGCACGCCGACCATGTGATGGACGCGGTCGGACCGGCAGTGGTGCCTTCGGTGCGGTTGATCCGGCAGCGGTTCACCGCCCGCCGCCAGGGCGGCACGCTCGCCGAGCGAGTGCTGCGCGCGGTGCCGGGCATCGATGCCAAGCTGCGCCAGTACGCCGAGGGCGCCGCGTTCACCCGGTACGTGGTGGATGCTGTGGGCATGGACCGGTTCAATACAGTGTGGACCTCACCGGAAACGCTGCCCACCCGCCCGGAGATCGCCGATCCGGCGGCCTGGCTGTATCGCATCGCTCCCTGAGACCGCACTGTCACCCGGCGGTCAACCAGGTGCGTACCGCGGTCCGCCGGTTTCTGGTCGGCCACGAGGTCGGGGGCGCAGTCGCCGTGGCGTGCTCCGGTGGTCCTGACTCGCTGGCACTGGCCGCCGCGACCGTGCATTGCGCCGCTGCGCTGGGTCTGCCGGTGCACGGCCTGGTTATCGACCATCAGCTGCAGCCGTGCTCGGCGCAGGTGGCGCAGACCACCGGCGCGCAGTTACGGCAGCTGGGCTACCCGGCGGTGCAGGTGCTGCCCGTCACCGTGGACGCCGCCGCCGGTTCTGGAGGGCTGGAGGCAGCCGCCCGCCGAGCCCGCTACCAGGCGTTGCGCGATTCCGCACCGCCCGGGGCGCTGGTGCTGCTCGGCCATACCATGGACGACCAGGCTGAGACGGTGTTGCTCGGGCTGGGCCGAGGATCGGGACCCCGGTCGGTGGCGGGCATGCGGGAGCTCGACTGGCCGTGGGGTCGGCCACTGCTCGGGATTCGCCGGGCCGTCACCGTCGCGGCCTGTGCCGCATTAAGCCTGAAGCCGTGGAGTGACCCGCAGAACGCCGACCCCCGCTTCCGGCGGGTCCGGTTGCGCACCGAGGTGCTGCCGTTGCTGGAAGATGTGCTGGCCGGCGGGGTGGCCCAAGCCCTGGCGCGCACAGCTCAGCAGCTGCGGGAGGACCTCGACGTGCTCGACGGGCAGGCCGGCGAGTTGCTCGCGGCTGCCCGCCGCGGTGCCGAACTGGACGTCGCGGCGCTTTCCACCCAACCGGCCGCACTGCGCCGCCGTGTCTTGCGGCGCTGGCTGCTCGACGCGGGGGTGACCGAGCTGACCGACGCTCACCTGCGTGCGGCCGATGACCTCATCGGCCGCTGGTCGGGCCAGGGCCCGCTGCGCCTACCAGGCACCCTCGACCTCTCGCGCACCCAGGGCAGACTGCATGTCTCCTGACAATCCCCCCCGCAACCCCGACATGGAGACATATCGGGGTGATCGACCCGCTCAAAACCCCGATATGTCTCCATGTCGGGATGGGACGGCCCGGGGTGGGGCGGCAGGGGATGGGACGGGGCGTGATGGGACGGCGCTGTATGCGGGGGAGATCGCGTCGGTGCTGGTTACCGAAGGGCAGATCCGGTGCCGCATCAGGGAGCTCGCGCAGCAGGTAGCCGCCGATTACCAAGCTGGACACAGCAATGGTGATCTGCTGCTCGTGGGCGTGCTCAAGGGCGCGGTGATGTTCATGACCGACTTCGCCCGGGCCTTGCCCATCCCGGTCCAGCTGGAATTCATGGCGGTGTCGTCATACGGCTCGTCGACCTCGTCCTCGGGGGTGGTCCGCATCCTCAAGGATCTCGATCGCGACATCGCCGGGCGCCACGTGCTCGTGGTGGAGGACATCATCGACTCGGGGCTGACGCTGTCCTGGCTGCTGCGCAACCTGATGACCCGCCGACCGGCCACTTTGGAGGTGTGCACGCTGTTGCGCAAGCCGGACGCGATCCAGATCGACGTTCCGGTGCGCTACATCGGCTTCGACATCCCCCAGGAGTTCGTCGTCGGCTACGGTTTGGATTACGGCGAGCGCTACCGTGATCTTCCCTACATCGGCACCCTGGCACCAGAGATCTACGCCGATTAGCGGTTACCGCGAAGCTGCCCGTGGTGTATGCCGGAGGAACGTTGTTGGGCGCTGCTAGGCCGGCTGGTGGCACCGGTATGGGGCACCGGACATGGAGAAGGTTTACGCCGCTGGCGCAGCGTCAACTCCGGGTCATCATCCACCAACCGACAACCCGGGCTGCCGGGTAGGGTGGGGGCGACGGGAGTGCTCTGCTGTCCTGCGACGGTCTGCCAGCACCGTTTAACAGTCCAGCGCACGTAGCTCAGGAGGGTCGAGGCCACCGAGGGCCGTAGCCGAATGGATCGCAAGAAAATACTCCGCAACCCGCTGTTGTGGGTGGTAGCCGGGTTGCTGCTCTACTACGCCTTCGGCTTCCTGCTCGATGACACCCGGGGGTACAGCCAGGTCACCACCTCACAGGCGCTGACGCAGCTCGCCGACCACAACGTCAAGCAGGCGACGTTGGAGGACAAGGAACAGCGGCTGCGGCTCACCCTGGACCACCCAGTCCAGGGAATCCAGGGCACCAAGGTGATGACGCAGTACCCGGAGCAGAGCACCGACCAGATCACCCAGTCGCTGCGCGATGCCCAGATCCCCAGCGGCTGGGACACCAAGGTCACCCAGCAGTCCCTGCTGTTCCAGGTGCTGATCTATCTCATCCCGCTGGGTCTGCTGTTGTTGCTGCTGCTGTGGATGATGAACAACGTCCAGGGCGGCGGTAACCGGGTACTCAACTTCGGCAAGTCCAAGGCCAAACAGCTGAGCAAGGACATGCCCAAGACGACGTTCTCCGACGTCGCGGGCGCCGACGAGGCCGTCGAGGAACTCGAGGAGATCAAAGACTTCCTCGCCAACCCGAGCCGCTACCAGGCGCTCGGCGCCAAGATCCCCAAGGGTGTGCTGCTCTACGGGCCACCCGGTACCGGCAAGACCCTGCTGGCCCGGGCAGTGGCCGGCGAGGCCGGGGTGCCGTTCTACTCCATCTCCGGTTCCGACTTCGTGGAGATGTTCGTCGGCGTCGGTGCCAGCCGGGTGCGCGATCTGTTCGAGCAGGCCAAGCAGAACTCGCCGTGCATCATCTTCGTCGACGAGATCGACGCGGTGGGCCGGCAACGCGGCGCCGGCTTGGGCGGCGGCCACGACGAGCGCGAGCAGACGCTGAACCAGCTGCTGGTCGAGATGGACGGCTTCGACGCCCGTGGCGGCATCATTCTCATCGCCGCGACCAACCGTCCGGACATCCTGGACCCGGCGTTGCTGCGGCCGGGGCGCTTCGATCGTCAGATCCCGGTGTCCGCGCCGGACATCCAAGGCCGTCGGGCCATCCTGGAGGTGCACTCCAAGGGCAAGCCGTTCGATACCGACGTCGACCTCCAGGGGTTGGCCAAGCGCACCGTTGGCTTCTCCGGTGCCGATCTGGCCAACGTCATCAACGAGTCCGCACTGCTCACCGCCAGGGAAGGCGGCAAGCTCATCAACGGCGCGGCGCTGGAAGAGGCGGTCGACCGGGTGATCGGTGGCCCGCGCCGCAAGAACCGGATCATCTCCGAGCGCGAGAAGAAGATCACCGCCTACCACGAGGGCGGTCACGCGCTGGCGGCCTGGGCGATGCCGGACATCGACCCGGTGTACAAGCTGACGATCCTGCCCCGCGGGCGCACCGGCGGGCACGCGTTAGTGGTGCCCGAGGACGACAAGCAGATGATGACCCGCTCGGAGATGATCGCCCGGCTGGTGTTCGCCCTGGGTGGGCGCTCGGCCGAAGAGCTGGTCTTCCACGAGCCGACCACCGGGGCGTCCTCGGACATCGATCAGGCCACCAAGATCGCCCGCGCGATGGTCACCGAGTACGGCATGAGCGCGCGGCTGGGTGCCGTGAAGTACGGCCAGGAGCAGGGCGATCCGTTCCTCGGCCGCTCCGCGGGCCGGCAGCCCGACTACTCCCTGGAAGTCGCGCACGAGATCGACGAGGAGGTCCGGGCGCTCATCGAGGCCGCGCACACCGAGGCCTGGGAGATCCTCAACACCTACCGCGACATTCTCGACGAGCTGGTCGTGGAGTTGCTGGAGCGCGAGACCCTGCAGCGCAAGGACCTCGAGCGGGTCTTCAGCAAGGTGGAGAAGCGGCCACGGATCACCGCGTTCAACGACTTCGGCGGGCGCACCCCGTCGGACAAGCCGCCGATCAAGACAGCGGGCGAGCTGGCCAAGGAGCGCGGCGAGCCCTGGCCGCCGGCACAGCCCCGGCGCGAGCCCACGCCGGTGGGTGTGGCGCCGGGTGGCGATGACCTGCCCGGTGGCCCCCCGCATCCAGCTCCGGGACATCCCGGCCCCAACGGCGCCGGACCACATGGGGGCTACCCAGCGGGGGTAGTCAACGGAGGGACGACGACGGGACAGCCCGTGCAGCCGGCGCCGTATTCGCCGGCCTACCCACCCCCACGCGGCTCGGGCGGCGGCGGTGACTCCGGTCCGCCGAACTACGGTGCACCGCCGGGGTGGCGCCCAGCCACCGAGCCTCCCGCGCCCTCCTGGCGACCGGGGCCACCCGGCGCTCGGTCGCCGCAAGACCCCCCGACCGACGATCAGCCGCCAGCCGGCTGAGCCGGCGAATTGGACACCAGTCGGCTGAACCCGCAATTGAACATCCCGCGCGTGGGGCTCCCAGCGCACGGAGACCGGCCATGACCAGCACCGTCAACTCGGACCCGGACGTCGGGCCGCACCGGGTGTTCGACCGGATCCGGGCCGAGGCGGCGGTGCGGGAGCTGCTGATCGCGTGCGGGGAGGACCCGGACCGGGAAGGGTTGCGGGAAACTCCGGCCCGGGTCGCGCGGGCGTACCAGGAGATGTTCGCCGGGCTGTTCCTCGACCCCGACACGGTGCTGGAGCGGACCTTCGACGAGGGCCACGACGAGCTCGTGCTGGTCCGGGACATCCCGATGTACAGCCAGTGCGAGCACCACCTGGTGCCGTTTCACGGCATGGCGCACGTCGGCTACATCCCTAACGCGGCGGGTCGGATCACCGGGTTGTCGAAGCTGGTCCGGCTGGTCGATCTGTATGCCCGGCGTCCACAAGTGCAGGAACGGCTCACCTCGCAGGTCGCCGACGCGCTGGTGCGCCGGCTGGAACCGCGGGGGGTGATCGTGGTGATCGAAGCCGAGCACCTGTGCATGGCGATGCGCGGCGTCCGCAAGCCCGGCTCGACCACCACCACCTCGGCGGTCCGGGGACTGTTCAAGACCAGTGCCTCGTCCCGC
>Ga0134125_10001102_pt1 | contig 33966 bp, 27 predicted proteins | sample KB31751_FD_96464 | JGI IMG/M metagenome (GOLD analysis project Ga0134125, IMG submission 96464) | Terrestrial soil microbial communities with excess Nitrogen fertilizer from Kellogg Biological Station, Michigan, USA - KB3-175-1 | ecosystem: Environmental > Terrestrial > Soil > Unclassified ...
AGTTGCACGCGCGGCGCCAGGCGCGTCGGATCGTCGCCGCCCACCATCTCGCCGGGCGCGAGCAGCCGGCCGTGCGCCGCCAGCATGCGCTCGACGGCGTTGCGCTGCGCCTCCACGAGCGGCACGTCGAGCCAGACGCAGCGCACCGGCAGGCCGTGCCTCGCCGCCGCGCGCACGACCGCGTGCCGGCTCTTGCGCGTGACGTAGGTGTTGTCGAGCACCACGCGGCGCGCGCCCGCCGCCAGCCGCCCGTCGAGCGCGCGAGCGAGGCCGGCGAGCGTGCCGCCGCGCTCGTCGCGGTTGAGCCGCTCGTAGCCGGCCGCGACGAAGCCGCCGACATGCGTCGACTTGCCGGCGCCCGAGATCCCGGCGACGAGCACGACCTCGCCGTCGCCGCGCGCCGCCGTCGCCGCCGGCGGTTGCGCGCTGCCCACGCGCGCCTCGACGAGCGCGCGCGCCGCCTCGTCGAGCACGAGCCGCCCCGCCGCCGCCGCCGATCGCGCGCTCTCGGGCGTGCGCGCCCCCGGCAACACCACGATGCGCGGGTCGATGGCCGCGATCCCCGCCAGCAGCAGCTGATGCGGCGTGGCTCCGAGCCGCGCCGCCGCCGCCGCGAGCTCGCGATCGCGCCCGAGCCGCGCCGCGCCCTTGGGCCCGCCGAACGGCGCGTGCGCCAGCACCCGCAGACCGCGCGCGATCGCCAGCGCCACCACGCCGCCCGGCAGCGCCTCGTCGAGCGCCACCTCGACGGCCGCGATCGGCGCGTGCGCCAGCGCCTCCTCGAGCTGCCGCCGGCTGACGTTGCACACGCCGACGCGCGCCACGAGGCCGCGCTCGACGAGCCCCGCCAACGCGCGCACGCTCGTCGCCCACGTCACGCGCGGATCGGGCGCATGCAACAAGTACAGATCGATCGCGCGCCCGCCGAGCGCCTCCAGGCTCGCGGCGCAGTCTGCGACGATCGCGCGCGCCCGCCCGTCGGGACGCCAGGCGCCGCCGGGCCGCGCCATGCCGCCCTTGGTCACGATCTCGGCGCCGGCCCCGTCGGCGTGCGCGGCCAGCGCGCGCCCGAGCAGGCGCTCGTTGTGCCCGCGATCGTCGTCGTCGAGCCCGTAGGCGCGCGCGGTATCGAACAGGCGCACGTCGCCGTCGAGCGCGGCGTGGATGGTCGCGATCGCGCGCGCCTCGTCGCGCTCCCGCTCCGTCGACAGCCGCATGCAGCCGAGCCCGATCTGCATGGCCACGATGCTACACTGCCGCGCAGCCGTGAAACGGAATCGCACGCGCAGCCGCCGCCGCGGCCGCGAACACCTCATCAACTTCGGGCTCGCCGCCGTCTTCGCCGTGATCGCCACGCTCACCATCCGCGCCGCGTGGCAGCCGAGCCCGTGGCAGCGCGTCTACGCCACGCGCGAGGGCGAGATCGGCAAGCGCACCTCGACCGGCCTCGTCATCACGCCGTCGGCGCTGTTCGTGGCGCTGCCCCACCCGGCCGCGCTCGGCAAGCACGTCGAGGTCCGCTACGGCGCGCGCGCCGTGGTCGTGCCCGTGCTCGACGTCGGCCCGTGGAACGTCGGTGACGCCTACTGGGTCGGCAGCCGCCGTCCCGCCGCCGAGCGCGCCGTCGGAAAATATCGGACGCCCTCGAACCGCGCCGGCATCGATCTCTCCAACGCCGTCTTCGCCGCGCTCGGCCTGCACGACAACGACTGGGTCGAGTGGCGCTTCGTACACCAGGGCTACTTGATCCTGCCGACGCTGTAAGATGCGCGCATGCGCCGGCTGATCCCGCTCGTGTTGCTCCTTTTGTGCGCGCCCGCGCGCGCGGCCAACGACGCTCCCTTCGAGGGCAGCTGGTGGGGCCTGCTCGACGTCGGCGCGGTCAAGCTCCACGTCGTCTTCGATCTTCATCATCACGGCACCGCGTGGTCGGGCACGCTCGCCAGCCCCGATCAGAACAAGGCCAACCTGCCGCTCGGCTCGGTCGCCGTCGCCGGCGACACGCTCACCATCGAGATCCCGCAACTGCACGTGCGCTTCGAGGGCAAGCGCGTCGACGCCGACCACATCCGCGGCACCTTCACGCAGGGCGCGCCGTTCCCGCTCACGTTGCAGCGCGGAACGCCGCCGTCGGCGCGCCGCCCGCAGGAGCCGAAGCCGCCCTTCCCCTACGCGAGCGAGGACGTCACCGTCGAAAACCGCGCCGCCAAGCTCACGCTCGGCTGCACGCTCACGCATCCCCACGCGCCGCGTTTTCCCGTCGTCGTCTTCATCACCGGCTCCGGGCAGCAGGATCGCGACGAGACGCTCTTCGGCCACAAGCCGTTCTGGGTGCTCGCCGATGCGCTCGCGCGCAAGGGCATCGGCGGCCTGCGCTGCGACGATCGCGGCATGGGCAAGTCGACCGGCGACTTCCGCGCGTCGACCACGCTCGACTTCGCCGGCGACGTCGCCGCCGAGCTGGCCTGGCTGCGCGCGCGCCCCGACGTCGACGCCCGGCACCTCGGCCTCCTCGGCCACTCCGAGGGTGGCCTCATCGCGCCGATCGTCGCCGCGCGCGACCACGACGTCGCCTTCTTGGTCCTGCTGGCCGGCCCCGGGCTGCGCGGCGACGAGATCCTCCTGAAGCAGCAGGCGATGGTCGCCCGCTCCGAGGGAATGAGCGGCGCCGCGCTCGACGAGAGCCAGGCCCTCGAGCGCAAGCTGATCACCATCGTCGCCGGCCCCGACGACGCCGCCACGGCGCGCAAGAAGCTCGATGCCATCGTCGCCAAGCGACCGCCCGCCGCGCGCGCGAACCTGGCCAGCCAGCTCGACGCGATGCTGTCGCCCTGGTATCGCGAGTTCTTGCGGACCGATCCGCGCCCCTATCTGCGCGAGGTGACCGCGCCGGTGCTCGCGCTCAACGGCTCGCGCGATGTGCACGTGCCGTCGGCCGAGAGCCTCGCGGCGATTCGCGCCGCGCTCGCCGGCAACCACGACGCCACCGTCGAGGAGCTGCCCGGGCTCAACCACCTGTTCCAGACCTGCAAGCGCTGCACGGTCGACGAGTACGGCGACCTCGAGGAGACGATGTCACCGCAAGCGATCACGCGCGTGACCGACTGGGTGCAGAAGCACGCGCTCACAAACAGGTGAGGATGATGCAGATGCCGCTGCAGCAGTCGCTCATGTTCGAGCAGGTGGCGCCGCTCATCCCGCACTGGGGGGTCCCGCCGCCGCCGCCCGCCCCGCCGCTGCCGCCGCCGCCTCCTCCACCGCTGCCGCCGCTGCCGGCGACGCAGCCGCTCGCCGTCTTCACCCAGCCCGGATCGCAGACGAAGTCGCAAATTCCGCCGCTGCACGCCGGCTGTCCATGCGCCGGCGTCGCGCACCCGGTCTGGCAACCGCCGCAGTTGAGCGGATCGTTCTGCGTGTCGACGCACTGCCCGTCGCACAGCGACGAGGCGCCGCACGAGCTCCCGCAGACGTGCTGCCCGCTGCCGTCGACGCCGCAGAACGGGTTCGCGCCGCCGCACGCCATGCCGCAGCTGCCGCAGTGATCGGGCGTGCCGAGGTTGGTCTCGCAGCCGGGCGCCGACGTGCAGTCGCCGAAGCCGGGCAGGCAGGCGCCGCCGACGTTGCACTCGCCGCTCGTGCAGCTGACGCGCGTGCCGTCGACGTTGGGCAGCGCCGCGCAGTCGTTGTCGCAGCCGCCGCAGTGGCGCGGATCGCTCGCCACCTTCGACGGATCGCACGACGTCGCCGGCAGCGCGAGATCGACGCCCCCGTCGCTGGCGCCGACGCCGCCGATGCCGACGGCATCCGGGTTCAACCGCGTGCACGCGGCCGCCGAGACAACCGACAAAATCGCCGCGCACGCGACGACGCGCCCAGCCCCCACCATTGGTCGGACCAGTTATCACAGTCCGGGGGAGTGGATCAACGCCTATTCGGTGGGAAGGAAAGGTGCTGGCGGGTCCGCGCCCACCGGGGGGGCGGATTCGAGCGCGGGCCCGCCAGCATTTCGTGGCAAGCCCGTGCAACGAACGTACCCGCGCACGCGTAGGCCATCTGCGCGAATCTCCGACGGCAGACAAGATCACGCGCGTACGTTTTCCTAACAGGCTGTTCGATCCGATGACACCGTGGCAATCGGTCGCACCGATCCACGCTACCGGGACTCGCGTAGCGAGCGGCGCCCTGCTCGTGGTCGACGCCGCGCGTCCCTGAAGTAGACTGCGGGGTGCTCTCGAGGTCGCTCGCGCTTCTCCTGTTCGTCCCGTTCCTCGGCGGTTGCACGCACCTCGGCCCGGTGCGCGATCGCGGCGTGCTCGCCGCCGACGCAAAGATCCTTCCAGCCGGCGCCGCCGCCGGACCGGGCCCCGATGCGGTCGTCGCCGAAACCGTCGGCGTCGGCGATTGGAACGAAGGCTTCGCCGTCTCGATCTATCGCCCGGCCAACCTCCGCGGTCCGGCGCCGGCGGTGGTGTTCCTGCCCGCGCGCGCCGCGCCCGAGTGGCAGTACGACAGCTACGCGCGCGCGCTCGCGTCGCGCGGCTTCGTCGTGGCGCTGCGCACCTGGTATGGATTCTTGCGCTCGGATCCCGAGCTCGCCGACGACGCGCGCACCATCGCCGGCTGGCTCGTCGCGCACGGGCTCGCGCGCCCCGGCGCCATCGGCGTCGCCGGCCACTCGATGGGCGGCAAGGCATCGATCATGGCGGCGCTCGCCGATCCGCGCTTTGCCGCCGTCGTCGCCATCGATCCCGACGAGAACGGCTACACCCATGTGGCGCGCGGACCGATCGCCGGGCTGCACGCGCCGCTGCTCGTGATCGGCGCCGAGGTCGCCTACAAAGCGTTCCGCCTGTGCGCGACCAAGGACGGGAACTACCGCTCCTTCTTCACGCACGCGCCGCCCGGCACCATCGAGCTGACGCTGCTCGGCGCCGACCACGTGCAGGTGATGGACGATCCGTCGACGCCGGGCATGGGCATCTGCCGCGTCGGCAAGGTCGACTCGCAGAAGGTGCGCCTGCTCTCGCGCGCCGCGGTGGTCGCCTTCTTCGAGCAGCACCTAGAAGGCATCGCGCTGGCCCAGCTGCCGGCCGGCGCCGGCGTCCGCGAGCGCGTGGTCCCGGGCGCCACGCCGGCGACGGCGCAAGCCTCGAGCGACGGCGCCCGATAGCTTTTTTCGTGCAACACTCGGCGTGACGGCGGCAACCCCCGAATAGCAACGATGGCCGCGAACGACGACGATGCGCCCCTCGGCGACATCCTGGCCAACACGGCGTGGATGCGGCGGCTGGCGCAGCGGCTCGTCGCCGACGCCGCCGAGCGTGACGACGTCGTGCAGGCGGCCTGGCTGCAAGCGCTCGTTCACGCGTCGGCGACGCCAAACGTCCGCCCGTGGTTGGCGGCGGTGGTGCGCAATGTCGCGCGCATGGGCTTTCGCGGCCAGGCGCGGCGGCGCGCGCGCGAGGACGCCGCGATCCTGGCGACGCGGCCGGCGACGCCCGAGGAGCTGGTCGACCGCGTCGAGACCGAGCGCGAGGTCGCCACCGAGCTCCTCGCGCTCGACGAGCCGTATCGCACGACGCTGCTCCTCCGCTACTACGAGGATCTGTCGGCAGCGGACATCGCGCGACGCGTCGGCGTACCGGCGGCGACGGTGCGGTCGCAGCTCAAGCGCGGGCTCGAAGCGTTGCGCGCGCGGCTCGATCAGAAGCGCGGCGGCGATCGGCGGCGCTGGGCGTTGGCGCTGGTGCCGACGGCCACGGCGCTGCGCGGCGGCGCCTTCAAGACGATCGCGGGCGCGATCGGGGGAGCGCTCATCATGAAGTCTGCCCTCAAGGCCACCATCGGTGTCGCGGTCCTGCTGCTCGTCGGCTGGGGCAGCGTCGTCGTCTGGCGCGCGCACGCGCCGGGCGGCGAGGTGACGCAATCGCGGGCCGGCGTGGCCTGGCGCGTGCCCGGCGGGCTCGGCGTGCCCGGTCGCGCGCCGGCCACGATCGCGGGCGTCCGCGTGCCCGATTGGTTTGGCCAACGCGGCGCCGCCATCCGTCGCATCGCCGGCCGCGTCACCGCCGGCGGCGCGCCGATCGCCGGCGCCACCGTCGAGCTCGGCAGCGCGCTCAGCGACGCCGGGCTGTTGCCGGCGGCGACGCGCCGTACCGGCGCCGACGGCCGCTTCGACTTCGGCCTCGTACCGCCGGCGCCGTACAGCGTCACCGCGACGGCCGCCGATCACAGCGCCGACGTGCGCGAGGTCGACACGCGCGATCCTGGCGCGGCCTCCGATCGCATCGAGCTGCGCCTCGGCGGCTGCGACGCGCAGCTCGTCGGCCACGTGAACGACGCATCGGGCGGCCCCATCGCCGGCGCCCGCTTGTGCTACGCCGACGCGCGCGCGAGCGCGTGCGTGCAGAGCGACGCCGCCGGCGCCTATCGCGCGTGCGTGAGCCCGCGGCAGACGAAGATCGAGGTGTCGGCGCGCGGCTACGGCACCATCGACGAGGAGCTGGACACGATCAATCGCACCGTGCGCCGTGATTTTCTGCTCACGCCCGAGGCGACCATCGTCGGCCGCGTCGTCCGCGCCGACGACGGCCGGCCCGTCGCCGACGCCAGCGTGCGCAGCGTCAGCGGCCAGATCGGCCACCACGTCGGCGCCCCCGCCGCCGCCGTCACCGACGGCAACGGCCGCTTCACCCTCAGCGCGCTCGCGCCGGGCCGCCATCGGCTCTTCGCCTTCGCCACCGGGCTGGCGATGAGCGAGCCACTCGAGCTCACCGTGCGCGCCACCGGCACGACACCGGAGATCGTGCTCCACCTCGGCGCCGCCACGCGCCTGAGCGGCGTCGTCACCGACGGCCGCGATCCGGTCGCCGGCGCGCGCGTCTACGTCCAACGCGCGGTGCCGGTCGGCGGTCCGACGTCGATCGACGGCGCCGACGCCGTCACGCAGAGCGACGGAAGCTTCGTCCTCGAGTCGGTGCCGCGCGGGGTCGCCGCCTTCCGCGTCTCCCGCTGGAACCTGGTTTCGCCGAAGTCGCTGCTCGTCGACCGTCCGATCGTCGACGGCGTGCGCATCGTCGTCAGCGCGCTCGGATCGATCGCCGGCCACATCCTCCGGCAGGGCAAACCCGCCGCCAACGTCTTCGTCGGCCTCAACACCGTGACGCTCGAGCCGGTGGCCGTCTTCAGCGACGCCGACGGCAGCTACCTCCTGCGCGGGCTGCGCGCCGGCAAATACATGGTCGACGCCCAGGACCAGGCGCACGGCTTCGGGGCGCTCTCGCCCGAGATCGTGCTCGGGCCCGGCGAGCAGCGCACCGGCGTCGATCTCGAGTGCACCTTTGCCGGCGCCATCTCCGGCGTGGTCGTCGAGGACAACGGTCGCCCCGCGGCCGGCGTCTGGGTGAACTTCGCCGCCCTGCACAAGGTCGACGTCGGCCAGGCGATCACGGGCACCGACGGCAGCTTCCGCGCCGGCACGCTCGGCGGCGGCGACGACTACCGCATCGAGGTGCGCGATGGCGGCGACACCGGACACGACTTCGCCGCCGCCGACGGCAGCTACTCCACGATCTACGTGCCGAACAGCGAGAGCGAGGTCTCGGGCGTCCGCATCGTCATCCACCGAACGCACCAGACCATCTCCGGCACCACCGTCGGCGCCGACGGTCAGCCGCTCAGCGACGTGCAGGTCGTCGCCTTCCGCGCCGCCGGGGGCAGCGACGAGCGGCTCGACCTCGACGACCAGTTCCAGCGGCCGAGCGCGATCTCCGGCGCCGACGGCCGCTTCGCCATCGCCGACCTCGACAGCGGAGCCTTCGTGCTGCGCGCCCGCGGCGGCGACGGCGCCGAAGGGCACCTCGACGGCGTCGCCGCCGGCGCACAAGGCGTCGTCCTGCCCTTGCAGCCGTCCGGCGGCATCGACGGCGAGCTCGTCGGGTTCGCGACGCCGCCCGAGGTGACGGCGCGGCTCAACCAGCCGTTCCTTCCGCCGCAGCCCGCGTGGGCGGCCGTCAGCGGTACCAGCTTCCAGCTGCGCGGCCTCGCGCCCGGCAACTACGTCGTGTACGCCGATGGCAGCGGCGGCCGCGACTCGGCGGCGGTGCGCGTCGACGCCGGCCAGATCGCGACGGTGACGCTGCGCGATCGCGGCAGCGGCGTCATTCACGGCCACGTCGTCGAGTGGCGCTCGGGCGCGCCCGTCGAGGGCCTGCGCTGCCTCGCCCTGTTCGTCACCGGCCACCTGCGCAGCCCGATGCACGTCGATCCCGGCTTCAGCGGCGCCGACGGCAGCTTCACCATCGATGGCGCCGCGCGCGGCCCCGCCGACGTCCTCTGCGGCTGGTCGCCGGGGTACTCGGACAGCCTCGGAAGCGTCGTCGTCGGTGAGGGCGACAGCGGCTGCGAGCTCGTCGTCGTCAAGAGCGATCGTCCGATCGGCGGCCTCAGCTGGTTCGGTGGCGAGATCGGCGTCCCACCCGGGGACGGCCCGCGCGTCGAGGGCGTCCTACCCGGCAGCCCCGCCGACAAGGCCGGCCTCAAGCGCGGCGACGCCCTCGCAACCGTCGACGGCAGGTCCGTCGCCAAGCTGACGCCTCTCGGCGACATGTTCGCCATCTGCGACCGCGCGCCCGGCAGCCACGTCGCGCTCGGCGTCCTGCGCAACGGCCAGCCGCTCACGCTCGACGTCGTCGTCACGAGCGCGCCCGCGCAATGACGCCACGCTAGCCCGTCATGGCGACGAGCACGCGACGGGCGCCGCGGAAGGCGTTGCGGCCGTGCATGCAGGTCTCGTTGTCGAGGATCAGAAGGTCGCCGCGCGCCCACGGATGGGCGACCGTGTGCTGCTCGAGCACGTCGTGGACGTGGGCCAGCGTCTCGCGCGCAATCGGCGTGCCGTCGCCGTAGTGGGCCTGGTGCGTGCGCGTGCGGCGGCGCGGGTAGAGCATCATCGCCAGCGCGTAGTAGAGCGGGCCCATCCAGCGCGGGCTGAAGCAAAACAGGTGCGCCTGGTTGAACCAGACGGCCTCGCCGGTGACGGCGTGCGCGATGACCGCGGGGCGAACCGTCGAGGTCACGAGGTGCCCCGACGGCAGCCAGCGGTAATCGAGCGCCAGTGACCGGCAGCGCGCTTCGACCTCGTCGCGCCGCTCGGTCTCGAACACCTGCATCCACGACTTCGAGGCGGAGGCGACGTGCTCGAGCAGCTCGAAGCCGAGCGAGCGCCCGCGAATGACGCGCAGGTAGCGCACGCCGCGCGCGACGAAGCGCTCGCGCACCGACGGCGCCAGCGCGGCCAGCACCGCGCGCGTGTCGGCGAGCGTGGTCTCGCCGCCGTGCGCCGCCGGCTGCACGCACTGGAACAGGAGGTGGCGCGGATGCGTCGGCAGATACGACATCTCCGAGTGCAGCGGGATGCGCACCGCCGCCGGCGCCTCCGTCGAGGTGTAGACGTCTTCGCCGACGCGCGTGCGCGGCGTGTCGCCGCCGACGTAGGCGAGCGACGGCCCGTCGGAGAAGGCGCGCACCACGCGCGCCAGATGGCGCGGCTCGACCGCGCGAAAGCCGCGAAACAGGACCGCCCCGACCCAGGCGAGCCGCTCGCGCAGATCGTGCCGGTGCGCCGCGATCAGCTCGGCCAGCGCCTCGGGCGAGGCCACGCCGCGCGGCCGCACGATGAGGGGCGCGCCGGATCGCGCGCCGTCGACAAAACGTTCCACCACCGTCGCGTCCATCATGTTCGAAGAATGCAAGCGGGCGGCCGGGGCACGTCGCTTGCTCGCGCATCGATCATGACGTCGAAGCTGAGAAACCTCCTCCGCATGGCTGCCGGCCCGCTGCGCGAGCGTGGCTGGGTGGAGACCGTACGCTCGGTGCGCAGCTGTTGGTACGATCGCAAGCACGAGCGCGCCGCGCCCTTCGACGCCACCTTCGGCACCGACACCGAGCGCAGCGTGACGATCGCCGATCTCGACGCCAGCGGCGCCGACGTGCCGGCGTTGTGGCGCTACTGGCCGACCTCGCGCGACGCCTTCACCACCCTCATGCGCGACGTCGACGTGCCCTTCGGCGACACCGTGTTCGTCGATCTCGGCTCGGGCAAGGGGCGCGTGCTGCTCATGGCGTCGGAGCTCGGCTTCCGCAAGATCGTCGGCGTCGAGCTGTCGCCGGCGCTGCATCAGATCGCGCTCGACAACGTGCGCCGCTGGCGCTCGGCGACGCGCGCCACGGCCGACATCGAGCTTCTGTGCATGGACGCGCGCGACTGGGTTCCCCCGACGGCGCCGACGCTGATCTATCTGTTCCAGCCGTTTCCTGTCGAGATCATGCACGCGGTGCTCGAGCGCCTCGCCGGCCGCCTGCAGGCGGCGCCGCGCGCGCGCATCCATCTCGCCTACCTGAACCCGCTGCACCACGCGCTCATCGTCGGCTCCGGCGCCTTCGAGCTGAGGCGCTGGGGCCGCGCGGGGCAAAAAGGAGCGTTCGATTGGGCCATCTATCGTTCCCTCGCGGCGACGCCGGCTCGCTGAGCGGCCCGGCGCTGTTCGCCGCCCTGCCCGCCGCGCGCCGCCGCATCCCGTGGATGTCGATCGGCCGCTTCCCCACGCCCGTCGAGCGCGTCGAGGAGCTGCTCCCGCGCGGCGTCGAGCTGTGGGTCAAGCGCGAAGACGAGAGCGGCGACCTCTACGGCGGCAACAAGGTGCGCAAGCTCGAGTTCCTCCTCGGCGACGCGCGCGCGCGCAACGCCAGCGAGCTGGTCACGTTCGGCGGCTGGGGCGCGCACCACGTCGTGGCCACGGCGATCTACGGCGCGCGCCACGGCTTCGGCGTCACCGCCGCGCTCTTTCCGCAGCCGCTCGACGCGCACGTGCAGGAGCAGCTGCTCGTCGACGAGGCCATGGGCGCGCAGCTCATCCGCGTCCGCAGCCCGCTCGGCGTCGTGCCGGTCTGGGCGCGCGCGCAGCTCTCGCCCAACACGGCGTGGCTCGCCGGCGGCGGCTCGTCGCCGGTCGGCGCGCTCGGCTGGGCCTCGGGCGGCTGCGAGCTTTCGGCGCAGGTGCGCCTCGGCCTGCTGCCGCCGTTCGACGCGCTCTACGTCGCGCTCGGCTCCGGCGGCACCGCGGCGGGCCTCTTGTGGGGCGTGCGCGCGCCGGTCCGCCCCGTCGAGATCGTGGCGGTGCGCGTGGTCGGCGCCGTCGCCATCGGACGGCGCCGCGTCGAGCGCCTGGCGCAAGCAGTCGACGAGCTGCTCGCGCCCGTCGGCGGCCGCGCGCTCGGCGGCGCGCCGGCCCGGCTGCGCATCGAGACGCGCCACGCCGGCCGCTACGGCGCGCCGACGCCGGCGTCGCTCGACGCCGTCGCAGCCGCGGCGCGCGTCGGGCTCGCGCTCGATCCGATCTACACCGGTAAGGTGATGGCCGCGCTCCTCGACGACGCGCGCGCCGGTCGTCTCGACGGCAAGCGCATCCTGTTCCTGCACAGCCACAACCGCGTCGCCCTCGCGCCGCTCTATCGCTCATCCTAGGCGCGATCCCTAGGCGGCGGCACCGATCGGTACCGGTGCTGCATTCCTCGCTGTACATGCGCAACCGCGCTCCGTACGTGTCTCCCGTCGGAGATCCAGCGAACCTGGTGGACCTGGTTCGCCGTTTCGGCGGCGTGCTCTCGCCGGTGGTCTTCGATCCCGCCTGCGAGCTCTTCACCGCTCACGGCCTCCCCGGTGCCGCGCCCATCCGGCGCAGCGTCGGCAACGTCGTCGTCGCCGTCGGCGATCCGCTGAGTCCCCCCGAGGCGCACGACCGGCTGCTCGCCACGCTGGCCGAGCGCTTCGGCACCGTCGTCGTCGCGGGCGCCAGCGCCGAGCTGGCGGCCCGCGAGCGCGCGCTCGGCTGGGCGGTGATCGAGTTCGGCGAGCAGATCACCATCGATCCGCGGCGCGCACGCCCGCGCGGCCGCCGCGGCCACGAGCTCAACCGCAAGCTCAGCCACGCACGCCGCGCCACCGTCGAGATCGGCGAGTACGTCGACGGCGCCGGCCGCGACGCCGTCCTCGAGCGTGCGCTCGACCGCGTCGCCCGCGCCTGGCTCGACAGCCGCCGCGGCCTGCAGATCTTCGTCGCGCACATCGATCTCTTCTCGCCGCGCGCGCTGCGCCGCTGGTTCTACGCCACCTGGGACGGCCGCGTCGTCGGCGTGCAATCGCTCGTGCAGCTCGACGCGCGCGGCGGCTACCTGCTCGAGCACCTTCTGACCACCGGGGACGTGCCCGCCGGCACCGCCGAGCTCCTGGTCGCCGCCGCCCTCGACGCGCTCGGGCGCGAGGGCTGCTCGTTCGTCAGCTTCGGCATCTCCACCGCGGCCGCGCTCGGCCACATGAGCGGGCTCGGGCCGCGCTCAGTCTGGCTCGGCCGCTGGTTCTTCGACCACGCGCAGAAGAGCTTCCGCCTCGACTCGATCAGCCGCTTTCGCAAGAAGTTCGGCGAGGTCACCGTCGAGCCGAGCTATCTGCTGTTCCACCCGGCGCGGGTCACGCCGCGGGCGCTCTTCGGCCTGGTGCGCGCGTTCAACGCTTCGCTCGCCTGGTCGCTCCGTCGCTAGCCCGGCATCGGCTCGCCGGGCATCGGCTCGGTGCGCACCGGCTCGCCGCGCTCCTCGAGCGCCTCCTTCGCCGTCGCCTGCAGCCAGCGCGCGAGCGCGCCCGCGATCGCGCCGCCGACGAGCGGCGCCAACCAGAACAGCCACAGCTGCGCCAGCGCCCAACCGCCGGCCCACAACGCCGGGCCGGTCGAGCGCGCCGGATTGACCGACACGTTCGTGATCGGCAGGCCGATGAGATGCACCAGCGTCAGCGTCAGCCCGATGGCGACACCCGCCTGCGCCGTCGTCGCCGAGCGCGACGTGGCGCCGAGGATCACGCTGACGAAGATGAACGTCAGCATGATCTCGGCGAACAGGCCGGCGCCGAGACTGTAGCGGCCCGGCGAGTGCGCGCCGTAGCCGTTCGACGCCAGCCCCTGCAAATGTACGTCGTAGCCGCCCGGCGCGCCGGTCGCCAGCGCGTAGACGCAGCCGGCCGCGAAGATCGCGCCGATGAGCTGCGCGGCCCAATAGCCGGGCACCTCGCGCCACGAGAAGCGCCCCGCGCACGCCAGCCCGAAGGTCACCGCCGGGTTGAAGTGCGCGCCCGAGATCGGACCGATCGCGTACACGCCCGCGAGCACGGTCAAGCCGAACGCGAACGCGATGCCGAGCAGGCCGACGCCGACGGCGGGAAACTTGGCGGTGAAGACCGCGGTCCCGACGCCGCCGAACACGAGGATGAACGTCCCGAGGATCTCTCCGACCAGCTTGCGCACGACCCCCTCCTACTTGAACACGATGGGCATCGCGTCCTCGAAGCCGCGACGCGTATTGGCCTCCGAAGTTTTCTTGTCGGCCTTCGCCTGCTCCTTGCTCGCGGCGCGCCATTGTCCGTCGGCGGCGAGCTGCTTGGCCTTGGCCGCGTGCGCGTCCGCCGAACGTTCGATGCGCGCCGAGCTGGCGCACGCGCTCAGCCCGGCAAGTGCCACCCACAGGATGTGACGTCGCATGGTCCCCTCCACGACAGCTCGATCGCGAAGGTGGCGCGTCGCCGACGGGCCGCTTGAACGATCCGCGGCCCGCGGCGTCAGGGCACGACGACGAAGCGGTAGACGAAGCGGCGTCCGGGCGTGCGCAGCGAGCTGAAGCTGCAGTCGGTCGCTCCCGGCTTGAGCCCGGTCAGGCGCAGAAAAGTGCCCGCGTCGGCGACCGAGAGCACCGACAGATCGTCGCACACGACGTTGACCGGCAGCTCGAACGGCACGAAGGCGAGCGGCTGCCCCATCACCACCACCCGCGCATCGGCGTTGCGCGAGGTGCCGAGCGGCGCCGGCGTCTCTTGCGCGCGCGCCGGGCCAGCCGCGACCAGCGCCACCGCCGTGGCGAGAAGGAGCCGCATGATCGCCGTCGTTGCATGCCGCGTGCGCGCTACTGCGCGACCACGCACGCGCCGTTCGAGCAGTCCGCTCGCTTGTTGAGGCAGGGATCGACGAGGCAGCTCTGCATGCCGACCACGCACGGCGGATCGACCGCGCCGCGCGCCAGCGCCAGGCACTGACACGGCGCCGAGTTGCAGTAGCTCGAGTAGAGACGGCAGTCGTTCGCCGTCGCGCAGCTGGCCGACGAGCCGCCGGCGAGATCGGAGGTGCCGCCGTCGCCGGCAGGGCTCGACGAGCCGCACGCGGCGGCGAGCGCGAAGAACACGAAGATGACGAGGGAACGCATGAAGAAGAGCGGAGCGGCGCCCGCGACTCGCGCAGGCGCCGCTCTCATCGGATTACTTGCAGGACTCTCCGCAGATCGAGCCGACTTCGCCGACGCAGATCGAGTCCCACTTGGTGCTGCAGCAGTAGCTGTCGGACGTGCAGATCTCGGTGACGCACGGATCGCACGACTTCTTCAGCTTCGTGCCGGTCTTGCAGATGGCGTGCGAGCAGGTGTTGCCACCGCCGCCACCACCGCCGCCACCGGCGCCGCCGCCGCCGCCGCCACCACCGCCGCCACCGCCCGAGCACTGGCTCGAGCCGCACACGGTGCTGACCTCACCGACGCAGATGTTGTCCCACGCCGTCGAGCAGCAGTACGAGTCGGCCGCGCAGATGCTGGTCACGCACGAGTTGCAGCCGCTAGCGAGCTTCGAGCCGGTGGTGCAGACGTCGTGAGCGCACGACCCGCCGCCGCCACCGCCGCCGCCGCCGGCGCCACCACCACCGCCGCCGCCACCACCCGCGCCGCCGCCGCCGCCGCCACCGCCGCCGGCGCCACCACCGCCGCCGCCGCCGCCGCCGGCACCACCGCCGCCGCCGCCGCCACCACCGCCGCCACCGCCGGTGTAGTTGCAGGTGACGCCGACGTCCTTCCACGAATCACCGAGCGCGGCCACGTCCGCGGCCGAGTAGCCGAGCGCCTTGGCCGCGTCCACGACGCCCTGGCAGCCCTGCGTGAACGTCGCCGACGCCGTCCAGTAGCTGGCGTTGGCCGCGTACCACGCCTTGGACGCCTTCTGCACCGCGGCCTGCGACGCGGTCACCGTCGAGTCGTCGGTCGGATCCATGCCCGCGAAGCGCTTGGCCGCGTGGCAGAACGCGCGGTTCATGACGCCCGACGAGTAGTGCACGTCGAGCGACGAGTTGTACTGCGAGGCGTTGTCGATCGACGCGCCGTCGGTCGACGGCTTGCACATCCAGCGGATGTACGTGTTGGGCTGAATGAAGATGTCGCCGCCCAGGTTGAACGACGCCGTCGTCGGCGCGTAGTAGAACTTCGCGGTCGTGCCGGCGATGTCCGAGAACGACTCGTTCATGCCGCCCGACATCCCGGAGTAGGTCAGGTTCGAGTGGAACGAGGTGAAGCCGTGATCGATCTCGTGCGCCACGACGTCGAGCGAGCCGGCCATCTCGCCGAGCTCCGAGCCGTCGCCGTCGCCGTAGTTCATCGACGTGCCGTCCCAGAAGGCGTTGGCGTAGTTCTTCGAGTAGTGGGCGTGCGAGACGATCTTGAAGCCCGCGTTGTCGATCGAGTTGTAGCCCTGCCAGTCGTTGAGCATGTTGAGGGTGACTTCGGCGTAGCCGTGCGCGTCGTTGCCCTCGTGATCGGTGAAGCTCAGCGACGACGAGCCGTAGGTCGTGCCGGTGCCCGACGTCGAGCCGTTGAGGTTCGTCGTCTGCAGGCGCGTCGTGTTCATCGTGTACTTGGTCGCGCCCGAGCCGGTGTCGTCGACGTCGAGCTCGGCGTTCCACTGCTTGGGCAGGCGCGCGATGCCGCCCGGGCCGCTCGCCTGCTCGACCGCGGTGTCGAGGCCGTTGAAGCGCTGCACGAGCGTGCCGTCGTGCGCGTCGATGAAGTAGTGCATCACGGTCGGCGCGATGCCCGCCTGCATCTCGGTGTGGAAGGTGACGTGCCAGGCGAGGCGCGCGTTGCCGCCCTCGATCGGCAGGATCACCAGCTCCTGCGACTCGCGGTCGAAGGCGAGCACATCATTAGTAAGGGCGAGCTTGGCGTAATCGTTCTTCGCCTGCGAGACCGCCGACGTCGCCGAGAGCTGCGGCGTCAGGTCGAGGCCCGACAGCCCGCTCAGCACGTTGCCGCCGACGCCGAGGAAGACGCTGTTGTTCGAGTGGACGACGAGGTCGCCGCCGAAGACGGGGATGCCGCCGTGCAGCTGGCCGATGCGGACGTGGTTGAGCCCGTCCATGCCGACTTCACTGCGCAGCATCGTGAAGTCGTCCTGCGCCTTGGAGAGGCCGAGGTTGAGCGTCTGATTCTTCAAGAAGCCGAGCGTGTCGACGCCCGGATCGAGCGCCTGGTTGCGCGCCGCCATCGAGATCGGCAGCTCGCCCACCGACTGGATCAACGCTCTGCCGAGCACGCCGCCGCCGCCGCTCGTCGTCGACCCGCTGGGGCCGACGACATTGCCGCTACAGCCCCCGATCGCGAACGCCCCGATTACACACAGCAGCTTCCTCATGTTGCCTCCAGGAGCGGCGCCTCGCCGCCTCAGGGATTCCCCGCGACGCGGCACACCTGACCGGGGCCGTCCGCGATGGTCTTGCAGGCCTGACCTTTCGGGCAGCGCGCTTTGCCGTCGTCGCATTTGATCTCGCACGAGCTCATCTGCGGACCGCGCGCACCTGCGACGCCGTAGTAGCGAACGCAGGTCAGACCATGCGCGCATTTGCCGTGCGAGTCGCAAGGCTCGCCCTGCTTCGGCTTGGCGATGCCGGGCGCGGCAAACGCGATCAGAAGCAGGAGTGCGAAGGCAAAAGCGCGCATGTGGCGGCGAACCAGAGCAACGGCCGCGCCACAAGTCGGCAAACGTGGGAACGGGGCGTGTCGGCGCCTACATACGCGGAATTCACGCAGATTCCGGGGAATCGCAAAACGTTGTCAAACCTACGAAAAAATTCGAAGGCGTGGCATTTGGACTCTGCGTCTTCGTCGTGAAACGGGAGCGCGTGTAGGCAAACGTGAACGCGTTCCGCTCATGCACCGCGATATCGGTGCGCGTCAGGCGAAAATGCACGCATCATGGTTCCCGTCGCTGAGCGCGATCGTCTTCTGGTGCGAACGATCGTGTGGGGTGATCGCTCCCAGGCTCGCATCGTGATCGCGGCGAATTGGGACACGCGTTTCCGTCGCTGGGTCGTCATGCAACGGGGCGCGGAGGACGCAGTCTGTTTCGTCAATCCGCGTTGACGTCGACGGCGCTCGACGCTGCGCGCGCCTCTCTGCTAGCGTCGACGCCGACGATGCGACGATGCGCGTGGATCGGAGCGCTGCTGGCGCTGGCGGCGTGCAACACGCGCACGGCGACGGAACACGCGGCTGCGCCCGACCTCGCGCACGCCCGCGCGGCGACGACGCCGACGACGACGCCGCCGCCGACGACGCGCGACGGCTACGTCGGATCGGCGGCGTGCCTCGAGTGCCACGGCAAGAAGCGCGCGGGCTGGCAAGCGTCGTGGCATGCGCGCGCGCTCGCCCGCGCCTCGACGGCGAGCGTGGTCGGAAACTTCGCGGGCGCGCATTTTTCCGGCGCCTCGTCCGAGGCGTGGATGTCGAAGAAGGGCTCGAGCGACGTCATGCGCACGCACGGCCCCGACGGCGCGCTCGCCGACTTCCCCGTCGACTGGGTCATCGGCGGCAAGCGCATGCAGGACGCGCTCACCGTGTTTCCCGACGGGCGCTGGCAGGTGCTGCCCGTCTACTGGCAGGTGACGCAGCGACGGTGGGTCGACTACACCGAGTCCAAGCAGGGGCCGCTCGCGCCCGATCATCCGTTCTACTGGACCAACCTGCGGCGCATGGCCAATCGCGAGTGCCTCGATTGCCACACGACGGGGTTGGTCGTGAAGTTCGATCGCGCGTCCAAGCGCTGGTCGACGGAGATGACCGACGCCGGCGTGGCCTGCGAGGACTGCCACGGGCCGGGCGCGCGCCACGCCGACTCGACGCTCGCCGCCGACATCTTCTCGCCCAAGCGCGCGCCGAAGGAGCGCGTGCTCGACGACTGCGCGGCGTGCCACGGGCCGCGCAGCCCGCTCTTTCCGCTGCTCGACGCCGATCATCGCTTCCGGCCCGGGCAGCGCTACGAGGACTTCTACGACCCGATCGTGGTGCTCATCGGCGGCAAGCACTCGGGCGACTTCTTCGCCGACGCGCGGCCGAAGTCGTCGAGCTTCGAGTACCAGGCGCTGTTGCAGTCGGCCTGCTACCGGAAGGGCGGCGCCACCTGCACCACCTGCCACACGGCGCCGCACGAGCCGCACGGCGCCGACGAGCTGCGCCAGCCGGGCGACGAGAGCTGCCGCGGCTGCCACGCCACCGAGCTTGCCGCCGGGAGCAAGCACACGGGGCATGGCAAGCCGCTGTCGTGCCTCTCGTGCCACATGCCGAAGGTGGTGGCGGGCGTGCTCGATCATTTCGCCGATCACGCGATCGACGTGCCGGTGCCGGAGAACCGCGCGCGCCACGACGTGCCCGACGCCTGCTCGACCGAGAAGTGCCACGCGACCTGGAAGCCCGAGCGCGTGACGGCGGCCTGGCTCAAGCTGTGGCCGAACGCGGCGACGCGGGCGGCGCGGCGGCGGCGGCTGGCCGACTCCTTCGACGAGAAGACGGCGGCCGACAGCGGCCACGCGCTCGTCGACACCATCGGCGACACCGGCGAGGCGCCGACGGTGCGCGGCGCGGCGGCGATGGTGCTGGCGCAACGCTTCCCCGATCACGCCGCGGCGATTCTGCCGCTCCTCGCCGACGGCAGCGTCACCTTGCGCGCCAAGGCGTGCGAGGCGCTCGGCGTGGCGCGCGCGCGCGGCGCCGCCGATGCGCTCTACGGCCGCGGCAGCGACGAGGCGCTGCCGGTGCGCCAGGCGGCGGCGTTGGCGCTGCTCACGCTCGGCGATCCGCGAGCCGAGGCGCTCCTGGTGCGGCTCGCGGAGGATCCGGAGTCGTCGCACCTCATGCAGCCGCACGTGGCGCTCGCGCGCGTGGCGCTGCGCGCCGGCGATCTGGCGCGCGCGCGCACCGAGCTCGAGACGGTGGCGCGGCTGACGCCCTACTTCGCCGAGGCGCTCGTCGAGCTCGCGAAGGTCGCGGGCAAGCTCGGCGACGACGCGGCCGCGCGCGCCTGGATCGACGACGCGCGTTATTTCGGCGCGCGCTGAGGGCCTCGCGCGCTGAGGGCCTCGCGCGCTGAGGGCCTATTGTCCCAGCAGGACGGTGCCCCCGGCGCCGACGATCCAGACGGTACTGCCGTCCGCCGTTCCGGAGACCGCGTAGAGGTCCTTCGTGGTCGGGCTCGTTACCGCGTGCCACACCCCGTCGCCAGTCGAACGCAGGATCGTGCCCGCTGCACCGACGGCGTAGTAATAGCCGCCGCTGTTGCTGCCAAAGACGCCGAACAGCTCGTTGCTGCCGGCGTCGTTGGCGTTTTCTGCAATCATCGTATCGGACGACAACGTCACGCGCCGGACGACCCCTCCGGCGCCGACCAGATAGACGTTGCCGTTCGACGCGCCCCACACCCCGTCGAGGCTGGTGACGCCGTTCTGCTCGACGAAAGCCTGCCACGTTGTGCCGCTGTCGTGCGAGCGCGCGAATGCGCCGTGCGCAACGACTCCCGGGCTCGTGCCGGCCGCGTAAAGATCCGCCCCTCCGATCCAGATTCCATGCATGAGCTGCAACTTGGTGCTCGACGCCGGAATCACCGCCCATGTCGCCGTCGCAGCTTTGTAGGTGAGTACCTTCGCCGCCCCGTCGACGATATACAGGTTGCCCGACGGATCACCCGTGATCTGTCCAAGGATGTCCGGATCGGGCGGCGTCATCGGTGAGAAGTAGACCCACGGACCGAGGCTGGTGCTGGAGAAGACCAGACCGGAAGCCTGCGCGGCGTAGAAGGTACTGCCGAAGCTCCAGACGCCTCCGATGTCGCCGCTGTTCTGAGTGATTGTCGTCGGCCCGCAGCCGCTACTGCTCGGGCAATACTGCACCGTCGCGGCCGCACCGCCAGCCATGGCGCGGCCGAGCGAATTGACCGCGACAGCGACGAGCGGTTGAGTCGTGCCACTCGATACGACCGAGAAGGTGAGTGACTTCGGCTGGCAGACGCCGCCGGCGCACGCGAGCGGCGCATTGCAAGCGTTGCTCGCGCAGCATGCTTGACCGACGCCGCCGCACGCGACGCACATGTTGCCGCTGCGAACGTATCCGGTCCTGCACGTGAAGTCACAGCTCGTGCCGTCGCAGGTCGCAGTCGCGTTTGCCGGCGGCGAGCACACCATGCAGGACGGCCCGCACGAGCTCACGTCGGTGATCGACTTGCATACGCCGTTGCAGTTCACGTAGCTCGAGTTGCACGTGACGACGCACATGTTCGTCGTCGTGTTGCAGGTTGCGGTGCCGTTGGCCGGCTGGCTGCAGTCGGCGGTCGTACAGCACCCTGACGACGGAATGCACGTGGAGCCGCACTTTTTGTAGCTCGGGTTGCAGACGAAATCGCACATGCCGCTGCCCGTGCATACCGCGTTCATCGCGTTTGCCGGAACGGGACAGGGCGTGCACGAGGTGCCGCACGAATTGACGCTGTCGTTGCTGAAGCAGTTCCCGCTGCAGTCGTGCGTGCCGGTCGGGCACATGCCGTTGCACGCCATCGCGCTGGGGATGCAGGTGCCCGCGCACAGCTTCTGATTGGTCGGGCACGCGCCGCCGCAGGACGTGCCGTCGCACGTCGCATTCCCGCCCGTCGGTGGCGTGCATGGCGTGCAGGACATGTTGCAACTGTCCGTGCTCGTGCTGCTCACGCAGGCGCCGCCGCACAGGTGAAAGCCGCTCGCGCAGGTCAGGCCGCATGAGGTTCCGTCGCACGTCGCGGCCGTGGCATTGACGCCGACGGGGCAGCTCGTGCACGAGCTGCCGCACGAATCGAGGCTCGTATCTGAGACGCAGGCACCGCTACAGTCATGCGTCCCCGTCGGACACGGCGACAGATCCGACATCGTTCCCGCCAGGTCCGATTCCTCCGGCAGGCCCATGTCGGCTTCGCCCATGGCGCCGCCCGGCGTGAGCCGAACATGGACGGTCGCGTGCGTCGCCGCGGCGATGCTCGTCTGTGCGGAACCGCCGGCGACGGCGTTGCCCCCAAGAAGCCCGGTCACGTCGATGTTCATTGCCACCGGCGTCGTATCGGTGACCTGATCGAACACGAGCGCCACCGCGACCGGCAGCGAGAAGACCCCCTTGTCGAAGCTCGTGGACTTCGACGCATCGATGCCGCCGCCAGTGACGTGAATGAGCGCCGCGTCGAGCTTGTCGATACCGGGTCCCGCGTCGATCTGCACAGCCACGCAAGCAGCCGCGACCTTGGCGCAGGGATCGACGAGCTCTCGACCGCATCCTCCAGCGACCGCCGTCAGCGCGACGAACAACAGCGCTGTGCGGCTCATGGAAAATGCACCGCGGCGAGTGATTGCTCGGTCGAGCGGGTCTGCGTCACTCCGACGGCGATCCCGACGGCGGCGCCGGCGGCGACGACTCCGAGCACAGGCCAGATCCACCAGCGGCTTCGTTTCGCTCTTGGCCGCGGCGGCGCTGCCGCGATCACCTGGACGGCGGGCGCCGCGGTCACCACCGGCGGTGCCGTAGTCTCATGGGTCGGAGGCAACGTTCCTGGCGGCGGGCTGGCGGCGGCTCGCGCGCTCGTTTCGGCCGCTGCGCGCTCTTGCGCCACGGCGGTTTCGAGTTCGGCGACGATTCTGCGCACGTCATCGGCTTGTGGAGCATTCGGAGAATTGCGCAGGAAGCTCTTGTACGCGCCGATCGCCTCCTGCTTCTGGCCCAGCGCGCGATAGCACTGCCCCATGTTGAACAGGAACGAGGTCTCTTCGTAGTTGAGATAGGCGCGCTTGAATTCGCCGAGCGCTCTTGCGTACTCGCCGACGTCATACAGCCGTTTGCCCTCGGCGTAGGCGCGCTGCGCGATTGCCTTGCCCGATTCGGCTCGAACGTTCCCGACGGCGAGAACGATCGAGACGAGCGCTGCAAGGGGGACTGCACTTTTTGCGAATGAGCTCATGATGATTCCGCCGTTCTCCTTAACACGCCGTAGCTCTCGCATCCCACGGTGCAGATCACGCGGTTCGTTGCATTCACCGAGAGCGTTATCGGCGGATGCGTCAAGAAGTTGCGGGTCGGAAGCCGGGGGTCGGCTGAGGGCAGAAACCCGCAACCGGCCGTGTGCGGTGGGGGAGGCTCCACCCCGGCGTCCCAAATCGCCGCGCAAACCGGGCCGGGCAATCGGCAAGAAGAGGACCGCGCCCTCGTATAGACACGCGTGATCGCCACGTTTTGGCGGATCGGGACCAGCGCGCGCAAATCAGGCTCACGTTGGCCTACGCGTTGCTTGAGGGGGACGGCATGAAGAAGCATTGGGGCATTCTGGCAACCTTCACCCTGGCGGCCTGCAGCGGCCACACCGTTCCCTCGGCGGGACCGGCAAGCGCCGAGCTCCACGAGGCGCCCACTTTTGCGCCGATCGCCGCGCGTGGCGCAACCGCCATCGCTGCGGCGCAGGAGTTCGTGCGCACGCAAGCGACGACGCTGGGGCTCAATGGCCACACCGCGTTCGACCTCATCAAGAGCGAGGTCACCGCTGACGGCTTCGATCACGTCCGCCTGCAGCAGACGTACGACGGCGTCAAGGTGTGGGGCTCGGACATCGTCGTGCACAACGACGGGTCGAACATCACGGCGGTCAACGGCAACCTGCTCGGGTCGCTGGCCAACGTCGATACCACCCCATCGCTCGCCGACACGACGGCAGCGACCATCGCCAAGACCGACTATCTGCGCTCGGCGGCGAACGCGTCAGCAGTGAAGTACACGCGGGAGTCGAGCGAGCTCGTCGTGCTGCCTAGCGACGGTAGCGCGCACCTGGCCTGGCACGTGGTCTTCATGACCGACGGCACGGCGGGGCCGATCGGCATCTGGAACTACTTCATTGATGCGCACGACGGCGCCATCGTCAACCGCTTCAACAATCTGCAGACCGCGGTGCAGCAGGCGAGCGGCCCGGGCGGGATCACGCGCCTGCCGAAGCAGTGGAACATGGAGCTCGACGTTGACGACGGCGGTGGCACCACGAAGTACACGATGAACACGACGCGCCTCGAGACCAAGAACCTGAGCGGCAAGACCTCGGGCGGCACCGACTTCACCTCGACCTCGCTCAACTTCACCGACAAAGAGGGCAACGACGCGCACGGCTACGGCGAAGTCACCCTCAACATGCTGAAGGACTGGCAGGGCTACAACTCGATCGACAACCAGGGTTTCAAGCTCATCTCGCTCGCGCACTACTCGACGAACTACGCCAACGCCTTTTGGGACGGCCAGGAGATGAATTACGGCGACGGCGACGGCTCGCAGCTCGGCGAGATGGCCGGCTCGCTCGACGTCGTGGCGCACGAGATCGATCACGGCTTCACCTCCTTCCACTCGAACCTGGACTACCAGGCACAGTCGGGCGGCATGAACGAGTCGTTCTCGGACATCGCGGGCACCACCGCGAAGTTCTACTACGAGGCCAAGACCGCCAGCTTCAACCTCGGCGGCGACATCTTCCTGCAACCGAACACGTACATCCGCTGGATGTGCAAGCCGTCGACGGACAACACGATGGGCGGTATGTCGATCGACAACGCCTCGCAGTACACCTCGTCGCTCGACGTGCACTACTCGTCGGGCGTCATGAACCGGGCGTTCTGCCACGCCGCCAAGCGCCTCTCGGGCGTCGATCCGTCGGACGACAGCACCGCCACCGGTGCAACGCCGGACGGTGTCAAGCGCGCGTCCCAGGCGTGGTACGAGGCGAACGCGAGCAAGTGGACCTCGTCGGCGACGTTCACGCAGGGCTGCCAGGGTGTCGTCGACGCGGCCACGGCGCTCAAGTTCACAGCGGCGGAGATCTCGGCGCTCGGTGACTCGTGGAAGGACGTGGGCGTGACCTGCAACTACACGCACGTCGACGACTTCATGCTGACGATCGCGCCGGCGACGGCGACGACGATGGCGGGGGTGGATGCGACCTACACGGTGACGCTGGCGGTGCCCGCGGGCAACATGGCGCAGGCGGTGGCGCTGACGGCGACCGGCTTGCCCTCGGGCGTGACCAGCACGTTCAACCCGGCGTCGGTCACCGGTGCGGGCACGAGCACGCTGACCATCCACACCGCGTACGACACCACGCCGGGCGACATCATGTTCAAGGTGACGGGCACCGCCGGCATGGCGACGCATGACGCGCCGGCTACGCTGACGGTGACGGCGCCGCCGCCGGACCTGACGCCGCCGCCGGTCGCCGACATGGCGACGGGCACGGGCGGCAACGGCGGCAGCGGCGGCAACGGCAACCACGGCGGCGGCAGCGACAGCGGCTGCTCGATGGGCGGCACCGGCGCCGGCTCGTCGGCGGGCGCGCTCTTCTTCGTCGTCGCGGCCCTGCTGCTGGCGGTCCGCCGCCGCACGCGCGCCCTCGCCCTGTCGCGCAAGTAACGCCCCCACCTTCGTCCGCCGCGCGGCGCGACCGGCCGCGAACCGTGTACGCTCGTTCTGATGAGCAGCGACGGTCCCGACTTCTACGACGATGCCGCCGTGTTCGCGACGTACATGGCACACCGCGAGCGGCCATCGAACCCGAACGACACGATCGAAGCACCCATCGTGGACGAATTGCTCGGCGATGTTCGCGGCGCGCGCGTGCTCGATCTCGGCTGTGGCGCCGCCGCCTTCGGCCGCCAGCTGATGGAGCGCGGCGCCGCCGCGTACACCGGCGTCGAGGCGTCCGCGAAGATGGCAGCGGCCGCGCGCGACGCGCTCGCCGGGACGGGCGCCGTCGTCGAGAAGCGGATCGAAGACTTTGCCTATCCCGCCGCGGCCTTCGACATCGTGGTGTCGCGGCTCGCCTTGCATTACGTCCGTGACGTCGGTCCGATCTTTTCTGCGGTCTCACGCAGCCTGCTCGCCGGCGGTCGCTTCGTCTTCTCGGTCGAGCACCCGGTCATCACGTCGTGTAGTCGGGGTTGGATCGCCGGGACGCAGCGGCAGGACTGGATCGTCGACGACTACTTTCGCACGGGTGCGCGCGAGGTCGACTGGCTCGGCGGACGAGTCACGAAGCTCCATCGAACGATCGAGGAGTACTACGCGAGCATCAAGGCGGCTGGATTCGTGGTCGACGACCTGCGGGAGGGGCGGCCGGTGCGAGCGGCCTTTGCCGACGAGGACACCTTCCGCCGCAGGTGTCGGATCCCACTGTTCCTCGTCATGTTGGCCCGGAAGCCGACCTGAGTCGGCGACGTAGCCATGCGTCGATCGACCAAGGCCCGGCACCGTGATGGGCGACCAGGAGCAGGCCACCGACGATGCCTAGATTCTTCAGCAGCTGCGTCGGCGCGAATGGGCTCGTCCCGAGGCGATGGAAGACGAGACTCACGGGCACGAGGTACGCGGCCATCACGAGCGCGGCAGGGCGCGCATACCAGCCGAGAACGACACTGATCGTGCCGACGGCTTCGACGACGAGCGCAGCGCCGAGAAACAGCGGGATGAGTGGCATGCCGTGGGAACGCATGTATTCGGCGTTGCCCGGCCAATCGAACGCCTTGGCGACGGCAGCGGGAATGAAGACGAGGCAGAGAAGGATGCGAGCCAAGAGCGGCGCGGCGCCGTCGGCCAGTGTCTTGAATGTGCTGCGCTCCATACGGGACGAACACCGACCGGCTGCGAAAAGTTCGTCCCGTTGCCGCCTCGCGCCGGCGCGTCGATGACGCCGTGCCGCACCTGTCAGACGGTGGCGGGCGCGAACGGGGATTCGCTGGGGGACAGGTCGTGCGAGTCGGCGGCGAGGGCGACGAGGCGGGCGCAGAGGTCGGTGCCTGCGCGCTCGGCGATGGCGTGGGCGCCGGGGGCGAGGCGGCACCAGGCGGTGCCGATCGAGCGGACGGTCGCGGCGCGGCGGCAGGCGACGAGCGCGGAGGCGAGGTTGCCGCGCGCTTCGACGTCGCGGCCGGCCTGGATCAGCGCCAGCTCGTCGCCGGCGCGGCGCAGCGCGACCAGGCCGGCGCCGCCGCCGCCGGCGTACGCGGCGCGCGTGACCAGCTCGAGGTCGGCGGCGTCGGCGAGGCGCACCACCGAGACGCCGACGGTGCCGCCGGTGCGAGCCGCCCGCTCGAGGCCGACCTGCACGAAGAGCGGCAGCATCTCGGCAGCGAACAGGCCGGCGTCGTCGACGATGAAGTCGTCGCTGGCGATCCCGGCGGCGGCCTCCTCGAGCGCGTGGGCCACGTGGCGGCCGAGCGACTCGAGAAGATGCATGTCCTCGCTGTGCAAGACGTGCGACTCGACGTCGCAGAAGCAGAGCGTGCCGAGCACCGCGCCCGACCAGGTGGTGAGCGGCACCCCAGCGTAGAAACGGAAGCCGGCGGCGATCTGCGGATGCTGCGAGAAGTGCGGCAGCACGTGGTGCAACGGATCGTTGAGGAGCAGCGTCGAGCCGGCGTCAATGACGTCGTCGCACCATTGCAGGTGGCGCGCGGACTCGGCGCCCTCGAACCTGGTGCCGCACGCAGCCTCGATGCGCATGACGTCGCCGCGCAGGAGCTGTAGATAGGTGACGCCCCAGCCGTAGTAGCGGCGCAGCCACGCGGCGAGCGCGCGCAGCCGCGGACGGACGGCGTCGATGCGCGCGGGCGGAAGCTCGGCGATCAGATCGTTGCGCATCCGGTCGGCGCGGACGCGCGCGGCGATCGCGTCCTCGCGGTTGTGGCGGGCGACGCTCGGCGGGACCGGCTGGGCGCCGGCGGCGGCGCGCAGCGCGCCGAGCAGCACGTCGACCTCGACGGGCTTGCGCAGAAAGGCGACGGCGCCGGCGCGCAGCGCCTCCTCGCGGAACGGCTCGAAGCCGGAGGTGGCGATGACCGCGGGCAGCGGCTGCGAACATTCGATCGGTAGACGCCGCAAGAACTGCAGACCGTCGACGTCGGGCATCATCATGTCGAGGAGCACGACGTCGGGCCGGCGCTCGGCGACCGCCCGCAGGCCGGCAGCGCCGTCGCTCGCTTTGATGACGTCGTAGCCTTCGCCCTCGAGCAGGAGCTCGCAGGTCTCTTGCATGTCCTCGCTGTCGTCGACGATCAGCACCCGGGTCATGGCGCGCCCTGCCTTTCGGGCTGCCAAAGTAGGTCGGCGGCGCGCCGGCGCCCGATCTCGATGGCGCGGGCGACCGCCTGCTCGTCGAGGGTCGGCGCGCTTCATAGCCGCGCGAGCGTGCGCAGGATGAGCGCCACGTCGCCCACGAAGCTGCGCCGCGCGATGTAGTCGCGCTGCAGATCGAGCTTGAGCGGCAGGAGCACCTCGACGTAGGCGCGCTCGCGATCGGCGAAGCGGCCGAGCAGCTGCTCCTCGTTCCGCAGGCGGATCGAGGCCGGATCGGTGATGCCCGGGCGCACCGACAGGACGGCGCGATCGTCGGCGGAGTAGCGCGCGACGAAGCGCGGCACCTCGGGACGCGGGCCGACGAAGCTCATGTCGCCGAGCCAGACGTTGACCAGCTGCGGCAGCTCGTCGAGCTTGCAGCGCCGGAGGACGCGCCCGAGCGGCGTGACGCGCGTGTCGCCGCTGGCGGTGACGAGCGGCCCCTGCGTAGCTGCGTCGTGGACCATGGTGCGGAACTTCCAGATGAGGAACACGCGTCCGTACCGGCCGACGCGCACCTGCTTGAACAGCGCTGGACCGCGCGAGGTCAGCCGCACCAGCGCGCCGACGGCCACGAGCGGCAGCGCCAGCACGCCGAGCGCCAGCGACGAGACCAGGACGTCGAAGAGCCGTTTCATGCGACGCGGGCGCGCGCGCTGCGCGCGATCACGGTGCGGATGGCGTCGGCCACGCGATCCTGCTCGGCGTAGCTCATCGTCGGATAGAGCGGCAAGGAGACCATGCGCTCCCACTCGGCCGACGCCACCGGGAAGTCGCTCGCGTCGAGGCCGAAGCGCTCCTGGTAGTACGGATGCAGGTGGAGCGGCATCCAGTGCACGCTGGTGCCGATCCCGGCGCGCCCGAGCTCCTCGATGAACGAGGCGCGATCGATCCCCAGCCGCTCGAGGCGCAAGCGGATCACGTAGAGGTGCCACGACGAGCGGCGGTCCTCGCGCTCCGCCGGAAGCTCGAGCTCGTCGACGTCGGCGAGCAGCGCGTCGTAGCGCGCGGCGAGCAGGCGGCGGCGGCCGGCGAGCCGGCCCGCTTTGCGCAGCTGCACGCGGCCGAGCGCGGCGGCGAGATCGGTGAGGTTGTACTTGAAGCCGGGCGCGACGATCTTGTAGCTCCAGCTGCCGTGCGCGGTGAAGCGCTGCCAGGCGTCGCGCGTCAGCCCGTGCAGCGACATCATGCGCGCGCGCGCGGCCAGCTCGTCGTCGTTGGTGACGAGCATGCCGCCTTCGCCGGTGGTGATGGTCTTGTTGGCGTAGAAGGAGAAGCAGGTCTGCTCGGCGGTGGCGCCGACCGGGCGCCAGGAGCCGTCGAGGCTGCGCGCCGCGGCGGGGAAGGCGTGGGCGGCGTCCTCGATCACGCGCACGTCGTGGACGCGCGCCAGGGTCGAGATCCAATCGACGTCGGCCATCTGGCCGCCGTAGTGCACCGGCAAGATGGCGCGCGCCGGCCGCGGATCGACGACGCCGGGGACGCGGCGCCCTTCGCCGAGCGCCTCGAGCAGGCGCGCGGCGTGGCCGGGATCGATGTTGAAGGTGTCGCGCTCGCAGTCGACGAGCACCGGCGTGGCGCCGACGTAGGCGACCACCTCGGCGGTGGCGGCGAACGTCAGCGTCGGCACCAGGACCAGATCGCCGGCGCGCACGCCCGCGGCTTCGAGCGCCAGGTGCAGCGCCGCGGTGCAGGAGTTGACGGCGATGGCGTGCGCCGCACCGACGGCGGTGGCGAACTCCTGCTCGAATGCCTGGCACTCGGGGCCCGACGTCAGCCAGCCCGAGCGCAGGACGGCGGTGACGGCGGCGATCTCTTCCTCGCCGATGGCGGGACGGTGGAATGGAACGCGGTCGGCGTCGTCAGTGCTCACGCACGTACCTCCACGGGTGGCGGCGGGTTGGTTGCGCCGAGACGGCGGCGCCAGGCGCCGGTGGCGACGAGGATCCAGCCTTTGGTGACACCGTAGCCGTAGCTGAAGTGATAGCCGGCGGTGACGGCGGCGACGAGCGGCGCCAGCCACGAGGCGCCGGCGGCGCGCGCCTTGCGCGTCGAGACGGCGAGGTCGGCGGCGACGTAGGGGCCGAGCGCGCAGACGGCGAAGGCGACGAGGCCGAGGTGGGCGCGCGCCATCCCGGCGACGAGCGCGGCGAACGCGGCCAGCACGCCGCAGAAGAAGATGCCGGGCAGAAAGTGCCGCCAGTGGAACGTGTACGGGTAGAGCCGATGCGTGAAGGCGTTCCACATGCCGCTCGTGGCGGCGTGGCCGAAGAGCTCGCGCAGCGTCGGGCGCACGAGGTAGCTGACGCGCGTCTCGGCGGTGAGGCGGATGCGCCCGCCGGCGCGGCGGATGCGGCTGGCGTGCTCGTTGTCCTGGTTGCGCAGGAGGCGCTCGTCGAAGAGGCCGACGCGCTTGAAGAGCTCCTTGCGCCAGCAGCCGAAGGGCACGGTGTCGACGTCGGCGCTCTCGGTGCGCTCGCGGAAGGGGCTCGCGGTGGCGAACGGGCCCGAGGTGCCGAGCGCGAGCACGCGCGCCCACGCGCCGTCGGCGCCGGGCGTGGCGTCGGCGGGACAGCCGACCAGATCGGCGCCGTCGCGCTCGAGCGCGCGCACCAGCACCTCGACGTAATCGTGCGGATAGACGGTGTGCGCGTCGGCGCGCACGATGATCTCCCCGCGCGCGGCGGCGATGCCGCGGTTGAGCGCGTGCGGCGTGGTGCGCGCCGGATTGGCCACGATGCGCAGCCGGCGATCCTGCCAGGCGAGGCGCTCGAGGATCTGGCGCGTGCCGTCGCCCGAGTCGCCGTCGACGGCGATGATCTCCATATCGCCGGCGGGGAAGCTGCCGGCGAAGAGCGAGTTGAGGGCGCGCTCCACGAAGCGCCGCTCGTTGTAGCAGGGCATGACGACCGACACGCGCGGCGACGACATGCGGCCGTTGTCGGCACCGCCCGCTCGTGAGCTTGATTGCGATTTAGGCCGTGCTCGAGCGGCCGGCGACGCGCTCGTAAAACTGCAGGAAGCGGCGGGCCATGGCGTCGATGGAGTGGCGCTCGGCGACGTGCGCCGGGCCTTCGGGGCAGCCGCGGCCGTCGGCGAGGGCGCGGCCGAGCGCGTCGGCGAGCGCGCGCGCGAGCGCATGGTTGTCCGCGCTCGGGTCGGCGGCGACGACCGCGCAGTTGGTGAGGCCGGCGAGCACCTCGCGCAGATCGCCGACGTCGACGCAGACGACGGGGATGGCGCAGGCGAGCGCCTCCTTCACGCAGTTGGGCGAGCCCTCGCGATACGACGTGAGCACGAGCGCGTCGGCGGCGGCATAGCAGGCGCGCATCTCGCCGTGCGGTACGCCGTCGACGACGTCGAGGGTCACGCCGGGCAGGAGCGCCACGGCGGCGCGGGCGAGCTCGACCCGTTTGACCGGACGCGCCTCGGAGCCGACGATGACCACGCGCTGCCCCTCGAGCGGCAGGTTGCGCAGGCGGCGCGCCTCTCGCCGATCCATCGGGCCGAAGCGCGACAGCTCGACGCCGCTCGCGATCACCTCGGCGCTGGCGCGGGCCGGCGGCCACAAGAGCGCCTCGCGCATCGCGCGCGTGCGCACCGAGGTGCCGCGCGCCAGCACCGCCGCCAGGTGCGAGGCGGCGCGGCTCGGCAGCGCCGAGAGGCCGAGGCGCCCGTCGCTGTCGGGCTCGCCGTTGAGGTCACTGCCGGCGAGCGACAGGGCGCAGGGCACGCGCCGCTGCGCCGCGCACAGAAGGCCGAGCACCGAGCCGTAGAGCGGCGCGACCACGTCGTAGTCGCCGCGTGCGAGCCGCTCGTTGAGCGCGCGCCACAGCTGCACGAAGCGGCGGCGATCCTTCTGGCAGTCCTCCTGCAACAGATCGACGTCGGCGTCGGCGCGGCGCAGCGCCTCGAGCCGCGCGATCGCCCACGGCGTCGGATCGCCGTAGAAGTTCCAGTTGGCGACGGCGAGCACGCGCAGCCGCTCGCCGTTGGTGCGCCGCGCGGTCCTCACGGCGACACGTCCCAGCGGCGCATCCAGCGCTCGAGCGCGACGAGCGCATAGACGCGTTGGTCGAGCTGCCAGCGCGAGACGCCGTCGGGCGGGCGGCCGGCGCGGAACGCGCATGCGTAGTCGCGCAGCGCGCGCTTGTCGAAGAGCGCGCCGAGCCGCGGGTCGCGCGCTTCGAGCGTGTCGGCGACCAGCCCGCCGAGATCGACGCCGGCCGCCGAGCGCAGCGGGATCTCGAAGCCGCCCTTGGGCTTTCTGGCGATGACCGCCGGCAGGCGGCGGCGCGCGGCGCGGCGCAAGAGGTACTTGGTGACGCGCCCGCGCAACCGCAGCGACGGCGGCAGGCGCAGCGCCAGGTCGACGATGCGCTCGTCGAGCAGCGGCACGCGCACCTCGAGGCCGTGCGACATCGACATCATGTCGACCTTGCACAGCATGTCGCCGGCGAGGCGATGGCGCAGATCGCAGGCGGCGAGCGCGGTCGGCAGATCGCTGGCGTCGGCGCGCTGGCGCGCGAGCTCGTCGGCGAAGCGATCGGCGGTGCGCAGGCCGGCGACGCGCTGCGCCTGCTCGGGGCGGTAGAGGCGCCGCTTGCCCGGCTCGTCGAAGTAGGTGCGCAGCGCGCACAACGCCTCGGCCGCGGACAGGCCGGCGAGCGCGAGCGCCTTGTTGAGCTTGCGCGCCGTCTCGGACTGGCCGGCGAGCGCGGCGGCCCAGGCGGCGACGGCCACGCCGCGACGCGCGGCTTCGGGCCAGCGACGGAGGCGGCCGACCTGCGCGGCGACGCGGTACATGGTGTAGCCGCCGAAGAGCTCGTCGCCGCCGTCGCCGGAGAGCACGGTCTTGACGTGCTCACGCGTCTTTTGCGCCACGAGCCAGGTCGGGATCGCCGAGCTGTCGCCGAACGGCTGATCGAACTGATCGAGCACGCGCTCGACGAGGGCCGCGCCGCCGTCGCCGAGGCGGACGCGCAGCTCGTGATGGCGCGTGCCGAAGCGCTCGGCGACCACGCGCGCGAACGACGACTCGTCGACGCGCACGTCGTCGAACCCGATGGTGAAGGTGTCGAGCGGCTCGCGCCGCGCGGGGGCGAGATAGGCCACGAGCAGCGACGAGTCGATGCCGCCGGAGAGGAAGGCGCCCACCGGCACGTCGGCGACGATCTGATCGCGCAGCGTCTCCTGCAGGCGCGCCTCGAACGCGTCGAGCGCGCTCGCCTCGTCGAGCGATGGGTCGGGCTGCAGGCGCGGCTCCCAGTAGCGGCGCGGCGCGAAGCAGCCGTCGCGCACCACGAGGAGCGCGCCCGGCTCGAGCGCGGAGACGCCGGCGAAGAGCGTGCGCGGCGCCCAGGGCACGAGCAGCGTCAGGTAGTCGTGCAGCGCCTCGGCGTCGAGACGGCGCGGCAGCGGCGCGCCGGCGAACAGCGCCTTCAGCTCCGAGGCGAACAAGAGGCGCTCGCCGGCGACGGTGTAATAGAGCGGCTTGATGCCGAGCCGATCGCGCGCGAGCACCAGCGTGCGCGTGCGCGCGTCCCACAGGGCGAAGGCGAACATGCCGCGCAGCCGCTCGACGCAGCCCTCGCCCCACTGCCGCCAGGCGTGCGGGATGACCTCGGTGTCCGAGCGCGTGCGGAAGCGGTGGCCAAGCGCCTCCAGCTCGCGCCGGAGCGACGCGAAGTTGTAGATCTCGCCGTTGAACACGACGGTGACCTCGCCTTGGCCGTCGCCCATCGGCTGGCGGCCGCCCTCGAGATCGAGGAGCGACAAGCGCGTGTGGCCGAGCGCCGCCGGGTCGTCGCGAAAGACGCCGAGGTCGTCGGGCCCGCGGTGCGCCAGCCGTTCGGTCATCCGCTCGACGAGCCCGGGCGGGATGGGGCTGCCGTCGAGGCCGACGGCGCCGCTGATGCCGCACATGGTGGTCTCCTTTCCCATCGAAAGTTGCCGAGCACGAGCCCCGGCCATCGAGCGCCGGCGGCACGGGCGAGCGCGACGAAGACAATAGCCGTAGCCGCTTCGGCGCCGACGAGCACGAGGGTGCCGCGCGCGCCGCTGCCGCTCCGGCGCGCGACGAGGCCGACCAGCCCGCAGGCGATGCCGACGGTGACGGCGCCGTGAACGAGCTCGCGCGCGGCGGGCAGGCCGTAGCGGCGCGCCAGCACCACCAAGTAGAGCGCGGTCTGCACCGCGGCGGCGACGAGCTGCGCGGCGAGCACGCCCGGCCAGCCGGCGCGCGCCTTCGCCGCGACCATGACGCCGACGACGAACACGGCGGCGGCGGCGAGCTGCGCCTGCGGCCGCGCGTCGCGCTCGTCCTTGGGATCGAGCGCGCCTTCGAGCGTGTAGCAGAGAAAGTGCAGGCCGATGACCAGGATCGACAGCCGCAGCGCCGCGGCCTCGGCGGCGTAGCGTCCGCCGAGCCAGAGGCCGACGAGCCGATCGGCGCTCATGGCGAGCGCGGCGGTGGCGCCGGCGGCGGCGCACAGCGCGACCGCCGTGTAGTCGATCGCCAGGCGGCGCGCGCGCGGGTCGTCGTCGTCGAGCGCGGCGAGCTGCGTGAGCGCGACCGGCTGCAGCGCGAGCCGCACCGGCGCCAGCAGCATGGTGAACATGGCGGCGACCGAGAAC
>Ga0134125_10001104_pt1 | contig 33926 bp, 23 predicted proteins | sample KB31751_FD_96464 | JGI IMG/M metagenome (GOLD analysis project Ga0134125, IMG submission 96464) | Terrestrial soil microbial communities with excess Nitrogen fertilizer from Kellogg Biological Station, Michigan, USA - KB3-175-1 | ecosystem: Environmental > Terrestrial > Soil > Unclassified ...
CCGAACGGGACTTCGGATGGTCGCCGTGGCCAATTCCTCGTCTTCCCACACATCCCGAAGAAGGTCCATGTGAGTGACGTACTGATTCGGACGCCGTGCCAGGCGCTCCAGCAGCCGAAAGGCGAGAGTGTGGCCCAGATGCAGAGTCTTGCCTTTCCAGATCACCGACAGCGTGGACTCGTCGAGCAGCGGACGCTGCACGTGATTCGTCTGCCGGGGGGCCAATCCATTCGCATCATGACCGAACCCGGTCTGGCCATCCAACTGGGCGCGCACAACGGCCTGGATTTCCTGTGCACAGATGGCGGCGGTCATAAGGGCCTCGGTGAGTTGACTGGCGAGAACGTCCAGTCTGCGAGCCTTGTCCGTGGTCATCGCGGTCTCCGTCTTTTTCGCCGCAGATGAGATGACCTCCATTCCTAAACTGGCCCGCATCGTTCAGGAGCTATTCGTGCGCTGGGGGTAAATCCCCTGGGCCTCCTTGGCGGGCGCAATGTGAGTATCCCAAAGAATAAGGCGACATGGCGACGGCAAATGTATTGCCGAAGTACTCTATGTCACTCGCGTGCGGAAACCGGAGGAATATTGGGATGATTTGTGGAAGTCGGCGATGTTCGTGGTGCTCACTGCTCGAAGAAGCCCGATGCACCATAACGCCGAATCCTGTGATCGTGGTCGGCTACCTTCCGGGACGAACTAACTGGATTCGCTGTCTTCCGCCAACACCGAGTTGATTTCAGCTTCGAGTTGTTTCAGTAATTCGAGCAGGCTCTCGAAAGAAGGCGGTTCACCGAAGATCATCTGCTTCATCTTGCCGTAGTCCTGCTCCAGCTCCAGCAAGCGGGAGTTGGGAGGCATGATCCGTAGCGTGCCGGGCTTCGCCTCTGCGTATCGGGCCCAGGCAGCTGGAAAGAATACCTCCTTGTGCCTGGCCACTTTCAACAGCAGATCAGTGTCCTTGATGGCCGCCTTTCCCAGCTCGTGCTGGTACAATCTCGCTACATCGTAATAGTGCCGCGACTGCCGATCGCGGAATTTCTTATCCGCGGGTGCATGATGCCACATGTGTAGGATCGTCGCTTTTTCCCAGAACGTCCGTTCTATCCCAAGGACATGAACCTTGCATCCCGGTTCTTTGAAGTGTTTTGGAAACTCCGCCGCTACATATGATGAAACGCTCGCCTCAATCGCCGGCCAGTGATCCGATCTGGCCCCAATCTCAAGGCGCACAGCCGGCTGGATGTATGCCGGCTCATCGGCTGAACGGGGCGGGCCGGCCATCGGATAGCGAAATAGCAGTGTCTGCCCCTCGGGGTCATCCTCCGCAAGTTGGAGACTCCAATTCGTCGATGGCGGTTCACCCAAGGCATCGCCGAACGCGATCACGAGTTGCGGCAGGAGCCGCTCGCGGATTACCCGTTGGCACGTTTCGGTCAGCGCTTCGAGGCCGTGCTTTCGGCGTTTTCCGGTTGTCGCATTGAACGGATCGCTTTCGCCTCCAAAACCCAGTCCGGCCCGGTCGAAGGACAGATCCACATCTTCCGAAAACCGCTCGATGACCCCGAACACTTTGGATAATGACGTGCCGCCCTTGAAAAGCATTCCCGCGGGTGGATCGCTCAGCGTGAATAACCGCTTGAGCGTCCAGCAGACCCAGAAGTCTTTCTCGATGATCTCGGCGGTCATTCCGCGCGGGCGGGCCGTGCCCAAGAACAGGTCCATCCGGTCGGCAGCCGGTAGTCGGGCTATATCATCCATGATTCACCACTTCTTCTTCCTCCCGAACGATCTGACCTACCACGGCCCCGATCCAGTCGGTCGTATACCGGGCATCCCGGAGGAGTTCCTTTTGTTGATCCGCAGACAAGGCCCGCCGTAGCTGCGCCACAACCTGATCGTCCACGGCTACTTGCCCGAGGTATCGCAACGCCTGAAATACCATCGCACTCGTCCGGCATCCCACCGGGAACTCTTTCGGAGCCGCGTGCCGAAGCTGGAACATCGTGCTGCCGATCCGCACATCGCGCGTTCTTCCGTCCGTCAGGTATACTGGTTTGGCCGGAACCTGGGTGGATAGTCCCAGCCGGTTGGCTGCCACCGCTCCGGACGGAACGACGCGGCTGCCGGTTTGCCGTGCCAATGCCTCGGCAATCTCGTCCAGGTCGGGGCCGATGGGGATAGCGAGGCGCTCGTTTACTCGGGGGAAGTGGTACAGACCGCGTCCGAGCCGCTGAATCTCGCCCTCCTTGACCAGCCTCGATAGCGATTTATCGGCTGCGTCACGGCTACCCAGGTCAAGGAAATCCTTCGGCGTGAATACCTTGCCCCGGCCTTTGTCGCGAATCCGCTCCAATATGTCGTCTTGTATCCTCTTCATGGCCTTTGCTCCAGTCAGAAAAGTGTACACCAATTTCTGACTGATTTCAAGCACCAAGAATACGTCCCTGCGGAGCGGCTTCCAGAGCCCGGCCAAGTGAGCATTCCGATTTGGGGACAATTTGGGGACAATATTGACCAATATAGACAATATGCGACCGCGATGTGTTCGAAGGCTAATAAGTCACAAACATTTGATTTATAATGATTTGCAACGCTAATTCGGCATAGTCAAAATGCCACCGAACCAGTTCGGTACTAGACTGTCGATCCGGTGGTTGCGGGTTCGAGTCCCGTCGTCCTCGCTAGATCGAAGTGATTGGCCGAACAGCACCTAAGTGTACCCTTCCGATGGTCGGGAGGTGCGGCCCGCAAAAGCACTAACCCGGTAGTCTTCCGGGTTTCCGCTTTCCGGGTGCGCACCTATGACCGTCCGCAAGTCCACTCCCTCTCTCCGTCGGCACAGCCCAGCAAGCAAGGCGTCGTCACCCTCAACGGACGCGACCATTACCTCGGCCACTGGCCCGACGGGCAGAAGAAGCCACCCGCCAAGGTTCGCGACACCTATGACGCGCTCGTCGCCGAGTGGCTCGTGAACGGTCGCCAAACGCCTGCTTCCTCCCCGCCCCTTCTTTCCGTCGCCGAACTAATCCTGCAATTCTGGGAGCGGTACGCCGCCGTCTACTACCGCCACCCCGACGGCTCGCCGTTACCTCCAACAGAAGCGGCTCGATCGCCGCGAGACGTTCATCCCTCTGGAGCACCGGCCGGGGGCACGGGCCCAGGCCGACCTCGGGCATATCTACGTCGACTACCCCGACGGTCGGCGGCAGGTTCCAATCCTGATCGTCACCTGGAGTTACTCGAACGCGCCGTTGGCCATCGCGTTGCCCACGGAGCGGACCGAGGCGATCCTGCACGGGACGGTCGAGGCCTTCGCGTTCTTCGGATGCCAGGCGGAGAGTTCTGGGGAAGTCTTTCAACATGTCTAGGCAGAGAAAAACGCGAGATCCTCGGCCTCAAGCCTTGCGGGCGGGGGGCAAGTGCGAGTACGGCGAATACTCGCGCGGTGAAGTTATCTCGCTAATCGCACACTATTACTATTTCGACGGGCTCACGCAGAAGCGAATCGCGGAAGTGCTTTGTGGTCGGGCGATTGATCGGCCACCACTCCGATTCGCAGACCTCGAACTTCCAGACGCCCTGGAGCAGTTTCTGTTCTTTCTCGGCGGGCGTCAGAGAGCGGGTCAAGAAGACCCAGGTGTTGCCAGCATTCGTGGCATACCGCATAAACTTGGGTCGATCGCCCTTCCGTCCGGGATCGAGAAAGCACAGTTCGAGTTCGTTACCCACCCATTCGTAAATGCCCGGACACTTCTCACCCTTGTTGGGGCCGCTGAGGAATGTGATGTCGATGTGTGGGGGCACCTTGGACGGGTCGATCGTGAACGACGCCTTGACCTCCTTGTTGTCGGGGCTGGTCCAGATGATCTCGTTCACCTTCACAACCCACTTCCGCTCGCCGCCCGGACGATTCTGTCGGCAAGGCTTGGCATTGCCGCCCGGTTCTACTCCGAAAGAAGACTGACCAGCTGCATCAGGTTCTTCAGCCCACCAACATCGCTTGCAAGTTCCTTGACCCGCCGGACGACCTCGACCGGGCTCCTGGCATTCATGGTCCCCGATGCAGCTACGGCCTTCTCGCGCTTGGCCCTCCGCCGCGCTTTGCCAGCCTTCGACTTCACCATATAGTAAAGCGACCCGGCGATCTTGAGGCCTTGCTCCTCCCCTTTCGCCTTCACCGAGGCGAAATCCGCCTGGGGATTCGAGGCGAGTACGTCGCGGATGAATTGAGACTTGTTGACGCTGTCATTCTTCTTCGCCATGAGGGCTCCCATATGTGTTGCCTCAATCTTATCGAATGGGATTGTTGACGGCGACACAAAAACGCCGGCATCACCATACCATGTCCAGCCCCTTCAGTGTCCCCGTGCTGGAGCCGAACCTTTCCGCTTCGAGGCCCATCCGCTGCAACATGCTTACATACAGATTGCATAGCGGCGGATGATTCTTCGGATCGAAGTCGAGATGCTGGCCGTGCCGGAAGCCGCCGCCGGCCAAGAGGACCGGCAAGTTCGTCGTGGCATGATTGCTGGCATTGCCTAGATTGCAGCCGAAGAACACCGCGGTGCGATCGAGAAGGCTGGCGCCTTTGCTCTATCCGCGCCGGTATTGGTGAGCCGCCGCATTTTCGCCAGCCGTGGGACTGGCCTTCGGAGGCACACCGTTCTGGGGCGGCAACTCGACCACGTGCGAGCCGGCGGCCGTCAACGGCACTCACCCTTGAGATGATGGCCGCGATGCCGAGGGCACAAACTATGGACGCCACAACTTGCCGATCTGTGCGGGTGGTTACCGCCGGACGTGACACACAAAAGCCCGGCTGGGCCACTATTCCCAGCCGGGCAGGGAGATGAACAAGTATGGTATCGGCAAGAATAGCGGCGCTACTGCAGAGTTGCTGTGACGGGAGTCGCCCCCTTTAACTCGTCGAGGTCGCAGTGCGGGATGAAGTAATGCCAGTATTTCTCTGAGAGATCAAGATCCATCGCGAGCACCCTTCAAACAAGCTCGGACGGCGGCGAGGGCGTCCAAGCCGCTCACGGACGAGCAGCTAGCCGATTTTCTGGCGCGTAGTGCCAGGGCGGCCGCGACGGGCGATTCGAATGGTTCAAGACGACCAATGATTTCGACAGTACGGCGACGCATCCGCCGTGGCTGCGGGAGCCAGAAATCCGAGTTGCCCGGTCAGGGAGCACTTTTCCTGAGCGATGGCGTGGATTCGACCGCCTTCCCGTCGAGCCCGGTGGCGAACGGCGCCAGCCCCTCTCGGAAGTCGTGCACGTCCTCCAGGGTCGGTGGAACGACAACCTTACAGGATCGGTCTACGAACCCGTACGTGTGATACGTTAGCGACCCGATCGTGTGAGCGGCCGCGACCCGATATAGCCCGTTCTGCGACGGAACCCGATCAAAACCGATCACCTTCACTCGCGTCTCGGTCCCCGCCTCGTCGATCTCGACGGCGGAGAGTAATCCGGTCGATGGGTCGATGACAATTCCGCCAGCGTAGTCGCGCTGAAAGGGGACGATCTCTCGTCCGTCCGGATCGATGTACCCGGAGCGAGTGATCGTCGTACCGGCGTGCTTTCCAGCCGCGACTCGGGGAATCAGGCGGACTACACGTGAGCGAGATTCTTATTCCGGTCCTCATTGTCGAGGGTCATGTGGGCATTGCCCAATCGATGGCCCTACTACTCGGCCTCCATGGTTGCCGCGTCAACATCGCTTCAACCGAGACAGAGGCCCTGGAATTGGCCGCAGCCGACCCGCCGGATTTAGTGCTGCTGGACATCGGGTTGCCAGGAATGAATGGATGGGAGTTGGCCCGACACTTACGCGACCGAGCGCCGGCGAAGCAGCCCGTTATTGTTGCTCTGACTGGGTATGGCCAGTACGAAGACCGGCTGCGGTCGGCCGATGCCGGCATAGATCTCCACTTGGCCAAGCCGGCCGATCCGAACCTGTTGGTTGGCATCCTGCTCCGCTTCCGGCAGGCCACCGGGCAAGCATAAGGAGAACTCACATTTGGCTGAAGAGAAGTAGAACCATGCCGATCCCTAGCCAAACGAGGAGAAGGACAAGCGCCCTCGGCCGAACCCATAGCTGGCTGATCTGAACATACCAGCGCGACTCGATGTACTCTTCTGCTGTGATGAGCAGGCGGACTGTTTTCCAGCCGCGGGTGAAGGAGCAGACAACGGTTCTGGCTCGTTTCAACGCCTGAGAGAATTCGGCATGCCCCTCGCCACGAAATGGGGAGTATTCGTAGCGTCCGGGTTTGGTCGGGTATTCGAGAAAGAAGCCGACCGGCAGGGCGGCGAGGTAGAATCTCATGACTTTCCCCAGATTGCAAATCGATAACATCCACTGGCCTTGGCCCTCGGCGTCTCGGTCAATAATACCGACCTCGGGCGACGGCCACCGCTGCATCTTGCCCTTGAATGAACCGCGTCAATGATTCATCGGCCTGCAAGCGCACCTGCGGGAGGGAAGCAAATGCTGCCGACAGCTCCAACAGTTGTCCGAGGGAGTCGGCCGAGTCGACGTTGTCGTCCACCACCAAGATGCGCCGTCGACCGGGCGGCGCTGCCTCGGTCTGCCGATCCGGCGCCTGGAGCGACCCGGCGGCCGGCGCGGCGACAGGCAAGCGAACCACGAACTCGCTTCCCCGCCCCTCGCCCTCGCTTCGGGCTACCACGCTCCCGCCGTGCATCTCCACCAATCGCTTGACGATTCCCAGCCCGACCCCCAACCCGCCGTGGGCTTTCTCCAGCGAGCGGTCCACCTGAGTAAACATGTCGAACACCCGGCTCAGCATGTGCGTTGGAATGCCGATCCCTTCATCACCCACTCCGACGACCACCTCGTTCCCCTCTTGCTGAGTGGTGAGCCAGATGTGGCTGCCCGGCTTGCTGAACTTGGCGGCATTACTCAACAAATTGCAGACCAATTGCGCCAGCCGTGTCCGGTCAGCGTCCACATCCACAGGTTCCATCAGGCAATGAGACCGCGAGCTTGTGGCCACGCTGCTCAACCGCCTGACGACACACGTCGAGTGTTCCCTCGATCACTGCCGACAGCGACAGCCGCTCCCGGCGGAGTTGCAAACTTGCCCTGGCTGATGCGGCTCACGTCCAGCAGATCGTCCACCAGCCGGATCAGGTGATGGAGTTGCCGCTCCATCATCGTTTGAGTCCGCTCGACCGAGGCCCGATCGCCACTGGCCAGCCGCATGACCTGAAGTGCGTTGCGAAGCGGAGCGAGCGGGTTGCGGAGTTCGTGGGCGAGCAGGGCCAGAATGAACGGCGAGCCTGTGACCTCGGCGCGAAGTCAGCTTCCCGATCGGTTGATGGGTGAAACAGACGGCATACCGCACCGACATAAGTCCGCCCACACTCGCGGAATCGACGGTGTGGGGTGCGACCCTCAATTCTGGAATAACAGGGGAGCGAACTGGTGCAGGCTCCGCCGCCAGGTCTGCCACTCATGCGCCGTCTCCGGCGACTCGTAGTAGGTGCTCTTGATGCCCAGTTTTTCAAGCGCCTCGCGATTGGCCTTGGCGGTTGCGGCGCCGCCGGCCTCCTTGCTGCCGTAACTGATGAACAGCACCTTCACCTTCGCCTTGAACGCCGCCGGGTCGGCCACGGCGGGGTCCTTCGCAGAGATACTGCCCCCGCTGAACATCCCGATGTGCGAGAACTTGTCGAGGTTGGCCAGCGCGATCTGCCTGGTCTGCGCGCCGCCCATCGACAGTCCTGCCATCGCGCGGCTCGGCTGGTCGGCCAGGGTGCGGTAATTGGCGTCGATGAACGGGATCAGATCCTCGGTCATAATCTTCGCGAACGCGGAGAAGTTGAACCGGGGCGGCCCGCCGGGGCGCTTCTGGGCGGGAGCGCCACCCTTTGGCGGACCGCCGGGGCGCGGCCCGATGCCGCCGCCGTTGTCCATCACGATGATGAACGGCTTCGCCTTTCCCGCGTCGATCAGGTTATCCAGGATCAGGTTCGCGCGGCCCTGGCTGCCCCATCCGGTCTCGTCCTCGCCAGCCCCGTGTTGCAGATACAGCACTGGATAGCGCTTACTGGTGTCCTTGTCGTAATCGGGGGGTGTGTAGACGTAGCAGCGGCGGGCGGCCCCGGTGCTCTTGGAGAAATACAGGGTCTCGCGCAGTTGCCCGTGTGGGACGTTCTTGACGGCGTAGAAGTCCGCGTCCTTGGCGGGGATCTCAATAGCGCTGCCCCATCGGTTGGCGCCGAAGAAGAACTTGCTGCCAGGGTCCGGGACGTCGGCACCGTCGATGTTGATCCGGTAGTAGTGGAAGCCCTCGTCCAGAGGGCGGGTAGTGCCAACCCAGGCGCCGTCCTCGCCCTTCGTCAATGTGATCCCACCCCACTCGGGGACCCGTATGCTCTTCGCATCCGGCGCGACGATGCGGAATCGAGCGCGGCCCTCGGAGTTTACCTGCGGATACTGCTTGCCGGGCTGATTGGAAGACGCCGGCTTGAAGTCTTCCACCGCCGCAGGCTTCAGGGCAGCGGGCTTCTTCTCGGCCGGTCGAACCGGCTGCGTCAGGTCAGTTTTCTTCTCCTGCCCGCTCTCCCGGAAGATCAGCTGGGCGAAGGTATACAGGTCGCTCTTCCAGACCTTGAAGTCGTGCCTGCCGCCGGGGATCACCCGCCACACATGCGGCACCTTCTTGTCGTCGAGCATCTTGTGCACGCCCTCGCTGATCCGCATCAGTCCGTCCTTGTCCCCGCAGGCGACGTACAGGAGCTTGAGGCTCTTGGCCGCCTCGGCGTGATCCTTGATGAGGTTGGCGGGCCGCTTCGTGTTCGGGGCCGACGAAAACCCACCGACCCAGGCGAACGTATCGAGGTTGCCGAGCCCGAAGTTGAGCGACTGCCCGCCGCCCATCGACAGACCGGCCAGGGCTCGACTCTCGCGGTCCGTCTTCACCGAGTAAGTCTTCTCGATGAAGGGAATCAGATCGTTGAGCAGATCCTTCTCGAACGCAGCGAAGGCCGGCCCCTGCTGGCCGAACCCGGACCTCGCCGTGACGTCTTTCGACGCACGGCCGTTGGGCATCACCACGATCATCGGCACCGCCTTCTTATCCGCGATCAGGTTGTCGAGGATCACGCTGGGGGCGCCGCCGCGCGGCCACTCGTTCTCGTCGCCGCCGATTCCATGCAGCAGGTATAGCACCGGGTACTTCTGGTCTTTGCTGTAGCCTGGCGGTGTGTAGACCCGGGCCTTACGCATAATGCCGACGGTATTCGAGTCGTACTCGATCGTCTCCAACTTCCCCCGCGGAATCTCGTCCCGCTTCTTGTCGAAGCCCTCGGGCGGCGCCGTGTATTTCTGCGTTGGGTCGTCCTTTTGTGCTGCTAACGACATGGCCGAGCCAGCCAGCACGAGCCACGCGAGTACGACAACGGTGCATCTGGTCATGGTTCACCCTGTTGAGTGGAAAAGGAAGTCGGCCTTGGGAGCGGCGCACACCCGCGCGACGAACGCCTTGGACAAGAGTATTCCGCCTCATCTAGCCCCGATCGGTCGGGGAACGCCCGCAACGCCTCGCCCTTCGTCCCGAGCGTATTCTCCGCTGCCACTTTCAATTCCGGCCAGGACCGCTTAGCACTTTCTGGGTCCTGCTATCGACCGACGTTAATCGAGAACCGCCGCATGGCGCTGCCCACTCGCTCCGTCGAGGTTGAGACCACCTTCTCGATTCCCCAGCCGAGTGGGCCGTCGTCCAGTTTTCGCTCTTCTCGATCGATCGTCGCTGTAACCGCGATATCGACCTTGCCGGCCGCGTCGGGCGTGCCCGAAAGCAAGCCAGTGGCCGGATCGATCTTCAGCCAGGCCGGCCCCTGCGCGATTGCGAACTTGGGCTTTTCGATGTCCCAGAAATTGACCGTCTCCTTGCCATTGACGTTCCGCAGCCGCAGGTCGCCCAGCGACCGGTTGGCCTGAAGTTGGCAACGATACTCCGTGCCGACTTTGGCTTGAGCGACCAGCTTTCCGTGTATCGTCGGCCTCGGGGCCGTGGCGTAGTCGGACGGCCCGCTCTGCTTACCCTGCGCGTCCACGGCCACGACGCGGTAGTACGTTCGGTTGGCGTTGGCCGACTCGAGGCCGTCGCCCATCACCACCAGTTCGGCGGACGCGGTCTCGGCGATAAAATTCGCCGGGAAGTCGGGCTTCAACTCCTTCGAGATCCCGATGGTGACTTGGTAGGGCACGTCGCTCACCGAAAAGCCCTTCTCATTGCTGCCATACACGCGATACTTCACCGGCTTCTGGCCGACCGGGTTGGCCTTCCACGTCAGGGTGCCGATTCCCTTGCCCTTGTCGTAGTTGAGCGCAATCTTCAGCGGGTAATTCGGCGCCTGCGGCGTGAAGCTGGAGGTCTTGCTCCACCGGCCCCAAACGCCCTTCGCGTCCTTGGCCTGCACGCGCCAATAGTAAGTCTTGCCGCCCGTCAGCAGGCCGGCGCCGGGCAACGTGTATTGCGCCTTGCCCTTGTCCGCCGTCCGCGAAATCAGCTTGTCGAAGTTCGTCGACAGCGGCCACCGCATATCTGGACGGTTGGCAAGCATGAAGTGGTAGTCGGCGATCTTGTCGCCGTCGGGATCCTTCGGAACGCTCCAGTGGAACGCGAAGTCGGTGCCCTCGGCCTGGCCGCCGTCGGGCGGGTAGATTGCCCCCGGAGCCTCCGGCGGCTTGCTGGTAGATCGCTCGACCCACTCGTGCGTGATCCGCACGTTCCGCGCGCCAGACGACTTGTCGGAGTAGGTAAAGCTGTTCTCGCCGACCGTCATCTCGGGCAGTGCCAACAGGGCCATCTGCAAGTCGTTGATGACCGCGAGTCGCTTCAACTTGGCCCCGGCGGGCAGTTCACAACGCAGTTGATAGTGGTAACACGGATTGCCTTCCAGCGGAAAGAACTTGTCGAAGTTGCCGCCCGCGATGTCCGTCCACTGTTTGCCGTCAAGCGAAACGGCGAACTTCGCCCCGCTGGCTTCCGTTTCGAGATGCCCGCCAACGAAGGGATAGGGGCTGGCGATCTTCCAGACGACCGTGCCCGTCTTGCCGTTTTCCGCCGCCAGACCCTCAGTGCCGGAGGCGATGTTCTCAACCTTCAGCGCGCCCTTCCTCCACACCTCGCCGCCGAAGTCTGGCCGGTATTCCCACAGGCCGTTGCAGACGTTGTCCGGGTAGAGGAATTGGTTGGGCGACACGTGCTTGGCTGGCTTCAAGTGCCCCCAACGCCAGACGATCGCCTCGCCCGGACGAAGGGTCATCGTCATGGTCGAGTCCTCCTTGCACGCCCGGTTCCCCTTGATCGGCTCTTCGCTCACGAACATCGCCGCGGCGCGCTCGTCGCGCGTGCGGTTGTCGTCGACCAGGATGCCCATCGTGTGCGTCCGCTTAATCAGATCGTGGTCGCGGGCCAACTGCCGGTCGTTCGCCAGCGTCTCGTTGTCGCGGAGCAGATAGATCATGCCCAGGTCGCCGTCCATCACGTGCCAGTCGCCATCGTAATGGACTTGTGCAATGGCGTGGCCCACCAGCCGGACCGGAGCTCCCTTCAGTCCCACCTGCTTCCACAGGCCGCCCATCATCATGGCATCCTTCCCGCACGGGTTGAGGCCGTAGATGTTGAACACCTTCACGGGGTCGCCGAGGTCGTCGCCACCGGCCGAGGAGTGGTACCGATGGCGGATCTGCTGATACCAGAGCGCCCTGGCTTTCTCCGCGTCGCTCATTCCGGGGGTGACCGCCGAGGCCACGATCTCCTTGATGTTGCGGAAGTTGCTCCGTCCGTTGGAGAGCCAGGGATCGACGATGTCGGTCTGGCCCACATTCTCCATCCGCACGGTGCGGTTCGACTGCCAGGTCTGCTCGATGGCCCCTTCCCGGTTCATGCCGCAGCCCATCGGCGACCGGCAGTTTGTGCCGTCCATCGTGCCGCCGTGCACCACGGTGTACCTGTGCTCTGCCGTGCCGATCTTCTCGACGTGCCTCTTGGCCACATCGCCCGGCTGGGTCTTCGAGGCCCAAGGCTCCAGCGCGGGGTTCGCGCCGGGGGCCGTCAAAAGAACCGCCGGTAAGAGCGCCGTGAACATGTTCGTTTACCCTCGGCCTAGTTTTTTCGACGCGAACTTCGCTGAATTCATTGATGGCAAGCCGAAGCGCATCGAGCTCCCGAAGCGGTTTTATCGTATCGCTTTTGGGTGTACGATTGGATTTGCCACGAATAACTCTTCCAGCGGCGACGCCAGGTGCCGATGCCGTGGCGCTCGCATCCCAAACGTGCGGCAATCGCCTCGTTCTTAAAGCCCTCGAATGCCAGCAGGATGATCTCGGCCCGGTGAGCAAGTCCTTGCGGACACGACCGCGACCAACAGCGCCGGCTCGCGGATCGCCTATGACCGTCATCCCGGGACCAGGTGCTTCTTGATTGCGTAATGCACGAGTTCGGCGTTCGTCCTGATGCCGAGCAATTCCATTAGGCCGTACTTGTGGAACGCAACAGTTCGCGGGGTGATCTTCAGCAATCGGGCGACCTCTTTCATGGTGTGCCCTTCAGCCAGCAACTGGAGAACCTCGCGCTGGCGCGCGGTCAGTTCGGCTGGTTTATCTGCCGACTCGCGGGCTTCGAGGAGATTCTTGACGAGTCCCTGCGTCGCTAAAGGCGTAATGTACTTTCGCCCTCGCGCGACTTCCCGAACCGCTTGAAGCAACTCCGAGGCAGCCGAGTTTTTCAGCAGATAGCCTGACGCTCCGAGTCGAAACGCCTCGGCGGCGACGTCGGCGTCCTCGCTCATGGTCAGGAAGATCAGTCGGATTTCCGGCCGCAGCCGCTGAAGCTGTCGTGCCGTATCCAACCCGTTGAGCAGGGGCATGGCGACATCCAGAACGACGATCTCGGCCCCCAGACGCGGCGCTTCCTCGAGGACCGCGCGGCCGTCGGCAACCGTCCCGACCACCTCGCACTCGGCCGCAAGTAATTGCGCGAACGCCTCGCGAAGCAACCGGTGGTCGTCGGCCAAAAGTACTCGAGGCCGCGTCATGGAATGCTCTCCGCGATCGTGGCGGGCGCGACTTGCAACCACCTGTCCGAATTCTCCACGAAGACATCGTTCGCAGGTTCGCGGCGAAGAGGCTGGGGAACGCGAACCTCGAGCCGGGTTCCGCCGAACGGGCGCGAGTCGATGCGGAGCTCGCCGTCTACCTGGTTAAGCCGCTCGCGCATGCTGACCAGCCCGAGCCCGTCGCTGACAGTGGGTGGGTCGAAGCCGCGACCGCCATCGGCGATGTCGAGGAGAATGGCGTCTGCTGCTCGAATCAGTTGAACGGAAGCGTGGTGGTCGCCACTGTGCCGGATGATATTCCGCAGCGCCTCCTGCACGATTCGATACAGGCAAAGGGCGATGTCCGGCGCTATTGGCCCCAGGGTTGGGCTGTGAGCGAACTCGATATCCAAGCCATGATTCTGGTGGAGCTCTTTGCACAACCCGTTGATGGCGGCCACCAGTCCCAGGTGCTCCAACTTCGATGGGTGAAGCTGATGCGACAGATCGTGGATAGAAGTTGAGACCTCTTTCAGTTTGGCGGCGAGTTCCGGTAAGCGGTCGATGACCCGCTCTGGCGGCGATCCAGCCAGAAGTTCCAGCTCCACAGTCAAGAGCGCCAAACTCTGGTTCACATCGTCGTGGAGTTCGCGGGCGATCCGCCGCCGCTCGACTTCTTGTGCTTCGAGGAGTCGACCTGTCAGCGACTGGAGCTCGCGCTGGTTGGCCCGAAGTCGCGCCTCGGCCCCACGACGCTTTCCGAGTTGAACCATCAGCCCCGCGATTAACAGCGCCTCGACCAGGCATACTGAGGCGCCGGCGATGACGTGCCATTTATATGTCGTCCAGAAGGATTGCTCGCGGTGTCGAACGACGCTGCCCGGCGGCAGACATTCCTCGCCGATCTCCCACCGGCGCAGTTGCCGCCAGTCGAACATGTCGGTGGTTCCGGAGATCCCCGCGGTCGCAATCGATTCGGGCGCCTCTCCAGCCAGAATGCGCACCCCGAGCATGGCTGCGTTCTCCCCTTCAATTTCGAAGGTGAAAACGCGCCCGCCCACGATGCCCCGGCCGACGTAGGTATCGATGTGTCCATAGATCGGGGCGTTCGCCCGGGCCGCGAGGCGTTCGAGCGCCTCGGCGGGAATGAAGGGCGTTCCGGCCCCATCCTTGTGAATGTGGAGGTAGTAGATGAAACTGTGCTCGGGTAAATTGCCCACCCGGTCCAGGAGTTCGTCCATCGGCAAACCAGTCAGGTGGACGAATTTCAGCCTGCCGTCGTAGACGGCAAACGCGCGCCGGGCCTCGTTCGCCCACTCGACATCGAATGGAGCGCCGCCCGCGATGACATAGACCTGTCGGGCGTCCGGATGGAACCGGAGGGCGAGTTCGAGCGTTCCGACGAGATCCATGTGAATCGGAATCCCCGCTACGCCGGGGGGGAGGCGGCGGCCCTTGAACTCCCGCTCGTCCACGGCGACGAATACGATCGGGACGCCCGGGAAGAGCGCTTCGCGGTGCGCCAGCGCGAAGTCCAGCGCGGACGAGAGGCCGGCGATGACCAGGTCGACCTTCCGCCCCGCATATTTTCGCTGGAGCAGGGAGACCTGATCGCGCGTGAATGCCGAATCCCCGCTGCGGGAAGTATCCACGTACTCGTTGCGAATGTTGATTGTGTCGGCCGACCACTTCGCGAACGTGGCCCGAATGGCGCGGTTCACCGCGACGATGCCGGGCGCTCCGTCGCTCTCGTCGGGGTAAAGGACGACGACGAGCTTATGCTCGTCCGGGGCGGCCACTGCCGTCGTGGACTCGATGGCCAGGGCGATTAAAACGCCGAAGCCGACCGCGAAGCTGCGGACTTGCGATTGGAGATGCCGCACGCGCCGTCGAGTTGTCATGGCGCTCTCGGGGCTGGTGACGAGGCGCCTCCATGCCGCCGATACCGCTCGCTCGGACCGCCGAACCGATTCGTCAGATATGGACGGGGGTAATGTAGGAGATTTGGACCCTTCAGGCTATCTCGATCTCCTGTCAGGTTTTCATCCCCGGACCTGTCACTTTTGACAGGTGTGCGAAGTTCTCTCTCTCTTTACACTTCCATCTCGACTCGACGAAATGGTGGATTCTCCCAATCCCGCTCGCTCCGCCGGTAGCGAAGTCGGAGGAGGATGGCCGGGCTCCGATCGCCCACTCGCCGGCTTGCCGCCCTCGGCCGACCCCCTCATCGACCCGGCGCGATTCATCCGCGACTACGACGATTGACCGTGCCGGGCGCGAAACTGGCGGGCAAGTTGAGCCGCGCGCCGGTCACGGCGCCCATCTCGAACGCGAGGAACCTGCGATGACAGCCACGAAGACTGCTTTGACCGCGGCCAGCGCGCCGTCGGCCAACGGCCAGGCGACCTCGATCAGCGCGTACGGGAGGGCCCGCGCAACCGCGAGCGGTTCGCCGCTGTCGCCCGACGAACTGCGGAAGATCGACGCCGTCTGGCGCGCGAGCAACTACCTCGCGCTCGGCATGACCTATCTGAAGGCCAACCCGCTCTTGAAGGAACCGCTCAAGCCGGAACACGTCAAGGACCGGTTGCTCGGCCACTGGGGCGCCAGCCCCGGCCTCGCGTTCTGCTATCTCCATTTGAGCCGCGCGATCCGCCTTCGCAGCCTCGACGTACTGTTCATGGCCGGGCCAGGGCACGGCGCCCCCGGCGTCATTGGGCCCTGTTACCTCGAAGGATCGTACTCCGAGGTGTATCCGGATTGCAGCGAGGATGAAGAAGGGTTGCTGCGCTTCTTCAAGCAGTTCTCATTCCCCGGCGGCATCGGCAGCCACTGCACCCCCGAAACTCCCGGCTCGATCCACGAAGGCGGGGAACTCGGCTACGTGCTCTCGCACGCCTGCGGGGCGGCGTTCGATAACCCCGACCTGATCGTTGCCGCGGTTGTCGGCGACGGCGAGTCCGAGACGGGGCCCCTGGCAACCGGATGGCACATTAACAAGTTCCTCAATCCGGCCCGCGACGGCGCCGTGCTGCCGATCCTTCACCTCAACGGCTACAAGATCAACAATCCGACGATCTGGGCGCGCGTGCCGCACGACGAGATCGAGGCGTTCTTCCGCGGCACCGGGTGGACGCCGTATTTCGTCGAGGGATCCGATCCCGAGACGATGCACCAGGCGATGGCTGCCACGATTGATCGATGCGTGGCGGAGATTCAGGCGGCGCAGCGGCAAGCGCGGGATTCCGGCCCGGTTCACCGCGTGCCCTGGCCGATGATCGTGCTCCGGACCCCGAAGGGGTGGACTAGCCCCGCGGAAGTCGGCGGGCACAAGCTGGAAGGCTCGTGGCGCGCTCACCAGGTGCCGATGGCCGACGTCAAGAAGGATCCGAAGCGGCTGAAGCAACTCGAGGATTGGATGCGGAGTTACAAGCCGGAGGAGCTGTTCGACGGTAATGGCACGTTCAAGAGCGAACTGAAGGCGATTGCCCCAACCGGAGCGCGGCGAATTGGCTCCAATCCGCATGCCAACGGCGGCAACCTGAGAAAAGCACTCCGACTGCCGGACTTCCGCAAGTACGGCATCAAGGTCGATAAGCCGGGCACGGCCGAAGCGTGGAACACCACGCCCCTCGGTGCATTCCTTCGCGACACGATGAAGGCGAATATGCACAACTTCCGCGTGTTCGGCCCGGATGAAAACACGTCGAACCGGCTCAGTGCGATCTACGAAGTTTCGAAGAAGTTGTGGCTGGAGGAATACTTCCCGGAGGATGCCGATGGGACCGAACTCGCCCCCGATGGCCGCGTCATCGAGATGCTCAGCGAACACACGCTCGAGGGGATGCTGGAGGGTTACGTGCTGACGGGCCGCCACGGATTCTTCAGCACGTATGAAGCGTTCGCCCACGTTATCGATTCGATGTTCAACCAGCACGCCAAGTGGCTGACGATCTGCAATCACCTGTCGTGGCGCGCGAACGTGCCATCGCTCAATTTGCTGATTACGTCGACGGTGTGGCGTCAGGATCACAACGGATTCACCCACCAGGATCCGGGTTTCCTCGACGTGGTCGTGAACAAGAGTGCCGCGGTGACGCGCGTCTACCTGCCGCCGGACGTGAACTCGCTGTTGTGCGTCGCGGACCACTGCCTGCGCAGCGAGAACTACATCAACGTGATCGTCTCCGACAAGCAAAACCACCTCCAGTATCTCGACATGGATCATGCGATCGTGCACTGCACCAAGGGCCTCAGCATCTGGTCGCAGGCAAGTACGGACGAGGGTCAGGAACCCGACGTGGTGCTGGCCTGCGCCGGCGATATCCCCACCAAGGAGGCACTGGCGGCCGCGGACATGCTCCGGCAAGAGTTTCCCGAACTCAAGCTGCGGTTCATCAACGTTGTGGACTTGTTCAAGCTCCAGCCTTCGACCGAGCATCCGCACGGGCTGACCGATCGCGACTTCGACAGCCTGTTCACGGTCGACAAGCCGATTGTGTTCGCGTTCCACGGCTACCCGTGGCTCATTCACCGGCTAGCGTACCGCCGAAAGAACCACGCGAACCTACACGTCCGCGGCTACAAGGAGAAAGGGAACATCAACACGCCACTGGAACTAGCCATTCAAAACGAGATCGACCGGTTCAGCCTGGCGATCGACATAATCGACCGCGTGCCGCACTTGAAGGTGGCTGGGGCGCATGCCAAGGAAAAGTTCCGCAACGAGCAGATCGCCTGCGTGAACTACTCGCACGAGCACGGAGTCGACAAGCCCGACGCCGCCAACTGGAAGTGGCCTTATTGAGGGGCCGCCCATGTCCGACGCGATCCTTGTGCTGAACGCCGGCTCCTCCAGCCTCAAGTTCTCGGCCTTCGCGGCCGGGAATGGGGGCGCGTTGCTGGCTCGCGGACAGGTCGAAGGCATGACCGCTGCGCCGCGGTTCGTCTTCCAGGGAGCGCGAGGCGAAACCCTCGTGGATCGGCCTTTGTCGGGCGCCGCTCTCGACCACGAGGCATCGCTGGGAATCGTTCTCGACGAGTGCCGAACGCGGCTACCGGACATCCGGGTGATCGCAGTCGGGCACCGGGTCGTTCACGGGGGTATGAAGTACGCCGCTCCGGTTGCGATCACTCCGGCGGTGATCGAGGAACTCGAGCGGTTGGATCGGCTGGCGCCGCTGCATCAAGGGCACAACTTGACGGCCGTGCGCGCGGTCGGCCGCCGTGCCCCGAATGTGCCCCAGGTGGCGTGCTTCGACACCGCATTCCATCGCACCCAACCGGAGGTCGCCCAACTGTTCGGGTTGCCGCGGCGATTCACTGACGAGGGAGTGCGGAGGTACGGCTTCCACGGCCTGAGCTACGAGTATATCGCGGCGGCGCTGCACGGCATTGACCCGGCCGCCGCCAAGGGTCGTACGGTGGTCGCACACCTGGGCAATGGCGCGAGCCTGTGCGCGATGCTCGGCAGCCGCAGCGTCGCCACCACGATGAGCTTTACCCCGGCCGACGGGCTCCTGATGGGAACCCGTGCCGGATCGCTCGACCCCGGCGTGCTCGTCTACCTGATGCGAAAGGGCATGACCGCCGATCAAATCGAACACCTGATTTACCACGAATCGGGGCTCCTGGGCGTGTCGGGGGTGTCGAGCGACATGCGCGACCTGCTAGCGAGCCGAGACCCGCTTGCGGCCGAGGCGATCGACCTCTTCGTCTATCGGATCGGCCGCGAACTCGGCTCCTTGGCGGCGGCGCTCGGCGGGCTCGATACGCTCGTCTTCACCGGCGGCATCGGCGAGAACGCACCCGCGATCCGCGAACGCGTCGCACGGAATGCCAGCTGGCTCGGCGCGTTCCGCGTTCACGTCATCGCGACGAACGAAGAATTGATGATCGCGAACCACACCCGGCGCGTGCTGGGCCTGTCGCAGGGTTCTGTCGCCGGCGACCACCACCACGAGGGACTGCGATGAAAAACGCGAAGGTCGCGCGTCCGCCCAAGGACCTGCTCGCGAGGTATGAGGGCGAAGGGTTCAAGTTCCCGAATCGTGACTATTACGACCGGCACGTCGTCTTCGACCACGTCGTGCGGATGACCGGGGCGTCGCAGCGGGAGCGGTTCGAGGCGGTCGCTCTTACCCTTCGCGATGTCCTTTCCCAGCGATGGCTGCATACCGACGAAACTTACGACCGAGCCAACCCCAAGCAGGTGTATTACTTGTCGATGGAGTTCTTGATCGGCCGATCGCTGACGAACAACATCGTCAACCTCGGCGTCGAGGACTACGTCCGCGAGGAACTGCAGTCCGATCCGCGGCAGGACTGGAAAGAGGTGTTGGAAACGGAACCGGATGCCGGGCTGGGCAACGGCGGTCTCGGGCGACTCGCGGCTTGCTTCATCGATTCCTTGGCCACGCTCCAGATTCCCGCGATCGGTTACGGCCTCCGCTACGACTACGGCATCTTCCGACAGCAATTGATGGACGGCTACCAGGTGGAGCAACCGGATCCGTGGCTGTCGCGGCCCGATCCGTGGGAAGTGATGCGGCACGGCGAGACCGTGCAAGCGCCGATCGCCTGCGGAATCGGCTTGAGAAATGGCCAGATCGAGATTCGTCGCGGCCAACAGATGATCCTGCTGGGAATTCCCTACGATCGACCGGTGGTCGGTTACGGCGGCCGCGCGATCAACACGCTGCGGCTGTGGAAGGCCGGGACCGCGGCCGAGTTCAATTTCGGCGAGTTTAGCGGCGGCGACTTCTTCGGCGCCGTCTCCGACCGCATCCTGGCCGAGTCGCTCACGCGGGTTCTCTATCCGGACGACTCGACGCCGCGCGGCCGATCGCTGCGGTTCCTCCAGGAATACTTCCTCGTCCGCTGCTCGCTGGCGGACATTGTGGCTCGGTTCCGCCGCCGGGGCAACGACTGGACCGCGCTGCCGGATAAGGTGGCGATTCAACTCAACGATACGCATCCGGCGATGGCCGTGCCGGAATTGATGCGCATCTTGCTCGACGAAGCACGCCTCGGTTGGGACGAAGCGTGGGGTCTGACCGTGCGCACCCTCGCTTACACCAACCACACCTTGCTGCCCGAGGCGTTGGAGAAGTGGCCGGTCGAGTTGTTCGAAGCGCTTCTGCCGCGGCACCTGGAAATCGTCTACGAGATCAATCGACGATTCCTGGCCGAGGTGCAAGAGAAGCATCCTGGGGACGACGGAAAAGCGGCCCGGGTCAGCATCATCGAGGAGAACCCGGTCCGCAAAGTGCGGATGGCGAATCTCGCCATCGTCGGCACCCACAGCACCAACGGCGTCGCTGCCATTCACACAAAACTTCTGCGCGCGACGACGGTGAAGGAGTTGGCCGAACTCTTCCCGGAGCGGTTCAACAACAAGACCAACGGCGTCACCCCGCGGCGGTGGTTGCTGCTCGCCAATTCGGACCTGGCGAAACTGCTCACCGAGGCCGTCGGCGACGGCTGGATCACCGACCTGTCCGTGCTGCTGAAGGCCGACGCATTCGCGGCCGATGCCGGTTTCCAGCAGAAATTCCTGGCGGCGAAGCGTGGAGCGAAGGCGCGGTTCGCGAACTGGATCAAGGCCACCGAGGGAATCAGTCTCGATCCGGACACGCTTTTCGACGTGCAAATCAAGCGTATCCACGAATACAAGCGGCAACTGCTGAACGCGGTGCAGGTGGTCGTCTGGTACAACCGGCTGCGCGACAACCCCAAGTTGGACGTGCCGCCGCGGACGGTGCTGTTCGCCGGCAAGGCGGCCCCGGCTTACCATCTGGCCAAGGTCATCATCAAGCTCGTCACCAGCATCGCAAACGCGGTGAATGCCGACCCGGCGACCCACGGCAAGTTGCGGGTCGAGTTCCTCCCGAATTACTCCTGCACGCTGGCGGAGCACTTGATTCCCGCGGCCGATGTCTCCGAGCAAATTTCGACCGCCGGATACGAGGCCAGCGGCACCAGCAACATGAAGTTCATGATGAACGGGGCGTTGACCGTGGGCACTCGGGATGGGGCTACGATCGAGATTGCCGAGGAGGCCGGCGAAGAGAACTGCTTCTTGTTCGGGCTGACCGCCGAGCAGGTGGTCGGCAACCGCGGCTGGTACGACCCGCGCTGGCACTACGAGAACGAGCCGGAAACGCGGGCGGCACTCGACATGATCTTCGGGAACCACTTTAACCCGCAGGAACCGGGCATCTTCGAGCCGATTCGCGAGACGCTGCTGACGAAGGGCGATTACTACATGCACCTCGCCGACCTGAGCAGCTACGTCAAGACGCAGGAACGGGTGGCAGCGCTGTATCGCGACCGACCCGCGTGGGCGGCGATGGCAATTCACAACGTCGCCCGGTCCGGGAAATTCTCCAGCGACCGGACGATCGGCGAGTACGCGGCCGACATTTGGGGCGCCGAGCCGTGCCCGGTGGACTGACGCCATGACCTGGGAACAGCGCTACCGCCTGCGGCAAACCGCCCACACCTCCCTGGTGCTGTGGGCTGCAGTATCACTGCTGGCCGCGCTGGTGAGCCTCGTGATCGTTCGCTGGCTGGACCGCACGACCCAGTGGAAGCTATTCGGGTTCAGCGAAGAAGGCGCCCGCGCCATTCTTGGCACCCTGGTGAGTTCCATGCTCACCTTCATTGTCTTCGTTCTGTCGGCGACCCTGATCGTCGTGCAACTGGCCAGCGGGCAATTGACCCCGCGAGTGATCGCCCTGGTCCTCACCCAGCGCGGCGTGAAACTCACCCTGGGGGCCCTGACGTTCACTTACACGTATACCCTGGCCGCCCTCGGCCGGGTCGAGGAACGCGTTCCCGACCTGCTCGTCGGAATCTCGGTCATCGCGAACCTGGTGTGCATCCTGCTGTTCTTTCTGTTCGTCCAGTTGTTCTCGACGGGTCTGCGGCCGGCGTCATTGATGCTGGTGGTAGCAGACCGGGCCCGACGCGTGGTCGAGCAGGTCTACCCGCTGGAGTACGATCCGAAAGTGCCCGAGCAGCCCCTGGGCGCGGCCCTCCCGCACACTCCGACCCAGGTGGTGAGGTTCGCGGGGCGCTTCGGAGTGCTCATGGCCATTGGGATCGACGGACTGGCGCGGTTGGCCCGCGAGGCGAATGCCGTCGTCGAACTGGTCCCCCAGGTCGGCGACTCGGTGGCTCCCGGCGACCCATTGTTCCGGATTTACGGCGGCCGGTCAATCGCCCACGCCGCCCTCCGCGGCTGCGTCGCGGTTGGCACCGAGCGAACGCTGGAACAAGACCCACGGTTCGCCTTCCGCATTCTCGTGGACATCGCCAACAAGGCGCTCTCGCCGGCGATTAACGACCCGACCACCGCGGTGCTGTCGCTCGATCAGATTGACAACTTGCTGGTGTGCCTTGGCCGACGGCGGCTCGACGAGGGAATCATCCGCGACGCCGAGGGCCGGCCGCAGGTGGTCTACGGCACCCCGGACTGGCCCGATTACGTGACGCTGGCGGTGAGCGAGATTCGCCAGTACGGGGAAGGGAGCCTGCAGGTGGACCGCCGACTGCGGGCGATGCTCGAACACCTGCTCGCGGTGCTGCCGGAGAGTCGGTGGCCCCCGCTGCACCAAGAACTGGCGATGCTGAACAGCTCGGTGGGTCGGCGCTTCCAGGACGAGGAAGACCGGAAGCGAGCCGCGGTGGCCGATTACCAGGGCGTCGGCGGCTCGGATTCGTAACCGCCGCGACAACCACGAGGTGAACCATGATCCGCAAAGACATTATCGACCTGTTTCGCATCCCCGAGGATAAGAAGGTCAAGCTGGTCGACCACAACCCAGGCTGGAAGCAGAGCGAGGAGTTTAAGGACTTGGGCAAGGACGCGCTCAAGGAACGCGCCAAGGAAATCCTTGAAGGGAGCCTGTCTCAACTGGCGGAGGCGCAAACGCGACTCTACGCGGACGACCGCTTTGCCGTGCTGATCGTGCTTCAGGCGATGGACGCGGCCGGCAAGGATGGCGCCATCAAGCACGTCATGAGCGGCGTCAACCCGCAGGGATGCCAGGTATTCAGCTTCAAGAAGCCGTCGGCGGAGGAACTCGATCACAACTTCCTCTGGCGGTACACGAGATGCCTGCCGGAACGCGGCCGCATCGGCATCTTCAATCGCTCGTACTACGAGGACGTGCTGGTCGTGAAAGTTCACCCCGAGCTTCTCGGTCCGCAACGGCCGCACGAGAAGGTCGGGAAGAAGTTCTGGGAAAAGCGCTACGAGGACATCAACGCATTCGAGCGGCACCTCGTCCGCAACGGAACCGTCATTCTCAAGTTCTTCCTCAACGTGTCGAAGGACGAACAGAGGCGGCGGTTCCTCGAACGCCTCGATCGCCCGGAGAAGAACTGGAAGTTCTCGCCGGCGGATTTGGCGGAACGCGGCTACTGGGACGACTACATGGCGGCTTATGAAGACGCCCTCACCGCCACCAGCACCGAGTCGGCGCCCTGGTACGTCGTACCCGCGGATCACAAGTGGATCGCGCGGGCGGCGATCGCGGACATCGTGACCACCGCGATGCAGGACCTCGATCTCAAGGTTCCGGAGATCACCGACGAGACCCGGAAGCTATTGGCGGAAGCGCGCCGGAAGCTCGAAGCGGAGTGAGATCGCCCGGTCGAAGGCAGGATGGCAGGAGGTTTTCAGTCACCCCAGGAGTTCAGCCATGAGAGCGCAACGTCAGCTACTTTTCCGCGTCACCTTGCTCGGCGTGATCGCCGCGGGGTTCGCCTTCGTGGTCGGCGGGAATCGTCCCGGCCGCGCCGAGCAACCGCCTCCGGCCTCTCCGACCCAGCCCGCGTCGGCGGCGCCGGCGGCGCCCGTGGACGAACCCGATCGGCTCGCGGTGGAGAAGGCGCTCGCGGAATTCGCCAAGGCCTTCAGTAAGGGCGACGGTAAAACCCTGGCCGCCATGTGGACCGTGAAGGGCGAGTACACCAGCGACGACGGGACGACGTTCCGCGGCCACGCCGCGCTCGAGAAGGCGTACACCGAGTTCTTTGCCAAAAGCGAGAAGAACGCTCTGGACGTTGAGATCGCATCGATCCGGTTTCCGTCGAAGGACACCGCCGTCGTGGAGGGGTTCTTCAAACTGCATCAGGGGAAGAAGGAACTGGCCGTCAGCAAATGCAGCTTCCTCTATGCCCGCGAGGACGGCAAGTGGGCGATTGCGATTGCCCGCGAATGGCCGGGCGACGGTCTGATGCTGCGCGATCTGGAATGGCTGATCGGCTCGTGGGAGGCGAAACGCGAAGGCACGACCGTCACCACGACCTACGAGTGGTCGAAGAACAAGACCTTCATCCGCTGCCAGTTCTCGATCGCCCGCGATGGGCAAATCCAGACCGGCCTGCAAATCTTCGGGAAAATGCCGTCCACCGGCGAACTTCACATGTGGACGTTCGAGGAGGCGGGCGGGATCGGCGATTCGGATCTCACTCGCGACGGCAAGAAGTGGATCCACGCCGCCCGCGGTTCCACCGCCGACGGCAAGGTCATGATCGCCACCAATATCATCACGCCGATCGACGCCGATTCGTTCCTGTGGCAAACGGTCGAACGGAGTCTCGATGGGGAGTCGCTGCCCGACCTGCCGCCGATCAAGGTGGCTCGCGTCAAGGCCAAGTCGTGACTCACCCCAGAACTCAACACAGGAGGAATCCATCATGAGTCGGACAACATTCGCGGTGGGCGTGGTGGCGGCGATATTTCTGGCTGCGGCGTACGACTCCCAGGCCCAGCGGGGCGGGCGCGGCGGCGGCGGTGGTCCCCGCGGCGGAGGCGGAGGCGGCCCGCGCCCCGGCGGGATCGGCGGGCCGCCGGGCGGTGGCGCCGTGGGCGGCGCGTACAACGCCAGACCGAGCCCCGCCCCGACTGCCGGCGGTTCGGTGATCGGACCGGGCGGCGGAACGCGGACCGGCGGTTCGGGAAGCGGTTCGCACACCACACAGCGCGGCACGACCATCGAGTATGGCGGAGCCGGTGCGAAAGGAACCACGGGAGGAGGAGTCAACTACGGGAAGGGCGTCGGAGGTGTTCAGGTCACCACTCCGGGTGGAAGGGAAGTTTCCAAGGTCGGCACGGCCGGCGGCGCGGTGGGGCCGGGCGGGAAAGCGGCCGGGAGCAAGAGCGGCGCTGTCGTCGGCAGCGGTCCGGGCGGGTCGTTCGGCTCCGCGTATCACGGCGGCGTGGCCGTCGGTCCCCAGGGCGCGGCGGCGGCAGGCGGCCGCGTCGGCACGGCAACGGGTCCGGGCGGAAACACAGTCGCTGGCGGCGGTCGCGCGGCCGCGGCGACCGGACCCTATGGCGCTGCTGCGGTCGGAGCCGGCGCCGCGCGCACCGCAACTGGTACCTACTATCGTTCCGCGGCGGCCGTCAGCGGTCAAGGATCGACCGTCCGACAGAACTTCCGGAACTTCGCCCAGGAGAATCCTCTCCTTGCCGCTCGCTGGATCGGACCGACCTGGAGGCCGGTGACATGGGCCGCGCTGGCTGGCTTCGCCGGCTACGCCGCCGAACCGCCCTACTACGACTACGGCGAAAGCGTGGTCTATCAGACCGACGCCGTCTACGTGAACGGCGAATCGGTCGGTACTCCGGAGCAATACACGCAGCAGGCGACCGAGCTTGCCAACGTCGGCGTGGAGTCAAAAGCCGACCCGAAGGCCGGCGAGTGGCAAACGCTCGGGGTGTTCGCCATGGTCGGCGAGGGCGAGGAGAAGTCCACGAATCTCTTTCAACTCGCGCTCAACAAGGACGGTGTGATTCGGGGAGAATACTACAACGCATTGACCGACACGACCGAGCCGGTTTATGGATCGGTAGACAAGAAAACGCAGCGCGCGGCGTGGTCGGTGGCGGAACGGAAATTCCCGGTCTACGAGACTGGAATCGCCAACTTGACCAGGGACGAGACCACCATGCTCGTCCATTTTTCGAAGGCAAAGTCCCAACAATACGCGCTGGTCCGGCTGCAGCAACCCGATGCGAAAGCCCCATAAATCGTGGCGTCGGGGACGCAGTGTTGGCATTTATTGAGCGTCGGCAAAGTAATGACAGGCACCAGCCACCCAAAACCTCTTCCCCGTTCTCCGGGGGAGAAGTCGAATTGAAGTTGCGAATGCAACTTCAATTTGGGTGAGGGGGTTATTGAGACACACGGTAGCGCCCCCTCACCCGCCATGCCGATGCTGCGCATCGACATGGCGGCCTCTCCCCCTCAAGCGGGGGCGAGGTGGGGGCTGGTTGGCTCAATGTCATTACTTTGAGTACTGTCAATAGCCCTGAGACGGAGACCGCGCAAACAGGTGCAACGTCATGACAGTAGCGACGGCCCATGGTCGACCGTTTCCACTCGGTGCGTCCGTCGTGGAGGGAGGCGTTAACTTTAGCCTCTTCTCCCGCACGGCCGCGGGCGTGGAACTTCTGCTCTTCGATCGGGTCGATTCGATGCCGACCCGTTCGATGCACCTCGATCCGATCGCCAACCGGACGTACCACTACTGGCACTGCTTCGTCCCCGGTGCGGGTGCGGGGCAACTCTACGGCTACCGGGTGAGCGGATCGTTCGATCCGGCGAGGGGGTTGCGTTTCGATCCCTCCAAGCTGCTGCTCGACCCGTATGGCCGCGGCGTGGCGACTCCGGAGGGATACACGCCCGAGGCCGCGCGACACCCCGGCGACAACAGCGCCACGGCCATGAAAAGCGTCGTGGTGGATTCATCCGCATACGACTGGGAAGGCGACGCGGCGCCGCGCCATCCGTCGGCTCGGACCGTCATTTACGAGATGCACGTTCGCGGATTCACGCGACACCCCAGCTCCGGCCTGAAGGAGCAGATTCGCGGCACCTACGCCGGATTGGCCGAAAAGATCCCGTACTTGAAGGACCTCGGCATCACAGCAGTCGAACTGCTGCCGATCCATGCATTCGACCCGCTGGCCTGCCCCGCGGGACTCGTCAACTATTGGGGATATCAGCCGGTCAACTACTTCTCGCCGCACCCACAGTACAGTTCGCGCCAGGATTCCCTCGGTCCCGTCCACGAATTCCGCGACATGGTGAAAGCCCTCCATCGCGCCGGGATCGAGGTGATTCTCGACGTCGTGTTCAATCACACGGCGGAGGGCAATCACGACGGGCCGACCCTGTGCTACAAGGGGATCGACAACCCCAGCTACTACATCCTCGAAAACGGCGGCCATCGCTATGCGGACTATTCCGGATGCGGCAACACGCTCAACGCCAACCACACTGTCGTTCGTCGAATGATTGTAGATAGCCTGCGTTATTGGGTCTCCGAGATGCACGTGGATGGCTTCCGGTTCGACCTGGCGTCGATTCTGTCGCGCGGCTCGGATGGCCGCCCGCTGCCCGATCCGCCGGTGCTGTGGGATATCGAGTCGGACCCCGTGCTGGCGGGTACGAAGTTGATTGCCGAGGCGTGGGACGCGGCGGGGCTCTATCAAGTCGGGAGTTTCGTCGGCGATGCTTGGAAAGAATGGAACGGCCGCTTCCGGGACGATGCCCGCGACTTCTTCCGCGGCGAGCCCGGAGCCGTAGCCAGGTTGGCCGACCGCATGCTCGGCAGCCACGCGGTTTATGCCCACAAACGGCGCGAGGCCGAGCAAAGCGTCAACTTCGCGACCTGCCACGACGGGTTCACGCTCAACGACCTCGTCAGCTACAACGACAAGCACAACGAGGCAAACGGCGAAGACAATCGCGATGGCGAGGGGCACAACCGAAGCTGGAACTGCGGGGTCGAGGGGCCGACGGATGCGCGGGAGATCGAGTCGCTCCGCGACCGCCAGGTGAAGAATTTCCTGACGGTCACGCTGATGTCGCTCGGCGTGCCGATGATCCTGATGGGCGACGAAGTGCGGCGCACTCAGTCCGGGAATAACAACGCTTATTGCCACGACAACGAGGCCAACTGGTTCGACTGGTCGCTCGTGGAAAAGCACGCGAGCATCCACCGATTCGTCAAGCACCTGCTCGCCCGCCGACTCCTGCGCGACGTTCGCCACGAACGCGAGCGGACGAGCCTGACCGCTCTGCTCGGACAGGCGAAGATGGCCTGGCACGGAACGAAGCTCGATCAGCCCGACTGGGGCGACAGCTCGCGCGGCGTCGCTCTCAGCGCGGAGCTTCAAAGCGAAAAGCTTGTCTTCCACCTCATTCTGAATGCATACTGGGAGCCGCTTGAATTCGAGCTCCCGCCCGCGGGCGGTCCGTGGCGCCGGTGGATCGATACGTTCTTCGGCTCGCCGGAGGACATCGTCGAGTGGCAGACCGCCCCGACGGTCGCGGGCACTGTGTATCGGGCCGGCCCGCGGTCGGTCGCGATGCTGTACGCGCCGGCGAACTCGCCGAATCCCAAGGACTAGCGCGGCGCCCACAGGACGCTCCGCTGCAGTCGCTTAACGAAGAACCGAACTCATCGAGAGAGTGCCATGTCATTTCGCTCAATCTTTATCGCCCTGGTGATCGGATTCGGGCTGGTGCTTGCGGGGTTCCTCATTAATCGGCAGCGCCCCGCCAGTGATACTTCGCAAGGAACGGCGGCGCTGGTCCGCGCGACCGGGAAGTGCGCCGAGTGCCATGCCGGTCGGCAGTACTCGATCGTTCACGAGTACGAACTGAGTGCTCACGCCGCGAAGGGCGTCAATTGCCTCGAATGCCATCAGCCCACGGCCAATCAAGGCAAGCTCGATCATCATGGGTTCACGATCGCGCACAAGGTCACTGCTGCCAATTGCCGGGGCTGCCACGAGACGGAATATCAGCAATTTCTGCGGAGCCGCCACGCCGCACCGTCGTGGGCGGCCGTCTACGGCGAAAAGGGCCTCTCCGCGGAGCAGGTCGAATTCTCCGAAAAGTACCATCCCGGCGCCTGCAAGCGGCCCGCGAATTCTTTAGTCGCCTTGGAAGGCGCGTCGTCCGTCGTCAGCGGTTGCGTCAAATGCCACGGGGTCGGCAAACCGAACACCGACGGATCGATCGGCAACTGCACCGCGTGCCACACCCGCCACACGTCATCCGTCGAGATCGCCCGTTTGCCAACGACATGTGGGCAGTGTCACATGGGGCCGGATCATTCGCAGCTCGAGATTTACAACGAATCGAAGCACGGCGTCATGTTCGCCGCCCAGAAGAGCCACCTGAAACTCGGCGTCGATCCGAAGAAGCTCTCCTCGCGAGACATGTTCGTTCCCACCTGCGCCACTTGCCACATGAGCGGCCTGAACGGTCAGAAGGTCACGCACGACCCGAGCGAGCGGCTCTCGTACTTGCTCGCGGCTGAAATCTCTCCGAAGCGCCCGGGCTATGCGCTCGCCCAGGCGAACATGAAAGAGACCTGTACGCAGTGCCACACCTCCGCGGTCGTGGATCGCGTCTATGCCGAGGCGGAGCAGGCCGTTGCCAGCACCAATGAAAAGGTGAAGGCCGCGAAGGAGATTTACGAGAGCCTGCGCGCCGACAAAATCATCGAAGGCCCGCCATTCTCGCACCCGATCGACTTCCTCTACTTCGACCTCTGGCACTACTACGGACGCACCGCCAAGCACGGGGCCTTCATGGGCGGCCAAGACTTCGCGCAGTGGCACGGGAATTACCCGATCCTCCAGCACACCGTCGAACTCAAGGCGCAGGCCAGCGAACTGAGGAGGCACCATGCCAAGGGAAAATAAATGGTATCGGGCGCCCGCGGTGTGGTTGGAAGCCTTCGTGATCGTGAACCTAGGGTTCCTGACGCTCGACATTTATCTCGCGCACTCGATCAATCAGTTTCGCCACGAGGCGGAATACATTCCGTACTGGTTCTCGATGATCGCGCCGCCCGTGTTACTGTTGGGTCTGCTCCTCGGCGAAGGCTGGGGGCTGACCGCGGTGTGGCGCGACGTCGGCCATCTCGTCGGCTGGTGTGCCATCATCATCGGACTGGTTGGGGTCGTCCTGCATCTCGATAGCCGCTTCTTCTACGAGCGATCGATCAAGAGCCTGGTCTACGCGGCGCCGTTCGCCGCTCCGCTGGCCTACACGGGGCTGGGAATGTTGCTCCTCGTGAATCGCATGGTAGACCGGCGTTCGGAAGAGTGGCCGCGCTGGGTGCTGCTGCTGGGACTGGGCGGCGTCGTCGGCAACTTCGTCTTCAGCCTCACGGACCACGCCCAGAACGGCTTCTTTCACAAGACCGAGTGGATTCCAGTCGCGAGTAGTGCGCTCGCGGTCGGCTTTCTCGTCACGATTTACATCACGCCGGTGACGAGGAGATTCCTGGCATTGTGTGGGATCGTTCTCTTGATCCAGGCGGCTGTCGGGTTGCTGGGTTTCTTCTTACACAACCGCGCCAACCTACATGGCCCATCGCCCAAGGCGTTGGACAATTTCGTGTTCGGCGCCCCCGCGCTCGCGCCGATGCTGTTTCCCAATCTGGCGCTCTTGTGCGGCATCGGCCTGTGGGTGCTGCGCGACCACCTTCCCCGAAGCGAAGTTTCGGAACCGGCTTCGGCCGCCTGATCGCTTCACGACGCGCCGCTTCCCACCAGGACTGGTTCCAGGCGCTGGCTGGCGGACGGGATCGGCACTTCAACGACTGCCGCGGCCTTGCCCAGTTTCTCCATCTGCTCGGCAGTCGTCGTGGCGAACAGGTGCATGGTCCGGGCGATGATCCCCGTCCACCCGGTCTGGTGGCTGGCCCCGAGGCCGGCGCCGTTGTCGCCGTGGAAGTATTCGTAAAAGAGAACGTGGTCCCGCCAGTGCGGGTCGGTCTGAAACTTCTCCGCCCCGCCGTACACGGGCCGGCGGCCAGTCTTGTCCTTCAGGAAGATGGCGGCCAGGCGGCGGCCGATTTCCTCCGCCACCTCATACAGGTTCATGAGCCGCCCCGATCCCGTCGGGCATTCGACCGTGAAGTCGTTGCCGTAGTACGCGTAGTACTGAATCAGGGCCCGGATGATGAGGGCGTTCACGGGCATCCAGATCGGCCCGCGCCAGTTCGAGTTCCCGCCGAACATCCCCGAGTCGGACTCGGCCGGCAGGTAGTCCACGCGGTACTCCTGGCCGCCGACGTTCGTCACGAACGGATGCTTCTCGTGATACCGCGATAGCGAGCGGAGGCCGTAGGGGCTGAGGAACTCGTTCTCGTCGAGCATCTTCTCGAGCACCCGGCGGAGTTTCCCTTCGTCGAGGATGGAGGCGAGCCGGCGGCCGCGCACTCCGGGCAGTAGCGGGTTGTGGATGGCGCTGGAAAGTTCCGGGCGGGTGTCGAGGAACCACTGGAACCGCTCCGCGATCTCCGGGTACTTGGACAGGGCGCCTTTGCCGTCGAACACCGTGGCGGCACATAGCGGCAGGAGCCCGACCATGGACCGCACCTTCAACCGTTCGGCCCGGCCGTCGGGCAACCGCAACACATCGTAGAAGAAGCCGTCCTCTTCATCCCACATGCCCGTCTCGCCGCCCAGGTGCGTCATGGACGAGGCGATCCAGATGAAGTGCTCGCAGAATTTGAGGGCCATGTCCGCGTAATCCGGGTCGGTCATCGCCAGTTCCGAGGCGATTTCCAGCATATTCTGCGAGAACAGCGCCATCCAGGCGGTGCCGTCGGCCTGCTCCAGGTAACCGCCAGTTGGTAAGGGCGAACTGCGGTCGAACACACCGATGTTGTCCAACCCGAGGAAGCCGCCTTCGAATACATTCCGGCCGGTGCGGTCCTTGCGGTTCACCCACCAGGTGAAGTTGAGCAGCAACTTCTGGAAGCTGCTCTTGAGCCAGTCCCGGTCGCCATCGCCGGTCTTCGTCTTCTCCAGGGCGTAGGTGAACATCGTCGCCCAAGCGTGGACTGGCGGGTTTACGTCTCCGAAGTTCCACTCGTAGGCCGGGATCTGCCCGTTCGGGTGCATGTACCGCTCCCGGAGCATCAGCTTGAGTTGCTGCTTGCCGAAGTCCGGGTCGACGAGGGAAAGGGCGAGGACGTGGAATGCGAGATCCCAGGCCGCGTACCACGGATATTCCCATTTGTCCGGCATCGAGATGATGTCGCCGTTGTACATGTGGTGCCACTGGTCGTTGCGCGGCGACTGCTTGCGGCTCGTCTTGAACGGACCGCAGCCGCGCTCCTCCAGCCACTTATCCACGTCGTAGTGGTAAAACTGCTTGCTCCATAGCATTCCAGCGAGCGCCTGCCGCATGACGTTCGCCTCGTCGGCGCCGACCGAAGTCGGAATGACTCCGGCGTAGAAATCGTCGGCTTCCGCCCGCCGCGCCTCCATCACTTCGTCGAACCCGTCGCCGAACGGTGCGACCTTCGACCCATTCGTAAGCACGATTGCGGCCGGAGCGACATCCGAGAGTCGAAGTCGGATCACGCGACATTCGCCGGGCGGCACGGCGATTCGATAATGGGCGGCGGCCTTCGTCCCCACCTTCTCGGAATTGATCGCCCCGTGCTGACCATGGACGACGTAGTTGTTGATTCCATCCTTGACGAACGGTGTGCGGTTCGGGACGCCGAAGATTCGCAGGGTATTCGTCTCGTTCTCGGTGAAGAGGAGCGGGGCATCGCCCTCGCAGTACAGGAACCGTTCGCCGAGCGCTCGATGGGAGGCCCGGATCACCGATCGGCTTGGGGGACCGGCAATCTCCGCGAGTGCCGGCCGCTCCGGGCCGGTGTTCCAGGCCCACTCGTTCCGGAACCACAGAGTCGGCAGGACGTGGAGATCGGCCGCGTCGGGGCCACGGTTGTGGACGGTGATCCGGACGAGAACGTCGTCGGGCGACGACTTGGCGTACTCGACGAATACGTCGAAGTATCGGTCGTCGGCGAATGCACCGGTGTCGATCAGTTCGTATTCGTAGTCGGCGCGGCCCCGCTTCTTACTGGTATCGACGAGGTCGGCGTATGGGAACGCCGCCTGCGGATACTTATAGAGCCACTTCATGTACGAGTGTGTGGGGGTGCTGTCGAGGTAAAAGTAATACTCCTTGACGTCCTCCCCGTGGTTACCCTCGGCGTTGGTCAGGCCGAACAGCCGTTCCTTCAATATCGGGTCGGCGCCGTTCCACAGGGCGAGGGCAAAGCACAGGTGCTGCTTGTCGTCCGAGATGCCGGCCAATCCATCCTCGCCCCACCGATAGGCCCGCGACCGGGCTTGATCGTGGGAGAAGTAGTCCCAGGCATTCCCTCCCTCGCTGTAGTCTTCGCGGACTGTCCCCCACTGTCGTTCGCTCAGGTAGGGCCCCCACTTCTTCCATGGGGTTTGCTGCGCCTCCCGGAGTCGGGTCTGTTCAGCGTTCATGAGTGTACTCTTCTGAGAATAACTATCCGATTGGTCGCGTTGGAATCGCCGAGTTGGTCTATGCGAACTTGCTGCGTGACATGTGATTGGGGCTGCGTACCGTCTTTCTTGCCCCTGAAGCGGCGGTCCTTACCGATGTCGAATCGCAATATCGCTGAGAGTTGATCCCGCTTGGAAAACTGCGATTCCGCCTCTCTCGGCCCGCGCCGGTTGACTTCCACCACAGGAAGGTAACCAAACCCGCGGCTCCGCACAAGCCTTCAAGTTTTTTTTGAGCCGGCGAGCGCAACAAGATCCGCTGGGGGATTCTTGGATGTTTCTGGGTGGCACCGGCTTCCAGCCGGTGTGTCTTAACTTGCACCGGCTTCCAGCCGGTGTGTCTTAACTTGCACCGGCTTCCAGCCGGTGTGTCTTAACTTGCACCGGCTTCCAGCCGGTGCCACCCAAGAATCGGCTTCAAGTACTACATCCCCCCACAGATTCTTGCTGCACCCTAGCCG
>Ga0134125_10001105_pt1 | contig 33923 bp, 33 predicted proteins | sample KB31751_FD_96464 | JGI IMG/M metagenome (GOLD analysis project Ga0134125, IMG submission 96464) | Terrestrial soil microbial communities with excess Nitrogen fertilizer from Kellogg Biological Station, Michigan, USA - KB3-175-1 | ecosystem: Environmental > Terrestrial > Soil > Unclassified ...
TCCGGCACGGTGTCGGCGAGCGTCGCGCGCGGGGTGAAGATGTTGATGAGCGGCAGCTGGTGCCGCTGGCCGACCTCGTAGTCGTTGAAGTCGTGCGCCGGGGTGATCTTGACGCAACCGGAGCCGAAGGCCGGATCGACGAAGGCGTCGGCGATCACCGGGATGTCGCGTCCGGCGAGCGGCAGCTGCAGGGTGCGGCCGACGAGGCTCGTGTAGCGCTCGTCATCGGGATGCACCGCGACCGCCACGTCGCCCAGCATGGTCTCGGGACGGGTGGTCGCGACCACGACGTGGCCGCCGCCGCCGCTGAAGGGGTAGCGCAGGTGCCACAGCTGGCCGTCCTCCTCCTGTGCCTGCACCTCCAGGTCCGACAGCGCCGTGAGCAGCACCGGATCCCAGTTGACCAGGCGCTTGCCGCGATAGATGAGGCCCTCCTCGTGCAGGCGCACAAACACCTCGACCACCGCGCGCGACAGGCCGGGGTCCATGGTGAAGCGCTCGCGCGACCAGTCGACCGAGTCGCCGAGGCGGCGCATCTGGGCGCTGATGGTGCCGCCGGACTGCTCCTTCCAGGCCCAGACGCGCTCGAGAAAGGCCGCGCGCGTCAGCTCGGTGCGCTTCAGGCCCTGGGCGTTGAGCTGGCGCTCCACCACCATCTGCGTGGCGATGCCGGCGTGATCGGTGCCCGGCTGCCACAGCGCGTCGCGCCCGCGCATGCGCTGGTAGCGGATGAGGGCGTCCATGAGGGTGTGCTGGAACGCGTGCCCCATGTGCAGCGTGCCGGTCACGTTGGGCGGCGGGATCATGATGCAGTAGGGCGTGCCGGTGCCCCGGGGCGCGAACCAGCCCTGCGATTCCCAACGCGCATAGATGCGCCGCTCGATGTCCTGCGGCGCGTACACCTTGTCCATATGCGCCCGATTATAGCGGCTGCCGCGCGCGGCCCTGCCGCGCCGGTCGCATCAGCGGCCGTGCACCGGGCGCGCGGCGCGCCGCCGCAGCAGGCGCGGGCGACACACGCGCACGCGCCGCAGCCGGCGGGCGTGGCTGGCGCCGTGGCGCGTCAGCGCCCCGCGCGCTGCAGCAGGAAGTCCGCCAGCAGCGTGGTGGGGCGGCCGGTGCTGCCCTTCTGCACACCGCTCTGGTAGGCGGTGCCGGCGACGTCGAGGTGCGCCCATTTCAGTCCCTGGGTGAACTTGGCGAGGAAGGCTGCGGCGGTGATGGCGCCGCCGTCGCGCCCGCCGACGTTGGCGAAGTCGGCGAAGTTGCTCTTGAGCTGCTCGGCATATTCCTCGGTCAGCGGCAGCTGCCAGCAGCGGTCGTCGGCGCGCACGCCGGCCTCGAGCAGCTCCTGGATCAGCGCGCCGTCGTTGCCCATGACGCCGGCGTGATGGTGGCCGAGCGCCACCACGCAGGCGCCGGTGAGAGTCGCGATGTCGACCACGACGGCCGGGTTGAAGCGCCGCGCGTAGTGCAGGGCGTCGCACAGGATCAGGCGCCCTTCGGCGTCGGTGTTGAGGATCTCGACCGTCTGGCCGGAGGCGCTGGTGGCGATGTCGCCCGGCTTGACCGCCTTGCCGCCGGGCATGTTCTCGACCGCCGCCACCAGCCCGATCACGTGCAGCGGCAGGCGCAGCGCCGCGACCAGCGTGAGCGAGGCGATCACGGCGGCGGCGCCCGACATGTCGAACTTCATCTCGTCCATGCCCGGCGGGTCCTTGAGCGAGATGCCGCCGGTGTCGAAGGTGACGCCCTTGCCGACCAGCACCACCGGCGCCTCCTTCTGCTTGCCGCCGCGATGCTCGAGCACGATGAAGCGCGGCGGCTGGTGGCTGCCCTGGGAGACGGCCAGCAGGCAGCCCATCTTCTCGCGGCGGATCGCCGCCCCGTCCAGCACCTTGACGCGCAGCGAGGCGTGGCGCTTGCCGAGCGCGCGCGCCTGCTCGGCGAGGAACAGTGGCGTGCAGACGTTGGCCGGCAGGTTCGCTAGGTCGCGCTGCACGCCCTGCGCCGCGGCCACCGCGGCGCCGTGCGCCAGGCCGCGCTCGGCGGCCGCCGCCTTGCGCACCGGGCCGGCCAGCACCTTCTTGAGGGCCGGCGCCGGCGGCTTTTTCGCCGTCTTCAGATCATTGACCCGATAGAGGGTCGCGCCGGTGATCTCGGCCACCGCGCGCCCGAGGTAGTAGTCATCGAGCGCTCGCGCCTCGGGGCGGTCGAGCGCCACGGCGCAGCTGCCGATGCGGGTGCGCGCGAGCGCGGCGGCCGCGGCCGTCCAGGCCTTGCGCCAGCTCTTGCGCTGGAAGCTCTTCTTGGTGCCGAGTCCGGTGAGCAGCACGCGCGAGGCGGCGATGCCCGGTACGTCGCCCACCAGCAGCGTATCGCCGGGGCGGCCGGCGAAATCCCCGCGCCCCAGGAGCTTCTTGAGGTGGCCGCCGCTCGCGCTATCGACGCTGCGCGCCTCGCCGGCCAGCTCGCCGTCCTCGAAAACACCCAGTACCAGGCAGTCAACCGCGAGTGTTGCCAAGCCCTTCGTCCAGACCCCAAATTCCATGCCATCGACCCCCTTGCCGTTGAGGCGCGCGCGCGTCTGATTTACCTTAACCGGACTCGAAGCGCCTCGCTCCGTTTCGTTTTTTGAGCGCTTACTGCGCAGTTTGCAGGAGCAAGCGAGGGGTCAGTGTAACTCAAGAGCCCGCCCGGTTTCTGAAGCGGGGCGGGCAGGCAGCAGTCGTTGGGGAACATCCTCGGCCGTTACGTTCTGCGTGAGGTGGTGGCGGCCTGGCTGGCCGTGACCGGCGTGCTGCTCGTCATCCTGCTCGCCAATCAGGTGGTCGGGGTGCTGGAGCGGGCGGCGGCCAACCAGTTTCCGCAGGGCGTGGTGCTCGAGCTCATCATGTTCGGCGCCCTGCAGGATCTGACCATCCTGCTGCCGGTCGGGCTGCTGCTGGGGGTGATCCTGGCCTTCGGCCGCCTGTACCACGACAGCGAGATGGCCGCAGCGCTCGCCTGCGGTGCGGGCCCGCGGACGCTGTACCTGCCGGTGGCACTGCTGGCGCTGCTGGTGAGCACCGCGCTCGCGTGGCTGAGCCTGATCGTGGCCCCCGACGCCACGCAGCGCGCGCTCAGCCTGCGCAGCTCCGCGCTGCGCGCCGGGCAGTTCGCCCCCATCGCCCCGGGCAAGTTCCGCACCTTCGGCGCGGTCAACGCGGTGGTGTACGCGCAGGAGGTCAACCCCGACGGCAGCCTCGGCAACGTGTTCGTCGAGCGCAACCTGGGGGCGGAGGTCGAGGTGGCGCTCGCCGAGCGCGCGCGCCATGCCGTCACGCCCGACGGCATGACACACATTCTTACACTCTACGACGGCGAGCGCTTCGAGGGCGTGCCGGGCAGCCCCGAGTTCCGCATCGTGCGCTTCGCCGAGCACGTCGTGCCGGTGCAGGTGCCCATCGTCACCGACCTCGTCAGGAGCCTCGAGGCGCGGCCGACCGCGCAGCTCGTCGCCTCGGCCGATCCGGCTGAGCGCGCCGAGCTGCACTGGCGTATCAGCATGCCGATCATGTGCGTGGTGCTGGCGATCCTGGCGGTGCCGCTGGCGCGCCTCAGGCCGCGCCAGGGACGTTACGCGCGCGTCTGGATCGCGGTGGTGATCTTCTTCCTCTACTACAGTCTGGCGTCGGCGGGTAAGACCTGGATCGCGCGCGGTACCGTGCCGCAGTTCGTCGGCCTGTGGTGGACGCACCTGGCGGTGGTGCTGCTCGCGCTGCTGGTGATCCTCGGGCCGGGGCTCGCCAACCGCGTGCGCTACCGGGTGCGCGGCCTGTGAGCGTGCTCGACCGCTACATCGTGCGCGCCATCCTCGGCGCGGTGGTGCTGGTGGTGCTGGTGGTGCTGGCGCTTGGCGGCCTGTTCGTGTTCATCGACCAGCAGAGCGACATCGGCACCGGCAGCTACACTGCGCTCGGCGCCTTCTGGTACACGCTGCTGAACCTGCCGCAGCTCGCCTACGAGCTGCTGCCGATCGTGGCGCTCATCGGCTCGCTCCTCGGCCTGGGCACGCTGGCACGCGGCAGCGAGCTGACCGTGATCCGCGCCACCGGCGTGTCGGTGGGGCGCCTGGCGCTCATCGCGCTCACCGCCGGGCTGGTGCTGGTGATCGTCGAGGTGCTGCTCGGGGAGTTCCTCGCCCCGCCGCTGCAGCAGGCGGCGCGCGAGCAGAAGGCCTTCAGCCGCCTCAGCAACGTGAGCTTCGGTGGCGGCAGCGGCGCCTGGGTGCGCGACGGCGACCTGATACTGAACGTCGCCGGGCAGTCCGGGGAGCGCCAGTTCGGCAGCATGCAGATCTTCGAGCTGTCGCCGCAGCACCGGCTGCAGGCGCTCGGCCACGCGCAGCGCGCCACGGCCCTGGCCCGCGGCAAGTGGCTGCTCGGCGACTACACCGAATCACGCTTCGAGGGCGACACGGTGACCACCCGCCCGATGGGACAGCGCCTGCTCGAGTCCAACGTCAGCGCCGGGTTCCTCGGGCTCGCGGTCGAGGATCCCAAGCAGCTCACCAGTCGCGCGCTGTGGCGCCTGATCAGCTATTTCCGCAGCAACGACCTCGATGCACGCGAGTACCTGTTCGCGTTCTGGTCGCGCATCGCGCGCACCGTGGCGATCGCGTTCGCGGTGCTGCTCGCCATTCCGTTCGTGCTCGGCTCGCTGCGCTCGGCGGGCGCCGGCACACGCATGATGCTGGGGCTGATCATCGGCATCGGCTTCTTCCTGCTGCAGCGGCTCATCGAGAGCGTGCCGGTGGTGTTCAACCTCAACCCGGTGGTGCTCGCCTGGCTGCCGACGGCGCTGCTGGCCGTGGTGACGCTCGGCCTGCTGGCGCGGGCGCGCTGAGCGCGGCGCGTCAGTCGCCGGTGACGCCGGCGGCGTGCTGCGGCAGCTCATCGCCGATCACCACCCACGGCAGCTTCTGCGCCACCCACACGTGCATCTGCGGTACCAGGCGCGCCGGCTCATCGAGCGTGGCGAGGGTCACGTCGATCTCGGCGGCGCGCGCCTCGTTGCGGTAGGTCAGGGCGCTGCCGCACGCGGCGCAGAAGCCGCGCCAGACACGCGCCGAGGAGCGCCGTTCGGTGAGCGTGCCGCGGACGACGTGGAAGCGCGCGCGTGCGAACGTCGCCCACGGCACCAGCGGCGCGCCGGCCGCCAGGCGGCAGCTGCGGCAGTGGCAGTAGCAGGGGTTGGCGGCGCTGCCGTTGGCTTCGTAGCGCACCGCGCCGCACAGGCAGCCGCCGCGGTAGACCGGTTCGGGCATGGCGCGCACGGTAGCACTCGTTGCCTTGGCCGGCCATTTGCCCCGACAATCGCCGGCCTTTGTCCCGGCCACCTGCAGAGGTTCTCATGCGTAGCCCATCCGTGTCCGGCACCCTGGCGTGCGTGCTGCTGGCGGCGAGCGGCTGCGCGTGGGGTACCGACCTGACAGTGCGGGTCGATGCACGCGAGGTGGCGGCGCGGCGCCTGCACACGGATCTCGAGCTCGCGGTGCGCGCTGGCCCGCTCACCCTGGTGTTCCCGAAGTGGATTCCGGGCGAGCATTCGCCCTCCGGTCCCCTGGAAAGCATCATCGGCATGACGATCCGCGCCGGCGGCACGCCGCTGCCCTGGCGGCGCGACCCGCTCGACATGTACGCCGTCGGCGTCACCGTGCCGGCGGGCGCGACGCAGCTCGAGATCGCGATCGACTCGGGCCTGCCGACCGAGGGCGGCATGTTCAGCACCGGGCCGATGAGCACCGCGCAGCTGGCGGTGCTGCCCTGGAACGAGTTGGTGCTGCTGCCCAGGGGGCGCGATGCGGCCACGCTCAGTACCGCAGCCAGCGTGCTGGCCCCGGCCGGCTGGCAGCTCAACTGCGCGCTCGGGCTGCAGCCGCAGGCCGACGGCAGCGTGCGACTCGAGCCGGCAAGCCTCGCGCGGCTGATCGACTCGCCACTGCAGATGGGCCGCTACGCCAAGCGCATCGAGCTGAGCGGGTCGGCGCCATTGCCGCAGCTGGCGCACGCGATCTCGGTCGTGGCCGACAGCGAGGCGGCGCTGACCGTGCCCGATGACTTCGCCGCCGGCTACGGCCGCCTGGTGGCCGAGGCGGGTGCGCTGTTCGGCACGCGCATGTACCGGCACTACACCTGGCTCCTGAGCCTGTCGGACCACGTCGAGCACTTCGGACTGGAGCACCACGAGTCGAGCGATGACCGCACCGCCGAGAACTCGCTGTCCGAGGCGCCGCTGCGCGAGGGTGTGGCGGAGCTGCTGGCGCACGAGTATGTGCACAGCTGGAACGGCAAGTACCGCCGCCCTGCGGGACTCTTGAGCCCCGACTACCAGAAGCCGATGGACGGCTCGCTGCTGTGGGTCTACGAGGGCATGACGCAATACTGGGGCACGGTGCTGCCGGTGCGCGCCGGTCTCATCACCCCCGACAGCCACCGCGAGATGCTCGCCAGCCTCGCCGGCTACTTCGAGCTCGAGAGCGGCGACCGCTGGCGGCCGCTGGCCGATACCGCGGTGGCGGCGCAGATCCTGTACGGCGCGCCGGCCGCCTGGGAGGCGTCGCGGCGCAGCGTCGATTTCTACGACGCGTCCGAGTTCCTGTGGCTCAGCGTGGACACGGAGCTGCGCGCCCGCAGCGGCGGCCGCGCCTCGCTCGACGATTTCGTCAGGCGCTTCTACGCCGGCGCCGGCGGAGAGCCGGCGCTCAAGCCCTACGTCGAGGGCGACGTGTACGCAGCGCTGGCGAGCGTGGTGCCGGGCGACTGGCGTGCGCTGATCCGCGGCCACCTCGATTCGCTCGGGCCGCAGACCCTGCTCGCGGGACTGGAGAGCGCGGGCTGGCAGCTGAGTTACTCGGCGGCCAAGAACTCCTACATCGAGACCCAGCAGAAGCGCCGCAAGCAGGTGCGCCGCGACTGGTCGATCGGGCTGGCGCTCGATGACAAGGGCCTGATCACCGACGTCATCGGCGGGCGCGCCGCGGCGCGCGCCGGCGCCGCCCCGGGCATGACGCTGGTCGCGGTCGACGGCCGCAAGTACCGGGTCGAGGTCCTGGACAGCGCCCTGATCGCAGCGCAGCAGACGCACCGGCCGATCGAGCTGCTGGTGGAGAACGACGAGTTCTTCCGCACTCTGCGGGTGGAGTACTTCGACGGTCCGCGCTTCCCCCACCTGACGCGCATCGAGGCGCGTCCCGACACGCTGACCCAGATTCTCACGCCGCGCGCCAACTAGGCCCTGATCTGGGCTGTTGGTAGAGGGGGTGCACGGGCATACACTCGCGGCGCTTCGCGCGCCGCGGGTCCGCGGCGTCGGGCAAGAAAATCAACACGGGGGAACCGACATGAAGATCGTCATTTCCGCGCTCGCGCTGCTGCCGGTGGCGGCGCTGGCTGCCAGTCCTTTCGACGGCACCTGGAAGAGCAATCTCGACTCGATGCGGGTGAGTGGCAAGCCGGACGTGTATCTGCTGGCCGACGGCGAATACACCTGCTCGAGCTGCGATCCCGAACTGAAGGTCAAGGCGGACGGCGCCGAGCACAAGGTGAGCGGGCACGCGTACTACGACACGGTGATGGTCAAGATCACCGGTCCCAACTCGGACGAGCAGGTCCTGAAGCAGGGCGGCAAGGAGTTCGCGCGCCTCACCGAGACGGTCTCGGCCGACGGCAAGACGCTGACCACCAAATTCACCAACCACGTGGGCAAGCAGACCGTGAGCGGGGTGGTGACCGAGCAGCGCCTCACCGCAGGACCTGCCGGCGCCCACCCGGTGTCGGGCTCCTGGCAGCAGGATCAGGTGAAGGGCAACGACGCCATGCGTGTCATCAAGTACGAGATGACGCCGGAGCACTTCACGATGCAGTGGAACGGCCAGAGCTACGACGCCAAGTTCGACGGCAAGGAATACCCGTTGGTGGGCGACCCGGGTAAGACCACCGTGTCGGTGGAGCGCCTCGACGACAACACGGTCGAGGAGACCGATCACCGTCAGGGCAAGATCGTCGACCGGATCCGCCTCGCGGCGGCCAAGGACGGCAAGACGGTGGCGGTCACCGACCGCGATCTCGCGCACGGACAGACCACGACCTACACGCTCGACAAGCAGTAAGGTGCCGGTGCGGGAGCCCGCGGCCGCGGGCTCCCGCACCTCAGTGCTTGTGCCCGCCGGGCAGCAGGCGGCAGTAGATGCAGTCGGCGCCGCTGGTGTTCTCGGGCATGAAGTGGCGCACCCAGTAGCCGTCGGTGCGCGCGGCGGCGTGCTCGAAGGACTGGTTGGCGAGATCGTGCGCCACGACCTCGACGGCGCCGGCGTCCTCGAGGATCTCGGTGGCGCGCTCGGTCTCGATGGCACCGCGCGGATGCACCACGATGGTCACGGCGCCCGCCTCGACGCGGGTCGCGAGTGCCTCGACGAACGGCTGCTCGTCGGCCTCGTGCATCAGGGTGCGGAAGTACTGCAGGAAGCGGGTGCGCGCGGAGGCCGCCGGATCCAGACCGGCGCGGCCGGGCTCGGCGGCGGCCGTCAGCTCGACGCGATCGGTCGGAAAGCCGTCGCTCACCAGCCGCGTACGCACGCGGTCCGCGGCGCCGTACTCGTTGAATACAGCCAGAAGCACAGCGCTCATGTCCTCTCCTTGGCCAACCCGCCATGCAGCGGGCGTTCGGGCCCGCGCCGAAAAATTCTAACCCCTGGCGGCCCGGCCGCACACGGGCGGCGCGTTCCCGTGGCAGCGGTCACGCCCGCGCTGGCGCACGGCGGGGTGGCGCCGGGGCGGGGGAGGGTAAATCGGCCCTCCCGCGCTTTAGGATGCGCTGCATGCCGCGCCATACCCGCAGAGGTCGGCCGCCGAGTGAGGACGTACTGACGCCGAGTGAGTGGCGTGTGGTGCACGCGGTGCAGCACGGGCTCAGCAACCGCGAGATTGCCCGGCGGCGCGGCATCAGCGTGGATGCGGTGAAGTATCACGTCGCCAACGCGGTGGCGAAGCTCGGGGTCAACAATCGCGCCGGCCTGCGGCGCTGGTTCCGTGAGCCGCGCGGCAGCGCCCTGCAGCGCAAGGAGAAACCGATGAGCACCCTGCAACTGGGACCGCTGGCGCAGATCGCGCGCACGGTCCGCGACATCAAGGAGTCGGAGGCCTGGTACGGGCAGACCCTCGGACTGAAGCACCTCTACAGCTTCGGCTCGCTGGCGTTCTTTGACTGCGGGGGCACCCGGCTGTACCTGAGCGCGGCGGAAAAGCCGGCACCCGAATCGATCCTGTACCTGCGCGTCGAGGACATCCGCTCAGCCTGCGACACGCTGCACGCCCGGGGCGTGGAGTTCACCCAGGCACCGCACCTCGTGCACCGCCACGCCGACGGCACCGAGGAATGGCTGGCGCACTTCAACGATCCGGAGGGCCGGCCGCTGGCGCTGCTGTGCCAGGTGAAGCCCTGAGGGCGCGCGCCGGCGCGCGTTTTAGTTCGCAGTGCCCGGCGACGGCGTCTTGGGTAGCTTTGACTTCGAGGCGCCGGACGGCTTCTTCTGCGGTTCCGGGGGCTTCTTCAGCAGCTCCTCGAGCGGGGTGAAGATCGCCGTGTATTTGTACTCCGGCACGTCGAATTCCCAGCCCGCCAGGCGCGCGTTGAGCGTGGCGGCCTCGGCCGCGGCGTCCTTGGCGCTGCCGCGCGCGTTGAGCGCGATCAGCGCGCGGGTGCCGTCCTTGCGCCCCGTCACCTCGACCTCGAGGCCGTCGAAGGTGTGGAACACCGCGCGGGAGGCGTGCGCGTCGGCGGCGCCGGCAGCCTTGTGCGCGTCATCCAGGGTGAGGGCACTCAGCGCGGCGGGGATGCCGTCGGCCGAACCCGGGCCGACCAGCTCGCGCCCCCTGGGCAACGGGCTGACGCTGAAGTGCGGGGCGTCCTTCTTGTCGCGCGCGACGCTGTAGGCCGGGCCCTGGCCGGGCTTCTCCTCGACCTGCCGCACGCGGTCGGTGGCGATGTCGGCGAGCGCGTGATCGAGCCAGAACTTCGGATCGGCATCCACCGACAGCAGCGGCGCCGCGAGCAGGCTCTGCGGCGAGCCCGCGACACGCACGTAGCCTGACTTGGCGTTCGAGGACTTGCCGACGATCAGTGCCCAGCTGCGCCCGGGCGCGCTCGCCTCGACGCGCGTGCCGGTGGCCTTGGGCGAAGTCACGTCCTCGACGCCGAGCGACGGATAGTTGGCCGGCAGGCGCGTCTTCTCCTCGACCACGTTCAGGGCGCCGAGCGCCAGCAGCAGCTTGCGGATCTTGCTCACGTCGGCCGGCCAGCCGCGCTCGCCGACGCTCCACGCCTCGCCGCTGCGCTGGATGGTGGCCGCGGTGCCGTCGCCTTTGCGCACGCTCAGCTGCGTCACGGCGTTGACGCTGTGCTCGAGCCCGGGCAGCACCAGGTCGCCCGCCTGGGTGGCGCGCTCCAGGTGCCGTCGCGAGGACAGCCAGATGGCGAAGGCGATGACCAGCACCCCTGCGGCCAGCAGCCACGCGACGCGCCGGGCGCTCATGGCTTCGCCTGCGGCTGCGCGCCCGGCCCGGGGCGCTGGCGCCGGCGCCAGACCGCGAACAGCAGTGCGAGCAGCGCGAAGCCGAGCGGCACGACCAGGATGTTGATCACCTTGAGGGTCGTGCCGAGGTGCTTGATGTCGGCATCGAGGCCGGCGCGTACCGCGCGCAGGTCCTTGCGGATGCGCAGCTTCTCGGTCTGGAAGTGCTCGATCTCCTGCTCCTGCTCGGGCGTGACGATCAGCTCGGCATTCTTGCCGCCCTTGGTCTGCAGCGTGGTGAGCTTCTCCTCGGTGTCGCGCAGCTGCTTCTCCAGCTCCTGCTCCTTGGCGCGGAAGCGCTCATCGGCGGCGCGGCGCAGCTTGTCGACGCGCTCGAACGGGCGGCTGAAGGAGGCGCGGCCGCGCACGCTGATGAGGTCGGCGCTGCCCGACAGGTTATCGAGGGCGTTCTGCACCAGATCGCCGTTGCTCGCCAGCGCCTGCGTCATGCGCTGGCCGAAGAAGCTGGTCTGGTGCACCCACAGGTAGTCCGACAGCATGTCGGTGTCGGCAAACACCACGAGATTGAGCGGCTTGCTCGACTCCTTCAGGTCCAGCTGCCCGGCAGCCAGCTGCACGCCGGCCGGCGGCCCGGCCGGAAAGGCGCTGTGCACCAGGCCGGTGACGCGCGCCGCCAGCGTGTAGGGGTGGCCGCTCGGCTTGAAGCCATCGAGCAGGCTGGCCGGGTCGAACAGCATCTTGAAGCGCTCCACCGGCAGCGCCGCGGACTCGGTGCTCGAGGAGCGCAGCAGCGGCTCGAAGCGCACCTTGCTGCCCTTGACCGGCTGCAGATAGCCGGCGGTCGCGACGTTGACGTTGGAGAGCCCGGCGGTGATCACGTCGTCGCCGACGAAGCTGTCGCGGTCGAGCCCGAGCACGCCCAGGTGCATCACCGGCTGCATGCCCTGGCGCATGGACACCGTCAGGGCATGCTCGCGGTCGGCCACCACTTCGGCCGGATTGAACTGCACACCCCAGGCGGTCAGGAGCTCGGACAGGTGCGAGGACTTGTCGGCGCCCATCGCGGCCATGGGGTTGCCGGGCTCGGCCCCGGAGGTGTCGGCCTCCGCGAGCGGATCGACGAACACCAGGATGTGGCCGCCGCGCAGCGCGTACTGGTCGATGGCGAACTGCGTGGCCGGCGCCAGGTTTTTCGGATGCACCAGCACCAGCACGTTGGTGTCGGGATCGATACGCGGCGCCGTCGGCTCGAGCGGCCGCAGGTCGAACAGCTGCTGCGCCTCGCTGTACACGACCCACGGTTCACGCATCTGGCCGCTCTGCTGGTCGAAGCCCGCGCCCATCGGCAGCGTCGACAGCCAGCTGACCACCGGTTTCTTGGGGTTGGCGAGCTGGTAGACGAGCTTGACTACGTCGTACTCGAGGAACTGCTCCTTGTTGGGATCAAAGAACTCGATCGCGGCGTGCCCGTCGATGGAGTTGGTGCCGGCGAGTCCGAAGTAGAAGGGCGTGTTGGCCGCGCCCACCGGCGTGCCGCGCACGCCGAGCTCGGCCGCGCGGTCCTCTTCTTCCGAGAACGGCTGCGGATCGATCACGTGCAGGTGCAGCTTGCCGTTGGACCGCCCGGCCAGCTCCTCGAGGAACTCGCGCACCCGCACGCCGTAGGTCTTGAGCGAGGGAAACTGCGCCGCGGTCTTGTCGGAGAAGAAAAAGTACAGGTTGATCGGTTCCTTGATGCTCGCCAGGATCCGGTCGGTGCCCGGGGCGGTGGTGTACAGGCGGTTCTGCGTCAGGTCGAGCCGCCAGCCGCGCAGGGCGTAGTTGAACAGCACCGTGAGGCCGATGAGCAGCAGCCCGAGCGCCAGCAGGGTTCCGCCGCCGAGTGTCGAGCGCTTGTTCATAGGTCTTTGCGCAGGTCGAGCGCGATCGCGGTCGCGAGCAGGAAGAAGGCGATCAGCATCGCGAAGTACAGCAGGTCACGCACGTCGATGACGCCCTTGACGATGGAATCGAAATGGGTGAGGAACGACAGCGAGGCGAGCGCGTCGACCAGCACCTGCGGCAGCCAGCCGCGGAACAGGTCCAGCACCAGCGGGAAGCCCGCCAGCAGGAAGCCGAAACACACCACCACACCGAGGATGAAGGCCACGACCTGGTTGCGGGTCAGCGCCGACATGCACGAGCCGATGGCGAGGAAGCCGCCCGCCAGCAGCAGGCTGCCGAGGTAGGCGGCCACGATCGCGCCGTTGTCCGGGTGGCCGAGGTAGTTGACCGTGAGCCACAGCGGGAAGGTCAGCGCCAGCGCCAGGGCGGTGAAGATCCAGCCGGCGAGGAACTTGCCGAGCACCGCATCCCACAGGCGCACCGGCTGCGTCATGAGCAGCTCGATGCTGCCGGACTTGCGCTCCTCGGCCCACAGCTTCATGGAGATGGCCGGGATCAGGAACAGGTACAGCCACGGGTGGAAGGTGAAGAACGGGTCGAGGTCCGCCTGGCCGCGCTCGTAGAAGCCGCCGAGGTAGAAGGCGAAGGCATTCGCCAGCATCAGGAAGATCAGGATAAACACGTACGCCAGCGGCGTTGCGAAATAGCTCGCAAGCTCGCGGCGCATGATGATGCCCACGTTACGCATTTGGCCGTCCGTCCTCAGGCGGTAATGGTGCGGAACACTTCGTCGAGTCGCCCCGACTCCAGATGCAGCTCCTTGAGCTGCAGCCCGGTGCGCGCCGCCAGCTCCGACACCGCCGGCAGGATGGTCGCGCCCGAACGCGGCAGCGCGGTGAGGCGCGCATCGCGCTCGCTCACCTCGACGCGCTCCACCACCGGCAGCGCCGCCACCGCGGCGCGCGCCGTCTGCAGCTGCCCCGGCTGCTCGAGCTGCATGGTTACGGCGTTATGGTAGCGCGAGCGCGCCGCCAGCCCCGCCGGCGTGTCATCGGCCACGATGCGGCCGCGCGCGATAATGATGGCGCGGCTGCACACGGCGTCGACCTCCTCGAGGATGTGCGTGGAGATGACGATGATCTTGTCGCGCGCCATGTCATTGATGAGCGCGCGCACCTCGTGCTTCTGGTTGGGGTCGAGGCCGTCGGTGGGCTCATCGAGGATCAGCACCGGCGGGTCGTGCACGATCGCCTGCGCCAGGCCCACGCGGCGGCGGAAGCCCTTGGACAGGGTGTCGATGGTCTGCTCGAGCACGGCGCCGAGGTGCAGGTGCTCGATAACGTGCTCGAGGCGGGCGCTGCGGCGCGCGCCCTCGAGTGCGCGCACGTCGGCGATGAAGTCGAGGAAGCGGCGCACCGTCATCTCGCCGTAGCTCGGCGCGCCCTCGGGCAGGTAGCCGAGGGCGGCCTTGGCGGCCAGCGGCTCGGTCTCGACGTCGTGGCCGCAGATGCTGGCGCGGCCCGAAGTGGGCGCTACGAAGCCGGCCAGCATGCGCATGGTCGTGGTCTTGCCCGCGCCGTTCGGTCCGAGGAAACCGAGCACCTCACCCGGCCCGACCTCGAAACTCACGTCATCTACCGCGGTGAGCGTGTCGTAGCGCTTGGTCAGGTGTTCGGTCTTGATCATGAGACTTTCGGCTCTTTCGTCGCAGGCGCGCGGGAAAAGTTCCGTCACAGCGAAAGCGCGCGATTGTGACGGTGCCGCGGCCCTGATTTCAACTTTAGGGGGATAAGCCAGAAAATTCCGCAACTTACGGTCACTACCTCAGGTGATACAGAGCCCGGCCGCCGGGGCCGGCAGCGCGCGCGCGTCATCTGCGCGTCAAGCAGCGCGGTGACACTTGCGCGCAGGCCACGGTCAGGAGCCTCACGCATGCCGTTACTGCGGTTTCCAGCCGCCGCCGCGCGCCCGGCGGGCGCGGAGGCGATGTGGGGTCAGTGCGAGCTCGAGCGCGGCGCGCCGTTTTGCGCCAACCCGGCGTGTGCGCTGCACGTGCGCCTGCGCGACGCGCAGGTGCAGGGCGGGGGCAACTGGGTGACGCTGCCCGACGGGCGCACCTTCGGCCGCGGCCGCTTCGGCAGCCGCCTGCTGTGCGATGCCTGCGGCACCCTGCGCGGGCCGCTGCGCCTCGCCGCACCGCTCAACTGAAGCGGTGACGGGCGCCCCAGTAGAGAATGCAGAGCGCGCCGCCGAGCATGCCGCCGAGGTGGGCGAAGTGCGCCACGCCCTCCTGCCGGCCGGTCACCCCGAGAAACAGCTCCAGCCCGCCGTACAGCGTCACGAACAGCCAGGCCGGCAGGGGTATCGGGATGGGGATGATGAACAGGCGCTCGCGCGGGAAGTACCAGGCGAAGGCCAGCAGCACGCCGAACACGCCGCCCGAGGCCCCGACCACCGGCTCGGCCTCGCTGGCGGCGTATTGCACGGCGAGCTGCGTGAGCGCGGCGGCCAGCACGCACGCCAGGTAGAAGATGACGAAGCGCCGCGCGCCCATGTACTGCTCGAGCACGCGCCCGAACATGAACAGCGCGAACATGTTGAAGAAGATGTGCGCCACACTGGTCGGGTCGTGCAGGAACGAGTAGGTCAGCAGCTGCCAGGGCTGGAATTGCCCGCTGCCGAGCGGCCAGAGCGCGAACAGCTGCTCGATGGAGGGGCCGGCGAAGCGCTGCAGCAGGTAGACTGCGACGTTGGCGAGAATCAGCGCGCGCGTGGCGGGCGGCATGGCGAACATGCCGTCATCTTACCGGTCCGGTGCGTGGCGCTGCAGGAAAAGCGGCCGCGCCGCCGCGCTCAGGCGGCGTGCAGCGCGCCGCGCAGGAACTGCAGCAGCGGCGGGCTGTTGCTGTGCGCGGCGTTGAAGCGCAGCCACTGCCGGCAGCCCTGCGACGGGGAGAACAGCGAGCCGCTTGCCAGCAGGATCGAGTGCTGCCAGGCGCGGCTCACCAGCTCCTCCACCGGCGCCGCATCCGGCAGGCGCCCCCACAGGAAGATGCCCTCGCCGCCGGCCGCCTCGAAGCGGATGCCGGCCAGCTCCAGTGCCGCACGCGCGTCGCGCCGCATGCGCGCCAGGCGCGCGCGCGTCTGCTCGACGTGGCGCTTGTAGCGCCCGCCGTCCAGCACCTCGGACACCACGCTCTCGAGCAGCGTCGAGCCGGACAGCACCGACAGCACCTTGCGCTCCACCAGGCGCGTCACCAGCGCCGCATCGGCGGCGATGTAGCCGACGCGCACCGAGGGTCCGATGAGCTTGGTGTAGCTGTCGACGTAGATGACGTGCCGCAGGCCGTCGATCTGCGCCAGCCGCACCGCCGGGCCGTCGTACAGGTCACCGTAAACGTCGTCCTCGACGATGGCGAAGCCGTACTGCTCGGCGAGCGACAGGATGCGGTGGCAGTGCGCCGGGTCGGCGCTGTAGCCGGTCGGGTTGTGCACCAGCGTCTGCATGAAGAAGGCGCGCGGCCGATGGGCGCGGCACGCAGCTTCCAGTGCGTCGAGGTCCGGACCGTCGGCGTGTCGCGGTACCGGGATCAGGTGCACGTGGTGGGCACGCAGCTGCTCGAACAGGATGAAATAGCCCGGATCCTCGACCAGCACCGCATCCCCGGGCGCGAGCAGGATGCGCGCCAGCAGGTCGAAGGCCTGGCTGGCCCCGTAGGTGGTGACGATGTTGGCGGCCCCGGCGGCGATGCCGTGCTGCACCAGCCGCGCGGCGATCTGCTCGCGCAGCTCGCCGCGGCCCTGCGGCGGGCACGGCTCCCAGGGGCGCGCGCGGCGGCTGCGGGCGAGGCGCGTCAGCACCGAGGAGGAGGTCGCCTCCAGCAGCCAGTTCTCCGGCAGGAAGCCCGAGCCGGCGGCCACCACATCGGCCGGGTGCGACACGCACAGCCGCGCCAGCGCCAGGGCGTCGGAGCCGGCATCGCCCACCGCCTCGACCGCCACCAGGGGCGGCGACAGGCGGCGCTGCGTGACGAAGAAGCCGCGACCGGCACGCGACTCGAGCAGGCCGCGCGCCACCAGGCGGTCGTAAGCGTCGACGACCGTGAACGGGCTGGCGCCGACCTGACGCGCGAGACGCCGGATGGAGGGCAGGCGCGTGCCGGCGGGCAGCTGGCCGTGGCGTACCAGCTGCGTGACGCGCTCGCAGATCTGATCGACGAGCGGCACCTCGGAATTGCGGGTCAGCTCGAACATGCCGTCTGGTGCGTCCCCTTCAGCGCACCATCATGACCGCGGTGGTGGCGAGTGCAAGGGCCATGGCGGCGTTGAACACGCGGCGGCCGCGCGGGGCTGCGAGCAGCCCGCGCAGCGAGCTGCCGAACAGCGCCCACACCGCCATGCACGGCAGGCCGACGCCCTCGGCAATGCCGGCCATGTACAGCCCGCGCGCGAACCACGGCAGCTCCTGCGGCAGGAACAGCGTCGCCGCCGTCACCGTCATGACCCAGGCCTTGGGATTGAGGAACTGGAATGCGGCGGCCTCGAGGAAGCTCACCGGGCGGCTGGCGGCGCGTTCCGCGCTGCTCTCCAGGCGCAGCATGCGCCAGCCGAGATATACCAGGTAGGCCGCGCCGACCCAGCCCAGCGCGCTCTGCAGCGCCGGCCAGCGGGCGAACAGCGCCGAGAGGCCCGCGCACACCGCCAGCAGCTGCACCACGAACCCGCAGGCGATGCCGAGCATGTGCGGCAGCGCGCGGCGGAAGCCGAAGTTGGCGCCGGCCGCGGTCAGCATCACATTGTTGGGTCCGGGCGTGATCGACATGACGAAGGTGTAGGTGATGAACGGCAACGGGTCGGGCATGACACATCCTCGCGGGCGGCAGCGGCAAGCGTGCCCGCGGCGCGGGGCGCCGGGCAGATACGGCGCCGCTGCGGCTGCGCGCACTGTACCGGCCCGGCGCCGGTACGCCTGACTTCGCTATCATGCGTGCATGCAACAGGCCTTCATCTGCGATGCGGTGCGTACTCCCATCGGGCGCTACGGCGGTGCGCTCGCCGCGGTGCGCGCCGACGACCTCGCCGCCATCCCGCTGGCGGCGCTCCTCAAGCGCAACGCCGGGCTCGATCCGGCCGCGGTGGAGGAGGTGGTGCTCGGCTGCGCCAACCAGGCGGGCGAGGACAACCGCAACGTCGCGCGCATGGCGACGCTGCTCGCGGGACTGCCGGTGTCGGTACCGGGTGCCACCGTCAACCGACTGTGCGGCTCGGGGCTCGACGCGCTCGCGGGCGTGGCGCGCGCCATCCGCACCGGCGAAGTACAGCTGGCGGTGGCCGGCGGCGTCGAATCCATGTCGCGTGCGCCGTTCGTGCTGCCCAAGGCCGACAGTGCCTTCAGCCGCCACGCGGAAGTTCACGACACCACCATCGGCTGGCGCTTCGTCAACACGCGCCTCAAGGAGCGCTACGGCACCGATTCCATGCCCGAGACCGGTGAGAACGTCGCCGCGCAGTATGGCGTCACGCGCGCCGACCAGGACCGCCTTGCGCTGCGCAGCCAGCAGCGCACCGCCGCCGCCTACGCACGCGGCTTCTACGCGGCGGAGCTGGTGCCGGTGGAGATCCCGCAGCGCAAGGGCAAGACGCTCAGCGTGACGCGCGACGAGCATCCGCGACCGGAGACCACGCTCGAGCAGCTGGCGGCACTGCCGACGCCGTTCCGCGCCGGCGGCACGGTCACCGCCGGCAACGCCTCGGGCGTCAATGACGGGGCCGCCGCACTGTTGGTGGCGTCCGAGGCCGCGGCCCGGCGCTTCGGGCTGACGCCGCGGGCACGCATCGTTGCCGCGGCCACCGCCGGGGTCGAGCCGCGCATCATGGGCATGGGGCCGCTGCCCGCTACGCGCAAGGTGCTGGCGCTGGCCCGGCTGAGCCTCGCCGACCTGGGCGTCATCGAGTTGAACGAGGCCTTCGCCGCCCAGGCGCTGGCCGTGCTGCGCGAGCTCGGTCTCGCGGACGATGCGGCGCACGTCAACCCCAACGGCGGCGCCATTGCGCTCGGCCACCCGCTCGGCATGTCCGGCGCACGGCTGGCGGGCACGGCCACCTGGCAGCTGGCGGCGAGCGGTGCGCGCTACGCGCTGTGCACCATGTGCATCGGCGTCGGCCAGGGCATCGCGGTGATCCTCGAGCGCGTCTGAGGCGTCAGGCCGCGGGCGGGGTGCTCCAGGGCAGGCGGTCGAGGTCGAGGTTGCCGCCGCTGAGCACGATGCCGACGCGCTTGCCGAGCAGCTGCGGATGCGGCTCGAGCAGCGCCGCGTAGGGCACCGCCCCGGAGGGCTCGACCACCGTCTTGAGCACCTCCCACAGCGTACGCATGGCGCGCACGATCGCCTCCTCGGGCACCGTGACGATGTCGTCGACCCAGTGGCGGATCTCGGCGAACGGGCGCACGCCGAGCGAGCTGCGCAGCCCGTCCGCAATGGTCTGCGGGTTGACGCTCGGCAGGATGGTGCCGGCGCGGAACGAGCGCGCCGCATCATCCGCGCCCGCCGGCTCGACGCCGATGACGCGGATCACCGGCCGCAGTGCCTTGGCGGCGACGGCGCAGCCTGACAGCAGTCCGCCGCCGCCCACCGGGGCGAGCAGCACGTCGAGGTCGGGCACCTGCTCGAGCAGCTCCACCGCCGCGGTGCCCTGGCCCGCCATCACCAGCAGGTCGTCGTAGGGGTGGATCAGCACCGCGCCGGTCTCGGCGACCAGCGCTCGCGCCGCGGCCTCGCGCGCGGCGAGCGTGGGTGTGCACCAGGTGATCCGGCCGCCGTAGCGCTCCACGGCCGCGCGCTTGGCCTGGGCACTGTTGTTGGGCATGACGATGTAGGCCGGGATGCCGCGCAGGCGCGCGGCGCGCGACAGCGCCGCGGCATGGTTGCCCGAGGAATGCGTGGCCACGCCGCGGCGCGCGGCCTGCGCCGACAGGGCCAGCACGGCATTGGTGGCGCCGCGCGCCTTGAAGGCGCCGATCTTCTGCAGGTTCTCGCACTTGAAGAACAGCTGCGCGCCGCTCTGCGCATCGAGCGTGGCGCTGGTCAGCACCGGCGTGCAACTCACCCGGCTCGCGATGCGCTCGCGCGCGGTCGCGATCATCGGCCAGGTGAGGCTGTCGAGCGCGGCGGGATTGGCGGCCATGGCCCTCCAGCATGGCGAGGCTGGCAGGCCGCGGTCAAGGGAGGCGCGCGCGGGCGGCGCGCGCGGGAACCTCAGTGCTGGCCGCGTGCGGCCAGGCGGGATTCGCGCTGCAGCTCGTCGAGGCGCGCCAGGGCGGTATTGACGTTGACCGTCAGCTGCTGCGTGGTCCCGGCCGGCCCGAGGCTCGCGCGCAGCAGCTCCTCGAGGCTGGTGCCGGCGGGCCGTGCCGGCGCGGCCGACAGCAGCAGCGCGAGTACCCCGGTCAGCTCGGCGGCGGCCACCGAACTGCCGGATTCGAAGTCGTACTGGCCGCCGGGGCGCAGCGTCAGCACGTGCTCAGCGGGCGCGGCCAGGGCACCCGCCGGCAGGGGGTGCTCGCTCGCGCTCGCGGCGATCACCCCGGCGATGGAGGCCGGGAAGGGCGCCTGCTCGCCGGCCGAGGCGCCGACGAACGTGATGCCGCGCTTCAAGCCCGCCTGCACCAGCGCCGCCAGCAGCGGGTCCTCCGGACCGGCAAGACTCAGGTTGATGATCGGCGCGCCCGAGGCGAGCGCGCCGGCGAGCGCCTGCGCCAGCGTGAAGGTATTGCAGGCGGCGCCGTCCCGGTCGGCCGCCACCTGCCAGCAGGCCTCGAATACCTCGAGCCGTGCCCGGGGCGCGATGCCGACGATACCGAGATGGTTGTTGGCGACCGCGGCGATGACGCCTGCCATGGCCGTGCCGTGGCGCAGCCAGGCCGGGCCTTGCGGCCGGCCGGACACGTACGAGTGGCTGTCGAGGACGCGCCCGGCGAGGTCGGGGTGCGCGCGGTCGACGCCGGTGTCGATGAGCGCGACGCGCACGCCCTCGCCCTGAGTGCGCTCGTGGGCACGCGCGATGCCGAGCGTGACCAGGTTGGTCTGCAGGCTGTACAGCGGATCGTTGTACGACACCCCCGCCGGCTGAGCGTCGGTGAGGGTGTGGAACTCCTGCAGCGGCTGGGCCAGCACCACGCGCGCGTCGTGCGCCAGCGCGGCGAGCACCTCCGCCACCGGGCGCCCGTTGGTGATCTCGAACACGACGCAGTGCATCGACAGGGCCTGGATCGGCCAGCTGGCGACCGGCCGCAGCGCGTAGGCGGAGGCCACCCGCCGCGCCTGCAGCCGTGCGGTCTGCGAGGCGAGATAGCCCTGGCCGACGTAGCGACTGCCGGTGGCACCGGCGGCCGCGGGCGCGGTGTGGGGCCCGTTGGCGAAGCCGACCACGATGCGCGGCAGGGGCCCGCTGTCCGGCACGGACGGGGGAGTGGCGGCGGGGGTCGCGCCCGCGGCCAGCATCGCCAGCCACACCGCCGCCGCGTGCACCCGGGCGCGCATGCTACCGCTCCCGCGTACCGCGTTCCTGCACCGCCGGCGGTGCGGCCGCCGCGGCGAGAGGCTCTACCCACAGCACGCGCGTATCCGCATGCAGGCGCTGCGCCAGTGTGCGCAGCTCACGGGCATCGGCCTGCGTGCTGCCCGACGGGGCCACCCCGAAGATGCCGCTCGGGTCCGGCCCTTCGACCACGCGCGCTCCGGCCGAACGCAGCAGCTCCTCCGCCTGGCCCACGGGCAGCGAAGGCACGAAGGCAATGTGCAGCACGCCTGGGGCAGCCTCGGCGGCGCGCATGTCGCTGCGCGTCGTGTATACCGGCTGCGACCAGTGGTAGGCCGTGGCGAAGGCCGCCGTGAGGCCGACGACGGCCACGAAGCTGGCGGCGAAGGCGAGGCCAGGCGGCCGCCAGGCCGACAGGGCCGGAGCCGGGAAGCCGTGCACACGGGCGGCGCGGCGCTCGGGTGCGGCCGCCGGCCGTGCGTCGATGCGCTCCATGAGCTTGCGGAACGACGGCCCGGGTGCGTACGTGACGCGGTCCGGCTCGGTGAGGACCTCGCACATCAGGCGCTGCTGCGCCAGCTCGGTGGCGCACTCGGTGCAGCCGTGCACATGCTCCTCGACGCGCGCGCGCTCGGCCTGGGACAGTCGGCCGTTGGCGAGCCACGGCAGCAGCAGCCACGACTCCTCGTGCCGCATGGCGGCGCTCATCGGCCACCGCCTGCGTCGCCGGGCGTGGTCGTGCCGGCCAGCTGCGGCAGCAGTTTCTGCAGCTTGGCGCGGGCATGGAACAGGCGTGTCTTCACGGTGTTCACCGGACAGTTCATGATCGCGGCGATCTCCTCGCAGGAATAACCCAGCTCGTAGCACAGCTCGACCGCCAGGCGCTGCTCCACCGGCAGCTGCGCCAATGCCTGGCCGAGCCAGTCGCGCAATTCCTCGGCGCTTGCAGGTTCGTCGTTCGTGAGTGGCTCGGGCGCGGCGGCGAGGTTCTTCTCCTGCAGCCGTGCGGCGGACCGGAACGCGTTCCGCGCCTTGCGGTAGGCAATACCGAGGATCCAAGTCGAGGGCTGCGAGTCGCCGCGGAATTCGCGCGCCTTGCGCCACACCACCCAGAAGGTGTCGTTGATGATCTCCTCGGCGACGTCGTAGCGGTGCGTCAGCCGCGTGAGAAAGCGCGCCATGCGGCGGTGGTAGAGGTTGTAGAGCTCCTCGAACGCGCGGCGGTCGCCCTCCGCCACGCGCGCGATGAGGTCCGTCTCGCGCGCCGTTCCCACCGCTCCGCGGTATGTCGGCTCCGCCATGCTGCTGTTGCGATTGGCCTTCACATAATCACTTAGACGCCCTTACAGCGGTAAGTGTCGCCTGCCAGGCTGCAGGTTCAAAAAAATACTATCCGCCCCAGGCGGGGGCGGGTCAAAAGCGCCAGGTGAGGGTGCCGGCCAGGTGGTGATTGGCGCTCGGGTAGGGGGACAGTTTGGCCGCATCGGCCTGGGTGAGGAAGTAGCCGACGTCGAGCCGCCAGCGGCGCCACTCGTAGGCCAGTCCGACATTGCCGTAAGCGTAGCTCACGGTGGTTTCGATGCCCGCGCCGGTGCCGGTCGAATAGTAGTAGCCGGCGCCGCCGGTCACGTACAGGCCCGGCGCGATCAGCCACTGCCCGGTGGTGTCGGCGATCCACGCCGGGCTGCGACGCAGGCGCAGATAGAACCAGTAACGCACGGCGTTCGGGACCGAGGTGACCGAGATCGCCCAGCGGTCCTGATACATGAGACTCGCGGCGAGCTCCTGGTAGTCGGCGTTGGGCTCGAACAGCCCGCCGCCGAAGTAGTGGCTGCGCGCGCTGAGCGTCGTGCTCCAGGAATCGTTCAGGGCGAAGCGGTGTCCGAGATACAGCTCGAAGTCATAGCTGCCGCCGGGGTCGAGCCGGCTGTCGCGGGTCGAGCCCCACACCCCGGCGAAGCTGCCCTCGGTGGTGGCGAGATGCAGGTCACCCTGCAGCGCGCCACGGTCGTTGCTCTCGGAGACGCCGTGATAGATGTAGTCGGTCGTGAAGGAAAGATTGCCGCCGAAGCTCAGCTGCTCGCCCAGCGTGCCCGCGCCGGCCGGCGCGGTGCCGACGGTGAGCAGTGCCCACGCCAGCAGGCGCCTCGCGCGGCCGAGGTTGGGAGAGTGCGGATGCGACACGGTTGTTTTCGTTGCAGCGGTGCAGGAGTGTAGTGCCAATCCTGCGGCCGCTGCAGGCCCATTGCGCCACACCCACGTATACTCAAACTCCCCATGAGGACCCCAGCGCCACCCGCCCGCGCCGTCGCGCACCGCCTGAGCGGCGGCGTGCGCCGCGGCGGCGCTGCGGGCGCCACGGCGCCGGCGGGGCGGGGATGAGCGCCGCGCCGGGGCCGGCCGAGGTCAGCGCCCAGTTCGACGTGGAGCGCTGGACGCGCGGTGTGGTGTCCGTCGTCACCGACCAGGTGGCCGAGGAGATACCGGTCGCGCTCGTCTACCACGAGGTGCCGCACGTGGTGATGCTCGCCACGCCCGCCGACCTCGAGGACTACGCGGTCGGCTTCACCCTGAGCGAGGGACTGGTGGCGCGCGCCGACGAGATCCGCGGGGTCAGCGTCACGCGCGGTGCGGCCGCGGCGGACGTGAACATCTCGGTGGCCTGGGAACGTTTCACGCAGCTGTTGCAGCGGCGGCGCAACCTGGCCGGACGCACCGGCTGCGGCCTGTGCGGCGCGGAGACTGCCAGCGATGCCATCCGCGCGCCGGGGCCCGTCCCGGACGGGGTGCGTGTCAGCGCGGACGAGCTGCACGCCACGCTGCAGCAGCTGCCGGAGCGCCAGGTCATCAACCAGCGCACCGGCAGCGTGCACGCGGCGGCCTGGGTGGTGCCGGGGGCGGGCATCCAGGTGGTACGCGAGGACGTGGGCCGGCACAATGCGCTCGACAAGACCATCGGCGCGCTGTCGCGCGCCAACACCGACTTCTCCAAGGGCTACATGCTGATCACCAGTCGCGCCAGCTATGAGATGGTGCAGAAGGCGGCCACCGTGGGCATCTCGCTGCTGGTGGCATTCTCGGCCCCGACCGCGTTCGCCGTGCGGCTGGCGCAGAGCGCGGGGCTCACGCTGGTAGCGTTCGCGCGCGCCGACCGGCACGTGGTGTATGCGCATCCGCAGCGCCTGAAATGAGCGGCGCCAGCCCGGGGCGGGCCCTGATCTGCGGCTCGGTGGCGTTCGACACCATCATGGTGTTCGGCGACCGCTTTGCGAACCATATCCTGCCCGACAAGATCCACATGCTGAACGTCTCGTTCCTCGTGCCGCAGATGCGGCGCGAGTACGGCGGCTGCGCGGGCAACATCGCCTACAACCTGCGCCTGCTGGGCGATGTCGGTTACCCGATGGCCACCGTGGGGAGCGACTTCGCCCCCTACCACGAGTGGATGAGGCGGCACGGCGTCCCGACCGAGCACGTGCGTGTCGTCGAGCACGAGCTCACGGCGCAGGCGTTCATCACCACCGACGTCGACGACAACCAGATCACCGCCTTCCATCCCGGCGCGATGCAGCACGCGCACGAGAACCGCGTCGGCGACGCCGGCGAGGTCAGCCTCGGCATCGTGGCGCCCGACGGGCGCGAGGGCATGATCCAGCACGCGGCGCAGTTCGCCGCGGCCGGCATTCCCTACGTCTTCGATCCCGGGCAGGGGCTGCCGATGTTCGGTGGCGAGGAGCTGCGCCGCTTCATCGCCGCGGCGCGCTGGGTGACGGTCAACGACTACGAATGGCAGCTGGTGCAGCAGAAGAGTGGCTGGTCGACCGCGGAGGTGCTCGCGCACGCCGAAGCCCTGATCGTCACGCGCGGGGCCGCCGGCTCGACGCTGTACACGCGCCAGGGCGAGCTGCACATCCCGGCCGCGCCGGTGAGCGCCGTCGTCGATCCGACCGGCTGCGGGGATGCGTACCGCGCCGGCCTCATTCACGGCCTGCTGCATGGCCGCGACTGGCGCACCACGGGACATATTGCCTCGCTCATGGGGGCCATCAAGATCGAATCCCGCGGCACGCAGAATCATCGCTTTACGCGCGCGGAATTCGCCGCCCGCCTGGCCGCGGCCTTTCCTTAATGCCCGCCCGGGCATGTGCTAAGCACCTCATATATGTGTCCGGCTGCCAGCAGCCGGCCGGGGCTATGGGTTAAAATGCCCCTTTCACCCCGAGGACCCCGGCGGAACGACCCCATGGCGAATGACTACCTCTTTACGTCCGAATCAGTCTCCGAGGGCCACCCCGACAAGGTCGCCGACCAGATCTCGGACGTGGTGCTGGACGCAATTCTCAAGGAAGACGAGCGCGGGCGCGTGGCCTGCGAGACGCTGGTCAAGACCGGGGTCGTCATCGTGGCCGGCGAAGTCACGACCAAGGCGTGGGTCGACGTCGAGGCGCTGGTGCGCAAGACCGTGCTCGAGATCGGCTACAACTCCTCGGAGATGGGCTTCGACGGCGCCAGCTGCGGGGTGCTGAACATCATCGGCAAGCAGTCACCGGACATCGCCCAGGGCGTCGATCGCAAGGACGAGCGCAAGCAGGGCGCCGGGGATCAGGGCCTGATGTTCGGCTACGCCACCAACGAGACCGACGTGCTGATGCCGGCGCCGATCACGCTCGCGCACCGCCTGGTCAAGCGCCAGGCCCAGGTGCGCAAGTCCGGCAAGCTGCCGTGGCTGCGCCCGGACGCGAAGAGCCAGGTGACGCTGCGCTACGAGGACAATCGTCCGGTCGGGCTCGAGGCGGTGGTGCTGTCGACCCAGCACAGCCCCGAGGTGTCGACCAAGGCACTGCGCGAGGCGGTGATGGAGGAGATCCTCAAGCCGGTGCTGCCGGCGAAGTGGATCGACAAGCGCACCAAGTACCACATCAACCCGACCGGCCGCTTCGTCATCGGTGGCCCGGTGGGCGACTGTGGACTCACGGGCCGCAAGATCATCGTCGACACCTACGGCGGCTACGCGCGCCACGGCGGCGGCGCGTTCTCCGGCAAGGACCCCTCCAAGGTCGACCGCTCCGCCGCCTACGCCGCGCGCTACGTCGCCAAGAACATCGTCGCGGCGGGCCTGGCCGAGCGCTGCGAGGTGCAGGTGAGCTACGCCATCGGCGTGGCCGAGCCGACCTCGATCATGGTCGAGACCTTCGGCACCAGCCGCCTGTCGCGCGAGCGCCTGACGCAGATCGTGCGCAAGCACTTTGATCTGACGCCGTACGGGCTGCGCGAGATGCTCGACCTGGTGCGCCCGATCTACCAGAAGACCGCCGCCTACGGGCACTTCGGCCGCACCGAGCCGGAGTTCCACTGGGAGCGGACCGATCGTGCCGAGGCGCTCGCCGCCGAGGCCAAGGGGATCCGCGCGGCCTGAAACCAAGAATGCAGCCGCATTCGCGGCAGCCGCGCCTGCTGAGGAGCGTTGCGACAGGAGAGCGGGAGTTGTCCCGCGGACCTGCCAGGCTCAGCAGGCGGACGTGTCCACACGGCGCTCACTCTGTATCTGCGGAGTATCGAGTATGAACGCCACACTGAAACCCAACCCCAACGCCGACTACAAGGTCGCCGACCTCGCGCTCGCCGACTGGGGGCGCAAGGAAATTGCCATCGCCGAGACCGAGATGCCCGGCCTCATGGCGATCCGCGAGGAATACGCGCTCACCCAGCCGCTGCGCGGCGCGCGCATTTCCGGCTCACTGCACATGACCATCCAGACCGCCGTGCTCATCGAGACGCTGCAGGCGCTCGGGGCGGACGTGCGCTGGGCGTCGTGCAACATCTTCTCGACCCAGGATCACGCCGCGGCCGCCATCGCGGCAAGCGGCACCGCGGTGTTTGCCTGGAAGGGTGAGTCGCTCGTCGACTACTGGGACTACACGCACCGCATCTTCGAGTGGAGCGACGGCGGTTACAGCAACATGATCCTCGACGACGGCGGCGATGCGACGCTGCTGCTGCACCTCGGCGCGCGCGCCGAGAGCGATGCCAGCCTGATCGCCAAGCCGGCCAGCGAGGAGGAGACCGCGCTGTTCGCCGCCATCCGTGCCAAGCTCAAGACGGACCCGAAGTGGTATTCGACGCGCCTCGCGCGCATCAAGGGCGTGACGGAGGAGACCACCACCGGCGTCAAGCGCCTGTACCAGATGGCCAAGGAGGGCAAGCTCGCCTTCCCGGCCATCAACGTCAACGACTCGGTTACCAAGAGCAAGTTCGACAACCTGTACGGCTGCCGCGAGTCGCTGGTGGACGCCATCAAGCGCGCCACGGACGTGATGATCGCGGGCAAGGTGGCCGTGGTGTGCGGCTACGGCGACGTCGGCAAGGGCTCGGCCAGTGCGCTGCGGGCCCTGTCGGCGCAGGTGTGGGTCACCGAGATCGACCCGATCTGCGCGCTGCAGGCGGCGATGGAAGGCTACCGCGTCGTGACCATGGACTACGCCGCCGACAAGGGCGACATCTTCGTCAGCGCGACCGGCAACTACCACGTGATCACGCACGAGCACATGGTGCGCATGAAGCACAACGCCATCGTCTGCAACATCGGCCACTTCGACAACGAGATCGACGTGGCGGGCCTGAAGCGCTACAAGTGGGAGAACATCAAGCCGCAGGTCGACCACGTCATCCTGCCGGACGGGCGGCGCCTGATCCTGCTCGCCGAGGGGCGCCTCGTGAACCTCGGCTGCGGCACCGGGCACCCGAGCTACGTCATGAGCTCGAGCTTCGCCAACCAGACCATCGCGCAGGTGGAGCTGTTTACCAACACCGCCCAGTACCCGGTGGGGGTGTACGTGCTGCCGAAGCACCTCGATGAGAAGGTGGCGCGGCTGCAGCTGAAGAAGCTGAACGTCGAGCTGACCACCCTCAGCGACGAGCAGGCGCGCTACATCGGCGTCGACACGGCCGGCCCCTACAAGGCCGACCACTACCGCTACTGATGAGCGCCTCCAGCAGCGAAGCGGGCGCCGCTCCCGCACATCATCAGGGAGCGGCGCCCCGCGCCGCGGGCGGCGCGCTGCTGCTCGACGGCAAGGCCGTGGCCGCGCGCGTGCGCGCCGAGGTGTCCGAGCGTGCCGCGGCCTTCGCGGCGCGCTACGGCCGCCGGCCGGGGCTCGCGGTGTTACAGGTGGGCGAGGATCCGGCCTCGAGCGTGTACGTGCGCAACAAGCGCCGTTCCTCGCTCGAGGCCGGGATCGAATCGTTCGCGCATGATCTGCCGGCCGACACCTCCGAGGCGCGCATCCTGGCGCTGGTGCAGGCACTCAACCACGACGAGCTCGTCGACGGCATCCTGGTACAGCTGCCGCTGCCGAAGGGCGTGGACGCCAACCGCGTCATGGATGCCGTCGACCCGGCCAAGGACGTCGATGGCTTTCACCCGGTCAACACCGGCCTGCTGGCGCAGAAGCGCCCGCGGTTGCGGCCGTGCACCCCGTTCGGCGTCATCCGCCTCGCGCAGGAATACGGCATCGCGCTCACCGGCGCGCGGGCCACCGTGGTGGGCGCATCGAACATCGTCGGCCGGCCGATGGCGCTCGAGCTGCTGCTGGCGCGCGCCACGGTGACCGTGTGCCATACCGGCACGCGCGACCTGCGCGCCGAGGTCGAGCGCGCCGAGGTGCTGGTTGCGGCCGTCGGCAAGGCCGGCTTCATCCCCGGGGAGTGGGTGCGTCCGGGGGCAGCGGTATTCGACGTCGGCATCAACCGCGGCAGCGACGGCAAGCTGGTCGGTGACGTGGAGTTCGGGCCCGCCGCGGCCCGCGCCGGCTGGATTACCCCGGTGCCGGGGGGCCTGGGTCCAATGACCATAGCCATGCTGCTCAGCAATACGGTGGACGCCGCCTACACGCGCGCGGGAGTCTGGCCGCCGCCGAGCCTCAGGCGGGAATAAACTCAGCCCGCGGACCGTCCTCTCCCCATGCACGGGGCAGCGGACCGTACCGCGTGAGGGCACTCCGGTTTCAGCAAGCGACGAGAAGCGCGGTCGTTTCGAGGCGCAGGTCATGCCGCACCTGGACGCCGCCTACCGCTTCGCCCGCTGGCTGGCGCGTTCGCCGGCGGAAGCCGACGACCTGGTGCAGGAAGCCTTTCTGCGCGCGTTCCGGGCGTTCGACAGCCTGCGGGGCACCGAAGTGAAGGCCTGGCTGTTCGCGATCGTGCGCAACTGCCACGCCAGCGCGCTGCGCCAGGGGATGCAGCGTGCCTTCGTGCCGCTGCCCGACGAGGCCGCCGGCGAGCCCGCCCTGGCCGGCACCGGACCCGGCCCTGAGCAGGACTCGATCGCCGCCGACGAGCAGCGGCGCCTCGAGTGCCTGATCGGCGCGCTCGCCCCCGAGCATCGCGAGGTGTTGGTGCTGCGTGAGATGGAGGATCTGAGCTACCGCGAAATTGCGGCGGCGACGCAGCTGCCGATCGGCACGGTGATGTCGCGTCTGGCGCGCGCCCGCGCCGCGCTGCGGTCCCAGTGGCTGGGCGAGAGTGCAGGAGAACCGCGTGCAGTGCGCTGAAGCCTTGCGGGTGCAGGCGCTGTTCGACGGCGAGCTGGAGGCGCTGTCGGCGGTGGAGGTCGAGCGCCATCTGGAGCATTGTCCCGAGTGCCGCGCGCTCACCGAGGAGCTCGCCCGCACCCGGGCGCGGCTGCGCGCCGCCCCGCTCGAGCGGGCCCCGCCCGAGCTGCGCCGGCGCATCGGCCGGCTGCTGGATGCCGAGGCTGGCGCCGGCGCACCGCGGCGCGCCGCCTGGCGCCTGCCGCCGTTCTGGCAGGGCGCGGGTGCGGGCGCGGCGCTGAGCGCCGCCTGCGCCGCCGCGCTCGCCTGGCTGGTGCTCGCTCCGGCGGCGAGCGCGCCGCTGCTCGGGGAACTGGTGGGCGCGCACGTTCGCTCGCTCATGCCGTCCCATCTCACCGACGTGATCTCGACCGATCGCCACACCGTGAAGCCCTGGTTTGCCGGCCACGCCGACGTCTCGCCGGCGGTCGCCGATTTTGCGCCGCAGGGCTACAAGCTCGTGGGCGGCCGCGCCGACTACTTCAACGGCCAGCGCGCGGCCGCGACCGTCTACGAGCACGGTGCGCACATCATCAACGTGTTCACTTTCCGCGCTGACGGCCGTGCGCTGCCGGCGCTGCGCAGCCGCGACGGCTACCACATCGCCTGCTGGACCGCGGCCGACCTGCAGTACTGCGCGGTGTCGGATGCCGGGTGGGATGAGCTGCAGCAGCTCGAGCGGCTGCTGCGCGAGCTCAGCCGCGCCGACGCGCGGGACTAATCCGCTCGAGGTTCCCGCCGCACCGCCGCCCCACGCGCTCGGCGCTTCGGCGTATTCGCTCTTGCTGCGCGCGCTCTCGCCTTGCACGACCAGACTCAAATGGCCAAACCAGAGCGTGGCCGTGTTAGCAACGGTGCCCGGCGCTCGCGGCGAGCCCATGGCAATACCCAGTGGTTCATGTGCGGGCCGGTGTCGCCGACCGCGGCGCAGGCTCGACCGTAACCTGGACAAACACGAACGCGGAGCCGCACCGGTCAGCAGTGACACGGCCGGTGTCGATGAACACGAACGCGAGCTTCTCGTTCCGCGTCAGCAGGCTCGGCACGTATCACTTGTTCTGCCCGATCCGCGCGCGCACGGCCCGCACCCGCGGCGTGCAATAGCGCGGGAAAGGCCGCGGCCGCGCGTCGCGTGGCTGTCGGCTAACGCCGACGCGCGCGTTGCCAACATCGGCACAGGCGCCGCACGCAGCGGTTACAAGTTGGTGTTTGCGGCCGCCGTTCGTTCCAACGCACGCTGCGCGCGACGAGTGGAATGTCATTTCCAACATGTTACGGAACGTAGTCGGGGGCGCGCTTGTCTGTGTATCGGTGTATGATCTCAATCCGGCCCCTCGTTGGGTGAATTGCGGAGCAGTGTGATGGCAAGACGACCACCGAACGACGGCGCATCGTGGAGCGCCCGTGAAATGAAGACCCTCAAGGGGCTCGCGAAGGCGGGGACTCCGACCAGTCAGGTCGCCAAGAAGCTCGGGCGTACTGCGGCCGCGGTCCAGCAGAAGGCGATGCGTGCCGGAATCTCTTTCAGAGCAGCCAAGCGTTCCGGGGCGCGGCGCAAGAAGTAGCGCAACATGCTGACCCCGGGTGCGACTGCGCATGCGGCCGCACCCGGGCCCGGCCGGCCGATGAGACGCGTGCCGACATCCTGACAGTACCGGAGCCCTCCGGGCATGCACCGCGCCCCGCCATCGGCCGCCGTGTTCAAGCTCCGCGATCGTCGGGGCCCCAGCGCAGGAGCGCGCTTTCCCATGAATCACATCCTCGCCCGCGCAGTGCGCGCGCTGCTGGCGCTGCTGGCACTCACGGTCATGACACCGGCGCCGGCCGCCGCGCCGCAGACCAGCGCACCGCTCAAGATCGGCATCATCGGCACCGGGCAGATCGGCGGGGCGCTCGCCACACTGTGGGTGAAGGCCGGGCACCAGGTACTGCTGTCCTCGCGGCACCCCGATCGGCTCAAGGGACTGGCGCAGTCGCTGGGACCGGCCGCGCGTGTCGGCACGCCGCGCGAGGCGGCCGTGTTCGGGGACGTGGTACTGATCTCGGTGCCGTACGCGGCTCTGCCGCAGGTCGGGCGCGATCTGAAGGCGGAGCTGTCCGGCAAGATCGTGCTCGAGACCGGCAATCCCTACCCGCAGCGCGACGGTGAGATGGCGGTCGAGGCGCGCCGCAAGGGTACCGGGGTCGCCTCGGTCGAGTTCCTGCCGGGCGTGCGGCTGGTGCGCGCCTTCAATGCCATCAACTCCGGGGACCTGCGCGACGAGGCGCACCGCCGCGGCGAGCCGTACGCCATCCCGCTTGCCGGGGATGATCCCGAGGCGCTGGCTGTGGCCCAGCGCCTGGTGAGCGATGCGGGCTTCGCGCCGGTCGTGGTGGGGCCGCTGTCGCGGGCGCGCGAATTCGACGTCGGAACCGCGGTGTATACCCGGTTGATGACGGCGCCGGAGCTGCGGCGCGCCCTGGGCCTGCCGGCCGGTTCGCGCTAAGCCGCCGGCGGCGGCTGCCGCTCGGTGCGCGGCAGGCGCTGGTCGAAACATGCCCAGCTCGGCGCGCTGGCGGTCCAGATCGTGACGGCCGGCCGCGCCAGTTCCGGGTCATCGAGCGAGCCGACGCGCACGAACAGCAGGTGCGGGCGCGCCTCGGATGCACTGAAAAGGTGTGTGCCGCAGGTGGGACAGAAGCGGCGGTGTGCCACATTGCCGCTGTCGGCCACCAGGCTGTAGTCGCGCAGCTCGCCGCTCACGCGTAGCGCATCGCTCGGGAAGCAGACATTGACGGTGGCGCTGCCGGCGCCGATGTACTGGCACACCCGGCACCAGCAGGTGCGCGTGACGATGGGAGCGGCGCTGATCGAGTAGCGCACCGCCCGGCACAGGCAACCGCCGGTGATATCCATGCGCTGATTCTAGCTGAGGGAACGCACCGGGTTGAGACGAGCTCAAATCCGAACGTGCTGGAAAATGGTGCCCGCGCTTGAAATTGTGGGCCGTTCGGGAGCCCGCTCAACCGGTGCGGGGCCAGTATGCTGGGGATGCCCTGAACGATTCGTGAATCGGCGGCGCGCCGTGGCGACCTCAGTCGCGCAGCCGCGCGCGCAGCTGGAGGGTCTCGGTCTCGGTGAGGCCGATCTGCGTCAGGTAAGCGCGCACGCCGCCGGCGCGTTCCAGGAAGCTGAGCATGTTGTGCGCCCCTTCCTCCGGGCAGCGCAGCGCCTCCAGGATGCGTGCCGGGTCGGCCTCCGCGTAACGTTTGAGATAGCCGGCGCGCAGGTTCTCCGAGCTCGCCGCATAGTCGCGCGCGATGGCGTCGGCTGCGACATCGGCGAGCGCCAGCAGCAGTGCCGCCACGAGTCCGGTGCGGTCCTTGCCCGCGACGCAGTGGAACAGCAGCGGGCCCGGGCCCGCGGTGGCGATGAAGCGCAGCACGTCGCGCAGTTCATGGCGCACGTGCTCGAGCACCGCGCACTTCCACAGCTCCTTGGCGGCATCGCGGCTGCGCAGCCGCCACTCGTCCTCGGTGCGCGTCAGCAGCGAGATGCGCTGGTGGCGCACCTGCGGCAGTGCCGCCGGCACCAGGCTCGGGTAGCGGGCCGCTTCCTCCGGCCAGCGCAGGTCGAGGATGGTCTCGATGCCGTAGTCCGCCAGTGCCTGCAGCCCCGCGGGAGTGAGCTGTGCCAGGTCGTCGGCGCGCAGCAGTGAGCGGCAGCGCGTGCGGGCGCCATCCACCGTCGGCAGGCCGCCGAGGTCACGGACGTTCAGCAGCTCGGGGAAGGACAGGGGCTGTGGCGCAGGGTGCATCCCCCGTAACGTACCCTACCTCTTGGCCTCGCGCTTCTGGCTGAGTCCGACACCGCCCAAAATCAGCGCACCCGCCAGCGCCATGGTGAGGGTCAGGGGCTCGCCCAGCAGCAGCCAGGCCCAGACCACGCCGAACAGCGGTATCAGGTAAGTCACCGTCGCGGTGCGCGGGCCGCCGATCCGGGCGATGAGGCGGTAGTAAAAGACGAAGGCGATTCCCGTGCACAGCACCCCGAGCAGGACGGCGCTGATCCAGGACCCCGCGGCGATCGGGTGCTGCGGCCAGTTGTACACCGCCAGCGGCGCCAGCAGCACGGCGCCGGTGGCCAGGTTGGCGGCCGCCACCGCGCCGGGCGGGTAGCTCGAGAGATGATGGCGCACCAGGTTGATGCCGAAGCCGTACATGAGCGAGGCGGTCGTGCCGGCGAGTGCGGCCTGCCAGACGCTGGCGCCGGCGGTCTTGTCGCTGGCGAGGATGATCACGCCGACGAAGCCGGCCACCAGGCCGATCACGCGCCGCTGGCCGATGCGCTCGCCATAGAA
>Ga0134125_10001106_pt1 | contig 33865 bp, 27 predicted proteins | sample KB31751_FD_96464 | JGI IMG/M metagenome (GOLD analysis project Ga0134125, IMG submission 96464) | Terrestrial soil microbial communities with excess Nitrogen fertilizer from Kellogg Biological Station, Michigan, USA - KB3-175-1 | ecosystem: Environmental > Terrestrial > Soil > Unclassified ...
AACTTTCTTTGTCCCGCTGACTTCAGTGAACGACAGCATAAATCGAGGCGCTCCCGAGCGAGCTGAGAACGGCTTGAGTGCCGGTTAGCGTATTCTTTAAACGATTATTCGGAATAAAGAGAACATCGTTCGCATGAAGTTCGAGGTCAGGATCCTCTCCCTTTTCTATTTTGCCGACGTGCACTTTAGCACTCGCATATCCTTGCGCATTCTTCCGCATCAGAACAGCTTTACTCAACGACGCGCTTTTGCTTGCTCCCCCAGCCTGTGCCAACGCTTGCAGCAAAGTGATTGCACCACTGTCCTGCATGACAAACCCCCCCGGGCGGTTAACGTCGCCCAGCACATAGACGACTCCTGCGCGTGGTACCAGCACCAGGTCTCCGGGGTAGATCGCAACATTATTGGCGAGGGAAGTTTCAGGATCATCGGTCTTCAATTTGACCATGATCTTTTCCTCTTCTCCAGCACGCCGTTTCACGGTAATTCGGGTATCAGCTACGTTCGTGAGACCACCTGCCGCGGAGATAAGGTCGAGCAATGTTCGCGAGCCTAGTACCTGGTAAATTCCTGGACGCTGCACCTCTCCCATTACTGAAACACCCTGGGTCGCATACTCTTTGACCAGGACATTTACCTGCGGCCGGAGCAGAAGTTTCCGGTTGCGAAGTTCGCGCGCGATCGCTTCCGCCGCTTCTTGCCCTGTCAACCCTGCAAGTGCTGTATCCCCGATCAGTGCCAGTTGAGCCCTTCCGTCATCACCTACGCGCACCTCCTGTGTCATTTCCGGGACATCGAAAACGGTAACCTGCAGTAGATCGCCGGGTGCGATTTTTATGGCGACGGTCTTGTTTTTAGCCGTTGGTGATGCCTGGCCGTTTCCCGGCGTCTCCTGTGCACGAGATATGAATGAGCTGCCTGCAACCTGTGTCAGGGCAAGGGTAAGTAGGCCGCAACAAAGTATTTTCAACGGATGTCGGATCATGTCCTTCTCCTATGAATTGACAACGAGCGCAGCAGCGTGGGAACCAGATCAGCTGGAATTACGGTAACCCTGTTCCGCTCTGCCATAAAATCCGGAGTAGTGGTAGTACTCTGGGGAACGAAGATCCATGGCGTTCACCACCACACCGAGGCGTGCCACTTGCACATCTCTGAGGATCCGGATAGTCCGCTGGACAGACGGGCGATTGGTAGCGGCGAAGCGAACCACAACAATGACAGCGTCGACTTTGCGGGAAAGAACGACTGCGTCAGTCACGGGTATAGCCGGAGGAGTGTCGATCAGCACGTAATCAAACCGTTCACGCCATCTCTCGACGAGTGCGGTCATTTCCTGCGATCCCAGCAACTCAGATGCATGATCCGGGCAATCGCCGGCCGATATGAAAGTCAGCCCTGGAACGTCGTCGATTTGCCTGTACGCTGCTGAAAATTCCGGGTCCCCACCCAGCATTCGGCTCCAGGTGTGATGTGAACCATCTTCCGGCACCGCTCGGATGATTTCGCTTAACCCAATCCCGGTCTGCTGTTTAAGAACCCTGCTCAGGGTTCCACGTCGGAGGTCCGCATCCACCAACAATACCTTCCCGCCGTTGTAGGCAAATGCGGCGGCCAGATTGAGTGAAACGAAGCTCTTCCCTTCCTGTGGCATACCGCTTGTAATCATGAGAACTTTGGCGGGTTCGCCCAGTCGGGATAGTAATAAGGAGGTCCGCACCGTTCGGAATGCCTCCGCGACGCTGCCATTGCGCAAACTCATGAGCAGCGCATTTTGTGCTTCGCTATTTGAAGGTTCTCCCTTGTTCGCTTTCAGCCAGTATTTCAGCCCCATCGTGGGAATGATTCCGGCGTCGGGAATGACGCCCAGCACCGGCACATAGTTGGCAGACTCAATTTCTTCGACATCACGTACGGTCCGATCCATGGTCTCAGCGACCACCACGCCGACCAGACCAAGGAATAACCCCGCCACCGCGCCAAAACCTATATAGAGGGGCACATTGGGCCTCGCCGGTACCGTAGGAACTTCGGCCGGATCGAGAACGTGAAGAGTACTGGAACGTAAGCCCGCCAACACTCCAGCCTCTTTGAGTTTCTCTAGCAAGTGTTCGTAAAGTACGCGGCCGGAGTCGGCTTCGTGCTTGGCGATAAGAAAATCGATGGATTTATCGTTCATTTGTGCTGCAACTGCCTTTTGCTCGGCAAATGCTTTACGGGCAGCCGCTTCGCGCGAAGAAGCCAGTTGGTACTCATTTTTCGCACGCTGGGCCACCTTGCCGAGCTCTGTCGCGATGGAAGACCGCACAGAGCCAAGCTTGTCCTTGATCTGGATCAATCTTGGATAAGCAGGGCCGTACTTAGCCGAAGCATCGGCATATTCTGCTTTCAGCGTGGTCTCCTGCTGGCGAAGGTTATTCAGCAGCGATGCAGGATTAGCCGCATCAGGTGTGCTCCGTTCGGGTTGGGTGCCAAGCATGCTCGCGACGAGTTCAGGGTTTCCGCTGCGCGATAGCTTGTAAACGTTTTCCTTGATGACCCGGTCGGCCTCAGCACTCGTAACCTCATTGTTCAGCTGTTCCAAGCGTGTAAGAACGATATTGTGGCTCTCATCCTGACCAAAGATTCCCGACTCTTTCTGCAGCTGGACCGCACGTTCCTGTGACTTCTCCACCTGTGACTTTAGGTCGACCAATTGGCGCCCGAGCCATTCAGTGGCTTTGGCAGTTGCGTTGTAACGAACCTGAAAGTTGTATTCGACAAAATCTGAGACGAGTTGGTTGACAATTCTGGCCGCCATCTGCGGATCGGGATGCATATAGCTCACGGATATGAGGCGCGTACCGGGAATGGCCTTGACTTTGAGGCTCGATTTGAATCTGGTTAGGGCACGCGAAGCCCGCTTGTCCGGGGTCGGGTAGTCGTCCTCAGTCGGTTGTTGAGCGGGGCGAGCAGTGTCAGAAGGCGGGTTGGAACTGAAATCCTTGGCATCCACTTGTTTCAATTCCTTCATTACCTGCCAGGCTAGAACATCCGACTTCAATACCCCCAACTGCGTCTGCAGGGTCACGTTGAAATCAAGTGGATCTGAGCTTGCATCAGGAGACGCACCGGCAGAGTTCAGCGACAAACCGCTTGTATCCTGTTTCAGGATTTCCAGCTTGGACTCTGCTTTGTACTGTGGAGTCATAAACAGGCACGCCAGCGCGGCAAGAGCCACCATGCTTCCAGTGCACACGTAGATCCACATGCGCCTTCGCACAATCGCTCGCAGTATCCCATGGATATCCAGATCCAGTTCGTTGGGTCGTTCGTTGCTCGCTTCTGCCGGGGGTATGCTGCGGGGTAACGGACGCGTGGACATTCCAGCCCCCCGGCGCGTGTGAATCGCATCAGCCGCGTTGCGAATCAGTTCGTAGTTTCTGCTCATGGAGTTAGGCCTGTGCCGTCTGTGGCGTGTTCTCGCGAAATGCAGGTTTTCCGAATCAACACCGCAGCACGTTGAGACTCTTGCGCGATTATTCTGTCTGCTCTGGTTGAGGACCTGTGTGGACAGCAACTCCCGCAGCCAGCCGCTCTCCGATCAGCGCAACCCTGGAGAGCGGCGCTTGCTTCCGGCCGTCCAGGGGCGCAGTCAGCCAGATCTCTGTCGCGGGGGTATCGGCGCCTTCGGCTGCACGGAACTCGAACCCGTGGTTTTGCAGAGCGGTTGCTAAAGATGTGAAGGTTGCCACGACTTGCTCCGGAACGTCGAAACGTATTTCCGTTCTTTTGAGGAGTGTGGAACGCTCCGTCCCGACTACCAGGACGTTGCTGATGGTAGCACCCAAATCGGGCCTCACAATCTCTCGAGCAATATCGTCTGCACTAAGATGTTTTTTCGCTGGCGCGGTGGGGACAACGGCATTGTCTGCTTCCCACTGCATGCAGGCAACGGAAGCTGCTGATGCGGCCGCTTTGCCATAAATTTCGCAATTGATTCCGAGTCGCCGTTCGGAACTCTTCCATCTTTCCGCGTCATATCCCATGACATCGCCGCCCAAATCGAAGACCGGATTTCTAACGGGGGCATCGTCAACAGCGCCTGCCAGCAAGTACCAGCACTGCTTTCCGAGACGTTGGCGAATTTCTCGAAGCCCCATTGCTGAAACCCTATAATGCAGGTGACCAGGCTGTAATTTAATGGGTAGGGCCGGCGGCGGCGCGACCTGAAATTCCACGACAGAGGGCCTGACCACCGGCAAACAATAAGTCATTCCGGCAAAGAACGTTGTCTCTGAACTCGCACAGCATCCGGCGCGCCCATACTCGGCTCCGAGCTGCAAACCCCTGTCCCGGCGTTACATGAGGCAGCAGGTTTCGATATGCGATCTTCACCACCCCGGACGAGAATGCCGGAATCCTCGTTTCGAATTCGAGCACATGATCGATCATTTTGAACCTGGTGGGCCGGCCATTAACCAGGACGTTCTGAACTGGGACGTCACCAGGCTCAAATTTGTTAACGATACAGGTCCGTTCACGTTCGGCTTGGTTTTCAATGACGCTGTGATTCGTTTGTAATCTGCAGGCGAAGACTTCATTGGATATCTCGCGCTCGAGATAGCTCTTCATCACAATTTCGTTCAGCCCCCTCCATTGCAGTCCCTCGAACGAGTTGAGCCGGGAGATGAACTCGGCCAGGTGTGCACCGCCGTCCTTGAAGTACTCGTGGTGTTCGACGACGAGGAGTGGTTTCCCACAAAAAAGATCGAGTGCAAACTGCTCTAATCCGCCAGGATATCGACGCACAAACAGAGGGAAGCCTGTGTATCTGGTGATCGCTGGATACAGGAAATCGGCAACGGTCAGGGATCCATCGGCCCATGCATTGGCAGGCGACCCAGATGAATTTAAGGCGGCAACATAATTATTGGACTTGAGTGCGGTTAATGCCTCGATAGAAAATCCTCCCTGCGGGAACACCATTGTTTTCGCAAAGCACAGATTGTTCTCCCTGTGAAGACAATTCATTCTTGCCGATGCTAACCGGACTTTGGAATTGAGAACGTACAGATCTGTAGAGGAAAATTCAGCTTCGGTGTGATCGCAGCCATGCACGCAAAGTGAGAGTCTGTCCTGCCGCTCGCGGAAAAGCTGTGTGACCTCGCTGTCACTGCGGCGGTAGTTCCAGGGAATGAAGGCGATCGTACTCGCAAAATCGTACGTGTCCATTTTGGATACCAGCTCTCGGAAGTTCAGGTATCCGTAGGATCGCTTCAGCGGCGGGTCATCAATGATGAAGTTGCCGAACTGGTGTTTGCCATGCCAGCACCGGCTCGTAAACGCGAATCTCAGAAACATCGCCGCTGGAAGCAGCCGAGAGAAATAGCTGGTGACGTCAATATTGCCCTTGATCCGTTCTTGTGTGTCGGCAATAGCATTGCAGGCCAGCAGAAATGTCTTGCAGCGATCTTTCTCCGCCACAATCCAAAATGGCGTGCCCTCGATGCTTACCAGAGACACCATACTGCGGGAATCCGCGGAGCATACGAAACCGAAATCTGTGGCGTTGCGGACGCAGCCAAACGATAGCCCGGAGAATTCCCTTGTGATTTCTGGCCGGGAAGAACTCACTTGGTAGCGGAGGTCGGTCCGTTTGAACCTTCGTACATCGGCAATTCCGCCCTCTGTCAGGCTCGTTGCGATATAGACCGTCGACAACTCCGGCACAAAACCATAAACGAAAACAAAAGAGGCCTTCTGACGCAGTTTATCGAGGGCGACAACTGGGTTCGCGAAACTGCGACACCAACCATCTATTACGGCTGCGCTCGCAAGGATGCAAAGATCGTGATCCGCTGCTCGATCTAACTCTGTATCTAAGGTGGAGGTGTCCACAGTTCTGCAGGTAAGTCCAAAGAACTCGATCAACCGGCTGAGATATACGTCATCGGGTGCCAGCCGAGTGTGATGAACGAGTATCGGTTCAGACTTCACAATCAAACAAAAAACCTTCCATTTAAACGGGTCAGCGAGATAGGGGGAGAAGAGTTGTCATGAATTCTTCATAAGTCGTGCTGGCTGTGAACGGCTTCGTGATTCTGGCGAGAGGCTTCGAGGCATCCGAGCCATATAACGTGTACGGCGCGACGCTTCCGGTCACCAGCGATGAAGCCATTATGACCGAACCTTCTCCAATAACGAGAGTTCGATTCCCCGAGGTAACCACAACACTCCCGGCGCCAATAAAAGCATTTTTGCCGACGACTACTTTTCCCGCACCATGAGTGTGCGCCAGAATAGTAGCTCGTAACTCGATCATTGCTCCGTTCTCGAGCTCGATACATTCGGGAAACTCGTTGTCCAGATAAACCTCATCTCCAATCCAGACGTTCTCGCCGACTTTGACCCCTCGCATACGATGAAACAGGGGCCGCAGCGTCGTTCCTCCCGGGCCGAAGCGGCAAAGAAGATGCAGAAATCTGTTGAAGGCTTGTCTGGCCAAAGATTTATGACTTCTCCTGGCATGAATCGCCGGCAGTGGCTTCGTCGGATAGGTTGTTGACGAACTGATACTCGCCTCAGGTTGTTGTTGTGACTCCGGCTCGGGAGTCTTGGGGCTGCCATGGGACGCGGGCGGTCTCGCTTCTCCCGTATCTAAATGGCCTGCCTCAACAAGTGCGAAGTCTCCTCGCAAGCATTTATCCAGGAGGAGTTGTTTGGCCTCGGATTGAACGGGCTTATTCATAAGGTTAGACTCCTCCGCACTCTTGTTTCGTCATGCTCTAATATCTGACCGGCAGCGCCACGAGGCCTCTCAGCCCCAGGTTGGTCCGCCAATGCAAAGGGACATCTTGTAATGCAAGATCAGGCATGCGGGGAAGAATAGTAGCAAACGAGATCTGACCCTCGATGCGGGCGAGCGCGGCACCGAAGCAGAAGTGGGCCGCCCAGCCGAAGGCGAGGTGCCGGTTATCGGTGCGTGCCAGGTCCAGGCGATCCGGGTCCGGGAACCTTTCGGGATCGCGGTTTGCTGCCCCCATAATGGCAATCACTGCTTGCCGTTTGCTGATTTTCCGTCCGCCTAGTTCAAGATCGCACGGCGCCATTCGCGCCGTGTGCTGACTTGGACTTTCGTATCGCAACAACTCTTCAACCGCTGACGGTACTAACGCCGGATCGTCACGGAGCCGCTGCATCTCTTCGGGGTGACGCAACAAGCTCAACAACCCATTGCCAATCAGATTCGTAGTGGTTTCCTGCCCGCCCACCATCGTCACGATCGAGTTAGCGATCACTTCTTCCTCAGTCAATCGGTCTCCATTGACCTCAGCCGTTAACAATGAATTGATCAGTCCTTCACGAGGATGGTGTCGCAATTCGCGAACACGTTCGCGAAAATACTCGAGCATTTCCTCCAGTGCGCTCAGAACCTTCGGCACGTGGTCCGGATTGTGCTGAAAGTTCCCCAACATTTCCGCAAAGTGGGCCGTCCAGGCTTTCAACTGTCGATGGTCGCTGGTTGGGACTCCCAGCATTTCCGCCGTCACAATGGCGGGCAGAGGTTCTGCAAACTCAGCAATGATGTCCATTTCTCCCGATTGTCCATCCAGGGCTGCTTCAAGCAACTGATCCGCGATCTGCTGGATGTGCGATCGCAATACCTTGACGCGTCCGGGCGTGAAGGCGCTCGATGCAAGTGAACGCAGGCGCGTGTGAGCGGGCGCGTCAAGGAATAGCATCTGCTTTACCATGACAGCGGCAATCGGGCTGAGTGCGGAAAGGTTCATGCTTCTTAGCTGTTCCGGGGTGGGAGTGCGGTCGGCGGAGAAGTCGTGAAGCACGCGTATTACGTCGGAATAACGCGTCACTACCCACGCGTGCAGGAATGGGTCCCAGTGCACCGGGTCTTCTGTGCGCAGACGATGGTACAGCGGATACGGATTGGCCAGAACCTCAGGGTCGAGCAGGTGGTACAGGCTGAGGGCTAAACCTGTCTGGGCTGCGCCTGAGGAACTCGCGATCGCATTCATTTCTGCCCTCCTCCAGAGTTTGCCTGTTCCAAAGCCTGCAGGACCTCATCAGCTGTCATGGACCAGATCTTCGCCGCCATGATGCTTTCGATCTTCTGGGCCAATTGAACCGAGGTAGGGGATTCGAAAATGCTGCGCACGGGAAGATCGACTCCCAACATGTAGCGGATGTGTCCGACCAGCTGTGTGAAGAAAAGGGAATGTCCTCCGAGCAGGAAAAAATCATCATCGGCTCCCACTCGCTCCAGGCCAAGCAGTTTGGCGACAATTTCAGAAATCTTTTTTTCGAGATCGGTCCGCGGGGATGTATATCTGTCGCCGGCCAGAGTGTTCGTGTCGTCAGGAGCAGGCAGAGCATTCCTATCAAGTTTGCGGTTCGGCGTGAGGGGTAATTCCGGTAAGGTCACATAAGTAGACGGCAACATGTACTTAGGAAGCCGCCCCGCCAGATAGGTTCGTAATTCCTGCGTTCCCACCCCTGTTGCGACTACATATCCGACAAGGTTTTTCTCCTGCCCCGGCCCTTCCACAACCTTTGTGGCCGCCTGCTTGACGCAAGGATGGCTCTCCAGTGCAGCTTCGACATCTCCCAACTCAATGCGATGCCCTCGAATCTTCACCTGATTATCATTACGGCCTAAGCACTCAAGCATGCCGTCAAAGCGGTATCGACACAGGTCTCCCGTTTTGTATAGTCGAGCAGCTTTATCCTGACTAAATGGATTTGGGATAAAGCGTTCAGCCGTAAGTTCAGGATGGTTCAGATATCCGCGCGCAAGCCCATCACCTCCAATCAACAGTTCTCCGGTTTCCCCTGGGGGAACTTGACGTAATTGACGATCCACGATGTAAACCTGCGTGTTTGCAATTGGCCTGCCGATAGGAATGCGAGATTCCGCCGAACTTACACGGGATACTGACGACCAGACTGTGGTTTCGGTCGGCCCATACATATTCCACAGTGACGAACACCGCAAGATCAGTGCTCGAGCCAGATCAGGGGGCATAGCTTCGCCGCCACAGAGGATCTTCAGGTCTCGAGAGCCCTGCCACCCGCTCTCCAGGATCATTCGCCAGGTGATTGGGGTGGCCTGCATCACGGTCGCGCTGCTGGCCTCCAGAAGCTGGCGCAACGCCCTTCCATCGAGAACTGCTTCTGGGCTGGCAATGACGACTCGCGCACCTACAATCAGCGGCAGGACGATTTCGAGCGCGGCTATATCAAAAGAGAGGGTGGTTACAGCAATCAGGATGTCGTCGCCAGTCAATCCAGGCTCGCGCGCCATGGACTGCAGGAAATTCACAAACGCTCGATGCTCGATCTGCACTCCTTTGGGGCGGCCTGTAGACCCTGTTGTGAATATTACGTACGCCAGGTTGTCGGACTGAACCTCACTATGTGGATTTTCCCGGCTCAATGAAGCCAGTATTGGTGTGTCAATCACCAGCGTATGCTTCGCGAACGAAGACAGCATTTGCTTCATCGCTGGCTGCGTGATCATCACCTCCGGTTTCGAATCCTCCAAAGTCTGTGCAAGCCGCTCTCTGGGAAAGGCAGGATCAAGTGGAACATATGCTCCTCCCGCCTTAAGAATGCCCAGGAGTGCTACTACGGCGTCCAACGAACGTTCTACACACAGTCCAACTAATTTGTCCGGTTTAACGCCGTGCTCCTGCAGCCAGTGAGCTACTTGATTAGCACGGACATTGAGCTGCGTATACGTAAGGATCTCTTTTTCACACACGATTGCAATGGCATCGGGTGTACGCGCGGCTTGTGCCTCAAACAGTTCATGAACGCAGTTCTGGGAAGCGGTGGCCACACCTGTTGCGGCAAACATGGCGTTGTGTCCGTCGGATTTCCTGACAAAATTCATTTCTGTCGTCCTCCGCCAGGGGTGGCCTGTTCCAGAGCGCGTTGGATCTCGTCCTCGCTCATCGTGCCAATCCTGGTCACCACACGATGTTCGATCTCCCTGGCCAGCAGCGCTGGCGTGGGAGCTTCGAAGATGCTGCGCAAGGGAAGCTCCACTCCGAAACTGTCGCGAATGCGGGCAATCAGTTGTGTGCCGAAGAGAGAGTGTCCACCGATCATGAACAAATTGTCGTTCACGCCGACTCGACCTACGCCAAGCAGATTGGACACCAATGACGAGAGCTTTTCCTCAACCACGGTGTGTGGCGCCAGATAGTTGTCATCCGGCAAAATGTTACTCGCGTCGGGTGGCGGCAACGCCTGGCGGTCAAGCTTCCCATTCGAATTCAACGGCAGATCCGGCAAAGCGACAAACGTGACTGGGATCATGTAGTCGGGCAGGCGAGCCCGCACCAAATCGCGTAGCTAATTGACTGTGGGCGGCGCCAGGGCAGTATGCAGCACGATGTAAGCAACGAGATTTTGGCTGTCCATGCCGTCCTGCCGCGCCATAACCGCACTCGCTTGTACTGCCGGATGCGTGTCCAGGGCGGCAATGATCTCGTTGGGCTCGATGCGATAACCGCGAATCTTGATCAGGTTATCTACTCTGCCGACGTATTCAATTTGACCATCCGGAAGCCAGCGGGCCTGGTCACCTGTGCGATATAATCGCGCGCCCCGCCTGTTACTGAAAGGATCTGGTATAAATTTGCTTGCAGTCAGCTCTGGGCTGTTCACGTAGCCGCGTCCAACTCCTGCGCCTCCGATACATAGTTCGCCCATTTCACCTCGAGGTACAGGATTCAACGACTCGTCAAGAATGTAGATTTCAGCACCGTCGATCGGCCGTCCAATGGGAGGACGCTGAGTTGCAGTTTTCGCTTCAGCAGCCACACGCCCTGAAGTAGCGATGACCGTAGCTTCGGTTGGGCCGTAGTTGTTGACCAGCTCGAACGGCAGTTCGGGGCGGGGATAATGATGGAGAGTGTCAGCCCCGGTAAGCAAAAACCGCAGCTTGGTATTGACCGGCCAATTAATGGTCATCAGGCGTTCGGCCAAAGCCGTCGGCGCAAAAGTGATAGTAATCTCCTGAGCGACTAACCAGTCCCTCAGTAACTCTGGCGTACTCCGGAGTTCTTCGGGAGTAAAGTGCACCGACGCTCCGGCCGTCAGGTGTGGCCAAAGCTCCCCAACAGCGGCATCAAATCCCAAACTCCCAAGTTGTGTCGACCGATCGTCGGCAGAGATGGCAAATGCCTTTCGATTCCAGATAACAAAGTTCAACAGGTTTGCATGCGTTATCTCGACTCCCTTTGGCGTGCCGGTCGACCCGGAAGTGTAGATGACGTACGCCAAGTGATCCGGACGAATGCGGCCGGGTTTCTGGCTGGTCGGTCCATTAGGCGGTAGTTCGGTGACGTCTTCGCGATCCAATAAAAGCAGCCGCCAGCCACCTGGGGGTAACCTGCCGGCCACTGTAGACTCCGAAAGCACTAGAGGGACGCTGGCATCTGTCAGGATAAAAGAGAGCCGTTCACGCGGGTAATTTACATCAATAGGAAGGTATGCCCCCCCCGCCTTGAGCACGGCAAGTGACGCAAGCACTGCAAGTGGTGTTCGGCGCATGCACACTGCCACAACAGTGTTGGCCACGACACCCAACGCTTTCAGATGACGCGCCAATCGAGTTGACTCAGTGTCTAGCTCGCCATACGTCAGCTGCATTGCGTGATCGACCAAAGCGACGTGGTTTGGACTCTGTCTCGCCTGATCTGAGGTCAGTTGCGGGACGAGTCGGTCAGAAGATAATGCCTGTCTGGACTGAATTGGGAGCGCTGCAGTCTCGAATTGCGATCCCGGGCAGGAAACGGAGTTTGTGGTGCGTACGGATGACTTATACATATTAGACTTCCCAAAAAGCAGATATAAGATTGAAGGAGTTTTGTTTACTGGACCAGAGTTCTTCAGTTCAGCTGTGCGATCCCATGGCCGGCAGACACCAGCTCTTTCGCTTCAGCCTGATCTAGAAACTGCAACACGACTTCGCTGACCTGTTTTATCTGGCTGTCAGTGAGTTCGGGATACATTGGCAGCGACAATATTTCGGACGCGAGTGCCTCGGAGACAGGCAAGCTGCCTCGCGATGGGTATCCGAGTTCCTGATATGCAGGAGTCAAATGCAGAGGCTGAGGATAATGAATCCCGGTCCCTATGCCGCGCGCCTGCAAATAGAGTTTCAGTGCATCCCTGTTCTTCGCCCGAATAACGAAAAGATGGAAGTTGTGCTCTCTGCCAGTTGGAACGTCTGGAATCTGAATGCATGCGTTGCGGAATCTCGCCGCATAGACCTTCGCGTGCTGGAGGCGACGCGCGTTCCAGTCCTGAAGATAACGAAGTTTCGCCGAAAGCACCGCCGCCTGAATTGCATCAAGTCGAGAATTCGTTCCGACAATGGCGTGAACGTACTTGGCCGGACTACCGTGGTCCCTTAGCAGTCGCAGCCGTTCGGCATGACCTGCATCATCGCATGTGACCGCCCCGGCATCGCCATAAGCGCCCAGGTTCTTGCCGGGATAAAAGCTGAAACAAGTGAGCCGACCCGATCCGCCTACGCGAATACCGTCCAACTCGGTCCCGTGCGCCTGTGCTGCATCTTCAATGATTGTGAGCCTGTGCCGCTCGGCCAATTCCTGGAGTGCTGCCATGTGCATGGCGCGACCATATAAGTGGACCGGGATAATGGCGCGGGTTCTCGGTGTCACCAGGCGCTCTGCCCTAGCCACATCCAAATGGAAGGTCATGGGATCCACATCGGCAAATACCGGCCGAGCGCCTACATTGCTGACCGCCTCAGCAGTCGCGAAGAATGAGTTGGCCGGCACGATCACCTCATCGCCGGCCTCAATGCATATCGCTTTCAATGCGAGTTCTAGGGCGGCCGTTCCGGAGCCTACGCCAATTGCATATCTACTTCCTACGAAATGGGAGAATTGCTCTTCGAATCGCTCCACCCATTCACCGCCGACGAACTGTCCGGACGCAAGAACTCGCTCGACCGCATCAAGGATCTCCGTACGAATTGATTCGAATTGCGATTTCAAATCAAGGAAAGGAATCGTGGCCGGGCCTTCATTCATAACGAATATCCCTGGATCTTGGTCAAGCCGCCGGTAGTAGCGGTAAACTGCGCATGACACTGTGGACACGTGGTTGCGGAGTTCAGGCTTGCTGAAGCAGGAAGAGGCAGCCTTGTGGCACATTGGCACATCCAGCCGACCTGACGTGCAGGATTTCCGACCACAAGAGCAAAATCGAGAACCGTTTTAAGCACAACTGCGCCTGCGCCGATAAAAGCAAATCGTCCGATATTCACCCCGCACAAGATGGTTGCGTTCGCCCCCAGGGTGGCATTGGCACGTATCAGCGTGGTTTGCAACTCCACACCGGACTTCTTAATGTAAGAACGTGGATTAGGGTCATTGGTCAGGACGCAATTCGGACCCAGAAACACGTTGTCCTCAACCGTGACTCCCTGCCAGATTGCAACTCCGTTTTTGACTGTGACATTGTTACCCAGGACCACGCCTGACTCGATGAATGCATGGTCGCAGATGTTACAGTCGGCCCCAATCCGGGCTCCCGGTAGTACATGGGCGAAGGCCCATATTCTGGTGCCGGGACCGATCTCCTCGGTCTCAACCAGGGCTTGAGGGTGAGCAAAATACGGCATTACAGCAGCGGTTTGGATCGACATATTGACTACGCCGCGTTAAGTTCAGCCAGGCTCTCTGCATGAGCGCCTTCGATTGCTATTTCGATTGCGCGTACTACCTCTGTGCCGAATTCGCCGTTAGTAACGGGTGCTTCTCCGGTTTCAATGCACGTAAGGAAATGGTCGATTTCCACGGCAAGGGGCTCCACATTGGCAAGATTGGGAGAGATGACGTCGCCCATGCGATAAGTCAACTGAAATTCACCGAAGTCACTTGGTGTCGCCAGGTTGACCCCGCGTTCGAACAACTTGATTTTTTCTCCTGGATCAATGTCATCGTAGACGACCATTTTGTCCGAACCGATAACGCAGGTCCGGCGCATCTTCTGTGGCGCGAGCCAACTCACTTCACAGGACGCAATTACGCCGGAGGGGAACCTGTACCAGAGAAAAGCTACATCTCGTTTCGTGTGGATGCAGGCCCGGCCGAACGACCAAGCCTGTATGGGATTCTCGCCAAGCCAGTAGAGCAGGATTGAGAGGTCATGGACTGCCAGGTCCCAGATGACATCCACGTCCTTCTGGTAGAGGCCGAGGTTTACCCGGGAAACACTGACATAACGTAGAGCGCCTAAAGTGCCGCTATCGATCAGTTCCTTCACTTTGACAACAGGGGGACTGTAAATGAAAGTGTGGCCCGTCATCAGAGTTCGCCTGGCAAAGTGTCCGATCCTGGTCAGATCAGCTGCCTTGTCACTGCTATCCGAGAGTGGCTTTTCTACAAACACGTGCTTGCCCCGAATCAAAGCACGTTTTGCCAATTCATAGTGGGTGCCGATGTTGGTTGCTATGAGTACGGCATCAATATCCGACTTCAGCAGGTCGTCAAAGTCGCTATAGCCTTTGACCGACGGATATTGACGAGTGATTTTACTCAATTTCCGGGGATCGAGGTCACAACAGGCAGAGAACTCACATCGTTCGTTACTGGCAAGCACGCGTGCGAGGTTTGGACCCCAATATCCCAAACCGACGAGTCCGACTCTAAACATCAGCGTTTCTCCATTAAATGTTCGTTGTTTGTTTGAGGGTGGTCGCCGCATTATTCGGCGCCACGGCACGAAAAAACCGCCGGAATCGTGAGCAGAAGGATTTCCAAGTCAAACCAGAAACCGGCGCGTCGAGCATAATCAATATCCATCTGAATCATCTCTTCGAAGCTGACCCGGCTCCGTGCTGTGGCTTGCCACCAACCCGTGATCCCAGGCATGGCCCGAAATCTCTCGAAATGGGCTTCATCGTACAGGGCCACTTCATAAAGAAGAGCAGGACGTGGTCCGACCAGGCTCATGTCTCCTTTCAGCACGTTTATGAGTTGTGGCAGTTCGTCCAGGCTGGTCCGTCGAAGAATCGCCCCTAGTCGCGTCAATCGTGAGTCCTTAGTCAGCTTGAACGGCGTCCGTTGGCCGCCGTTAACACCTCCGAGCCGGAAATTCTCGAAATACGCCTGATGCGGCGTTGGATCCGCGTCATTCACCATGGACCGGAATTTGTAAAACGAGAACGTGTCCAGTTCCCATGTTGTACGTCCTGCTCTAATCCGCCTCCTCACGCCGATTCGCTTCTGCACGAAAACAACCGGCCCCGGAGAGTCCACCTTGATCAACAGAGCGACCAGTAGCAACAGGGGAAGCAGTAACGGGAGCAACAGCGTGGCCACTGTGACGTCCATGGTACGTTTGGACACGAAGTACAAACGCCTCCTAAAGCACTCCTCTGTTTCCACCGCATGAATGCTGAGCGGCAAAACCGCCGTGTTGTACGGGATTGCAAGATTAGCCATCGCCCGTTCCATTGTTTAAGTCTTATCTTTTTTTTGTTCTGAATTCAGATTGAACTTGACCTACCACGTTCAGGGCAAGACTCAGCAGCATTTCGGGAGAAAGGACATACATCCAGGCGTGGCCTGACTCTCCGCAACTCTTAGCTCACATTTGTAATGCCGCGAAGTCTTTGCTCAAGATGGCTGCGAAATTCTGAGAGACGATCCTTACCGGTACCTTGCTTCGGGATTCAGCTTGAAGTTGAACTGCACCCGAGTGACGGCTGGAGCAGAGATCTGGCCTCCGGTAGAAGGCGTATACCGCCACTGCCGCACCGCTTGTTCCGCTGCTTGCAGCAGGATGGAATTTCCATTAAGACGACGTACTTTCTGGACATTGCCGTTTCGGTCAATGGTGAGTTCCACCTGAACCACTCCTTCGATGTGCCATAGCCTGGCTTTGAGCGGGTATTCGGGCTGGATGATCTTGACCGGTTCAGGAGAGTAAGTCTCTTCCGGGCTTGAAGGTCCGATTATCTTCGGTGGTTCCAACCGAGGCAATACTGGAGGGCCGGCGGCCAACGATGCCAAGTTATCAGAGGACATTGATAGGATCACGATGTTACTGGAAGCCTGCGGCACTGTCGTCGTCAATGGTTGCGAGCCAATCCTGGACGGAAGCAGTAAGTCGGGGCGTACATCGATCAAAGCCGGGACTTGGCTTGGTGACGGATGGCGGCTTGAATCCATCGATGACGCCGTGGCGAAACGATTCGGCTGCTGTACCGAGTTCTGAGGAACTCCATTTTTCGCTTCAGCGATTGAGGGCGGTACTTCAGGCGGCAACGACTCTGTTTGGCTCTGAGACGAGTCTCTTGCGCTAGTACTGGAATTGGCGCGGAGTTCATTCCAGCCTAGCCAAGACCCAAAAGCGAGAAGAGCGAGCACAGCGATCACTCGAGTGGAGGGATGGCGATACCAGCCGGAACCTCTGGACGTGTCTCCGATTCGGCTGCTCTGGTCAGCTTCGGCTGAGATACGCTGACGGCTCAGATTATTAATGTCCGGCCTCCCAACGCAGGCGCGGCCGTGCGCCGCCTGGGCAAATCTCTTTGCATCGACGCTGACGCCCGTCGCTGGTGCTACAAAGCTTTGCGCCAGCGGTTTCCGCGGTAGCTGGTCCGTAACGAAGTCTCCGCTCACGCGTACATTCTGTGATATCGAAGGATGGGTGGAGTTGGAAGCTGGTGCCTTTGCCGCTTCAGGAAGCGGTAAGGCGTCTCTCGAGTCCCTGCTGCTCCGCTCCGAAAGGTCGAGATCACTTGCTGCCTGCTTCACGAGCTCTTTGCTTACAAATGATTGACCATGGGTATACGCCAGTACGAGAGATCGATAACAAATCGAATTTACAATCCTTGGTACGCCGCCGCTGTGGGAAGCAATCTCAATCAAGGATTCTGGCGAGAAAAGCCCCTCGGGAGATCCCGTAGCGGCAACTGCAAGTCGAAATCTGACGTAGTCGCGAACCTCTTTTTCGGTTAAAGGCTTCAGCCGAGCGATGGTAGAGATCCGTTGCGCCAGCTGTGAAAGATCCGGACTCAGGAGCGTCTCTGCGAGACGCGGCGATCCGGAAAGCACGATATTCAAGAGTTTGGAAGGACCAGTTTCGAAATCAGATAGTAGCCGCACGGCTTCGAGCGACGGGGTCTGCAGGTTCTGTGCCTCATCGATGACGATCAGGACTTTGCGTCCGGCACGCGCCTCTTTAAGCAACATTCCGTTCAGCTTCTGGTGAAACGAGACTTCATCGCGGCCGCCAGCCGGCAGCTCAAGCTCGTAAGCAATATGCCGGATCAGATCATTTGGCTTGCCTTGCGTTTGGAAAATGAAGGCAGTGCGAGCGGATTCCTGATACTGGGCCAGGAGATGAAAAAGCAGCGTGGTCTTTCCGGTGCCGGGATGGCCCACAAGAACAGTAAACCCAAGATTTGATTCAATGGAGGCAATCATCGCCTGCAAGGCCGCGTTGTGCATTGGGGACCAAAAGAGGAATTCAGGATCCGGTGTGACACCAAAGGGAGACTCGCGCAATCCAAAGTACCGAAGAAGGCCCTCTCGTTGGTTCCTCGCCAGCAGAAATGCCGACTGTACCGTCTCGCCTTCCAGGCCGGAATTTGAAGCACTTACGTTCACAGCAATTGTGTTCTCTGGAAAAGCTACCGCAGCGCTTCCATTTCGGTAGCATCAAGCGAAATCGAGACAGAGCGATTCATCCACTCAAAAGAAACAATTACCTTGAGGCTGTTTTTTATCTCCTGGACGACTCCCTCCAGCCCGGTCAACGGTCCGGCAGTAACGCGAACGCGCTTCCCCGATTGAAGGTATGTACACGGTTCAGCCCGTCCGAGAGTCACGGCTTTCTTGAGTGCCTCGATCTGGGTGTCTGGCACGACGGCGGGAAGACCTTTAAAGGAGACTAGAGATACCATCCCGGGAAGCGCGAGCACCCTGAAACGTTCTGCGATGGCCATTCGCACGAAGACATACGAAGGAAAAAGAGGTAAGAGTACTTCCGCACGGCGTTGCTTCCAGCGTCGCTGCACAGCATATAAAGGAAGAAAAGCGGTTATGCCACGCTGTTCACACTGCTCTGTCAGGTGTTTTTCGTGACGGCTGCAGGTATACGCGACATACCAGTTTTGCTGACCTGGTTGTTGAGAGCAGGAATTACCCTCCACTGCTTAACTCCTTACGTGAATTTGCGAGCAGTAATCTGAATCAGGGCAATGTCGGCAGACCAGAGAGAAGTTCAGATCAAAGCCATGCCGTCGAGCATAGCTTCGCCACCTTGACTACATCGGAGAAATCTAATATTTGGCGACCCATGGCTGAACTTGCGGGACAACGGCGCAGGTTGGATCATGCCACCATGCCAAACGCGCTGCAAGGAGTAGATTGTTGAAACAGGAGTGAGACGAAAGTTTCACATCGAACGACTCCAAAAGCCAGCGATGCATGACTCAACTGCCGAGTGCAACATGCTAAGGCGACCAGGACTGCTGAGTGCGTCCATTGATGCTCACGAGCGTGACCCCAGAATCACGCCTTGGCTCATTTGTACCAATCAACTCAATGTTGTTGTCCCGAACCCAGCTGAGCATATCGACTCACCTGACGTTGGGGTTGAACTGTTGATTAATTAATTCAAAGACAGAAGACATAATTCGCTTTTACCGCAGCAGAATCCGTTATCGGCCAAACAATGCATCATACAGACGCATCAGAATTCCAAGGCCCGTGAAATGGGCATCGTCTGGAGAAACTCTCGTATGTGGCTAAAGGAAGCGCCGGAGAGCTGCCTTACGGACGACGGGCAGTACGATGCGAAGCGCATAGACGCGCCATATGGCATTTGAACCGCGAAGCATCGCTACAAACTGACCCATGTTGAGCAGGAAGAGCATGCGGCGGCTGTTTACGAAATGCACGTGAAAACAGTCGCAGCGGGGGGCGACGGGAACCTCGCCTGCGCGTTCTCATCGGCAGCCTCGTACCGATGCCTCTGATCACAGACCGGGCATCGGAAGGAGTAATTCAGGGTTTTTTGAACGGAGATAAGCAGGCCCTTCGCAATTTGGCCGCATAGGTTACTCAACCTTGAGTAACGCATCCGTGAAGAAAATCAAGTTAAATCCGGGCTAGTAATCCGGGCTACTAGATGGTACGCGTCGTTGCACGTATGCTGATTGCGTATTTCTCGGGAGTATTATGAGAGCTTATGCAGAGATTGGCGCAAGTGATGGGCTCGAAACTGTGCAACAAGCAAACAGATCAGATGAGCAGGCGAGCCGCGGACACGATCAAAAAATTTCTCTTGTCGTAAGTGACGGAAGCTACATGACTTCAGAGCTGCTGGCACGTGCTCTGACTAGAATCAAAACCCTTACCATCCTGAAGTGCACAGTAGATTTCGGTGAGACACTGGAGGCCATCGTTGATCTCCAACCGGATGTTGCCGTGCTGAGTCTCCACTTCGCAGACGGACCATACAAAGCGTTGGAACTTTTGCGCCGTCTTCGTGACCTGTCAGTGCGGAGTCGTTGCGTGCTGTTAATAGATCATGCAGAGCGTGAGGGCGTTATTGATGGATTCCGAGCAGGTGCGCGGGGTATCTTCAGACGATCCACGCCCACGCACCTTTTAGCCAGGTGCATTGCCGCTGTGCACCAGGGACAAGTTTGGGCAAACAGCGCAGACGTGCTACAGGTGGTTGAGGCTCTGCAGACCGCCATGCCTTTCAAAGGCGTGAATTCGAGGGGCGAGGCATTGCTCACAAAGAGAGAACAGGAATTGGCTCCTCTGGTGGCCAACGGGCTCACCAACCGGGAGATATCAACTCAACTTGGAGTGAGCGAACATACCATAAAGAACCATCTATTCCGGATTTACGAAAAGCTTGGTATATCGAGCAGAGTGGAGTTGATACTCTACGCCGTCTCCGAGCGTGATAAAGGCCTTGAAGCGGGAAGGTCGAGATGAGCTGGACCTGAGCGATGGGTGGCCACTAACAGCTGCAGCGTCCATCGTCGTGTCTGTGTCAGCACTGGCCCGCGTGGGCGAGCGCGAGACGGCCACAAATTTCTAAGCCCCGCCCTCGAGTTGGCGAAGTCTCAACTAGTCTGTCGCTTTTTTGTGACCGCTGCCTGCCCGGATTTGAAAAAAAAAGAGAAGGCATTGGACCCTCTGGAACGAGGGTTCCGGGAGAAATCCACGTGAATGGCATGGATCAGGGTGGATCCCCGACTGCATCCCTCCGCAGTGATCTGAGGTTTCAGGATTTCGTCCGCCTCCTCGGTCTTCCCCGAACGTTATAAGCGCGCGGACGGGAAGTAATCATGTCTGCTGCCAACAGGGTGGCTCTCAACGCGCCTCCACCTGGTTCATTTTAAGCTTGTAATCAGTGTCGCTGATCAAGAAGGTGAAGCGTTCCGGGCTCATGCTATAGCAGGCAAAAACTCCCAGATGTTCTTTTGGCGTATCAGTTGGGCTGATCTCATACGTTTCCAGTTCCTGCCCATCGAGGTCCACGATCTTGATGATTTCATCAAAGCTTTTGTTCCTGAATTCCACGGCTATCCTGTTTCCGGAGATATGCATGTTATCCGGATCGTAAGAAGACGAGCCAGGATCGACTGTGAATCGTTTCACCACTTCGCCGCCTGGCGAGATGGCATAGAACGAGGCGGGAGATCCCCAGCGCATGACATAAATGTTGCCATCTTTTGCCGGCTCCGTGTGTCCCCATCCCACCGCGCGATTGCTGATGACCGGTAAGGGCTGCCCCGGCTTAAGATTCTGCATTGCTGATGTATCGGGAAGATGTTCCTCCTGCTCCAGTGTGATCTCCTTGAGCAGTTTTCCGTCCGAGCGGAAGATGCCGGTGAACGGCACAATAAAAAGTTTGCTCTTGCGGTCCAGTTTATTTCCTGTCATGAGCAGGTTGCCATTGGGGAAAATGGCGATCGTGGAGGGAACCACCGAAAAACCAGTCTCAGGCCTGATGGTGGTCGAGTAGCTCCCGTCAGACTTGAACACTAGAATATATCGGTGCGGCGGTGTTTTGGATTCCACATGTATATAAAGTTCGCCATCGGGAGTCACAGAATAACGCCCCTCGCTATAGACATCGATGTCCGGATTGGCGCGCGGCTTGAAAGAGGCGACCAGCTCACCTTTTGCATTGATCTTGCGGATGCCACTCCCATCTGCTGGCCCCAGATAGACGTTCCCGTCGCTATCACAGGTAGGCTGGCTGAAGGCCGTTAAGGTCTCTGTCTTGGATACGACGCTTTCAACTGCAGTAAGCCGTACCTTGGATGACGCTGTGCCTTCTTTGCCTTCTGCTGCCCTTGTGTCCGGTGGAGCTACCGCGGCTGCAGGCTGTGCGACTTCCTTCACAGCCGCCTTGGAAGAATCTGCCTTGTCAGGAGGCTGTGGCGTCCCGGAAGATTGTGCCCAACACGCGACACACAGAAGCAGCGAGAAAAATAGACCACCGATACGTCGCGCCATGAATTAAGTCCTTTCGACGAACAGTGTGAATGTAATCCAGGAAGTCTGCCGTCGCAAGGTAAGAACGTGGAGGCTTGGGTTGCTTGCAGAAAATCTATGTATACCGGGCTGAAAATGATATCCACCCGAAAGCACCGCCAATCATCTCACACCATGAAAGAATTCAAATCTGCTGCTGATCATCAGCAGCAGCAAAACTCGTAGCAACCCCGCCTTTGTCTCTGGATTCAAAGCTGACGGAATGCAGTGTTCCCATGCCCGCATTGGCATTCCGCCGTTTTCATTTTTCGCCGCATCAAGGATGCACAGCACTCAAGCGGCTGGCTAAACCACTGCGACAAAGGTTCGAACGTATGGCTAAGAGGCGGCAAGGAACAACACAGCATTCCGCTCGCGGACAAAACGGAGTCACCGCAATTGCAGTTCTCATGACGTTGCTCTGTGGCTTTGCTTATAGCCAGGTCCAGCTGCCCAGCCCTTCGACGGTGGCACACCTGAATAATCGAATTTACGTGGATGGAACCGTCTATCCTTACACGCAAGCAGGAGTGCAGCAGGCCTTTACCGATGCGTGCACGGGAACGCTCGGGGGCGCAGAGCCCGGAACCACTGTTTATCTCCCGCCCATGCACCTGGTACTCAACAACACTGTGGGACAGCAGTTCCTGATCACGTGCCCGCTGAAGATTGTTGGAGCAGGACCATCTCAGACATGGTTTATAGTCGGCACCAGCGCGCCAAACTCCATCCCCATCTTCAGGGTCATGCCGTCGACCGCATTCATAGGCTGGTCTGAGTTCCAGGACTTCCGCATTACGACCCAGTCCGGTCAGGGCGGGGATGGAATTTACTTGGATAACAGCACCGCCGGCGTGAACCACCTGATTGTCCGCAACACAGAGATATTTCATCTTGCGCCCACGTCCTGGGCCATCAACATGGCCGAAGGAGCGCGCAACGGATTCTTTTACGGCGACATTTATGACAATTCCTTTTCCCACGGCATCAACATGAATTCGGCCAGCACTGCGGACTCATGGCTTATCTATCACAATGCTTTCAACTCTGCGTCAGGCGGCATCACGCCCTGCATCAATGCCACAACGGAAAGCGGCTCTTCTCATATCACTGCGTTTAACAACAATGGCGGCTGCACCGGAGGCTTCTTCATTTCCCACGGCACTACCGAATGCAAGGTTCTCTATAACCAGATCGAGCAGCCCGCCGCCAGCACGGAGCCAAACTCGGCTGTTATCGACCTGATAGGCGACGAGTACAACATTGATGGCTGTGAGATTCGAGGTAATAACATCAACGAGCACACGTTTGCAGATGTGGGAATAAGGCTTGGCAACACCACAAATACCACCATAGAAGACAATGTAATTTCCGTCCGTCCGGCGACCGGCGTTGGCATTGTGATTACCCCGGGTGCTCACGATATCGTGATTCCTTTCAACGAATACATCGGACTTGGGAGCGGAGCAGCAGCGATCCGCAACCCGGGGCAGGTATCGGCTTACGCAGTTCGCGGTCCGGATGGCAAGGCGCAAACACCGACACTCTCTTTCCTGAACCATCCTGGAACAGGATGGTACGCCGCAGGAAGTGTTTTGCAATCAGCGGTCAATGGTGTGGACTCGCTCGGGGTATCCCAGAGCGGCCTCGAAGTTGGCACTCACCAGATGATCGGCTGGAGCAGCACAACAGATCCAGCGACTGGAAGCGCAAATAGCGGGTTGTCCAGTTGCGGATCAGGATGCGTAGCGGTGGGCAATGGCTCGCCGCAAAATGCGCAGGGGCAGGTTCGGGCAGGCTCGGCAGTTTTCGGAACAGCAACCATCAATGGCAATCTTGTTGTGCACGGCACCATCTTGAAATCGGCCGGCGGTTTCAAGATCGACCATCCGCTTGATCCTTCCCACAAATGGCTGGCCCATTCTTTCGTTGAATCTCCTGACATGAAGAACATCTACGACGGAGTGGCGATTTTGAATGATCGCGGAGAAGCAGAAATCACCTTGCCAGGTTATTTTCAGGCTCTGAACAAAGACTTCCGCTATCAGCTCACGTGCATTGGCGGTTCAGCTCCGGTCTATATTGCCACCGAAATTAAGGACAACCGCTTCCTGATCGCGGGAGGAACATCAGGGTTGAAAGTCTCATGGCAGGTGACGGGAACGCGCAACGATCCCTACGCGCAGACACACCGCATCGCAGTGGAAGAAGAGAAACCGGGCCCGCCGGATCAGAATCCATCGGCACAACAAAAGCATTGAGGCCCTACTCCGGCCAACGGCAGGTAACGACACGCTGTTCGGTATAGAAATGTACCGCGTCTTTACCCAGCGCATGCAGGTCGCCGAAGAAAGAACCCTTCCAGCCGGAGAACGAGAAGAAAGCCACCGGAGCAGGCACGCCCACGTTGATCCCAACCATTCCGGCAGTGACGTTCTGAGTAAACTCACGAGCAGCGCCACCGGAGCGCGTAAAAATAGATGCGGCGTTGCCGTACTCAGATTTGCTGATCACTTCAAGAGCTTCCTTCGTATTCTTTACCCGAACGATGGAGAGCACCGGGCCGAAGATCTCTTCCTGGGCCACGCGCGATGACGGCTTCACCTTGTCCACGATGGTCGGTCCGACAAAATAGCCGCCGCCCTTGCAGACCGGATCCTTGCGACCGTCGCGGGCAAGCTCGGCGCCTTCTTTTTCCGCGAGCTCAATGTAGCTGAGAATGCGTTTGCGGGCTTCATCCGTAACTACGGGACCCATCTGTGTCTTGGCTTCGCAGCCCGCGCCGACGCGCAGGTTGTCTGCCGCGCGAACCAGCTCCTTCACCAGCGGATCGGCAATTTCACCCACCGCCACCACAACGCTGGTAGCGAGACAGCGCTCACCGGCGCATCCGAAGCCCGAACCCATGATGGCGTTCACGGTTGATTTCATTTCCGCGTCCGGCAAAACGACCGTATGATTCTTTGCGCCGCCCAGGGCCTGAACGCGTTTCCCGTTGTTCGCGGCAGTTTGATAGATGTACTTTGCTACGGCGCTCGAACCGACGAAAGAGACGGCCTTCACGCGCGCATCAGTCAGCAGGCAATCCACGGCTTGCTTTGCGCCATGGACCAGATTCAATACTCCCGCAGGCAAGCCGGCCTCATGTGCCAGCTCAACCATGCGCACCGCGGTACGCGGAACCTTGTCAGACGGTTTCAGCACGAACGTATTGCCACAAGCAATGGCCATGGGGAACATCCACATGGGAACCATAAAAGGGAAATTGAACGGCGTAACGCCCACACAAACGCCGATTCCGTTACGCGTCGACCAGCCGTCCACGTCACGGCCGACCCGCTCCACCGTGTCACCCATCATCAATGTAGGAGCGCCGCAGGCGAACTCCACACACTCGATTCCGCGATCAAACGAGCCGCGAGCCTCTTCAATGGTCTTGCCATTCTCTTCAATGATGAGCGAGACAAACTCATCGGCGTGCTGTTCCAGAAGCTGACGATAATTGAAGAGGATTTTGCAACGCTGAATGACCGGCATCCTGCTCCACGCAGGAAATGCGTTATGCGCAGCTTCAATTGCGGCTGAGATTTCCTCCGGCGTGCTGCGCGGCACTTCTGCAACGGCTTCGCCTGTAGCAGGGTTGTACTGTACGTCCTTTGGACCGCGTGAAACTACGGATTTTCCATTGATAAACAACGGGCAGGATTTCAGGTCTATAGCAGACGTAGTCGTTGACATGGGCCCTCCGGGAACGCGCCATCAATTTTACATCGTTACGACGATACGCCAGCAGCACTCTGCTTCCTGTGACTATTTACGAAACAATCGTGACAAGATCGACTTTGTGCATCCCAGTCCCCGGTTAAAGAATTATTGCTGATTCAGCCACTTCTCCATGTTTGCCTGCTGCAGTTGCTTGAAGTCAATACAATTATCGATAGCTTCCAGGCTCTGCTGCACGGTTCGCTCGGCTCCGGGAGCGCGATGCGACACAAAGAACTGTTTGACATCATCTTTATCCTTTACAGAGCAGAAGGAAGATAGTGCCGAGACGGCGCCTCGTCCGCCAAAGCTGGAAATCTTTTCTGACAGATCGTCCCAATGCGATTTCAGATAGGCCCAGGTTTCGTCGCGCGCTGTCACATTAGCAAGCAAAGATCCAAAGAAGGACGGATAGTCTTGCTGCCTCACTTTGCCCTCAGCCAGCAATTGGAGTGTCTTCTGCACGAGCTCTGGTTGAGGGAAAGAGGTGAGTGAAAAGAGATAGATGTAATGCTCATCCGTTGACCTGGCTTTGTCCAGAGCTGAGCTGAGAGTCGCATACAACTCAGGGCTGCCGTTTTCGGCAGCCACTGAGAATGCGGCGCCGGTCAGCGTAGGATCCGTTGAGCCGGGCTGACGCAGATATTGCTGAACCATCTTTTGTGCCGCCGCTAGTGCGTCCGGATCGCCGGCCTCCCCAAGTATGCCGAGCAGACTTGCACGCAACGCCTTCTGCTCGGCTGTATCCGTTGGCCGCACGTCCCAGCCAAGTTCTTTTGCGAGCGGCGTGAACTGTGCGCGCAAGAAGCTCCTGAATTTCTGCTTCTGCTCCGGCGGGACCAGTGAGCCGGCACGATCAAGGTGCCCTGCCAATGAGTTCACTACCAGCCGTTCGCGTTCAGCGCGCATTGCGTGGGCCAGATGCATAAACAACTCGATTGAATATTTCCCAGCGCGGGTCATTGCCCATGTGTCTTCAACCAGAGCAATCCTCTCTGGCGCGGTCAACGAGTTCTCAGCGGCATCGGCGAGGCGGACGAAGTTCTGCGGATCGTAGAGAGCGCGGTAGTAGCCCTTCGCATCGCGATTGGCAAAAACCCAGCCCGGACATCCGTTCACCGACACATCTTGTGACACGCCGGTGAGCACCGTGCAACTGGACGACGCCGAGTTGCCGGTCTTGATACAGACCGGAATTTCCCACTGCTCTTTGGAACTCTTCGTCGCGGGAGTCGGTGACACAAAAAAGCGCTGCTGCTCCAGGAGAGACTTGGCCTGACTGCCCTTGCAGGAGCTCTGGTGCACCGTGACCAGTGGCACTCCTGGCTGCATGACAAACGTGGGCATGATCTTGTCTACCGGCTTGCCGGAGACTTGCGCCACGGCGCGCCAGAAATCCTGCGAGGTAGCATTGCCGTTGGCGTGTTCCTTCAGATACTGGTTCACGGCTTTCCGAAATACCTCAGGGCCCACGTAAGCTTCGAGCATGCGCAGCACTGCCCCGCCCTTTTGGTAGGTAATTCCGTCAAACATCTCTTTGATCTCTGCCGGCGTAGATGGCTCGCCGTGAATCGCCCGTGCGGCAGCGAGAGAGTCAACTCCGATAATCTGCTGGGCCGAAGAGGCGCTGGCTGCTTCCAGGTTCCACTCAGGATGCCACGCTTCCACCGGCTTACTCTGCATCCATGTGGCAAAACCTTCGTTGAGCCAGATGTCATCCCACCAGGCCGCTGTCACAAGGTCGCCAAACCACTGGTGCGCGATTTCGTGAGCAATGGTGCCGGCGTGGCCCTGCAAAGAAAACACTGAAGCCTTATTCTGGTCTTCATTCACCAGCAGGGCCGACTCGCGGTAGAAGATGGATGCGGTGTTCTCCATCCCGCCCCACTCGTAATCAGGAATGGCCACCATATCAAGCTTGCCGAACGGATACTTGATTCCGTACCACTGGTTGTAGAACTCGAGCGAGTGGATCGCGACATCGAGGGCAAACTTGCCTGCGTCCTTCTTCTCCGGTGTAGCGCAGACGCGCACAGGGATATCACCGGCCCTGCCCTCCAGGCATTGCCAGTCGCCGATGGCGAGAGCCACCAGATAGGTGGACATACGGGGCGATGTGGAGAAAATAATTCTGTGACGAGTGCCGCCGGGCAGCGGTTCGTCTGAGATGATGCGGCCGTTGGAAATGGCGGTATCGCCCTTGTCTGCCAAGACGGAGAGATCAAATGTGGCCTTGAATGAAGGCTCATCAAAGCCTGGGAACATCATGCGGGCATATGTGCCTTCAAACTGCGTGACCGCATACATGCGTCGCGAGCTCTTGCTCAGGTATAGTCCGCGCAGCCCTTCTGTGAGCTGGCTGGAGAACTTGAGATGCAGTTCAGCGTTTCCTTCGGCAACGGGAGCGCCGAGAGTGAGCCGAACCATCTCATCGGGCTTGTCATCAATTACTTTTGCCTGCTGGGTGCGGCCGCCGAAGGTTACCTCAGCCAGGGAAATTTCGAGGCCGAGTGAGTTGAGCGTTATCTCGGATGTCGGCCTCGAAAGACGAACACGGATCGTCTCTTCCCCGGAGAAAGTCCGGCCCGCGATGTTCGGATCGAGAAACAGCTTGTAGTTTTCAGGAACAACATCCTTCGGCAGGCGTTGCGCCCAGGCGCTACTGGTAACAATTGCGGCAGTGAACAGGAAAAAGATGAAATTACAGGCCGTGCGCACGAGCGGCAATGACATGAATCAACCCTCTCTCAGGAAGAGGAATTATACCCATGTGAGTTCTGTTGATCACAATGCGGGTTCGGAAGCCTGCGGGAATCAGGGGAGTTTTGTTTTGGGCCGCGCGTTACGCAAGGCACTTTCGAGCAAGTTTACCGCGCTCTCAACCTGCTTGAGTTCTGAGGCCGCGAGACCCTCCAACTGTCGGGCAAGCATCCGCACCCGGCGTCGCCTGCCCTCATGCAGGATCTTCACGCCCTTATCGGTGGCTTCAATCATGAGGGCGCGGCGGTCGTGAGGGTTGATACGGCGGCGGGCGAGACCTGCGGCCTCGAGCGCATCGACAATGCGGCTCATCGTGGGCGGGCGCACCTGCTCGGCCGTGGCCAGGTCGTTCAGAGAAATCGGCCCGGCGAAAACCAGTACAGAAAGCGCTGACAATCGTGCCGGGGCAACACCGGTAGCGGCATCCTGCACGCGTACCAGCCGGAGAAGATGAATCGCCAGGCTGTGCAGCCGGTCTGCCAAGCCTGCGTCGTTCCGAGTAGCTGCCTTTCTGTCTGGCTCTGCGCGCATCATTAGCAAGGCTAATTATTTTCTTGACAGCGGTCAATCAGGAGAGATTTAATTAGCATTGCTAATTAACATCTGCAAAGGAGAGCCACATGGAACAGTTAGAGCTCTCGCGCATTGTCAGCATTATGCTCGGCGTGCGCGATCTCAAAGCGTCTCTCGAGTTCTACCGGGACAAACTAGGATTGAAGGTCAAACTGGAAGAACCGCAACTGGCGCTGCTCGATGCCGGCCCGGTGACCCTGGGCCTGAGCCCTGGACACGTGCGACTGGCGCCACAAGTGAACGGCGCAACTGAGATATCGTTTCAGGTCGAAAACGTCCGAGGAGTGCGGCAGGCACTGATAGATCGCGGTGTCGCCTTCATGAATGAGCCCCGGCAGGTGACGCCGACCGAATGGGCAGCACACTTCCGCGATCCTGACGGGCACCTGCTCTCCATTTTCGGACTGGAAGGTAAAGTTTAGCGGTGAAACAGTTTGCGGCGCACGTCAGGCCAGAATTCGTGGACCAGATTCATGCCGGCATCGCGGAGCAGATCAAAGGTGACCCGATCGCGGATGGGTCCCGTGCCCTGAGCATGTCCGGGCACATAAACGTCGCTGAGCGCCTGTGACGCAGCGCCACCTAGCACTTTGGAAGCATTGAACGTTTCCGTTCCGTTGTCCGCACGGGTGATGACCACGCGGCTCACGGAATAAAGGGCCCGCCGGAAAAACGGCAGATCAGGATTGCGAAAATATCGCGGGTCCTGTTTCAGCACAGTAGGGATAAGAAATCGTTCGAAGAAGACATTGGTTTCACTGGTCAGCAATTCAACTTCATAATGCTGTGCCAGCCCCGTGGGGCCGCGCTCGTACTCCGCATTGTCATTCTGGATTTTGTCTGCAACTGAATCAATGCCGGCGTTTACAAAAGTGGTCGGCGAGTAGGTGTGATCCAGGAAGACGTGGAATTTCTGTTTTGCGGTGAGTGGCTGCCAGCGATCCAGCGCAGGATAAGGATTGCTCATGATGGCTTGCTTCACCTGAGACTTCACCATCTTCTTCACATGCTCAATGGGGCCAGTCGGAACCACCGGTGGAGTACCTTGACCTTCGGTCGCAGTCACTTGGGCCTGGTCGGGAGGCATAGGCGGAGTACCCTGCGCGACGAGCAGAAATGGAAACGCGACAAAAGCGATGATTGGCAGGATGAATCGCAGCATACCCGTTGGAGCAGAGGAACACTACCTTAGGCGATTAGAACTAAGACCAGGAAGAAGGGTTGCTGACGAAGCCGCGAAAAATTGGGATTCTCAAATTGTTGCGCCAAGTGCAGGAACTCGGGTCAGCGGGATTTCGACCCAACCGCAGCGCCAAGCACCATACCCACCAGACCATAAAGGCCAGCATTCTCCAGGGCAATCACAAGCCATCCTCTTACTTCGGCGTGCCAGCTCAGAGAATCCAGGGGCATTGCGCTGAGGAACGATGGGCACAAGATCAAGAGCAGGCCCTCGCTCGGCTTGCGGCCCGAAGAGATCACATACAGTGCATACCCAGCCAGCACCGTGGCAACCACCAAGCCCAGGACCGCAAAGCGCGCCGCATATTTCATTTCCTTGCGGACGCTAAGTCTTTGGAAAAAACGACGAATGGCGCTTCTCCGCATTATCGCGCGTGGGCACCGACAAGTTCTTCGACCAGTTCGTGCTCAGCCGCGATATGAATTCGTGCCTTAACACTAAGGTGCAGTATTTTCCCGCCAAAAATACTATCGGCGCGTAGTATTTTTCGGACACCGGACTCTGGTACTTTTAAGAGTCGTGGGCTGCAGGATTTAGAGCGATCTCCTTATCGCCGAGTTGCGGGCGTCGATTTAACGTGTCATCTCGCCACTAATCCAGCAATCCTTCACAATCGCTGGGATGGCGTTGACTAAAGTCGAAGAGTTCCTGTTTGGTGGGAATCACGCTCATCTTGTTGAGGCATTCGATTTCGCGGATGGCGCAATTACAGTGAGAATTGTTCCTGTCGAAAAGAATCCAGCAGCAATCTCCAAAGGCACGACGGCCACATTTAGGAATGCCTCCTGTCCCGATATTTGGAAAGATCCCAAGGAAAAGGATGAATGGCCCCTGAACATCATCGGGTTCGATTGCTATCCACACGGAACTCGATGGAAGTTCGTTCTGAATTGCGACACGACTGAATGGATTTGGGAATCCGCCTGGCCATCTCGAAATCCGAATTAGCAGATTGTTGATGTAAGTGGAGCTGGCGGAGAGAGTGGGATTCGAACCCACGTTAGAGTTTCCCCTAAACACGCTTTCCAAGCGTGCGCCTTCAGCCACTCGGCCATCTCTCCGGCGCAGGATGGGACATCACGTTTCAATTGTGTACGCCACAATTGAACGCAACCTGTTCATTATAGCGAATACAGCCCTTTCACGGATTCCCTGGTCGATGGTGCGCTTCAATTGAGGATGGCATCACTCGTTCTCCATGAATTATGCTCGGCAGTCGAACTTGAGGCTGGATTCTGATGAAATCGATTTGGATTGTTACGGTTCTGGTCATGACGCTGAATACTTTGAGCTTGGGACAGGCGGATAGCAGGCCGCGAGCCCGCGAAGTTGGAATCCAGGTGGGAGTGCTTCCGCCCGGACCGGGAAATGCCATCACCGATGTGAGCGGTGTCCGCGTGGGCCATACCACGCTGATCAAAGGTGATTCAATTCGCACCGGCGTGACCGCAATCCTGCCGCACTCCGGCAACTTGTTTCAGGGGAAGGTGCCGGGCGCAGTGTTCGTGGGAAACGCATTCGGCAAGCTGATTGGCTCAACCCAGGTCAACGAACTGGGCGAGATTGAAACGCCGATCCTGCTGACATCAACCCTGTCCACTGCGCGGGTAGCGGATGCTTTAATCACCTACATGCTGCAACTGCCCGGCAATGAGACCGTGCAATCGGTCAATCCGCTTGTGGGCGAGACCAACGACGGATATCTCAATGACATCCGGTCGCGGCCGATTTCGGAACAGGACGTACTTGCCGCCATCAGGAACGCCAAAGACGGTCCGGTGAAAGAGGGATGCGTGGGAGCCGGAACCGGCACGGTCGCGTTCGGATTCAAAGGCGGAATCGGAACTTCATCACGCAAGCTGCCCTCGGCACTCGGCGGATACACGGTTGGAGTGCTGGTGCAGACAAATTTCGGCGGAATTCTCACCATCGCCGGGGCACCTGTTGGACGTGAATTGGGTAAGTACTATCTGAAAGATTATGTCGAAGGCGGAAAGGCCGCGGGAAAGTCGCCACAACCGGCGGCGCAAAATCCCAACGGATCAATCATGATTGTGATCGCCACGGACGCGCCGATCCGCCACCGCAATCTGAGCCGTCTGGCAGCTCGCGCGATGATGGGTCTCGCGCGCACAGGTTCCAGCGGCAGCAACGGCAGCGGCGACTTCGTCATCGCATTCTCCACGGCTCCTGAGCTACGCATTAAACCTGGGCGCCCACAACCCGCAGCAGAGCTGGACAATGAGAGCATGTCGCCGTTGTTTGAGGCCGTGATTGAAGCCACAGAGGAAGCGATTTACAACTCGCTGTTCCGCGCCTGCGATATGCAGGGCCGCGGGCACATTATAGACGCTTTACCGATCGACAAGACGCTGGAGATATTGCGGAAATACAACGTGGTCAGGCAAAAGTAATGGGTTCCCGTGGTACCGCTTGCAGTGCAACCGAATTCAGTCTCTAAACGGCGGCGCAGAAGACGCGTTCGAAGCAGTACTCATCAATCACGGCCGCGACTGCTGTCTTGGCATCTTCCGACAAGGAGCGGACGACGCGCCCCGTGCAATTGACCAGGACATCGCTGTCCGTACCCAGCACAGCGGCGGGAAGAACGATACGAAAATAAATCACAGTACCCACGGCGAGAACTGTCCTGGTGTGAAACAAGACGCCGCCGGCGGAAATATCGGCGGTTTCGGCGAAGTACTCGCGCGCGTCATTGGTGCGGACGGTAATGGGAAGCCTGAGGGGAAATCGGACTGAACTGCGGGAATCCTTCACCCATGCACCTCTCAGCGTGTTTATACAACGGCATCGATTTGCGCTAAAGATTACTTTGGTCTTTTCGGGGCACCAAAGGACATGCGCCTGATTTTCAGGCAGCGTGGGTGGACAGCGCAATGCCTTTTCTTAAGGGCCTAAAAGCGAGTGACCTCAGTGAAGTTGAAATCTTTCACTTTCATGGCGGGCGCCACCATGTCAAAGGACTCCTCGCCGCTGGCGCGGACAGGTTTGCTCATGGCTTCAACCTTGTTGAGCATCTCGATCAGGCTCTGGTTAAAGCGGAAATTGCGAATGCCGTATTGAAGCTTGCCATTCTCAATCAGAAAAGTGCCGTCGCGAGTCATGCCCGTGAGTATCTTTTCGTAGGGATCGACCTCGCGGATATACCAGAGTCTTGTGACTAGAATGCCCCGCTCAGTCGAGGCCACCATCTGCTCTGTGGTCTGTTCGCCGCCCTGAGTGACATAGACCACATTGACCGGCGCTTCGCCCATTTCATTAGGCAGAGGAAAGCCGTGACCAGTTGCTGAAATGGGCCCGATTGCGGCCGCGTGCTCCGATTTTCTCATTTTCGCGGCTGTACCGCGGGCATAGACCAGGCTCTTGATAACTCCGCTCTCAACCAGACTTACGCGCGTGCGGCGGACGCCTTCGCCGTCAAACGGCAGGTTGGACTGGAGCGGGTGGCAGGCATCATCCACAATTGTGATGTTGTCGCCGAATAGCTTTGTGCCAACACGATTGTTCAGGAAGGAACGCTGATCAAGTATTGCAAGGCCGCCAAAGTCCCAGAACATAAAGCCTGTAAGATCGAGGACTGCTGCTGGTTCCAGAATCACCGTGTACTTTCCTGGCGGCAACTCGCGGGGGCTGTGCGAGTCGCGAGCTTTTTTAGCGCCCACCTCGGCCAGACGTGACGGATCAACCTGGGCGACATCTGGAGAATTGGCTTTTTGCCAGCCGGAAGAGTCATCGCCCAGCATGGTGATGGAAACTTCCGCCGAGGTCTGGCGATGATACTCATTCAGTCCATTTGAGTTAATCAGGGCATCCGCGTGCCGGGCGCTGGAATATATTCCGGCAGTCACGAGCCCGTTCTTTTTGGCGATGCCCACAATTTTGCCCACAGCCTCGGCGCGATCAGCCGGAGCGATCGCGGCGGTCGGTTCGAACCAGCGCGAAGGCGGAG
>Ga0134125_10001107_pt1 | contig 33820 bp, 20 predicted proteins | sample KB31751_FD_96464 | JGI IMG/M metagenome (GOLD analysis project Ga0134125, IMG submission 96464) | Terrestrial soil microbial communities with excess Nitrogen fertilizer from Kellogg Biological Station, Michigan, USA - KB3-175-1 | ecosystem: Environmental > Terrestrial > Soil > Unclassified ...
CTTGCCCCGGCGCGTCAGGGAGCCACTGGCGCAGGCATGTGCAGAGGCGTTCGTAATGCGGGGCTCGGGGCGCAGGAAACCCGTCGAGCCAGTGGTGGCTGCTCAGGAAATACTCCAGGCTCTTCGAGGGCAGTATGTCCTCGATCCGAAACGGCAGGACGCGCAGGTCCTTGTGAACGGCGCGCTCGACTTCGCGCCGCACTTGCGACGAGCTGTTGCTGCTCGCGGAGAAGACGAGGACCATCACCCGCGCGGCGGAGATCGCATCGATGATTTCCGCGGCCCACTCCGCCGCGGGCGATACGTCCCGGGGCGCGATCCAGGCGGTGAAGCCGTTCGCCTCCAGGTGATGCGTCAGCTCATACGCACACTCGCGGTCCGGCTGGGAGTAGCTGATGAAGATGTCACGCGCCACGGGTCGGGCCCCCGATCATCTTCATCGCCTTGTCCAGGCTCTTGCGCATGCGCTCGAAAGCTTCTCCCAGTGCCGCGATCTCGTCACTCCGCCCGCTCGAGAACGTCACCCCGGTTGCGCGGCCGACGCTCACTTCATCCGCATACTGCGTCATCTGCCGCAGGGGGCGTATCACCGCCCAGTATACCGTGACATTGACGACGGCAAGCAGCACGACCAACACTGCCACGATCACATCGGTGGCGCCCGAGAAGAGGCGGTGTGCGCCCTCGACGGCATCCGTGAAGGGCACGGCGACGATCTGTGCGCCGATCACCTCATTCGCCTGCCAGCCGAAGCCGTTGTCGTGGCCATAGCGTGCGATCATCGAGGCGGGCGCGGCGGCCGGCAGCCCGTGGCATGCGAGGCATTCCGGGCGCGCGCGGATGGGCCGCGCCAGATAAAGCGAGCGCCCGATCGGGGTGGCACGCTCGCCCGAGAGCTGCTCCGAGGTCGGGTGGTTGCGGAACTGATCGATGATGTCCGCCTCCCAATCGGTCGCACGATCGCGCGGGTTGGTGGGGTTCAGCGTCGCTTCCTTGTAGGTGAAGTCCGGGTGCAGCTTGCGAAGCGCGGCGAACGTCTGCGTTGCCGCGTAGAACGGGATGCTCTGGGGTGGGAAGCTGTCCTGCATGTGAGCTTCGAGCAGCGGGTCGATCTCATCGGCCGTGTAAGCACGGCTGGCCAGTGCGCTGTCGAGCATGAGACCCGCCGTGGCCAGCACCTCTCGCCGCGCGTCCGCCTGCTGGAGCGAGGCGCAGATCTCGTACGCGGCCCAGCCCGCCAGGGCAAAGGCGATGACGAACACCACGTTCAGACGGATCAGCAGATTCATGCGTCGCGTTGTGTCAACGGCCCGAAGATTCTCCGGGCAATCTAAAAGTTAGAGCGACCCGGCGAGCTTAACACGATATGTGCCTAAAGGGGCACACTGAGGGCGTAGCGTCCTGAGCCCACGGTAATGATGGCAGCGCGGGCGGCGTGGCGGACAGCGGTGATGCCGTGAGCTTGCAGAAGAGGCCTGCCGCTCTCGAGCACTTCGCCTGGCCTGCGCGACGGGATCTCCAGCGTGGCGGCCGTTCCCGGCGGGACTGCAATCTCGACATGCAGACGGCCGTTCTCTTTGCGCCAGGAGACGGCTACCTCGCCCAACACGGAGCGGTAGTGGGCGGAAGCTGCCGGGATTCCGGCCACCGGCTGCGGTGCAATGCGAATGCGTTCCGCCGGCGGTTGGCTCATGTCGATCCGGATGCCCGCGAGGCCGCCATAGAGCCAGGTCTCGGCCTGGCCCAGCATGAAATGATTCTGCGAATGACCGGGATCGGCATTCCAGGACTCGGTCAGCGACGTCGCGCCACGGGCAAGCTGGGAGCCGTAGCTCGGTGGATCGGCGCGAGTCAGGATGTCATAAAGAACATCGCCGCGGCCGCTTTTCATCAACGCCAGCACCACATAATGGAACCCCACGTCGCCTGCTGTCACGTGATTCCCGTGAGCGCGGATGTCGGCAATCAGGTTTTCCAACACCGCCGCCCGATGGCCTTTCGGCACGAGTCCTGCCGCAAGGGGCATCGCATTGGCAGTCTGGCTGCCGCGGTCGTATTGGCCGATCTTCGGATGGAAGAGATGCGTGTTGAGAGCGCGCCTGGACTCCACTGCGCGGCGCGCATGACGGCGCGCGTCGGCGCCGTGTCCCAGGAGCCGGGCGATGGTAGACAGCTTCCGCAGCAGGACGCAGTAAGTGGTCGTGGCGGTCAGCGTCTTGCTGGTGAGCTGCGACTCGCCCGGGGGCTTGGGGCCGATGTCGTACCAATCGCCGAGCCCATAGTCGATGAGCCCGTCCCGCGCCCGCCTCGCCAGGCAATCGGCGTAGCGGCACATGGCCGGATAGCCTGTCTCGAGAATCCGCCGATCGCCGTTGTAGCAGTACGCCGCCCACGGGCTGAGCACGACCGCCGCGCCCCACTCCGGCGAGTCGCGGAATGCAGAGGAGGAGCCGTCCTCGTTCAGAAAGGCGACGTATTCGGGGGCAATTGCCGGCACCATGCCGTCGGACAGCTGACTGTCCGCCATGTCGCGCATCATCTTCTCGTAGAGCGTTACCGCATCCTCGTTGTAGAAGACCGTATCCGCGTTGAGATAGGTCTGCTCCAGCCAGCCGAGCTTCTCGCGTTGCGGGCAATCGGTGAGCACACTGAAGGTATTGCTGAGCAACGCCTGGAGGATGAGCTCGTGGATGCGATCGAGCAGCGGATTGCCGGTCGACAGCGAGCCGCAGGCCGGGAGGTCCGCATGCAGAAACTCGCCCCTCAGCTCGAGCAGCTCCGGCTCGCCCCGCTCGCCGAGCCCGGGCGGGGAGGCCCCTTCCACCTGGACATAGCGAAAGCCGTAGTAGCTGAATCGCGGCTGCCACCGCTCGATGCCGTCGCCGGCGAGCGTATAGTCAAAGTAGACGGCGTCGTCCGGGCGGGCGTTGGCGCTGCGCTGTGTGACGAGCCCGTGGCTGTCCAGCAACTCGCCGGGTAGCAGCCGCACCCGGCGGCCGGCCGCGCCGCGCACTGCAATCACCGGCCAGCCGGAGAAATTCTCGCCGAGGTCGTAGACCAGCACGCCGGGCCTCGGGACCGTCATCCTGACCGGCTCATAGGTGCGTGCGACCGTAATAGGAGGAATGCATTGCGCGCGCAGGACGCCGCCGGGGCCTGCCACTTCGACCGCCGATGCCCAGCCGCGCCCGGCCTGAACGTCGCAGCCGGGAAGGTCCCAGCCGCGCGGCTCCAGCCGCGCATCGAAGTCCTCGCCGCCGTATACCGACGATAAAGTGATCGGCCCGGCACAGGTGCGCCACGACCCATTGCTCGACACGACGTGCCGGCTGCCATCGGCGTAGAAGAGGCTGAGCTGCAGGATGAGTCTCGGCCGGCCGAAGGTGCCGACGAGCTTGGTGTATCGCCCGGCATACTTCTCGACATCGAAGAAGCCGTTGCCGAGCATCACTCCTAGCACGTTGGCACCTTGAGAGAGGAGTGGCGTCACCTCGAGCGTGTCGTACAGCACGGTCCTGCGATAGTTGCTCCATCCGGGCTGGAGTACTCCGGCACCGGCGCGGCGGCCGTTGATTCGCAGCTCGTACTGACCGAGCCCGCAGACGGAAACGACGGCCCGCGCGAGCGGCCTGTCGATGCGCAGCTCCCGCCGGAAGAGCGGCATGCGCCTCGGCTCGGCGGCAGATCCGCGGTAGACCGCCGGAGGCGGCTCGGAGGAGTGGCTCCAATCCGGTCCATCGGATATCCATGCTGCGCGCCAGTCGTCCGGACTCATCAATCCGGTCATGAAGCGGGCGGGGCGGGTGAAGCCGCTCGCGCGGCCGTGCTCATCCCAGACCTGCACGGCGTACCAGTAAGGGGTGTGCGATCGGAGAGGGAGGTCGCCCGCGGGGACCAAGCCGAGCTCTGGTGTCTCGAGCACGCCACTGTCCCAAATGTTACCGTGACCCGCCGTTACAGCGTCCTTTGAAGACGCCAAAATCACTTGGCATGCACTCTGCTTCACGCCGCGCAGGCGCGGATCCGCGGCCAGCGTCCAAGTGAGCCGTGGCCGGCGGGTCTCGACACCGATCGGGCCTGCACGCCACTCGAGGCGCAGATCCTGCGGGCGGATGTCGCACTCGCGGCTGTCGTCGCGCCGTAGCGGATTTCCGGCTGCGGCAGCGCGCCTCGGCAGGGCCGGGCCCATGGCTGCGCCGGCCGCAAGGAACTTCAGGAGCCGGCGCCGGGAGGTCATCGGGCGGCCGATCCGCATTCCGAAGATGTGGCTGGCGATTTCACAATATGGGATGACGCTTGCTTTGACCCTGGCCCAGTGTTATTTATATACGAAAGCTCCGTCCGCCTGTAAACCATGGTCGCGACGGCCGAGGCTCCGCTGCCCGGGGGTGGCGATGTGGTTTTCATGCACCAACCGATTTGTAGGGGGAAAAAGATCATGACAAAATCGTCCGGAACGATTTTGGACGACGCGAAGCGTCGGCCCAGAGGGCGCGGCGCAGGGACGGGGCCGCGTAACCTTACGTCAAGGCTGGTGTCGGCGGCCGTTGCCCTCGCGATGGCGGGCGTTCTGCCCGCCTGGGCCGATACCGCCGCACAGCCTGCCCCGGCATCGCCAGCCGGCAAAAGCGCGGCGCCGTCCGCCAGGACTGCGCGCCACTCGACTGCGCTGCATCTGGCGCAGGCGACCAGTTCTGCCTCGGACCAGGGCCGGGGCGGCCAGCAGGCCGTCCAACTACAGGAAGTCGTCGTCACCGGCATCCGCCAGAGCATGGAGAGCGCTCTGCACATCAAACAGTTCTCCGACACCATCGAGGACTCGATCGTCGCCACGGACATCGGCAAGCTGCCCGACATCACGGCCATCGATGCCATTCAGCGCATTCCCGGCATCCAGATCAGCCGCCAGCTCGGCGAAGGCGGCGGCACCGTCACGATCGGCGGCTCGGCGGTCATGAGCGGCTATGAGATCCGCGGACTGCCGCAGGCGGAGACCACTCTGAACGGCCGCGAGGTGTTCAGCGCACAGGGCAGCCGTGTGCTCAATCTCGCCGACATCCCATCGGCGCTCCTCGCGGGGATCGACGTCTACAAGGATCCCACCGCGGACCAGTTGGCGGGCGGCATCGCCGGCACCGTCGATCTGCGCACGCACAAGCCTTTCGATTTCAGGGGGCTCGAGGTCGAAGGCAGCGCCGAGGAGCAGTACGGCGATCTCATCGGCCAGGCGAAGCCCGCGTTCACCGGCCTCCTGAGCAATACCTGGGACACCGGGATCGGCAAGGTAGGGGGCCTCGTCACGCTGTCGTATCAGGACCGCTCCTATCGGGAGGACAGCGCGACCAACAGCGCGGTCGCGACCAATAGCACCGTGATGCCAGGCAAGACGATCACCTACCCGAACGGCGTGTACAACACGACTTTCGAGGGCGACCGCCGGCGCACCGGCGTGGATGCGGTGCTGCAGTGGCAGCCGACGGACGACTTCCAGACCTATCTCGAAGCATCGAGCGAGGAATTCACCTGGCGCCAGAACCAGTACACCTTCACGACCTCGCCCAACGGCAAAGGGATCAGTGGCGTGACATTGTTCCCGGGCACCGCGGACGTGCAGTCGGCCACTTTTGCGAATTCCAGCGCCAGCAGCGTCGGCGCCTGGCGTACTGTGGAGGATGTGGATCGGCAGCTCTCACTGCACGCCAAGTGGACGCCGGCCCCCTGGACGGTCGAGGGCGATCTCAGCTACACGGAGGCGACCGAGCGGCTCAACAACCCCGCGGTGGCCATCACGGGCGCCATACCTTCACTGACGGAGCTCTACTCGACCGCGGGTGTCACGCAGTCGCTCGTGAGCGGCTTCGATATGCTGAACCTCGATCAGTACAATGGGTTCAGCTACCTGTACGACACGGAACAGCACTTCCGCGGCGGCGAGTCGGCGGGCAGGATCGATGTCACTTACGCGCTGCCGGGCGGCTTCGTCAACTCCTTCCAGCTCGGTGCGCGTGTCGCGGACCGCAAGGATTCGTTCCACCAGTGGTCGGATTTCGGCGCCCTCGCTGCGGGAAGCATCGGGGCCAATCCGCAGTGGTTCAACGAGGTGCCGCTCAGCCCCTTCATGTCGGCGACGGAGTCGAATGCAGTCCAGCCGCAATACCTCGTTTTCAATCCCGATCTGCTGCATTACAACCTGATCGCAGTCGATGATGCCTTCGGGGTCGCTCCCGCGGTGGACAACGGCACGGCGGATTACAGTTTCAACGAGGACAACACCGCCGCCTACTTCAGGGTGAACTTCGGCACCGAAGGGGCTGTCCCGATGACGGGCAACATCGGCATCCGGGTCGTCAAGCATCAGGACGACATGAAAGGCGAGCTCGGCAAGGGCGGCGGCGTCTACGTGCCGGCCAGGTTCTCGACCAGCGAGACCGATCCGCTGCCGAGCCTGAACCTGGCCTTCAAGCTGACGAGTGACCTGCAGCTGCGGCTCGCCGCCTCCAGGGTGATCAGCTACCCCGACTTCAGCCAGCTGCGCCCCTCGATCAGCCTGCTTCCGGCTCAGGGCAACGCGAGCGGCGGCAATCCGAACCTGAAGCCGACCAAGGCGAACCAGGCCGATGCCTCTCTCGAGTGGTATTTCGCCCCCGGGTCGGCGCTCACCGCCGATGTGTTCTACAAGAAGCTGACGAACTTCATCCTGCAGGAGACGCAGCAGAATGCGCTGACCGTCGCTGGCATCACGTATAACCTCACGGGTGCGATCGACGGCGGTAGCGGCACCATCAAAGGATTCGAGGTCGGATATCAGCAGTTCTTCCGCAACCTTCCGGGCCTGCTGAGCGGCCTCGGCGCCGAGGTGAACTACACCTACACCGATGCGGCGGCGCCCACTGCTGCGGTAGGCGTGAGCACGACCCTGCCGGGTCTCTCCAAGAACAGTTACAACCTGATCGGCATCTACGAAAAGGGGCCCGTGTCGTTCCGTCTGGCGTACAACTGGCGCAGCCAGTTCTATACCACGATCTACAACGGCTCGAACGCGCAGCTCTCGGCGAATCCGATCTATACCAAGGACTACGGCTGGCTGGACGCGTCGCTGGAGTACAACGTGAACGATCGGCTGGCCGTGTACGCCCAGGGCACGAACCTCCTGCGGACGCGCATCACGGAGTTCTACGGAGTTCCAACACTGCAGCAGCAGCAGACGATCGACGACCGTCAGGCCACGCTTGGATTCCGCGTCAAGTTCTCGGGCGGGTGATGTTCGAGCTCAGGCGCCGGTCGCTGTTATCGGGTCTCGTAGCAGCGGCTGGCGCGGGCCTCGTCTCCTGCGGGACGCCCGCCCGAGGCGCGTTGAAGCGGCGGGCGGAAGCGCTGCCTGACCTGGCGCCGTTCCGCACGCCCTACAAGTACGGCCGGCGGGTGCTCGAGAAGTCGGGCATCGCCGGCAGCTTCGACGAGAGGTCGGTGGACTGCCCATTCGTGTTCTCCGCGAATGGGCATTTCTACATGACCTACGTCGGCTACGACGGGACCGGCTATCAGACTGGGCTCGCGGAATCGGACGATCTCGTCCATTGGAGGCGCTCCGGGCTGATCCTCGCCCGTGATTCCGCCGATCCCATCACGCGGTACAACGTCGCCCTCATGTGCATCCTGCGCGACGCTGCGCTGGACTCGGATGCAGCGCTCACCAGGGTCGACGGCCGCTATCTCGGCGCATGGCATGCCTATCCCAATGCCGGTTATGAGCAGGGACCGGCCGTCATCGGCCTTGCATGGAGCGACGACCTGCATCGCTGGCGGCGCACGGAGCCGATCCTGAGGCCCGAGGCGGGCGCGCCATGGGAGCGGGGCGGCCTCTACAAGCCCTACCTCGTGAAGCGAGATGACGCCTATTACCTCTTCTATAACGCCAAGACGGACGAGAAGCGCTGGCATGAGCAGATCGGCCTCGCGACGTCCCCGGACCTGAAGACGTGGACCCGCTATCCCGGCAATCCCATCGTGAGCAACGGCCCGGCGGACGCCTGGGACAGCCGTTTCGCCAGCGACCCCTGCGTGTTGCGCTACGGCTCGTGGTGGGCTCTCTATTACTACGGGCTCGCCGCCGACGGCCGTGCCCGCGACCTGCTGGCTCTAGGCCGCGATCCGCACGATTTCACCAAAGCCCCAGAGATCATGGTCGATGTCGGCCCTCCAGGCTCGATCGACGAGGACTTCGCACACAAGCCCTCTTTGATCTACTCCGACGGGGCGCTCTACCATTTCTATTGCTGCGTGAGCGGCAGGTGGCCGCACGACACCCGAGCCATCTCGGTTGCGCGGTCGCAGCCTTGGAATCGACAGGAGCTCAAACCATGAGGAATGCGGCGCTCGCGCTCGTCACTGCAGGTTGACGAACGCCCCGCCATCGACGAGCACGGCCGCTCCCGTGACATACCGCGCCAGGTCGGAAGCCAGAAACACGACGCACCCCGCTACATCCTTTGGCTCCCCCAGCCGCCCGAGCGGAATCCGCTTCTCCATGTAGCTCCTCTTGGCCGGGTCCGCCAGATCCTCCTTGTTGATGTCGGTCGCGATCGTCCCTGGCATGACCGAGTTGCAGCGGATGCCGTATGGCCCCAACGCGATCGCGCACGACTGCATCAAAGAATGCACTCCGGCCTTGGTCGGCGTGTAGTGCGCCTGCATCCCGCCGCCCACCAGCGCACTGATCGAGCTGATGGCGATCAGCGAGCCCCCGCGGCCCTGTTCCTTCAGCCGCCGCGCGGCAGCCTGCGTCATGTAGTAGGCGCCGTGCAGGTTCACCGCCATCGTGCGCTCGAACACTTCGGGTGGCGTATCGAGGAATGCGTGAAACGGGCAGATACCCGCGTTGCTCACGAACACATCGACACCGCCCAGCGCCTGTGCGGCCGCATCGATGAACGGCGCCGCCGACTCGCGCCTGGCCACGTCTCCTTCCACCTCGATCACCCTGCGGCCGAGCGCTTTCACCGCCGCCATGGTCTCCTCGATGCCCTCGCGGTCGCGGAACCAGTTGAGCGCGAGATCCGCGCCGTGACGCGCGCACTCGATGGCAGTGCCCCGGCCGATGCCGCGCGATGCGCCCGTGATCAGTACGTTCTTGCCTTTGAGAAGCATGTCGGAGCCTCCGGCGCGGCGGTCTATTGGCGGGTGAGGATCTTCAGGGCGTAGGGCAGATCATCGTGCGGCGGGGGCAGTTGCACCGCAAGCCCTTGCGGAGTCTGTTTCCACGTCACGGGCGCGGAATCGCCGAGGAGAGAGACCTGCGTGACTGACGCGGTGAGGTACGGCGTCCCGGAGTACAGCGTCTTGATCAAAACCTTGCCGTCACGCGGCCATGCCAGTCCCATTGCATACACCGTCCCATCCCTCTGCGTGAATCGGATGTCAGCGGGCGTATACACCTGTCCGGCCTCACGGCCTGACGGCGCGTTGGTGGTGCCTTCGCCGTAAAGCACCCAAGGACGGGTACCGTAGATGGCCTCGCCGTTGACGCGCAGCCAGGCGCCTATCTGCAGTAGCACCGTCCGGACCTGCTGTGGGATCGTGCCGTCCGCGCGTGGTCCGATATTCAGCAGCAGATTGCCGTTCTTGCTGACGATATCGATGAGATCCGTGAGAAGCGACCCTGCGGTCCGGTAGGTGTCGTCCTTGACGTAGCCCCAGGAGTTGATGCTGACGGAGGTGTCGCTCTGCCAGGGGCGCAGCCGCAGCGCATCGAGCTTGCCGCGCTCTACATCGAGCACCGCGGCTCCGGGAGGGAATGCCTGCAGCTTGTACGTCAGCACCACTCCCTGGTGGCGCGCTGCGGCAACGTCGTAGTAATACGCCGTCATGCGCTGCAAGTCCGAAGCGAACGCCGGCTGGTTGATCCACCAGTCGAAATAGATGAAGTCGGGATGATATTCGTCGACCAGCTCGGTGCTGCGGGCCAGCCAGTCGGCAACGAAAGGCCGCGAAGGAGGCAGCCAGCGCTCGAGGTGATTGGGATCCGGCTCGCCCGTGTCGCGCTCGCCTGGCAGATGCATGGGCTCCGCCGGTCCATAGAGACCCGCGTACCGAGGGTCGTTGACGTCCGACGGGTACTCCGTGCCCTCGTGATTCCACCACCAGTGCTCCGCCCGATGCGACGAGACGCCGAACCGCAGGCCATGGGCCCGCACCGCCTTTTCCAGAGCCCCGACCAGGTCGCGCTTCGGTCCCATGCGGGCCGCATCCCAGAGCGTGAGCTTCGAGTCATACATGGCAAAGCCGTCCGAGTGCTCCGCGACCGGGACGACGTAGCGGGCTCCGGCGCGGACGAAGAGATCGGCCCAGGCGTCGGGGTCGAACTTCGCCATGGTGAAGCGCGGGATGAAGTCCTTGTAGCCGAATTTGGACTGCGGCCCATATACCGCGCGGTGGTACTCGTAGGCGACGGAGCCCTTCACGTACATATTGCGCGAGTACCACTCGTTGTCGAACGCCGGCACCGAGAAGACGCCCCAGTGGATGAAGATGCCGAACTTGGCGTCACGAAACCAGGCCGGCACCTGGTAAGCATCGAGCGATTGCCAGCTCGCCTTGAACGGGCCGTGCGCGATGCGCGCATCCACTTGCGTCAACTGATGATTGAGTGTGCGCTCATAATCCTTGGGCTCGTCCCAAAGCGGCGGAAACGTCTGGGTCGTACGGCCGGCGAGGGGTTTCGCGGCCTCGGCCCGCGCTGGCGCTGCGTGCGCCGTGCCCGCGGTCAATGGCCACGAAAGCGTCGCGGCCGCGGTCACGGCGGCCACGGCCAATGATGGAAACATCGAGCGCATCAGAACCTCTCTTCGCAAGCCCGTGCGCGAGTGCCGGGCACGGGTCGAATGATAACTTGGACAACTGATCATCGCGGACGACCGATCATGGCGTGCGGGTGCGCTCGAGCACCGCGACCCCCTGCGCGCCGAGGGTGACCGAGCTCACTTTCGCGCCCTGATGGAGGAGGTCCTGTGCGGTGTCAGGCAACGTCACGGTCCGCGGGGAGGCTCCGTGATTGATCAGAATGGTGATCTCGCGGCCGCCGCCACGGCGTTGCATCAGCTCTACCCCCGGGGGGAGCGCCGCCAGGGATGGGCGCACACCGGCCGCGGCGAGCGCTCGGCGCAACAGGACACGTGTGAGCTGCGGATCGAAGAGGGCGCCGAGGTAGGTGATTTCGCCGTGCCCATACGTCCGGCGCAGCGCGGCCGGCTGGCCGCTCAGCCACGGAGCGTTGGGAGCGTATCTCAGCATGACCTGGGTCTCGCGGCTGAGAGGCTGGAGTGTTTCGGCCCAGATGGAGGCCATCCCCGTGCCGGCGGGCCCCGCGACCGCTACCCGGCTGTCGAGCGCGTAGTACTGCTCGACGCGGCCGCCGAGCACCGGGAGCAGCGGCCCCGGTTGCCGATGGACATCCAGGCGGTCATAGCGGTCCTTCATGCCGCTGCGCGGCCCAAGGATGAGATGCCCGCCGCGACGCACGTAGGTTGCAAGATGCCGGGCAAGATCTTGCGGAATGACGTTGAGCCCGGGCGCAACCACGAGTTTGTATCGGGCCAGCGGAGCATACGCGTTCACCACGTCCACTGAATGCGTCAGGTCCTCGAGGGGACGGTAGTAATCGAGCAGCGCCTGCAGCTGCTTGTAATCCGCGGAGTGCCGCTGGAACTCGATGGCCCAGCGGCTGTCGTAAGTGGTCAGGATGGCCACCCGGGACACCGGAGCCGTACCGGCGATCGCGGCCGATGCCTGACGGAACTCGCGACCGATCTGCGCCACTTCCCGGTACAGCGGCACGGGATTGCCATCCACACCGACCAGCGTGCCGTGATACTGCTCCTGGCCATTGAGCGCGCTGCGCCACTGCCAGAAGAGCACGGCATCGGCGCCGTGGCCGACCGACTGCCACGTCATGGCGCGCACCTCGCCTTTGTCGAGCGAATTGCTCACCGGCGCCCAGTCGACGAAGCCCGGCTGCGCCTCCATCACCCAGTAATCGCGCCGCTTCCACCCGCGCACGAAGTCACTGATCGCGCCGTTGCGATATACGTCGAGATGTCCCTGGCCGACATAGTCGTCCCAGGAGGCGATGTCGAGGTCGTGCGCGAGGGCGTAGTGATCCCAGTTGTCGCTCCAGCCGAGGCCGCCGAAGTTGCTGGTAATGAATTGCCGCGGAGCGATATAGGGGCGCAGCGCCGCGAGCTGGATCCTCTGATAGGTGCGCCAGGTGTGGGTGACGAAATGCCGGTGGGCCAGCAGCAACCCCGGATTTCCGGGCTGGGCGTCGAGCGGGATCTGGCTCCAGCCGCTATAGGTTTGACTCCAGTACGCCGTCGTCCAGGCGCGGTTCAATGCGTCGAGGGTGCCGAACCGCCGCTGCAGCCAGTGTTGGAATTGCGTGCGCGTAGCCGCATCGTAGGACTCGTCGGTGTACTCGTTGTCGATCTGCCAGCCGATGACGTCGGGATCGTGACCGAAACGCCGCGCGAGGCGCGTGACGATGTCGCGGCAGAACCTGCGATAGAGCGGGCTCGAGTAGGAGAACTGGCGGCGGCCGCCGTGCTCGGCGCGCCGGCCATCCGGCCCAACGCGCAATACCTCCGGATAGCGGCTCGTCAGCCAGGCGGGCGGCGCATCGGTGGGCGTCCCGATCACCACCGCGATGTGATGCTGCTGCGCCATGCGAATCGCGCGCGCGAGCCAGTCGAATTCGTAGCGTCCCTCGGCCGGCTCGAGCTGGCTCCACGCGAACTCGCCCACCCGCACGACGTTGACTCCCGCCGCCTGCATCAGCGAGAGGTCCCGCTCCCACGAGCTCTGCGGCCACTGCTCCGGGTACCAGGCGGCTCCCAGCCAGAGCTGACCTAGCGCCGTAGCCACCTCAGGCGAGGCCCGGGAGTCCTGCGCCGGCTGTCCGCCGCCGAGCCGCTCGAGCAGCGACATCGAGACTCCGGAAGACTCGGAGGCTGACGGATTCGGCGAGGCCGGAGATGACTGTGGTGACTGCGAGGCTCCGGCGGCCGGCTCGGTTTGCTGTGTCGGGGTGGCACAGCCGACGAAGAGACTCGCCGCCGCGAGCGGCAGCAGCCGTTGCGGCAGCCGCGGCAACGGCAGCCGCAGCAGTCGGCGACGCTTCATCGCAGAGGCGCCTCGAGCACCTGGATGCTGTGCGCCGCCAGCGCCACGGCCGCAGTGCTCACGGCGGGGTTGCCGGACAGCACCGGCGCGGCGGGCGAGGGGAGACGGATAGTGTGCGGGTCGTCGCCGTGATTGATGAGGATCCACACCCGCTTGCGGGCTCCGAAGCGCTCGCATACCTCGACGTTGTCCGACACTCCCGGCACGAGCGGTGTGACATGGGCTTTGCGCAGGAAGTCATCCAGCACGTTCTGCATGAGCGCGGGATCGAGCCAGGCGCCGATGTAGGTGATGCTGCCACTGCCGACCTGGCGGCTGATGATGGCGGCCTTGCCATCCAGCCAGCCGTTGCTCTTGCCGTAGCGCAACAGAACCTGCGTCTGCGGATCATGGGCCGAGAGCGCTTCAGCCCAGATGGATGCCTGCCCGGAACCCAGAACGCCGGTGAGGGGCACGGTGGCGTCGAGGGCGTAGAACTGCTCGACTCTGCCGCCGAGCAGACTCGTGAGCGGCCCCGGCTGGCGCTGTGGCCAGAGTGCATCGTACGCGTCCTTCATGCCGCTGCGCGGACCCAACACGAGATGACCGCCGGCGCGCACGTAGTCGGCAAGACGCTTTGCCTCGGCCTCCGAGAGGACATTGAGCGCCGGCGCGATGACGAGCCGATAGCCCGTGAGCGGCGTATCGGTCGAGATCACATCCACCGATTGCGCGTAGTGCTCCAGCGGCGCGTAAAAAGCGTCGAATTCCTTTACCACGCCGAAGTCGGCCTGCTGGCGCTGAGCGTCGATCGCCCAGCGGCTGTCGTAGGACTGCAGCATGGCCACTTCGCTTCGCGGCGAGGTGCCGGCGAGCGCCGGTGCGGCGCGCGCCATCTCCGCGGCGATCTCCCGGACGACGCCATAGGCCGGCACGGGCGTGCCGTCCGGTCCGAGGAGCGTGCCGTGGTACTGCTCCTGGCCGTTGAGCGCGCTGCGCCATTGCCAGTAGAGCACCGCGTCGGCGCCGTGTCCGACGGCCTGCCAGGCCAGCTCGCGCATGGCATACGGCGGCAGCGCCCGGTTGACGGACCACCAATTGACGAACGCCGGCTGGGTTTCCATCAGCCAGAAGTCCTTGTTCTTGTAGCCGCGCACCAGATCGTGCTGGACCGCCTGATCCAGCCACACGAAGTGGCCGTCGGGCACGTACTCGTCCCATGCGGCCATGTCGAGCTCGCGGCTCAGGACCTGCTGATCGAACTGATTGCCCCAGTGCATCGTGTTGGTGGTGATGAACTGCCGCGGGTCGGCGTGCGCGCGGATCGCGGTCGACTGGTTGGCGATGTAGCTCGTCCAGGTGTCGCTCACGAAGCGCCTGAAGTCGAGCAGCAGCCCCGGGTTCTCATCCTTCGAATGCATCGGGACCTGGTCGAAGCCGTCGTAGGTCTGGCTCCAGTAGGCAGTGGTCCAATGGCGGTTGAGATTCGCGATGCTGCCGTATTTGCGCCGCAGCCAATCGTGGAATTGCCGGCGGGTCTGCGCATCGAAGGAGGGCGGTCCGATCTCGTTGTCGATCTGCCAGCCGATGACGTCGGGGTTGCGGCCGTAACGCTCGGCGAGCCGGGTGGCGATCTGCCGTGCGAGCTCGCGATAGCGCGGGCTGGAGAAGGAGAACTGCTGGCGGTTGCCGTGCTCAGCGCGCTGCCCGTCCTCATCGACGCGCAACGTATCCGGGTACTTGCTCGTGAGCCACGCCGGCGGCGCCGCGGTCGGTGTGCCTATCACCACGTAGATATGGCGGCGCGCGGCCTCCGCGATCGCACGGTCGAGCCACGAGAAATCGTAGACGCCCTCGCGCGGCTCCATGGTGCTCCAGGCAAACTCACCGACGCGCACGACATCGAGGTGCGCCGCCTGCATCAGTTCGAGATCCTGCGGCCAACGCGCCTGCGGCCACTGCTCGGGGTACCAGGCGGTGCCGACGAGAAGGGCCGGCTGTGCCGCACCGGAGCCGCAGGCGAGCAGCAGCCCGAGAGCCAGCAGCGCGCGGCGCCAGGAGCGGGTTCCCAGACGGTCTACGGGCATGAGTTCCTCCACGGCGGCCGAATCGAGTTGCGCACGGATACCAGGGGCGAGCCGCTCTGGCAAGAGGGGCGATTCCAATCCATGGTACAAAAGCCCACAATATGGAATGGCCGGACGGCGCGAGTTTCTCTTTATGGCCGCGGGCGGACTCGCCATCGCGGGTTTGCCGCTTTCCGCTGCGGGCGTGCGCGCGGCGTCGGCGGCCGCCGCCGCGGGGCCATCAGCGCGCAGCGTTGGCGCGCCATCGCGGGCCGACCTCGCCGCGCTCTTTGCCAGCCCTCCCGAGAGCGCGAGCCCCGGAGCCTATTGGTACTGGCTCGGCGGGCAGGTGACGCGCGCCGGCATCACCGCCGATCTCACCGCCATGCGCGCCGCCGGCATTTCCACGCCGATTCTCTACAGCATCGGCAAGAGCGGCCCGGACACTCTGGTGCATCCCCCCGCCGATGCGCTGAGGCCGCACTGGTGGGAGTTGGTCGAGCACGCGGCCGCCGAGTGCGAGCGGCTCGGCATGATTCTCGCGCTCAATGATTGCGACGGTTGGGCGACCGCGAGCGGTCCCTGGATCACGCCCGAGCTCTCCATGCAGTGCGTCGTCTGGAGCCAACGGACGGTCTCCGGTCCGGAGCCCGTCGCGGGACCTCTACCCCAGCCTCCGGCCCAGCACGATTACTACCGCGACATCGCCGCACTGGCGCTGCCCTGGCGAGCGGAGTGGGAGGAGACGAGCTTTTCCCGCCACGCCCGCATCACTACCGATCTGCCGCTCGAGGTCGCCGAGCCGGCGCGGATCACCGATCCTGACAATGCCGAGCAGGTCATCGACTGGCAGCGGGTTCCGGGCGACCGGCCATCCTGGATCGAGTACGCCTTCGACCGTCCTTTCACGCTCCGCTCGATCACGGTGCGCACGCCGTCGCCTCCGGGGTTCTCCCCGGGTGGCTACCGTGCGGCCAACAGCCTCGTGGTCGAGGCGAGCGATGACGGCAAGGCTTTCCGCCGGATCGGCGCGTTGGAATATCCCAGGCATGGGTGGCAGACGGATTTTACGACGCTGACTCACGCGCTGCCGCAGACGACCGCGCGATATTTCCGGCTGGTGCACCATCCCATTCCGTCGCAGCCGTATGAAGAAGAATACGACTTCGGCCAGGACACACGCCTCAGGCTCTTCAGCATCGTGCTCTCCAGCGAGCCGCGCATTCATCAGCTGGCCGGCAAATCAGGGGCGCAGTGGGCGATCGGCCGCCGCACGACGGCGGCGGACATTCCGGACGATGTCTGCATCCAGCCGGCTGACATCATCGACCTGAGCGGGCGGCTGCGGCCCGACGGCACGCTGGATTGGCGGCCCCCGCCGGGCCGGTGGCGGCTGCTACGCATCGGATCGACGACCACCGGCTCGCACAACTCCGCGGCCGGCGGTGCGCAGGGGCTCGAGTGCGACAGATTCTCTGCGGCTGCCGCGAACCTGCAGTTTCAGAGCTGGTTCGGGCAGGCGCTCGAGCGGGTCGGGCCGCGACTTGCGGGCAAGGTGCTGCACGTCATGCACGTGGACAGTTGGGAAGCCGGCTCGCAGAACTGGTCGCCGGTATTCGCGGAGGGCTTTCAGCGCCTTCGCGGCTACGACCTGCTGCCCTACATCGCTGTCATGACGGGCGTACCGCTAGTGAGCGCTGATGTGTCTGAACGCGTCCTGCACGATGTCCGTCGCACCATCAATGATCTCATGGATACGGGGTTCTTTCGTCCGTTGGCAGAGCTCGCGCACAAGCGTGGCTGCGTCTTCAGCGCTGAGCCGGCCAATCCGACGTTCCCTGCGGACGGCATGCAGTATTTCCAGTATGTCGACCGGCCGATGGGTGAGTTCTGGCTGCATACGCCTCGCAACGACAAGCCGACGGACATCAAGGACGCCGTCTGTGCCGCACGTCTCTACGGCAAGCCGTATGCGCAGGCCGAGTCCTTCACCGAAGGCCTCATCACCTGGGACGAGCATCCGTTCATGCTGAAGCCCGTGGGTGATCACAACTATTGCCAGGGGATCGGGCGTCTTTTCCTGCATGTATACGCGCAGCAGCCCTGGCTCGACCGTGAGCCCGGGATCACGCTGAACGGCATCGGCAGCTTCTTCAGCCGCACGCAGACCTGGTGGCAACCCGGCAAGGCATGGTTCGACTACATGCGCCGCTGCCAGGCGCTGCTGCAGCAGGGCCATGCGGTGGTCGACGTATGCTATTTCAACGGCGAGAACATCCCCGCCCGCGCATTCCTGCGCCGCCAGCTCAGCGTGCCTCTACCGGAAGGCTATGCCTTCGACACGATCAACCGCGACGCCCTGTTGCGCCTTGCGAGCGTGAGCGACGGCGAGATCGTGCTCCCGAGCGGAGCGCGGTACCGCGTGTTGGTGCTGCCGGACAGCGACCTGTTGAGCCCGGAGATTGCGCTGCGGCTGCGTGATCTGGTGCACGCCGGCGCAACCATCGTGGGGCCGCGCCCGCGACAATCGCCAAGCCTCATGGACTATCCGGCGGCGGATCGGACGGTGGCGGCCATCGCGCAGGAGTTGTGGGGTGATCTCGACGGCAGAACACGAACGCGGCGCACAGTTGGTGCCGGACGAGTCATATGGGGCAGGCCGCTGGACGCCGTTCTGCGGGACGCGGGGAGGCTGGCCGACGTCGCGGTTGCGCCGGCCGACGCCACGGTTGCTGCGGATTCCGGGCCCAATGCTGACGCAGCGCAGGTTGCGCCGGGCGCCATCGAATGGACGCATCGCAGAACGGCCGACTGGGATCTCTACTTCCTCAGCAATCCATCACCGGCGGCACGGCAGCTCGAGATAACGTTCAGAGTCACCGGACGGGTGCCCGAGATCTGGCATCCCGACAGCGGCAACACCGAAACCCTGGCGCTGTGGCGCGAGGGGGGCGGAGTTACCACCGCGCCGCTGCGACTCGAGCCCTGTGGCTCGGTGTTCGTGCTCTTCGCGCGCCCTTCGCAGGGGGCGCGGCACTTCGTGTCGATCGATGCGACCGCTCACGGTGCGCAGCACACGGCCGCCGTAAGCCTGTTGCAGTCGGGTGGCCGCGCCCGCGCGCTGGTCTCCGCGGCGGGGAGCTGGACGTTGCGCACCGCTGCCGGCGACGGTGTGCCGCTCGAGGTGGCGCAGCTTCCAGCTCCATTGGCGCTCAGAGGCCCGTGGAAGCTGACGTTTCCGCGCCGGCCCGAGGCGGATGCCGCGCGTCGGCCTGGGGCGGACGCCGACGGCCGGTCGCCTCGCGCGGTGCGTGTGACGCTGGCCCATCCCGTCTCCTGGACCGAGCTCACCGATCCGGAGGCGCGCTATTTCTCGGGCACGGCCCTCTATGACACGCAGTTCGAGCTGCCGGCGGCGCTTCTCGGCCCGCAACGGGCACTGTGGCTCGATCTCGGCGAGGTGCACGAGCTCGCGGCCGTCCGCGTCAACGGCACCGACCTCGGTGTGCTGTGGAAGCCCCCCTTCGCGGTGGAGATCACGGGTGCCGTGCGCCACGGTCGCAATCTGGTTACCCTGCGCGTGACCAACACCTGGCGCAACCGGCTGATCGGGGATTACGGCAAGCCTGCTGCCGAGCGCGAGACCTTCGTCGTGCCGATGCTGCGGCTCGGGAAGGAATGGCTGCCGGGAGGGCGCGGTGTCGAGCTCTCGCCGGCGGGGCTTCTGGGTCCCGTGACCATCAGGAGCATCGCCCGCGTGGAGCTGTGACGCCTGCGATGGCCGGTATCTACTTGCGCCGACCGCGGCGGCGGCCGCGCGTCTTCGGCGCCGCTGCCTGGGAGTTGCCCCGCGCGCCACTGCCTGCAACATCGGAGCCCAGGGTCTGGGCAGGATGACGGCCGGTCCAACCCAGGCCCTCGCTGATGCGGTGCGCGGCCGCCATGACGTCCTTGCTCAATGACTGCATGCGATGGTCGCTCATGTATTGAGCGGCGCTGGAGACGCTGATGGCGGCAATGGTGCGTCCCGCGACATCGCGGATGGGTGCCGCGATGCAACGGATCTGATCCTCGTTCTCCTCCAGGTCGAAGGCATAACCGGCCTGCACGTAGCCGCGCATGCGCGCCAGCCACTCCTGCTGCGAGATCTCCACCCGCCGCCGCCCGCCCTGCCTGCCGCCTTCGCTCCGCTCCGTGCGGAAGAACTCGAGCCATGCGTCCTCGTCGAGATCCAGGATCAGGGCCTTGCCGAGGCCGGTGGAGGTCACCGGCTGCAGCTCGCCGATCCGCGAGCTGATGTTGATGCGGCGCTTGCCCGGGACTTTGTCGAGATAAAGTACTCGGCCGCGGTCGAGAATGCCGAGGTGCACGGTGTCCTCGGTGAGCAGGGCGAGGCGCTCGAGATGTGGCGCGGCGACGCGCGGCAGGTCGAGCTCGTCGCGCACCCGAAAGCCGAGCTCGAGGAGCTTCGGCCCCAGGCTGTAGCCGCTGTGGGGCACGAAGCTGAGATAGCGCCGGTCGGTGAGCGCGGAGGCAAGGCGGTGTGTGGTGCTGCGCGTCAGGCCGAGGCGTGTGGCCAGATCGCCGAGTTTGATCGGGCCTTCGGCGACGACATCGATCACGTCGAGGCCGCGAAGGAGAGTCTGGCTGCCGAGGCGCGCGCGGGCGCGCAAGGACCCTTCGGCGGCCGGCTCCGCGTCCGCCACGCGCCGCTCGGCAGCGATGCCTCGCTGCTCCGGTCTGGCGGTGATTCGCGTGCTTCTCATTATGTGGTACCCGTATTAGTATGTGGGACGTGCCTCCCGGCTGCAACCGCTTCCGCCAATCCATGAGCTTCCCCGCAATCAGACAAGTCCGCGCCTATGTGCTGCGAGGCGGCGGCGCCGACTACCACGACCAGCAGGGCAGCCACTGGATCGACGATCACATCGCCACTCCCATGAGCCGCTATCCGGAGTATCGCCAGAGCCGCCGCAGCTTCGGTATCAACGTGCTCGGCACTCTGGTGGTGGAGGTCGAGGCGGCCGATGGCACGATCGGCTTCGCCGTCACGACGGGAGGTGAGCCCGCCGCCTTCATCGTGGAGCGGCATCTCGCCCGCTTCCTCGAAGGGCGGGACCCCGCCGCGATCGAGAAGATCTGGGATCAGATGTATTTCGCCAGCCAGTTCTACGGCCGCAAGGGCCTCGTCGTCAACGCCATCTCCGGCGTCGATCTGGCGCTGTGGGATCTCCTGGGGAAGTTGCGCGGGGAGCCGGTGTACCAGCTCCTCGGCGGCGCCGTGCGCGATGAGCTCGTGTTCTACGCCACCGGCTCCCGCCCGGACCTCGCCAGGAAGCTCGGCTTCATCGGCGGCAAGCTGCCCCTGCATCACGGGCCGCCGGAAGGCGAGGAGGGCCTCACGCGCAACCTCGCCGCGCTCGGTGAGATGCGCAGCCGCGTCGGGCCGGATTTCTGGCTGATGCTCGACTGCTGGATGAGCCTCGACCTGCCGTACGCGGTGAGACTCTCGCATGGCGCGCGCGATCACGGACTGAAATGGATCGAAGAGGCGTTGTCGCCCGATGATTACTGGGGATATGCGCAGCTCAAGCGTAGCATGCCCCCCGGCATGCTGCTGACCACCGGCGAGCACGAAGCCACCCGCTGGGGGTTTCGCATGCTGCTCGAGATGGAATGCTGCGACATCATCCAGCCCGATGTCGGCTGGTGCGGCGGCATCACGGAGCTCGTCAAGATCGCGGCGCTCGCCGACAGCCGCGGCGTGGCGGTCGTGCCGCACGGCTCGAGCGTCTACAGCTATCACTTCGTGATCACCCGCCACAACAGTCCGTTCGCCGAGTTCCTCATGATGGCGCCGGAGGCCGACCGGGTGGTGCCGATGTTCCATCCACAGCTCATCGGCGAGCCGGTGCCGGTCGACGGGCGCCTGAAGCTTCCCGACAAGCCGGGATTCGGGGTGGAGCTCAACCGCTCGCTGCCCCTGCACCGGCCCTATCCGCACGCGTAAGTATCCCAGGAGACCCATGAAACTGCTGCGCTATGGCCCCGCAGGCCACGAACAGCCCGGAATTCTCGACTCCCACGGCCGGATCCGCTCACTCGCCGGCAGCATCCCCGACCTGACGCCGCAGCATCTTTCGCCCGCGGGCCTCAGGCGGCTCGCGGCCATCGACCCGGCCTCGCTCCCCGCCGCGCCGGGCAACCCCCGTCTCGGCGTGCCTTTTGCCGGCACCCGCAAGTTCATTGCCATCGGCTTGAATTACGCCGATCACGCCGCGGAGTCCAATCTGCCCATTCCCGCGGAGCCCGTAGTCTTCACCAAGGCGGTGAGTTGCCTGCAGGGACCCAATGACGAAGTCATGATCCCGAAGGGATCGAAGAAGACCGATTGGGAGGTCGAGCTCGGTGTCGTGATCGGTACGACGTCCCGTTATGTGGAGGAGCGTGACGCCCTGGAGCACGTCGCCGGGTATTGCGTCATCAACGACCTCTCCGAGCGGGAATACCAGACGGAGCGCGGCGGCACCTGGGACAAGGGCAAGGGCTGCGACACCTTCGGCCCCGTGGGTCCCTGGCTCGTGACTCGCGACGAGGTCGGCGACGTGCAGAACCTCGATATGTGGCTGGACGTCAACGGCGAGCGCATGCAGACGGGCAACACGCGCACCATGATCTTTTCTGTTGCCACGATCGTGAGCTACGTCAGCCAATTCATGACGCTGGAGCCTGGCGACATCATCACGACGGGCACCCCGCCTGGAGTAGGAATGGGCCGCAAGCCCGAGCCCATCTATCTCGCCGCGGGCGACAGCATCAGGCTCGGGATCGAGAAGCTCGGCGAGCAGCGCCAGTCGGTCATTGCGTGGCGGCGCTCCTGAGCGGAGGACGGTTCATGACGGTCTATCCGGGACGGTTTCAGCAGCGCGTCGCGGTCGTTACCGGCGGCGCCTCCGGCGTCGGCCGCGAGGCTGCCGCCCGCATAGCCGCCGAAGGGGGTCGTGTCTTCCTGTGGGATCGCGATGATGCCGCGCTCGCCGCCGCCGCCGCCGCGATTCCCGGCGCGCAGGCCGCACGCGTCGATGTGGCCGATACGGCCGAAGTGGCTCGGGCAGCCGAAGCCGCCTTCCGTGCCGGCGGCCGCCTGGACATCCTCATCGCGAGCGCCGGCATCACCGGCCCCACGGCCAGCCTCTGGGAATATCCCGTGGAGGAGTGGCGCCGCGTAATCGACGTCGACCTCAACGGCGTCTACAACAGCTGCCGTGCCGTCGTGCCCTTCATGCTCGAGAACGACTACGGCCGCATCATCAACATCAGCTCCGTGGCCGGCAAGGAGGGCAACCCCAACGCCTCCGCCTACTCCACGGCCAAGGCCGGCGTGATCGGCCTCACCAAATCGCTCGGCAAGGAGCTGGCCCGCAGCGGCATACGCGTCAACTGCATCACGCCTGCGACCTTCAAGAGCCCGATCCTGACGCAACTTCCCCAATCCCAGATCGACTACATGAAGTCGAAAATCCCCATGGGGCGTCTGGGCGAGGTGGACGAGGTGGCCGCGCTGGTCTGCTGGCTGGCCAGCGAAGAATGCTCCTTCTCCACCGCCGCGACTTTCGACATCTCCGGCGGCCGCACCACCTACTGACGTCGATTGCAATCCGGTGACAGCCGAACTCGCCATGGTCGATGCCCACATGCACCTGTGGGATCTTTCCCGGATCCGCTATCCCTGGCTCACACCGCCCCTGCCCGTAGGCATCACGGGCGATGTCTCGGCGATTGCCCGCGACTACTCCCTGGACGATTACCTGCGGGACGCCGCGGACCCTGACAGCGCGGTGCGGGTGACGAAGATCGTTCACGTGGAGGCCGGCGCCAATCCCGCCGACTCCCTCGCCGAGACGCGCTGGCTGCAGGAGATGGCCGACCGGCGCGGCTTCCCCCAGGCCATCGTCGCCCACGCCGAGCTCGAGAAGCCCACTGCGGGCGCCCTGCTCGCGGGGCATGCGGCGCATCCCAACGTGCGCGGCATCCGCCAGATCCTCAACTGGCACCCCGACCCCGCGAAAACCTACACCCCGCGCGACCTGCTCGCCGACGAGTCCTGGGAGCGGGGCTTTGCGCTCCTCGCCCGCCACGGCTTGTCTTTCGACCTGCAGATCTACCCGGCGCAGATGCCGGCCGCCGCGCGCCTGGCGGCCCGTCATCCCGACACGCTGCTCATCCTCAATCACACCGGCATGCCCCTGGACAAGGATGCCGCCGGCATTGCGGCCTGGCGCAAGGGCATGCGCGCGCTCGCCGCGCAACCCAATGTTGCGGCCAAAGTCTCCGGCCTCGCCATGCTCGACTGGCACTGGGCCCGCGACAGCCTGCGGCCTTTCGTGCTCGAGACTCTCGAGATCTTCGGCGCCGAGCGCGTGATGCTCGCGAGCAACTTCCCCGTGGACCGCCTGTTCGGCAGTTTCGCCGGCTACACCAACGCTTACCTATCGTTCCTTGCCGGCGCCAGCGAGGCGGAGCGCTCCGGGCTCTTCGCGCGCAATGCCGAGCGGATCTATAAAATCAAATGACTCCCAATCCCCTGCTCGGCGTCTTCTTCCACTGGCTCGGCGGCCTCGCCTCGGCCAGCTTCTACGTGCCGTACCGCTCGGTGCGCGGCTGGTCGTGGGAAGTGTTCTGGCTGATCGGCGGCCTCTTCAGCTGGATCATCATGCCGTGGCTGTTTGCGGGGCTGCAGAGTCACGACCTGCTGGCGGTGCTGGCCGCCACCCCGGCGCGCACGCTCGAGCTCTGCTACCTCTTCGGCTTCCTGTGGGGGTTCGGCGGCCTGACTTTCGGCCTGACCATGCGCTATCTCGGGATTTCCCTCGGCACGGCGATCGCGCTCGGACTCACGGCGGCATTCGGGACGCTCATTCCGCCGCTCGTCAGCGGACAGCTCTTCGGCAGCCTGATCCACACGACAGGCGGCCGGGTGGTGTTGGCGGGTGTCGCGATCGCGCTCGCCGGCATCGCCGTCGTAGGCAAGGCCGGGCACGACAAGGAGCTCGAGCAGACGGCGCAGCACCTGGACATGGGTACGGGCGACACCGCCCAGCCGCAGGCGAAAGACTTCCGCAAAGGCATCGCCGTGGCGGTGTTCTCCGGGATCATGAGCAGTTGCTTCGCCTACGGGCTCGACGCCGGCGGTCCGATCCGGCAGCTGACGCTCGCGCACGGCACGGGCACTCTGGCACAGGGACTGCCCGTGCTCGTCGTCGTTCTCCTCGGAGGATTTACGACGAACGCCATCTGGTGCCTGTACCTCATCGTCAGGAACGCGAGCGCGCGTGAGCTCAGGGGCGAAGTGAAGGTTGCCGGCGCGGACGCCGTGGTACCGCTCTCCCGCAATTACCTGCTCTGCGCGCTCGGCGGCACTGCCTGGTACCTGCAGTTCTTCTTCTACACCATGGGGGAAAGTCAGATGGGGCGCTATGGCTTCTCGAGCTGGACGCTGCACATGTCCAGCATCATCATCTTCGCGACGCTCTGGGGCCTCGCCCTGAAGGAGTGGAAGGGCGCGAGCGCGCGCAGCCTCGCAGTCATGACATTGGGTCTGGTCATCCTGATTGGCGCCACTGTCGTCATTGGCCTCGGCAATAAAATGGTGGTGCAGGGATGAGGGCCGCACACTGCGCCGCGGCATCGATTGCCGCGGTTCTGGCTTTGGGTCTGAGCGGGTCTGCGCGCGCTGCCGACGCGGCCGGCCACTGGGTTGCGGGTTGGTACTCGCCGCCGTTTCCGACGACCGCGGTCTGGGGCTGCAATCAGGTTCGCACCTTCAGTCATCAAACGGTCCGTCAGGTCGTGCGGCTCGAGGTTGCCGGCGATCGCGTACGGATCCGCCTCACCAATGAGCTCGGCCTCGAGCCGGTGCGATTCGCTGATGTGCACGTCGCGCTTTCGTCGCCGAACGGCGTGACGGAGCCGGGGACGGACCGCACTGTCACTTTCGGCGGCAAGCCCGGTGCGATCATCCCGCGAGGCGAGGCGCTGCTCAGCGACCCTGTCGACCTCAAGGTCCGCGAGTTCCAGGACCTGGCGATCTCCGTCTACTATCCGAGTGGCGCCGCTCCGGCCGGCCACCTCGCCAATCTCGAGATCTCACCGGGGGGCGATCATGCGGCCGAGTCGGTGTGGCCCGAGGCCGGACACGCGCAGTCCCCCGGACTGGCGAGCGGCGTCGAGGTCGACACGGCTGCGCCGCATCGGGTGCTGGTGGCGTTCGGTGACTCCATCACCGAAGGGGCCTGCAGCACGGAAGGCGCTCATCGCGATTATCCGGAGCAGCTCTCGCTGCTGCTCGCCGCCCAGCGGGGCAGCGATCAGTCCTGGGTGGTCATCAACTCCGGCATCAGCGGCAACCGGCTGCTGCACGACGGCTCGGGCCAGAAAGCGCTCGCCCGCTTCGGCCGTGATGCGCTCGACATCCAGGGCGTCAAGGCGGTCCTCCTGCTGGAAGGCATCAACGACATCGGCTGGGCTTTCGACCCCGACGGCAACGGCGGGCCGCTGTCCGCCGCCGACATCATCGGCGCCTATCAGAGCCTCATCCAGAGGGCGCACGCGAAGGGCTTGAAGATCTTCCTCGGCACGCTTGCACCTTACGAAGGGGCGAAATACGCCCATCCCGGAGGTGAGAAGGTGCGCGAGGAGGTCAACGCATGGATTCGCAAGGGCGAGGGGTTCGACGGTGTCGTCGACTTCGAGGCGGCGCTGCGCGACCCCTCGAGTCCGCTGCACTATCTGGGTGCAGATCAATGTGGAGATGACCTGCATCCCAATGACGCTGGATACCACGCCATGGCCGAAGCGGCTTTCCAACGCCTGTTTGCACGCGGCTCCGCGCACGCGCCGTTGGCAAGGACCTCTACAGTGAGGTCGCACGGAACCGGCTGAGCGAGGCATTCATGGGGAAACTCGATCGCCGGCGCCTCCTCATCGGCACGGGCCTCCTTGCGACCGCGCCGGGTCTCTTGCGCACTGCGGCTGCCGCGGCAGCGCCCGACTCGACGCAGCATGGAGCGGCGCCGGGGCAGGGACAGGGGCAGAGCGATACGCCGCCCACTGAGGCGGCGCTGACCGTCATGCAGCTTTGGACTGAGCGCGTCGATCGGCCGTTGGGCGTGGAAGCTGCGCGACCCGGGCTGTCCTGGGCGCTGGCGAGCGATGGGCGCGGTGCCCGGCAAAGCGCCTATCGAGTCACTGCGGCATCGAGCCTGGAGCGGCTCCGGGCGGGCGATGCCGATCTCTGGGACAGCGGACGAGTGTCCGACGATCGCTGTTTCGAGGTCGCTTACGACGGTAAGGTGTTGCATTCGGGGCAGCGCGTGTGGTGGCGCGTACAGGTGTGGGACGGAGCCGGGCGCGCCTTGCCGGCGAGCGCCGCCACCTGGTTCGAGATGGGATTGCTCGACCCTGCGGATTGGCAGGCCGGGTGGCTCGACATCGAAGACGCCGAAGAACGTGCGGACCGCGAGGCGGCCATCCATTGGGTATGGAGCGCGGCCGATGCGTTTGCCCCCGACCCGCAGCAATTCCGCTTCCGCTTCGACCTGCCCCGGTGGGCAGACACGGCGGAGCTGCTCCTTGCCGCCAAGGATGACCTTCTGGGTGTCTGGATCGATGGCCATCCGGTTCCGTTGCCGGCGAAGATCTACTGGGGAACCATGCTGCGCTTGCCGCTGCCCACTGAAGAGGGCGCCCACATTGTCGCCGTCCAGGCGCGGGCAGAGAGCGGCGGCTTCATGCCGGGCTCCGGAGGGGCGGTGGCGGCGCTCGTGACGGCGCGCGGCCCGGCCGGCAAGGTCCGCAGGAGCACGACAGGCGACAGCGGCGCCTGGCGAGCCTCGAGTGCCGCGCCGAGGGGGTGGCAGGAGTTGGAATTCGATGACAGCTCGTGGCCGAATGCGCGGCCGGCACCCACGCCGCCGCCGTGCGATCCGCGACCGCCGCGGGCGGCGTTGTGGGCGCGTCGCGAATTCAACATTGCCAAGCCCCTGGAGCGCGCAAGGCTCTATGCCACCGCGCTTGGAGCTTACGAGGTCCACATCAACGGCCAGCATCTGGGCACGGCGCGTCTCTCGCCTGAAATATCCGTAGCAACGGACCACGTGCTCTATCAATGTCATGATGCGACGGCGCTCCTGAAGCTGGGCCCCAACACGGTAGCCGCACTGATTGGTGACGGCTGGTACGCGTCCGCATTCGGCTGGAACAATGAGCGTTACTCCCTGGGCGACAGCCCCCGTCGCTTCCTGGCGCAGCTGGTGTTGGAATTTGCGGACGGCAGCCGCGAAGTCATCGCAACAGATGAGAGCTGGCATCTCGAGCCGTCTGCGGTGCTCTCTTCGGAAATCTACAACGGTGAGGACTACGATGCGCGCAGGGAAGGCTGTGGGTGCGCGCAGCCCGCTACGCCGGGAGAGGCGCCCGCGACGCGGCTCATGGCGCAAATCGGCCCGCCGATCCGCGCGGTCCAGTCGCTCACCGCCCGCAGGATCACCCGGCCGCGGCCCGGAGCTTTCGTCTTCGATTTCGGCCAGAATTTCGCCGGCTGGTGCCGTCTGCACGTCAAGGGGCCGGCAGGCGCCGTCGTGCGCCTGCGTTACGCGGAGATTCTCCGTTCGGACGGCCAAATCGACGCCGCCAACCTACGAGGGGCCCGCGCCACCGACACCTACACCCTGAGAGGCGATTCCGCGGGAGAGAGTTACGAGCCTCACTTCACCTACCACGGCTTCCGCTACGTGGAGCTCTCCGGCTTTCCCGGCAAGCCCGGCCGCAACTCGCTCGAGGGCCTCGTGGTGCACACCGACGCGCGGCAGACGGGAACGCTATCGCTGGACAATGCGCTCGCGCAGCGCATCTGGCACAACGCGCTCTGGAGCCAGCGCTCGAATTTCTTCGGCGTGCCGACGGACTGTCCGCAGCGCGACGAGCGGATGGGCTGGATGGGCGACATCCAGGTGTTCCTCGACGCCGCCGCATTCAACATGGATGTCGATGCTTTCATCCGCCGCTTCATGGCCGAGGTGCGCGCGGGCCAGACGGCGGACGGGGCGTTCCCCATCGTCACTCCGCAGCCGCGCTCTTTTCCGGAGTTGGTGACCGCGGGATGGAGCGATGCCGGGGTGATCCTCCCCTGGACCCTTTATCGGCGCTATGGCGATACGTCGGTGATCGAGGAGAACTGGCTGCCGATGCAACGCTGGCTCGATTACGTGGGCGGCGCCAATCCCGACTTCATCTGGCGCCACCGCCGCGGCCTCGATCTCGGTGACTGGCTGTCGGTCGATGCGAAGAAACCCTCCGACGAGACGACACCCAAGGCGCTGGTCGCGACCGCTTTCTGGGCCCGCTGCGCCAGTCTCATGGCAGAGATGGCAGCAGCCCTCGGCCATGCAGGCGACGCGGCTCGCTACGCAAGCCTGCGGTCCAACATCGAGCGGGCATTCGCGCGGGAGTTCGTCGGGCCCGACGGCAAGGTGGGCAACGACAGCCAGACCAGCTATTCATTGGCGCTGCGCTTCGGGCTCGTGCCGGCGGCGCTGCGTGCGGCCGCGGGCGCGCGGCTCGCCGCGGACATCGAGCGGCGGGGCACTCGCCTGTCGACCGGCTTTCTCGGCACCCCTTATCTCCTCGATGCGCTGGCCGACACCGGGCACGAGCGCCTCGCCGTGTCGCTGCTCCTGCAGACGAAGTACCCTTCGTGGGGATATATGATCGAGAAGGGCGCGACGACGATGTGGGAGCGCTGGAACGGCGATGTCGGCGACGTGGCGATGAATTCCTACAATCACTACGCCTTCGGCGCCGTGGTGGGCTTCATGTACCGCCGTCTCGCCGGCATCGCGGAGGCAGCGCCGGGCTTCAGGCGCATTGCCGTCGATCCGATATTCGATCCGCGCATCGGACACGTGCGCGCCCGCTATGATTCCTGCCTGGGACCGATCGCGGCCGATGTCCGCGGCGGCCGGCACGGCCTGTCGCAGCTTGCGCTCGAGTTGCCCGCCAACTCGGTGGCGGAAGTGCGCCTTCCCGGACGTCCGCAAGATTGGGTCGAGGGGGGCCGACCGTTGGGCCACGCGGCGCAAAAACTCATCGGCAGCGACGGCTCGCACTTCGCCGTCGAGCTTGCATCCGGACAATATGACCTGAGGAGACAAATATGACTCCACGCAGGATCTGCCTCATTCACACCGCGCCCCTGATGGTGCAACTCTTCACTCCGCTTTGCCGCGACCGGTTGCCCGACGTCAAAGTGACGCAGATCATCAACGAGTCGATGATCAAAGACACGATCGAGGCCGGCAGGGTCCGCCAGTCGACGATCGACGCGCTGGTCACTTTCGCCGACGCATGCTTCAAGATGGGCACGGAGCTGGTGATGGTCACCTGCTCCTCCATCGGGCCGGCGGTGGACCTCGTGCAGAGCCGCTTCCAGAAACCCGTGTTGCGGGTCGATGAGCCCATGGCCGAGGCGGCCGTGGCAAAAGGCCGGCGGATCGGGGTCGCGGCGACGCTGCGCACGACGCTGGAGCCGACCTCGGAGCTCCTGCGCCGCAAGGCGCAGGAGGCGGGAAAGCAGGTGGAGCTGGTCGAATGCCTGTGTGAGGGTGCATTCGAGGCGGTGATGACGGGCGACACCGAGGCGCACGACATGCTGGTGTCCAAAGCCATGGTCAACAAGCTGGGCGACGTGGATGTCATCGTGCTGGCGCAGGCATCCATGGCACGTGTGGTCGACCGATTGCCACCCGAGGCGCTCACCGCGCCCGTGCTTTCGAGTCCCGGGCTGGCGATGGACTACGTGCGCGAGCGGCTGGCGCGTCTGCGCCCCAACTGAGTCCCAGCCGAGCCCCAAACGGAACAATGCGCAAGCGCTACGCCGTAGTCGCGCTGCTCGCGATCGTCTCGGTCATCACGTTCATCGACCGCACGGCGATCGCAGTCCTCGCGCCCTGGATCCGGCACGACCTCGGGATCGGCGCCGAGAAGTGGGGCTGGGTGCTGAGCGCCTACGTCATCGCGTACGGAATCTTCGAAATTCCCTCGGGCGCACTGGGAGATCGCAACGGTCAACGGCGGGAGCTCGCACGGATTGCGGCCTGGTGGTCCGCCTTTACGGCGCTCACCGGCGCGAGCTCACGCTTTCTCGAGCTCGCCGTCGTGCGCTTCTGTTTCGGCATCGGCTCGGCGGGGGCCTATCCCAACATCTCGGGAGTCCTCTGGCGGTGGCTGCCGGCGCGGGAGCGGGCGCGCGGCCAGGGGATCGTCTGGGGCGCGAGCCGGCTCGGAGGCGCGCTGGCGCCGCTCCTGCTGGTGCCGCTTGCAATGACTCTGGGCTGGCGCGCGGTGTTCTGGGTCCTCGCGGCGCTGGGCGCCGTCTGGGCAGCGATATGGTGGCTCTGGTATCACGATGACCCGGCAGCACAGCCCGGCATTGCGGCGGCGGAGTTGGCGGAAATCGGTGGCGCCCATGGGCATGGCCTGCAGGGCGGCGTGCCGTGGAGGCGGCTCCTCGGCCTGCGGCAGCTGTGGCTGATCGTACTGGCCTATGGGTGTTATGGCTGCGGCAGCTGGTTCTATTTCAACTGGTACCCGAGCTGGCTGGTGCACGCAGGTCATTTCTCGCTGCGTCAGATGGGCGTTTACGCCTCCTTTCCCTTCCTCCTCGGCATGTGCAGCAATCTCGCCGGCGGCGCGCTGTGCGACCGGCTGGGGGTGCGATTCGGCCTGCGCGCGGCCTCGCGCGCGCTGACTTTCGGCTGTCTCGTCGTCGGCGCAGCCCTTCTTCTTGGGATGAGCCTCGCCAGGGGTCACACGGCGGTGATCGCGCTCTCGAGTGCCGGCTTCGCCGTGATGGACCTCATGCTGCCGGCGGCGTGGGCCATGTGCATGAGCATCGGCGGCCAGCACGGCGGCCTCGCGACCGGCGTGATGAATACCGCGGGCCAGGTGGGCGGGGTACTCTGCACGCTCGTCTTCGGTTACATCGTGGGTGCGAGCGGCAACTACGAGTTGCCGCTGCGGGTCGTGGCACTGATGGTGCTCATCGCCGCGTTGGTGTTCTCACGGGTGGACTGCACGGCGGGCCTAACGCCACAGCCGGACGCGCTCGAAAAAGTCATCACTCCCCACCTGGCCCCCTTTGAGGACAAGCTGTAGTTTCCCGAGCTCCGGGGTCTCGCCGTGGGCGCGACAGAGCGGAGCGCCGGGCTCGAGGCTCGCCACCCAGGTGAGCGCGTGGATCCCGAGCTGTGCGACTGCATGAGTCGACGTATCGCCACCCGCGAGCACGATCCGCCGTACGTGCGTTGCGGTCAGGATGCGCCGCAGCAGGGCGCCGACGTGGCCGCCCAGAACCCCGCCTCCGGGCTGTGTAGCGGGCGCCAGCGGTCCAAGTGCACTGTAGATGACCGTGCTTTGTCCCGCCGTCAGGTGGGTCACCGCGTCATCGACAACCTTCTCCGCCGCTGCCGTGCTGCGGCTCTCATCGAGCAGTCGGCTTACGTCGAGACAGATGCCGTGGTAACCGTTGGCGAGCGCAGCACGGATCTGACGCGCCGTCACCGGGGAGCAGCTTCCGCTCATCACTAGAAGCGTATCGACTGGTGCAGCATGCGTGCGCGTGGGCTCACCGGCAATCAGATGCGCCCGGCGCCATGCCGACAACAATGCGTAGGTCAGGCCGGAGCTGCCGGCGCAGAAAAGCGGACGGTCGGCATCCACACGTCGCTGCTGAGGGCGCAGGTGTTTCGGGACGGCGCACTGCCAGAGCAGCCGTCCGGTCTCCTCGAGATCCGCTTCGCCCATGCCATCGAAGAGTACCGCAGCATCACCTTGCGAGAGACATTCGGCCAGCCCCGCCGCCGCGCGGCCCAGCGCGAAAGCGGCCAGATCCACGAGCCCGATGCGCAGCTGTGTCTGCGCTGCAAGGTGCCGCCGCAGATCCGGCTCATGCATCGGCGTCACCGGGTGGGAGCGCATGGTCGGGTGGCGGTCGATGCGGTGGATCTGCTCACCGGCCGCCGCGAAGAGGCTGCCGAAGGCGACGTAACGCTTCAGATGCGGCGCCGCGACCACGATGGGAATGAAAGGCGGCGCCAGAGTCTCGCGGCCGATCTCGAGCGCGCGGCCGATCGAGCCGATCTGCGGCGAGCTGTCGAAGGTCGAACAGGTCTTGTAGTGGACGACCGGGGCGCCGAGGCTGCCGAGCCAGCGAAAAATGGCCGGCAGCTGCGCGCTCATCCATTGCGGCGGGCGGCTGCGGCTCTCGCCGGCAATCCCCACCGCCCGACAGTTCGCAAACTCCCGGCGGTGCTCCTCCGAGGGTATGCCGGTGAAGAGCACGCTGCGCACGCCGGCAAGCGACAACGCCTCGAGCACGTCGGTGGAGCCCGTGAAATCATCGCCGTAGTAGGCGTAAAGCGGCCTGGCCATTGCGGATTTTCAGCGGCCGAAGGCCGTGAGCGCTTGCGCGAGCTCTGGGTGGCCGCGCGCATATTCGGCCAGGGGGATGCCGGATACCGCGGCCTCCCAGCCCTGATGCAAACTCCTGACACCTGCGGCGACGCCTCCGGGATGACCCATGATGCCGCCGCCGCAGGCGTGGATGAGGTCGATCGAGCCAAGCGCGCGATAGGTGTCCGGCGCCTGCAGGGCCGACTGGCCCGACGAGAAGACCGGCACGATCTCGCATCCTGCATGCGGCGCGGGAAACATCGGTGTCAGGCACTCGCGGGCCGAGGCGATCACCGATGCGTTGCTCTCGCAGAACTTGTTGTCGAGGCCGTTGACGTGTACGTGGTCGATGCCTGCCACGCGCCAGAGCTTCTGCCAGGCGATGAAGCTCATGCCGATCGCCGGGGAGCGCCCGAGGAGCCCCCAACCGTTGCGGTGGCCGTGGATCGCCACCTGACAGTGCGCGCGCAGCGCCGCGAGAGCCGGCAGCCCGATGCTGTTCAGGCTCACCATGATGCAAGTGTTGCGCTCGGCGAGGACCCGGTCGTGGCGCCGCAGCATCTCATCGATCTCGCCGGTGATGTTGACTGCGTACATCACGCGCTTGCCGGTACGATCGGCATGCTCGTTGAGGACGCGCATCACGGCGCTGAGCCGCGCCTCGAAAGGGCAGAGCGGGCCGTCAGCCTGCAGCTCATCGTCCTTGACGAAGTCGATGCCGGCCGCGGCGATGGCCGCGACGCGCTCCGCGGTGGCTTGCGGCGAGAGGCCGATGCTCGGCTTGATGATCGTGCCGATGAGCGGCCTGCCGTGCACGCCCGTCAGCCGCCGTGTGCCTGCCACACCGAACTGCGGGCCGCGGTAGCGCGCGAGAAATTCCGGCGGCAGTGTCAGATCGAGCAGCCGCATGCCGGAGAAGGGATTGAGCTCCCAGAGATTGCCGGCGATCGCGGCGAGCAGGTTGGGCAGCGAGGGACCGAAATTGTGCAGCGGCCAGGAGAGTGTCACTTCCGCCCTGCGCCAGCGGCCGGGTCCGGACTGCGGCGCCCAGGCACCGGGCAGCGCCGGCATCTGCGCTTCGCCGAGCTCGACGA
>Ga0134125_10001108_pt1 | contig 33784 bp, 29 predicted proteins | sample KB31751_FD_96464 | JGI IMG/M metagenome (GOLD analysis project Ga0134125, IMG submission 96464) | Terrestrial soil microbial communities with excess Nitrogen fertilizer from Kellogg Biological Station, Michigan, USA - KB3-175-1 | ecosystem: Environmental > Terrestrial > Soil > Unclassified ...
GAAGTAGTTGCCGGCCCGCACGCGCGAGTCCTCGGGGACGCCGTTGAGGTAGCGGTCGGTGAGCAGGCCCTGGGCGAGGGGGGAGAAGACGATCGAGCCGATCCCCTCGTCGGCAAGCACGTCGAGCAGCCGCGGCTCGATCCAGCGGTTCAGCATCGAGTAGGAGGGCTGGTGGATCAGCAGGGGCGTGCCCAGCTCGCGCAGGATCGCGGCCGCCTGAACCGTGCGCTCCGGGCCATAGGAGGAGATGCCCACGTAGCGGGTCAGGCCGCGCCGGCGTGCCTCGTCGAGCGCCCCCATCGTCTCCTCCAGCGGAGTCTCGGGATCGAAGCGATGCGAGTAGAAGACGTCCACGTGGTCGAGACGCATCCTCGCGAGGCTCTGCTCGAGGCTTCCGAGGAGGTACTTGCGCGAGCCCCACTCGCCGTAGGGCCCGGGCCACATGTCGTAGCCCGCCTTGGTCGAGATCACGACCTCCTCGCGCAGCCGCGAGGAGAAGTCCTCGGCGAAGATCCGGCCGAAGTTCGTCTCGGCGCTGCCGTACGGAGGCCCGTAGTTGTTCGCGAGGTCGAAATGGGTGACGCCGAGGTCGAAGGCGCGCCGCAGCATCGCGCGGCTGTCCGTGAGGGGACGATCGTCGCCGAAGTTCTGCCAGAGCCCGAGCGAGATCGCGGGCAGCTTCAGGCCGCTGCGCCCGCAGCGGCGGTAGGGCATCCGCTCGTAGCGGTCCTCGGCGGGAGCGAAGACGGTCGGCCCGAGGCGGCGGTTGTAGGGCACGAGCCGAGTGTAGGGAGGTCTGAATAGAGGGGTGCGCCACGCGCGTCGCGCCGCGGGAGCGCGTGACGGCCAGGCCGACCGCGCGTAACCTTGGCTGCATGAGCGCCGACGAAGAGGACGGGCGCCGCGCGCGTGCCTGGCGCCACGGCTATCACGCGGCGGTCTGTGACGCGATCGAGCCGTGGGAGCACGGGACGATCGTGCGCGCGACGCGTTACCCGACCTACTACGACCTCAACGTCGTGCGGGTCGAGGACGAGCCGGGGATGAGCGCGGCCGAGCTGACCGCGTTCGCCGAGCGCGAGCAGGGGAGCTTCGGGCATCGCCGGATCGACTTCGAGCGGATCGAGGCGGCCGATTCGCGCCGCGCGGAGCTGGCGGCGCTCGGCTGGAAACAGACGCGCCTGCTGTGGATGCGCCACCGCCGGCCGCTGCCCGAAGTCGAAGCCGAGATCGAGGTGGAGGAAGTGCCGTATGAGGCCGTCGACGGGCTGCGCCTGGCCTGGCATCTGGAGGACTTCGACGGCAGCGAGTACGAGCGCTTCAAGATCGCCGCCCGCGAGGTCTCGGAGACCCGCGGCGTGCGCGTGCTGGCGGTCCGCGAGGGCGGCGAGCCGATCGCCTTCGCGCAGCTCGAGCACTCGGGTGAGGGGGCGGAGGTCACCCAGGTCTACGTACACCCCGACCGTCGCGGCGGCGGGCGGGGCACGGCGATGACCCGCGCCGCGGTGCTCGCGGCGGCCGGCGCGCGGGACGTGTGGATCGTGGCCGACGACGAGGACCGCCCCAAGGAGCTCTACGGGCGGCTCGGCTTCGATCCGGTCTGGAGGACGATGGAGTGCCTGCTGCTGCCGTGAGCGCCCCGACGCAAGACCGCCCCCGCCCGCCCCGCTCGCCCGGGGACCTCGCCAAGCGCACCGCGATGGTCGCCGCGACGGCCTTCCTCTCGATCAACCTCTGGACCGGGGCGCCGCTGATCGCGCTGTGGGTCGGCTCGCAGGTCGTCGGGCAGACCGTCCTCAGCATGAAGGCGGTCTTCGTCGTCGTGATCGTGCTCGCCGTCGAGGTCTTCACGATGGCGCTCGCGCTCACCTGGCTGAGCGCCTCATACGACCGGCTGACGGGCCGCGAGGCCGGCGAACGCCGCCTGCCCTGGCTGCGCGCGATGAGCGGCGAGGAGGGGATCGAGAACCCCGGCTACGGCGCCGGCATCACGCCGCTCGAGCGCGTCGTGATGGTCAGCGTCTATCTCGCCGTGCTCTGCTTCCTGCTGTGGTTCTTCTTGCTAGCCGGCGCCCCCACCCCGTCTCTCTAGACCTTCACGATCACCTTGCCCGTGTTCCCCCCGCTGAACAGGAGGTTGAGGGCGTCGGGGGCGTTCTCGAGGCCCTCGACGATGTGCTCGGAGGACTTGATCTTGCCTTCGGCGAGCCAGCCGGCGACCTCGGCCTGGGCCGCGGGGAAGCGGTCGAAGTAGTCGAGGATGATGAAGCCTTCCATGCGCCCGCGGCGGATCAGCAGGTTGATGTAGTTGCTCGGCCCCGGGGGCGGGCCGTCGCTGTTGTAGGAGGAGATCGCGCCGCACAGCACGACCCGCCCGCGCATCGCCAGCTGCCCGAGGCAGTCGTTGAGGATCGAGCCGCCGACGTTGTCGAAGTACAGGTCGATCCCGTTCGGGCAAGCTTCGCGCAGGCGCGCGGAGACGTTCTCGTTCTTGTAATCGATCGCCTCGTCGAAGCCGAGCTCGGAGACGATGTAAGCGCACTTCTCGGGCCCGCCGGCGATGCCGACGACCTTCCCCGCGCCCTTCAGCTTGGCGATCTGGCCCGCGCTCGAGCCGGTCGCGCCGGCCGCCCCGGAGATCACGCAGACGTCGCCCTCCTTGATCTTCCCGACGTCGGTGATCCCGAAGTAGGCGGTCATGCCGGTCACGCCGAGGATGCTGAGCGCCGTCGTCGGCGGCACGCCCGGCGGCAGCGGCTGCATCGCGCGGGCCGCGCCGTCGGCGATCAGGTAGTCCTGCCAGCCCGCCATCCCGAACAGGAGCTGGCCGGGCTCGTAGGCCTCGCAGCGGCTCTCTAGGACCTCGCCGACGCCGGCCGCGCGGATCGTTTCGTCGATCTGGATCGGCGGCAGGTAGCCGGGGGCGTCGTCCATCCACGTTCGGATCGTCGGGTCGATCGAGATGTAGCGGATCGCGACGAGCGCCTCTCCGTCCTGAAGCTCGGGGACCGGCTCGGTCTCCATGCGCGTCGTCGTCTCGTCGACGAGACCGGTCGGCCGCTGGGCCAGGACCAGACGGCGGTTCTGCTCGCTTGTCACGTGCTCATCCCCTCTCGCTCGGCCCGGCGGGCCCAGGCTTGACTGGTGGGGATCCTACGCGCGACGGGCGTTGCCGGGTCGGGTCAGCGCCTCGAGCGCGAGCAGGAACGAGTTGTGGCTCTCGCCGGTCGCCTGCGTGAGCCCGATCTCGCAGGTGCGGTTGCTCGACAGGTGCACGCGGGCCGCCTCGGGCTGCAGCTCGACGGCGTCCGAGCGCGCCGAGGCGGCCGGCAGCTCGGGGTGCAGCAGCCCACGATCGCCGGCTGTTCCGCAGCAGCTGATCGACGTCGGCATCACGACCCGCTCGGCCAGGGCTGCAGCGATCTCCCCGAGCTTCCTCGTCAGGCCCATGTGGCTGACGGCGCAGGACGCGTGGACGGAGACCGAGTCGAGTCGTTCTCCGAGCGTCAGCGAGTCGAGCAGCTCCTCCCGAACCCACGCGATCGAGTCGAGGATCGTGACCGCGCCGTAGGCCTCGCGCAACCCCTCGTCGAGCGCCTCGGGGACCTCGCTGAGCAGGCCGAGCGTGCACGAGCTCGCGTCGACGACGACGGGCAGCTCGCCTCCGTCGGTCCACTCGACGATCGCGGCGGCGATCCGCCGCGCCATCTCGCGGTGCCCGTCGGCGAAGCCCTTGGAGCTCCACGGGGTGCCGCAGCACAGCCCCTCCAGCGACGCGCCGTCCGGGATCCACAGCGGCCGCCCGGCCCGCGCGGAGACCGACAGCAGCGCCTCGCTCAGCGACGGGCGCGCGGGACGCTCGCGTGGGTTTCCGAAGATGCGGTTCACGCAGGCGGGGAAGTAGACGGCCGCCGCGCCCTCGCGGGCCGTCCACGGCACCGGCGGCGCCGGGTCGGGCATCGCCTCCCCGCCCCACGCGGGGATCAGCTCCGCCCCGGCGGCGCTGCGCGCGATCCCGCTCAACGCCGCGGACGGGCCGTCGCCGATCGTCCTCCCGCCGCGGAGCGCCGCCCGCGACGCCCGTTCGACCGTTCCCCAGCGCTTGGCTGCCGCGAGCGCGGCGCGTTCGGCGGCGCGGCCGTGGCGGCGGCCGCGCAGCTCCTTGACGAGCTTCCCGGTGTCGATCCCGACGGGGCAGTGCAGGCTGCAGATCCCGTCGGCCGCGCAGGTCTCGATCGCGTCGTAGCCGTACTGCTCGAGCAGCACCGCGAGCACCGGCGAGTCCTCGCGCTGGCGGGCCATCTCGCGGCGCAGCGCGATCCGCTGGCGCGGAGTCGTCGTCAGGTCGCGGCTCGGGCAGGCGGGCTCGCAGAAGCCGCACTCGATGCACTGGTTGGCGACCGCCTCGATCTGCGGGGCCGACTTGAGGTCCTTCAGGTGCTCGGGCTCGCGGGTGAGGACGATCCCGGGCGCGAGCACGCCGTCGGGGTCGGCGAGGCGCTTGATCCGCCACATCATCTCGGTCGCCTTCGCGCCCCACTCGCGTTCGACGTACGGGGCCATGTTGATGCCGGTGCCGTGCTCGGCCTTCAGCGACCCGTCGTAGCGGTCGACGATCAGCTCGACGAGCTCGCCCATGAACGCCTCGTAGCGGTCGAGGTCGGCCTGCTCGGCGAAGTTGGGCGTGAGCAGGAAGTGCAGGTTGCCGGCCGAGGCGTGCCCGGCGAGGCTGGTCAGGAAGCCGTGCCTGCCGAGCAGCTCCTGCAGGTCGGCGGCGGCCTGCGCGATCTGCTGCGGCGGTACGCAGACGTCCTCGATGATCAGCGACACGCCGGGGCCGCGGACGGCCGCGAGCAGGCCCTGCATGCCCTCGCGCACGTGCCAGAGCATCCCGACCTCCTCGCGCTCGCGGGTGAACCGCGGCGGGTCGATCGGCGCGCGCGCGGCGAGCATCTCGAGCGCCGCCCGCTCGGGCTCGTCGAGCTCGGCCGGCTCTTCGGCGCGGAACTCGACCAGCAGCACGGCCGAGTCCGGCGGCAGCTCCTTCCAGCGCTCGGGCGTGCCGGGCATGTTCCAGGCCGCCGCGATCAGCGTCGGGGCGACCATCAGCTCCGTGGCGCTCGCGCCCGCGGCGACGAGCTCGGGCACGGCCGAGACGGCGGTCGCGATGTCCTCGAAGAAGGTCAGCGAGAGGGTCGTGTGGCGGCCCAGCTCGACGGTCTCGAAGGTCGCCTCGCCGATGAAGCCGAGCGTCCCCTCGGAGCCGATCAGCAGGCGCCTGAAGATCTCCAGCGGCTCGTCGGCGTCGAGGAACGCGCACAGGCGGTAGCCGGTGGTGTTCTTGATCTCGAACTTGCGCGCGACCCGCGCGGCCAGCTCGGCGTCGGCGCGCAGCTCGTCGCGGATCTCGGCCAGGCCGCGGGCGAGCTCGGGCGCGGCAGTGGCGAACCGCTCGGCGGCGTCCGGGGCGGCGGTGTCGATCTCGGTGCCGTCGGCGAGCAGGAAGCGCAGCGCCGTGACGGTCCGGTAGGAGTCGGCGTGGACCCCGCAGCGCATCCCCCCGGAGTTGTTCGCGAGCACGCCGCCGACGCAGGCGATCTCGGTGCTCGCGGGGTCGGGTCCCAGCCGGCGGCCGTGGCGCGCGAGCAGCCGGTTGACGCGGCCCAGCACCGCGCCGGGCTGGACCCGCACGCGCCGCCCGTCGTCCTCGATCTGCACGTCCTTGAAGTGGCGGCGGCAGTCGAGCAGGATCCCGTCGCTCTGGGACTGGCCGTTGAGGCTCGTGCCGCCGGCGCGGAACCCGAGCGGGGTGGAGGTGCGTCGCGCGACGTCCATCGCGGCAGCCACCTGCCCGAGGTCGCGGGGGATCGCGACCGCCTGCGGGATCCGCCGGTAGGGGCTCGCGTCGGAGGCGTAGCGGATCAGGTCGAGCGCGCGCGTGCCGACGTTCTCGGCGCCGAGCGCGGCGCTCAGCGCAGCGGCGAGCGGCGCGGGGGTGCCGGCCGCGACCCAGTCGGGCGCCGCGTCGGGTGCCGGGCGTGGGACCGGATGGTCCTCGCCCGGAGGCTCAGGCGCGATGCGCCGGATCGCGGCCGCGCCGGCGGGCATCTCACTCCAGCCACATGCCGCTTGCGCACGGCACCTGCACCAGGCGCGGGCCGTCCTGCGCGGCGATCGCGTCCTGCAGGGCGTCGATCAGCTCCTCGGTGCCGTGAACCTCGCGGGAGGGCACGCCGTAGCCGCTCGCGACGGCCGCCACGTCCAGGCCGGGGAGGTCGAGCCCGGGAAGGCCTTTCTCCTGCTCGAATTCGGCGAACCACTTCAGGATCATGTACTCCTCGTTGCGGAGCACGAGGAACGTGACGGGGAGCTTGTAGGCGACCGCCGTCCACAGCGCGGTGATGCCGTACTGCGCGGAGCCCTCGCCGAGCACGCAGACGACCGGCCGCGAGGGCTCTGCCAGCTGCACGCCGACGGCGGCGGAGATGCCGAAGCCGAGGCCGCCGCTGGAGGAGAAGTAGTAGCTGCCCGGCTTGGACAGCCGCAGGCGGTTGCGGAGCGCCGCGGTGCTCGACGGCGTCTCGACGACCGCGATCCCGTCCTCGGGCCAGGCGACCGCGAGGGCCTGCATCGCCTGCGAGCCGCTGATCGGCTCCGCCTCCGCCGGCGGTCCGGGCTCGGGTCGCGCCGGCGGCTGCTCGCGCTCGGAGGAGTCGAGCCGCTCGTTCAGCGCGCGCAGCGCGAGCGCCACGTCGCCGACGATCGCCTCGCCCATCGGCGCCCGCGCGGCCTCGGAGGGGTCGGAGGTGATCTGCACGAGCTCGGTCCCCTCGGCGAGCAGCTCCCCGGCGATGTAGGGGTAGTAGGGGAAGACGGAGGAGCCGACGACCACGACGAGGTCGTACTCGGCGAGCTGCATGCCGGCGGGCCCGATCGCGGGCGCGAGCAGGCCCTGGAAGTTCGGGTGGTTCTCGGGGAAGCCGAGTTTGCCGCCTCCGGTCGCGGGGGTCGCGAGCACGGCCATGCGCTGGCGCTCGGCCAGCGCGACGGCGTCCTCCCAGCCGCCGGCCGCTTCGATGTCGGGGCCGGCGATCATGACGGGCTTTCGCGCCGCTGAGATCCGCTGTGCCAGCGCCTCGATCCGCGCCGGGTCCGGGACGGCGCGGCCGTCGACGCGGCGGGCGAGCGTGTGGCGCAGCGTCTGCTCGTCGGCGGGCTGTGACCAGTCGTCCATCGGGATCGAGACGAACGCGGGCCCGCGGGGCGGCAGCGAGGCGTGATGGATGGCGCGCGCGAGCGCCGCCGGGACGTCCTGCGCGCGCGGGGGCTCGTGGCTCCACTTCACGTAGGGCTGCGGCCCGTAGGTCGGTTCGCGGTTGGTCAGGTTCGCCTCCATCGTGATCTGCGCGCGGACCTGCTGGCCGGCGGTGACGAGCAGCGGCGACTTGTTCGACTGGGCGTTGAAGATGCCGCCGACGGCGTTGCCGACGCCGGGCGCGGTGTGGAGGTTGACGTGGGTCACGCGGCCCGTCGCCTGCGCGTATCCATCGGCCATGCCGACGACGACGAGCTCCTGCAGGCCGAGCACGTAGCGGAAGTCCGAGGGCAGGTCGGCGAGCATCGGCAGCTCGGTCGAGCCGGGGTTGCCGAAGATCGTCGTCATCTCGTGCGCCCGGAAGAGATCCAGGGCGGCCTCGCGGACGGTCGTCATCAGGCGGGTAAGTCTGTCAGAAGGCGGGAGTCGGCCGGCGGCTCCGTGCCGGCCCCCCGCGGCTCAGGCCTGCTCGGGCGCCTCGACGGCGAAGACGATGTGGCGCCGCGCCAGCGACAGGTAGGCGTGCAGTTCGACCGGACCGCCCTCCAGGGGCGCGACCGTCACCTCGGTGAGGGTGATGAAGTCGCGCTCGGAGGCGTTCAGCAGATCCGAGACGCGGCTGCGGAAGCCGTCGCGTGGGAGCGTCAGGGCGCCCTCGATCCGGTGGCGCTCGGTCTCGATTCGGATCCGTTCCTGGCGGTGTTCGACGTTCTCCTGTTGCTCGTCCATCCCGGGCATTATCTCAGCGCGTCACGAGATAGCTACGACGCAGGGTCGTGCGGCGTCCGGTCGGGCCTTCCGCGGCGACCGTCATGCGGGCGCGCAGGCCGCGTCGCGAGCCGAGCCCGGCGCGCAGGCGGCGCAGCGCCGCGGCGCCGAGGCGGATGCGGACGTGACCGGTACGGGCGGCCGGGAGGCTGCGCGCGAGCGCGATCAGCCGGACGGCCTTGCGTCGGCCGGCGCGGGGCGCGAGCGTCGCCGTGATCAGCACCTTGCAGCCGCGCTGACAGGCCACCGCCATCGAGAGTCCGCGGTGCGCCAGCACGCCGGTGCGCCTGAGCAGCCTCACCGTGAGGACCGGCGCGACGTCCAGCGGCGGCGGCCACGCGGTGGGCGCCACGCAGCCGGCCCCGTGGCGCGAGACGGGTTCGAAGCGCTGGATGCGGTTGTTGTTGGTGTCGGCGACGAACACGTTGCCTTCGCAGCCGACGGCGAGAGCCGCCGGCTGGGAGAGCTGGCCGGGGCCGGTCCCGCGGTTGCCGAAGCGGAACAGGAACCGCCCCTGTTCGTCGAACGCCTGCACGCGGTTGTTTTCGCCGTCGAGGACGAACACGTCGCCGGCTCCGTCGACGCCGATCCCGCGCGGGGAGTGGAACCGCCCCGCCGCCGTGCCGGGCGCCCCCCATTCGGCGATCGTGTTCCCGGAAGGGTCCAGGCGCACGACGCGATCGTTGCCGGTGTCGGCGACGAGCACGTCCCCCGCCCGGTCGACCGCGACGGCCTGGGGGCTCGCGAAGGCGCCGGGCCCGCTCCCCGCCGCGCCGTTGCCGCCGCCCGCCCCCCAGCGCGCCAGCAGCGCGCCTTCCGGGCTGTAGACGAGGACCCGGTTGTGGGCGCTGTCGGCGACGTAGGCGTAGCGGCTGACGGGCGAGACGGCGATCGCCGCGCTGCCGGCGAGCGCCGCGCCGCCGATGGCCGCCGGGCCGCCGATTTCCGCGAGCGGGGTGCCGTCGCCCCAGAAGCGGACGATCCGCGCGTTGCCGGCGACGTCGCCCACGTAGACGGAGCCCGCCGGGTCCACGCCGACCCCGGTCGGGCGGTTCAGCGCGAGGCTGCGGCCCGTGGCGAGCGTCCACTGGCCGGCAAAGGCGTAGCTCAGCGGCGCGAACAGCTCGACCCGCGAGGCGTCGGTGTCGGCGACGAGCAGCCGCCCGGTCGGGTCCACGGCCAGCCCGCGCGGCGCGATCATCTCGCCCGGCCCACGGCCGTTGACGCCGATCGTGCGCAGGAAGACCCCGTTCGGGTCGTAGACCTCGATCCGGTTGTTGGCGGTGTTGGCGACGTAGGTGTTGCCCGCGGGGTCGCTGGCGATCGCGCGCGGGAACGCGAGCTGTCCGGGTTTCGTGCCGAAGCCACCCCAGGCTCCGAGGAACGCGAGCTGCGGGCTGAGCTTGACGACGCGATGGTTGATGTCGTCGGCCACGTACGCGTTGCCGGCGGCGTCGAGCGCCACGCCGTAGGGGAAGCCGAACTGGCCAGGCCCCGTCCCGTAGCTGCCGACGCTGGACTCGTAGGCGCCTTCGGGGCTGAACTGCTCGATGCGGTGGTTGTCGTCGTCGGCGACGAGCACCTCGGAGGCGTTGGCGGCCACGCCGCGGGGGTATCCGAACTGCCCGGGGCCGCTGCCCTTCGTCCCCCAGGCGGTCGGTTCGCCGCCTTCGAGGTTGAAGCGCTCGATGCGGTTGTTGCCGCTGTCGGCCACGTAGACCCAGGTGGCGGTCACGGCGATCCCGCCTCCGGGCGGCTTGGTCGGGTCCTGTGAGGAGCCGAAGCTGAAGCGGCCGATTTCGCTGCCGTGACGTCCCCATGCGCGTATGAACGCTCCCGCCGCGGTGAACTTCTCGATCCGGTCGTGGCTGGAGTCGACCACGTAGACGTTCCCCGCAGGGTCGGTCGCGATCCCCCCGATCGGCCCGAACTGGCCGTGGCCGCCGCCGAAGGAGCCCCACTGGTTCTCGAGCGTTCCCGCGGGGCTGAACTCCTGAACCGTGTAGCTGAGCTGGTCGGCGACGTAGACGTCGCCGCCGGGGCCGACGGCGACCGCCTCGGGGAAGCGGAGCACGCCTTCGGCCCGATGTCCGATCTGCGCCACGGCGGTGTACGGGCACCCGTCGACGGGGACCCCGGGGCAGCTTTCGGCGTGCGCGCCCGCCGGCGCCAGCCAGCTCGCGACCTGCACGGAGGCGAGAGCCGTCAGCAGGAGGCGCAGGCGCAGCATCGCCTCATCTCAACACGTCGCGGCCGTGAGGGTCGCGGTCCGGCGATCGGGCGCAGGCGGAGAGAGAGCGCCTAGACGACGCGCTCGGGGGCGCGGGCGGCCAGCCCCGCGCGGGCGGGCGGGACGATCGCCGCGCGGCCCGAGGCGGAGGGATGGTTGAGCTCTTCGCGGACGATGTACAGGGGCCGGTGCTTGACCTCGTCGTAGATGCGCCCGACGTACTCGCCGATCACGCCGATCGCGATCAGCTGGATCCCTCCGAGCAGCAGGATCGCGATCGTGATCGAGCCGAAGCCCGGCAGGTATGAGTCCGCGATCCGCAGGGCGATCACGACCGGGATCGCGATGAACGCGAGCCCCGCCGAGAGCATCCCGACGTAGGTCGCCAGCTGCAGCGGCAGGTGGGAGAAGGACGCGATCGCGTCGAGCGAGAAGCGCAGCATCTTGCGCAGCGTGTACTTCGTCTCGCCGGCGTGGCGGGCGTCGCGCTGGTAGGAGATCGCGGTCTGTCTGAAGCCGATCCAGACCGTCATCCCGCGCAGGAAGCGCGAGCGCTCGGTCATCGCCAGCAGCGCGTTCAGGGCGCCCCGATCGAGCAGCCGGAAGTCGCCCGAGTTGGGCTCCAGGTCGACCTGGGCGAGCTTGTCGAAGAGCTTGTAGAACCACGAGGCGGTGGCGAGCTTGAACGCCGTCTCGCCTTCGCGCTGCTCGCGCACCGCGTACACGACGTCGGCTCCCTGGCTCCACTGGGCGACCATGTCGGGGATCAGCTCGGGCGGGTCCTGCAGGTCGGCGTCGATCATCGCGACCACGTCGCCGACGGCGTGCTCGAGCCCGGCCGTGAGCGCGGCCTGGTGGCCGAAGTTGCGCGACAGGTGGATCACGCGCACGCGCGGGTCGTTGCCGGCGATCTTGTCGAGGAGATCGGGCGTTGAGTCTTTGCTGCCGTCGTTGACGAGCACCAGCTCGAAGTCGAAGTCGGCCAGCGCGGCGGTGGCGCGGGCGACGAACTCCTCGATCAGCAGCTCCTCGTCGTAGACGGGAGCGACGAGGCTCAGGAGGGTCGGGGTGCGTGGTGCGGTGTCCGGCATGGCCTCAATTGTGCCCGCTCGGGGCGTTCTGCTGCTCAGGCCCCGACATGCTCGCGGAGATCCTTAAGCCAACCCTCAATTTATCGTTCATCCTTGTTGAGCATGAATGAGACGACGGATGAGCACCCGGAGCGGGACCCCGAGGTCGTCGCGGTCGCGCGGCGCCTGCACGTGCCGGTCGTCCTGGTGCAGTTCGTCAAGTTCGGGATCGTGGGCGTCTCGAACACGCTGCTCACGTTCCTCGTCTACACGCTGCTGCTGAAGGTCTTCGGCGTCTGGTACATCGCGGCCTCGGCGATCGGATTCGTCGTCGGCGCCGTCAACGGCTTCCTGCTGAACCGCCGCTGGACCTTCGCCGGCCACGTCGGCGACGCGCTCACGCCCGTGCGCTGGGCCGTCGTCCAGAGCGGCGGACTCGGCATCAACCTCGGTCTGCTCTACGTCTTCGTCCACGACGCGAAGCTGGACGAGCTCCTCGGGCAGGCGTTCGCGACGGTCGTGGTGACCGTCAGCACGTTCCTCGTCAACCGCGCCTGGACGTTCAGGCACGAGCCCGAACCGGTGCGCTGAGCCGGCGGCGTGGGGTCCCAGCGGCCGGTGCTTCGACGAACGCTGAACCGCTCGGTTCAGCATTGCGCGCGGGCCGAGCCGGCGTGGCGTCCGAGTGGCCGGTGCTTCGACGAACGCTGAACCGGTCGGTTCAGCTTCCGGCTGCGGGTGCCTGCATGCCGCGGACGCTCACCGGAAGACGCTGAGCAGCGAGAGCCCGGCCGGGATCCTTCCGCCGGCGCCGATCATCGCGGCCTCGAGTATCAGCGGCAGCTCGAGCACGCGGTTGACGGGCTCGGGGGGGACCCACAGGTCGAGGCTCGACTCGGTCGTCTTGCGGTTGAAGCGGTCCAGCACCCGCAGCAGGATCGCGACCGGGAGCAGCAGCGAGTTGAAGTAGCTCGTCCGCGCGGGCGTCCAGCCGGCCCGCTCGGCGACGCTCTGCAGCGAGCGGCGGGTGTAGCGGCGGTGGTGGTGGTTGATCTCGTCGTGTCCGCTCCACAGCCACTGGTAGGCCGGGACCGTCACGAGCAGCGCCCCTCCGGGTGCGACCACGCGGCGCAGCTCTCGCAGCGCTCCGAGGTCGTCCTCGAGGTGCTCGATCACGTCCAGCGAGACGGCGAGGTCGAAGCTCCCGTCCGAGAACGGCATCTCCAGAACCGATCCTTCGATCACCTCGCCGCAGCCTCTGGCGCGCGCCTTCTCGACGCTCGTCGAGGAGAGCTCGACGCCCGTCACGGCGCCGCGCCGCGCGAGCTCGACCATGTTCCGGCCGCTGCCGCAGCCGGCGTCGAGGATCCGCATCCCGCCGTCGGCGGCGCGCAGATCGAGGCCGTCGAGGGCTCGCTCGAGGACCGTACGCCGGCCCCGGTACCACCAGTGGCGGTCCTCGGCCTGGAAGGTCTGCTGCTCGTAGTCACGGTCCATCTGGGGGCACCATCTTTCCTAAAGCGCCGCCGGCGCGCTCGCACCCTGCGGGCGCGGGCGAGCTCAGCCGCCGTTTCCGGGAGTCCGAACCGAGTACTCGACGACGCCGCCCGGACCCTCCCAGGCGGCGACGGCGCGATCGGTGCCCGGCTCGATCGCGAGCGTCGCGACGCTCGCCGCGGGGATCGTCGCGACCGCCTCCGGCGCGGCGAACAGCGTGCGTCCGGCGGCCTCGCTGCCGCGCGCGGCGAGCAGGATCTGATCGCCCGCCGGGTCGGGCGCGGGCGCGCCGGAGAGGTCCTCGATCGCGGGCAGTGCGCCGATGGGCTCGCCGAACAGCGCGACCGCGTCCCCGTCGGGCCCCGGGGCGAGAGCCTCGAGCAGCGCGTCGCCGCTCGGCGCCGCGAGCGTCGAGACGGTTCGCAGGCCGTGCTGGTCGATCGGGGCCGTGCGCACGACCCACCGGCCCCCTTCGACTCCCGCCCAGGCGCTCATCACGCTCTCCGAGCTGAGTCGGATCAGCGAGGGGGAGCCGGCCGGCGGAGGCCCGGAGCCCGGGTCGGAGTAGCGCTCGAGCAGCTGGGGCGCGCCGAAGCGGGGACCCGTCTGGGAGTAGTCGAGCCACACGCTGGTCGTGGCTCCGGTGCTCGCGGACCACATCACCATGCCGCGGTTGTCGTCGCTGAGCAGCGCGACGATCCGCGTCAGCGAGCCGGCCGGGCCGAGCCGGCGGGGCGGCCGCGGACGTCCGTGCGCGGGCAGGTCGGCGACCCACACCGAGCCGCGCCGCGCCCAGGCCGCGATCGCGTCGCTGCGGAAGTCCATCGCGATCGTCGCCGCGGCGATCGTGCCCGCGGCGCGCGGCGCGGCGGGAAGCTGGTCGCCGAGCCCGTTCGCGAACCAGCGCTCGATACGGACGGCCATCGCGCCCCCTCCGCCGCTGAGTGGCGCGAGCAGCGCGAGGTCGCCCAGGTAGGCGGTCGCGAGCACGCCGGGCGGGGTGAGCGGGCCGCCTTTCACGAGCGCCCGGAAGCGTCCGTCGGACCGTCCCTGCACGAGCAGCTCGCCGCTCGGGTCGCGGGGATCGGCGCCCGAGATCGCGATCTGCCCGTGCGGCGAGCTCGCGGCCGCGATCCGCCCGGTCGGCGCGATCACCGCGCCCGACGTCGAGCGCGGGCGGGCGGGAGCGGACGGCGTCGCGCCCTCGGCGATCGCCTGGACCCGCGCGCCCGCGCCGCCGGGGCACGCCGCCGCGCCCGGCCAGAGCAAGGCTCCCGGCCCCGTGGGCTCGCTGGGCTTGTCGCTGGGGAAGAGGACGAGGGGAGGGCCCGTCGCGGGGCACGGCGCGGACGCCGGCCTAGACCAGGAGGCCGCGGCGGCCGGAGCGTCAGCCGGCGCTGCGCAGATCGCGGCGCACACGGCGGCGAGGGCGATCGCCGGGGTTGCGCCGGCCAGGCGGCGGGCAGATATGGTGACGGCGCCCACTGGGCCCGGACTGAAAATCGACCGAACGGCGGTAACGATGGAGATTCGCTTCCTTGGCCACGCGGCCTTCGAGTTGAACGACGGGTCGACGCGCGTGCTGATCGACCCCTTCCTCACCGGCAACCCGAAGGCGGCGGTGGCGGCCGATGAGCTTAGCCCGGACGCGCTGCTGCTGACGCACGGTCACGCCGACCACATCGGGGACACCGTCGCGATCGCCCAGCGCGCCAAGCCGGACGTGGTCGCGATCGTCGAGATCGCCAACGAGCTGACGGCCGACGGGGTCGAGAACGTCCGCGACCCGAACCTCGGCGGCACGGTCCGCTTCGACTGGGGCTGGGTCAAGCTCGCCCCTGCATGGCACACCTCGACCACCCCGAAGGGCGGCGTCAACACGCCCGCGGGGCTGATCGTGAACCTCGGCGGCAAGACGATCTACCACCTCGGCGACACGGCGCTGTTCTCGGACCTTTCGCTGGTCTCCGGGATGGCGGCGCGCGCCGCCGCGGAATCCGCGCAGGGCGCGGGCGGCGCGATCGACGTGGCGCTGATGTGCATCGGCGGCCACTACACGATGGATCGCTTCGACGCCGTCGAGGCCGCGCGGCTCATCGGCGCCAAGCAGGTGATCCCCTGCCACTACGACACGTTCCCGCCGATCGAGACCGACGCGCAGGCCTTCAAGGCCGACGTCGAGGCCGCCGGCCACGGCGAGGTCGTCGTGCTCGAGCCGGGGGCCAGTCACACCGTCTGATCGCGCCTCGTTGAGACTCGCGCGGGCGGAGAACCACAACCTTCGCCCGCTCGAGTTGTTCTAGCCCTGCAAGTCGGCCTGATCGGAACGCGCCGACTTCTCAGAACAACGACGAAGGCTGGGGGTAGGCATGATGCGACGCTGCTCGAAGCAGAGGATGACGCACGCGGTGACGGTGCTGACGGCACTTCTGGCGACGGCCGTGACACCGACACCGGCGGGAGCGGCGCCGGTGTCGGTCGGCCGTTCGGGGTGGGCCTGGGGCGATCCAGTCCCGCAGGGCGAAACGCTGAACCGGGTCGCCTTCCAGGGGCTGCGCGGGTACGCCGCGGGCGAGAACGGCACGGTGCTGCGCTCCGACGACGGCGGCAGCACGTGGGTCGGGCTGGCGAGCGGCACGACCGCCGAGCTGACCCTGCTGCAGGAGGTCGACGCCAACACGGTCGTGATCGGCGGCGGCTGCACGGTCCGCGAGTCGACAGACGGCGGCGGGACGTTCCACCGCCTCGCCGTCAACGAAGCGGAACGCGGATGCGCGACGAACGTCGCCTCGTTCTCGTTCCTCAGCGCGACGACCGGCTTCGTCGAGCAGGCCGACGGCTCGATCCTGCTGACGGGCGACGGCGGCCAGACGCTCGCGCCGAAGACGCCCGTGCCGCTCGGCGGGGGCGCCGCGGGGCCGATCGTGTTCACCTCGCCGACCAACGGCTTCGCGCTCGTCGGCAGGGGCGGGACCGGCGCGATCTACCGGACGACCGACGGAGCGGGCTCGTGGGTCCAGGTGGGCAGCGCACCGAGCCAGCTCCACGACCTGAGGTTCGTCACGCCCTCGCTGGCGTACGCGGTCGGCGACGGGGGTGTGCTGCTCGCAAGCGAAGACGGCGGGGCGACCTGGACGAAGCTCGCGCTCGCGCTTCCCGCGGGGACGCCGGCCCCGAACCTGACCGGGATCTCCTGCGGCGACGCGCAGCATTGCCTGATCGCGACGGCGCCTGCCCCGGGAGGAGGAGCCAACGCGCTGGTGCGCACCGCCGACGGTGGACAGACCGGCACGCTCGTGACGGCCTCGGGGCAGAACCTCCTGTCGGTTGCCTTCAGGAGCAGCTCCGCTGCGGTCGCCGTCGGTTCGGGCGGCGCGACGGTGCTCTCGGGCGATGGCGGCGAAACGTTCCCGACGTCCGTGTCCTCGCGTCTGGGTGGAACGCTCGAAGGCCCGATCCGGCTCGGGCCGGGCGGGCAGTCCGCATACGTGCCCGGGCACTCCGGGCTGGTCGCGCACACGGTGGCCGGCGGCTGGGGGCTGTTGCGCGTGCCGACCTCGGCGAACATCGTCGACGTGGCGTTCCCGTCGAGCGCGGTCGGTTACGCGGTCAGCAGCAGCGGGATCCTCTACCGGACCTCTTCGGCGGGACTGACGTGGGCGATCCTGAGCTCGGGCGGCGGCGAAGCGCCGTCGGCGATCCTCGCGCCGGATGAAAAGACGGTGCTGCTCGTCGGCCCGACGGGTCTGCGCCGCTCGACCGACAGCGGCGCGAGCTTCGCGCGGGTCGGCGGTTCGGTCGTGCTCGGCAAGCGCCACGGCAAGGTCCGCCGCCGTGCGATCTCCTCGTTCCCGCTGTTCGCCGGGGCCGAGCTCGCGGGCAGCGCGATGGTCGTGTGGGGCGATGAGGCGATCGAGTCGACCGACGGCGGAGCGAGCTGGCGGTTGATCCCGCGGCCCCTGGCGAACGGGTCGATCGAATCGCTGTCGTTCGTCTCGGCGAGCAGCGGCTACGCGGTCTCCCGCCAGCGGCTGTTCTTCACACGCAACGGCGGTCGGACGTGGCGGGAGATCGACTCGCTCGGCACCGAAGCGCTCGGCGGGCAGGGCAGCCTGTCCTTCTCGAGCGTCGCCGACGGGTACGCGCTCGGCGCTGGGAACGTGCTGCTGCGCACCTTCGACGGAGGTCGTACGTGGGCCCGGGAGACGCTGCCGGGGAACCTCGACTCCGTCGCCGCCGGCGGCGGCGTCGACTACGCGGCGACCTCGGCTGGCCTGTTCGAGACGACCTCCGGCGGGCTCTCGGCGAGCCCCTCCCACCTGACCCTCAAGCTGGGTGGGCCGAGCCGGATCGCCCGCGCGAAGCTGCGGCGCCGGCACGGCAGGGTGAAGCTCACCGGGACGCTCGCCCCCGCGCAGGGCGGCGAGACGGTGACGCTCGCCTACCGTGCGCCGGGGCGCAGCGTGTGGCACAAGCGAACCGTGACGGTCGCTGCGAACGGCGCCTTCTCGCTGACGCTCGCGGGCATCTACGCGAGCACCGAGTTCGTCGCCGCGTGGGCCGGCGACGGGCACCTGGCGGGGGCCGGCACGCCCGCGCTGTCGCTGGTGGTGAACAAGCGCTAGCGGCCGAGGCGCTCCCCGCGCGGGAAGCGATTCCGCGCGGGGAGCCGCAGCGGTCGATTCCGCGCGGGGAGCCGCGGCGGCCGTCAGCCGGTCGGCAGGCTGACGGTCACGTTGCTCGCTTCGATCGAGAAGACGCCGTTGCTCGCCCGGTAGTAGGGCGCGTCGCGCCCGAGCAGTTGCAGCTTCACGGTGTCGCCCGCGGCGAAGCGGTAGCCGTTGCCGTGCAGCTGGAACGCGATCGGCCCGTTCTGGCCTTCTTCGACCCGGTAGACGCCGCGGCTCACGAGGCGCTGTTCGCCGGAGGGAAGGACGTCCCACAGCCGTGCCGCGATCTCCCCGTAGAGGCCGGTCTCGACGACGTCGGCTTTGACGGTCGGCAGCCCGAGCATCGTGAAGCCGCCGCTCGTGGTCGTGTAGTTCGCCGTGTCCGGCTCTTCTTCGGCCGTCACGGTCTTGCACGCTTCGCTCGTGCCCGCGATCGGGTCGAAGGCCGCCGCGGTCTGCGGGTTCCCGCCCGCCGAGGTGAACGTCTGCGGGGCGGCCGAGCCGAACGTCACGACGCCCGTCTGGAGCTTCGTCCAGCTCTTGGCCGTGAACGGCCCTTCTGCCGGCGCCGCGGTCGGGCATGTCTGCGTGTAGGCCGTGACGGACCCGTTCTTCGGCGCCGTCCCGGAGTGCTCGAGCCGCGCCGCGAAGAACGCCGCCGCCGCGTCGTCGAAGGCGTGGTCGGTGTTTTCCTTGTTGGCCCCGCGGCTGTGCCCGAGGTCGCCGAACATCAGGGCGGCGTATCCCTTCGTGGCTCGCACCTGGTTGTAGACGCGCAGCGACTGCTCCGGCGGGAACAGGTCGTCGGTCCAGCCGCTCTCGAGCAGCAGCGGCGCCGGCTTGCCGGACAACGGGATCGAGTAGCCGTCGTGGTACTCGTAGATCTGGTTCTCGATCGCTTCGGCTTCGAGCGGGAACGGCTCGCCCGCGTTGATCACGGCGAACCATTTCGCGACGTCCGCTTCGGGATCCTCGCCGGGCGGGGCGATGTACCCCTGCGCCTCGCCCGCGGCGAACAGGCCGCTCACGTAGCTCTGGATCTCGACCCCGATCGGCGCGCGACTCTGCGTGGGGGAGGCGATCGCCGTGTCGAGGAAGCGCCCGTTCGGCTCGAGCGCGTCGACGAGGTCCGACCACGGCCAGCGCGGGAACGCGGCCTTGACTTCCATCGCTTTGCCGGCGGGGCTCTTCCAGGGGGCGAGTTCGCCGTTCGGAAGCCGGACGCGGTTCTTCAGGTAGGCGAGCTCGATCGACTGGCCGCCGCCGTATGAGATCCCCGTGACGCCGATCGCCTTCGGCTTGATCAGGCGCTGGTCGGCGAGCAGGCCGAGCAGGTACTGCGTGTCGCGCGCCTCGTAGCGCTGGTCGGCGAGCCGGATCCACCCTTCTTTGCAGCCCGGTTCGGTCCGCGATTCGACGGCGCCGCACGAGTCGCCCCAGCCCCGCGCGGAGTAGTTCACGACCGCGTAGCCGTGCTGGGCGAAGTAGACGTTGTTGTAGTCGTAGGTCTGGTTCCCGTCGCCCGCCGGCGTGGAGGACTCGAAGCTCGTCTTGTTGCCCTCCCAGCCGTGCAGCATCACGATCACGGGGAACGGCCCTTTGCCGCTCGCCGGGAGCGTGACGTCGACGTCCAGGGGCACGCCGTCGAACGACGCGACGCGCTGTTCGAGTCCGCTCGTCGGGCAGAAGCGCACCCCGTCCTGCGAGCTGCACGCGTGGCCGAACGGCGCCGGTTCGCCCGACGGTTCGGCAGCCGTTGCGACCGCCGGGGCGAGCGCGAGCGCCAGCAGGGGCGCGAGCGCGGTGGCCGGGATGTGCGCACGCTGCAGCGCGCGGAAAGGCAGGTTCATCGGGTCTCCCTCGTCGTAGCCCCCTCCGACAGGGTTCCTCTACCCGGCTTACCGCGTCGCCGAAACCTCAGCGCGGCAGCGAGAGCACGTGCGCGGAGGCCGGGTCGATCCGGCCGTCGAGCAGCGCCAGGTACGCCTCGCGCAGCGCGTCGGGACCCTCGGCGTGCTGCACCCGAAGCCAGCCGTCGGTCCACTCGACGTACGGCCGCCACGAATCGGCGAGCCGCTGTTCGAGCCCGTCGCGGCCCCACTCGTGGCTGCGCTTGGCGACCCGGTCGGGCGCGAAGAAGAACGTCGGGCGCGGGCCGGGCAGCTCCTCGGGGACGCCGCCCATGCGGTCGTGGTGGGTCGCCCCGACGACGGCCGAATGGGCGAGCTCGGAGCCGAAGTGCCCGTGGACCGCCCCGCGCACGTCGGCGTCGCCGGACATGTCGACGTAGACGGCCCGGCCGGCGGGAAGGGCGTCGAGCTGCTCGTAGGTGAGCACCTCGCCGTAGACGCCGAGCGAACGGGTGTAGTCGGCCGCTCCCGCGGAGGTCAGGCCGACCACCTCCGCCGCGCCGTCGCGCGAGAGCAGGAACGCGAGTCCGCTCGCGGTCTTGCTCGACGCGCTCGACAGCACGACCGTGCTCGCCCCGAACATCTCGCTGTCGCGCAGGAAGTCGTCGATCAGCCACGAGGTGAAGAAGAGCGGGCGCAGCAGCATCTGCTGGTCCTCGCGGGCTTCCTCGTAGGAGGGGTCGGCGTCGGTGCGCTGGTAGCTGTTGTAGGCAGCGGGCAGCTCGGCGCGGTGCGGCCCCGAATCGACGAATCCCTGTGCCCCGGTCCGCACCGGCGTGACGAGCAGCTCGCTCGACGGCGGCAGGTAGCCGTAGATCCGCGCCCCTTCGGGCAGGCCCTCGGCGCGGCTCTCGGCGACCGTCGCGAACCCCCATACCGGCATCCGTCCCCAGCCCTCAGCGGCCGGGAAGAAGCTCCAGTAGGACATCGCCTCGCCGAACTTGGCGTAGGTGATGTTGTTGGAGGTGAGCCCGAAGGCCTCGACGGTGAGCAGCGCCTCCCCCGGCCCGGGCGCGGGCGCCGGGGCGTCCTCGAAGCGGCACTCGTGCAGGTCGGTCCGCGAGATCAGGAAGTCCATCGCTCCCGGACTCTATGCGCGGGGACCGTGGCGCGCGCGTCGATGCGGCGCGGCGCGCGTGTCGATGCAACGCCGAAATCGGGTATACGTGCCTATGACGTATGTCTGAGAATGGTCTGTCGCCCGGCGATTTGGATGCGCGCCTGCTCGATCTGATCGGCGACGTGTGCGGCCTGCTCGACATCGACGAGCTGCGCCACGGGCTGCTCGACGCGTTGCACAGGACTCTGCCCTCCGAGTACATCTCCCTGAACGACATCGGCCCGGGGCCCCGCGAAGTTGTCGTGTTGATGAGCCCCGAAGCGACGCCCGAGCTGGTCGAGGCGTGGGTCCGCAACGCGCACCAGAATCCGCTGCTGCAGCGCTACCAGCGCACCCAGGACGGCCGCGCAATGCGCTTCTCGGACGTCTGCTCCGCCGAGGAGCTCCACGGGCTGTCGCTCTACCGCGAGGTCTACGAGCCGTTGGGGGTCGAGCATCAGATGGCCTTCACGCTTCCCGCCGGGCCGCGGCGCGTGCTCGCGATCGCGCTCAGCCGCTCGGACTCCGACTACTCCGACGCCGAGCGCGACTTCGCCGATCGCGCGCGCCCGTTCCTGATCCAGGCCTACCTGAACGCGATCGCCTACCAGGCGGCGCGCGCCGGGATCCGCGGCGCCTCCTCCGCTACGCCGTTGCTCGAGTCGCTGCAGGCGGCGGGCCTCACCCAGCGCGAGGCCCAATCGCTGCGGCTGGTCGCGCTCGGGCAGTCGAACCATCACGTCGCCGAAGCGCTCGGGATCTCCCACCGCACGGTCGGCAAGCATCTCGAGCGCGGCTTCAGGAAGCTCGGGGTGAGCGATCGCTCGAGCGCCGCGGCGCGGGTCTGGGAGCTCGCCGGGGCCGGCTGAGGTGGCCGCTCAGTGCCGGTGGGTGAGTCCGAGCACGGGCTCCTCTGGCGTCGGCTCGGCGGCATCCCGCGACGCGATTCGCACGAGCGTGCGCGTTTCGCGCGGGAGCAGGCCGAGCACGAACGCGAGCAGCGCGAGCGCCGAGCCGGTGAGCATCACCGGCACCGCCCCGATCGCCGAGCCGAGCGGTCCTGCGAGCGCGTAGCCGAGCGGCAGCAGCGCGCCGGAGACCATCCAGTCGTAGGAGCTCACGCGCGAGAGCCGCGCCGGCGGGATCCGCTCGGCGAGCGCCGTCGTCCACAGCACGTCGAAGACCGCGATCCCGCCGCCGGCGAGCACCGCGGCGGGCATCACGATCCACAGCGACGTCCCGGCTGCGTAGAGGATCGCGGCCACCGGCCAGGCCATGATCGCGAGCATCGCGGCGCGCATCGGGAAGCGCGGCCGCAAGCCGACCGCCACGAGCGCGCCCGCGATCGTGCCGAGGCCGATCGCGGCCTCGAGCAGCCCGTACACCGAGACGTGGCCGTACTGCCCCCGCGCGATCACGGGCCCGAGCACGAACCACGGTGCGAGACCGAAGAACAGGGCGGCGCAGAAGGTCAGCAGCGTCGCCCACACCCAGGTGCGGGCCCGGACCTCGCGCGAGCCGGCCCTGATCTCCGCCCACAGCCCGCCGGAGCCCGCCTCCTCCGCCGGCGCCACGGCGCCGCCGGCGGTCTCGCCGATCGCGCGCTCGCGCACCCGCGGCCGCACGCGGCTGAGGAACGCGGCGCTTGCCAGGAACGTCGCGGCGTCCACGGCGAAGGCCCAGCCGGCGCCGGCCCCGAGCACGAGCGCGGTGGCAAGCGCCGGGCCGGCGAATTCGGCGAGGTTGTTCGACATCGCGGTGATCGCCCGCGCCTGCTGGATGTCCTGCTCGGGGACGGTCTGCGGAAGCACCCCGTCGGCGGCCGGCCTGAAGAACGCTTCGGCGGCGCCGAAGGCCATCTCGATCGCGACGAGCTGCCAGATCGGGACGTGCCCGGCGAAGATCAGGACGGCGAGCAGCGCGTGCAGGGCGAAGCGGGCGAGGTCGGTCGCGATCATCACGCGATGACGCGGCAGGCGGTCCGCCCAGACGCCCCCGATCAGCAGGAAGGCGATCAGCGGCAGCGCCTTCGCGGCCAGCACGAAGCCGAGGTCGGTCGCGCTGCCCGTCTGCTCGATCACGAACAGGGCCAGCGCGACCAGCACCAGGTAGTCCCCGATCACGCTCGAGGATTGGGCGAGCCAGAGGAAGCGGAACTCCCTGTGGCGCAGGACGCGTCTGATCTCGGCGAGGCCGTGCACTTCTCACGCCAGCCTTACGCACCGCCGACGCGGTGCGGGAGGTCGGGTCGGTCAGGTCTCGCCGTCGTAGTAGCCCACGTTGCCGTCGCGCCGGAAGAGCAGGATCGGGTCGGCCCCGTCGCCGGGGTAGACGCCGACTTTTTCGCTGTCGGGGTAGACGGCGAGGCCGGGCTCGCGGGCGGAGGAGAACATCAGCAGCCGCGCGTCTCCGTCGCTGCGGTTGCTCGTCTTGTGGGCCCCGGCCGGGCCGGGCGGGAAGACGACGGTCTCGCCGCGGCGGAGCTCGCGCTCACCCTCGGGCGTGCGCAGCACGATCGTCCCCTCCAGCACCAGCAGCCACTCCTCCTCGTACTCGTAGTGGTAGGGGCAGACGGTCTCGCCGGGCGCGAGCAGGAACGACTTGACCGCGAGCGCCGTCGCGCCGAGCGCGTTGCTGATCTGCAGCGCTCCGGCGCGATAGCCGGGCGGGTCCTCGGGGTCGTACTCGTAGTCGTCGTCGAACACGTTCACGGAGGGCACGCGGCCATGTTCGCACAGGCGCCGCCGGCCCCCCGGGCCTGTCAGAGATCGAGTCTCGTGCCCTGCACGGCGACGCTCGCCCGCGGCTCGCCGGAGAGCCCCGCCTGCACCGCGTCGAGCTCCGCGTCGGTCCGGTTCGGGCGGTGGTGGAAGAACAGCACCGAGCGCGCGCCCGCGCGGCGCGCGAGCTCGACCGCGTACTCGCCGCAGGAGTGACCCATCGAGGCTTCCGCGCCGAGCTCGGAGGGGAGCAGCTGCGCGTCGTGGATCACGACGTCGCTTTCGGCGGCGAGCGCGAGAGCCGCCTCGTGGTACTCCCCGTAGCCGTCCGGCCCCGGGCCGAGGGCGGTCGGGCAGTGGTCTGGCATGTACGTCACGGCCGAGCGCCCGTCGCTGACGCGAAAGCCGTAGGTCCGACCGCCTTTGTGGGGGATCTCGCGCGCCAGCACCTGGAAGCCCTCGTGCTCGGACTCGCCCGGCGCGAGCGCCGCCAGGCGCCAGTAGCCGCGCAGCTCGTCGGGGCCGACGGGGAAGAAGGGCGGCGACATGACCTGCTTGAGGACCTCGAGCGCATCGCCGCCGCCGGGCTGCTCCGGCAGCACGACCGAGACGCGGCTGGCGTCGCGGTCGCCCGCCGCGAAGAAGGGCAGTCCCTGGATGTGGTCCCAGTGCAGGTGGCTGAGGAGCACGGTGCCCGAGAACGGCGCCGCGCCGATCAGCCTCCTGCTCGCTTCGCGCAAGCCGGTGCCGGCGTCGAGGATCAGCGTCGGGCGCTCGGCTCCGTCGTGGCTCAGGGCCACGCACGAGGTGTGACCCCCGAAGCGCTCGTAGTCCCTGCCCGGGGTCGGCGTCGAGCCCCGCACGCCGCAAAGGTCGATCCTCACCGAGCGACCCTACCCGATGCCCGGAGGGGCGAACCGTGGCTTTGCGCACACAGCGCCGTGGCGCGGCGCTGCCGTCTCTCAGCCGGTGTCTTTCAGCCCTGGTCGCAGCCGGTGATGCCGCCGTCGAGCGGGATCACCGTGCCGGTCATGTACGCGCCGGCGCGCGAGGCGAGGAAGATCGCGAGGCCCGCCACGTCGTCGGGACGGCCGATGCGCCCGAGCGGGACGCTCTGCTCAATCGCCGAGCGGGTCTCCGGGTCCGACAGCGCGAAGGCCATCATCTTGCTCTCGAACGGCCCCGGCGCGATCGCGTTGACGGTGACGTGCTCGCCCGCGAGACGCTTGGCGAGATGGCGGGTGAGCATGTGCACGGCGGCCTTGCTGGCGCTGTAGGAGTAGTTCTCCATCGCCGGGGTCCTGATGCCGTCGATCGAGCCGATGTTGATGACCCGCGCCGGGTCGTCCGGGCTCGCGCTCGCGCGCAGCGCGTCGAGCAGCCCGACGGTGAGGTGGAAGACGCCCTCGACGTTCGTGTGCATCGTGCGGTCCCAGCCGCTCGCGGGGAACTCGTCGAGCGGCGCGCCCCAGACGGCGCCCGCGTTGTTGACGAGGATGTCGAGCGAGGGGAACAGCTCGCGCGTCGCGCGCGCCAGCTCGCCGGCTCCGTCGGGCGTTGAGACGTCGCCGACGATCGCCTCGCAGCTGCCCAGCTTCTTCAGCTCCGCGGCGGCGGCCTCGATGTCGGCCTGCTTGCGCGAGGAGACGATCACGTTCGCGCCCGCCTCGACGAGCCCGCGGGCGATCATCATCCCGATCCCGCGCGAGCCGCCCGTGACGAGCGCGGTCTTCCCGGAGACGTCGAACAGTCCGCCCATCAGTCGGCGAACTCCGCCGGGCGCTTCTCCAGAAACGCGCCGATCGCCTCGGGCGGCGCGGCCCCGAAGGTGGACATGATCTGCTGGCGGTCCTCGTACTCGGCGGCCGCCTGCTCGGAGGGGATCTCCAGCGCCGCCCACATGCCCTGCTTGGTCAGTCGCACGCCCCACGGCGCGAGCTCGGCGATCTGCGTCGCGGCCTGCAGCGCGCGGTCGGCCAGCGCGTCCTGCTCGACGACGTCGGAGACGAGGCCGATGCGCAGGGCCTCCTCGGCGTCGACGCGGCGGCCGGTGAGCATCAGCTCGTGGCTGCGCGAGGCGCCGATCAGCCGCGGCAGCAGCCAGCTCGTCGCCATGTCGCAGTTCGAGACGCCGATGTTGATGAAGGCGACGCGGAACACGGCCTCGCGGGCCGCGAGGCGGATGTCGCTGCCGAGCGCGAGCGCCAGCCCGAACCCGGCGGAGGGCCCGTTGACGGCGGCGATGATCGGCTGGGGCAGCGCCCGCAGGCCGAGCACGAGGCGCGACATGTGCTGCTGGTTGGCGAGCCGGTCGCGCGACTCGTCGCTGCCGTCGTTGCCCGGGGCGCGGCCGTAGCCCTGCAGGTCGAGGCCTGCGCAGAAGCCGCGGCCCGCGCCGGTCAGGATCACCGCGCGACAGGAGCGGTCGAACTCGATCTCGCGCAGCTGGGCGTGCAGCGCCTCGCACAGCTCGGCCGTCATCGTGTTCAGGCGCTCGGGCCTGTTCATCGTCAGCCGCCGCACGTGCGGGGCGGGCTCCTCGACGATCAGCAGCTCCTCGGCCATCGGCGCAATCCTATTCGCCGCTGCGCCGCGAGGTTGCCGCGGTGTAAAGGACGGTCAGCCGCGCGGGTAGTGGAAGGCCTGGGTCTGCGTGACCTTCGCGACCAGCCGGCCGGACTCGTCCGTCAGCTCGGTCTCGATCACGATCATCGTGCGGCCCTTGTGCAGTGGCCTGCTCGTGGAGCTGACGACTCCCTCGCGCACGCCGCGCAGGAAGTTCGTCTTCGACTCGATCGTCGCGGTCCCGATCGCGCCCTCGGGCAGGTTGAAGAAGGCGAGCGCCCCGCCGGCGCCGTCGGCAAGGGCCATCAGCGCGCCGCCGTGCAGCAGCCCTCCCGCGGTGCAGCGCTCGGGCGCCCACTCCATCCGTCCCCGCACGACCTCGGGCGTGACCTCGGTCAGCTCGGCGCCGATCAGCGCGGCGAAGGGCATCGTGTCGCGGATCTGCTCGGGGGTCGGGAGATCGCTCATGCGGACTCCAGCAGCGTCGTAGTCAGGGCCTCGGGTGAGGTGACCATCAGGTCGTGACCTCCTTCGATTCGGGTGGCGGGAATCGATAGCGCGCGAGCCATCTCGTCCATCGGCACGGGTCCCGGCGCGGCGAGGACCGCTCGTTGCGGCAGCTCCGGCGGAGGCGCTCGTTCGGCTGGTTCCTCGAAGCTGCGCAGCGGATGCTCGGTCAGCCGCTCCGACAGCCAACGGATGTCTTCCGGGTCGGTGACGCCTACGACCGCGGGGTCGGGGACGGGGATCCGCCAGCCCTCGCCCGTTGCCGCGGCGGCCGCGCGCAGGCGGGGCGCGACGCGATCCCAGCACCAGCCCCCGTGCCAGGCGCCGTGGACCAAGACGAAGCGTGTCATGCCGCTCCGCCCTCGCCCAGGTGGCGGCGGGCGTGCTCGCTCGCCCGTCCGGCCGCCTCGAGGCCGTGCTCGGCACGCTCGTCGGCGACGCGGACGACGACGTGTCGGGCGCCGGCTCGCACGTAGGGGGCGAGCCACTCCGCGAAGCCCTCGGGGGTCCCGGCGTACATCGCCTGGATCATCCCGATCAGCTCGAGCGGCTGCTCGTAATAGCGCTCGATGTTGCGACGCAACAGCTCCTGCGCGGCTTGCGGCGAGTCGTCGAGCGCGACCGTGACGTACAGGCCCGGAAGGGGCGGGTCCTCGCGCCCGGCGGCGCGCGCGGCCTCGCGGACACGCGCCCACCCCTCGGCGTAGAGCTCTGCGCTCGGCGGGTACGGGAGCCAACCGTCCGCGATCCGTCCGACCCGCCGCTCGGCGGCCTCGCCCGCGCCCGCGAGCCAGACGGGTGGCCCGCCGGGATTGAACGGCGGAGGCTGGAGGGCGACCTGCTCCAAGGTCAGGTGGCGCCCGTCGAAGCTGACCGGCTCACCCGCCGCCGACCACAGCGCGCGGACCGCCGCGATCGTCTCGGTCAGACGCCCGACGCGGCCCTCATAGGGAACGCCGACGGCCTTGAACTGGCGCTCGGTCTCGGGGTAGGGGAAGCCCGCGCCGAGGCCGAGCACGAGCCGGCCCTCGCTGATCTGGTCGAGCGTCGCGGCCGCCTGGGCGAGCAGCAGCGGGGCCCGCAGCGCGCCGAGCAGGACGGCCGTGCCGAGCGTTGCGGTGCTCGTGCGGGCGGCGAGCGCCGCGAGCATCGTCAGCGCGTCGTGCCGGGCGCGGGCGAGCGGGCTGTCGCCGAGCCAGACCGCGTCGAAGCCGAGCGCCTCCGCGCGCTCGCCGAGCGCGAGCAGCGGCGCCGCCCGCGGGGCGCCGAGGACGATCGCGTCCCTGGTCGGGACGAGGTACCCGAACGTCAGCTGCTCCGCGGCGGGCATCGGCATCGGAGGTATAATTGCACAGTCGTACAAGAAACTGTGTCGAGCGGAGAGGCGGAGGCGATCGATGGCGAGACCGGTTGACCCGGAGCGGCGGGCCGAGCTGTTGCGGCTGGCGGTCGACTACGCGATCGAGCACGGCGTCGCCGATCTGACGCTGCGGCCGCTCGCCGAGGCGCTCGGGGTGCGGCCGAACACGCTCGTGCACCACTTCGGCGGCAAGGAGCGGCTGCTCAGCGAGATCCTCAACGGGGTGCGCGACCGGCTGCGGGGGATGCGCGCCGCGATGGCCGAGCAGAACGGCGGCGACGCGGTGCTGGCGACGTGGCGCTGGACGGCGGACGAGGAGCGCCTCCCCTTCTTCCGGTTCTTCTTCGAGGCCTACGGCGTCGCGCTCCGTCACCCCGAGCGCTACGAGGCGTTCCTCCGGCGGGTCGTCGCCGACTGGCTCCCCGAGGGCGGCGAGCGCGAGGCGACGCTGGAGCTCGCGGTCCAGCGGGGGTTGCTGCTCGACCTGCTGACGACCGGAGAACGCGAGCGCGTCGAGGGGGCGCTCGCGCTGTTCGCCGAGCTCGCGGCCGCTGTGTGAGACTGGCGCGCGTGAGCGCTCAGGGTCTCCGGGTCGCGGTCGTCGGCCACGTCGAGTGGGTGCAGTTCGGGCGCGTCGAGCGACTGCCCGGCCCGGGCGAGGTTGCGCACGCGACGGGATCCTTCGAGGAGCCGGCGGGCGGGGGCGCGGTCGCGGCCGTCGCGCTCGCGCGGCTCGCCGGCGGCTGCGCGCTGCACACCGTGCTGGGCGAGGACGAGCCGGGGCGGCGGACGGTCGAGCGGCTCTCGGGCCTCGGCGTCGAGGTGCTCGACGGGCCGCCGGCGGAAGACGAGCGGGGACCGGCGGGGGAGCGTCCGCCGACGCGCCGCGCGGTCACGTTGATCGACGCGGCGGGCGAGCGGACGATCACCACGTTCGGGCCAAGGCTGGACCCCGCGGGCGCCGCCGCTCCCGGCGACCCGGCGGGCTGGGAGCGGCTGCGGGGACTCGACGCGATCTACTTCACCGCGGGCGACGAGGCGGCGCTGCGCCGCGCTCGCGCGGGCGCCCGGATCCTGGTCGCGAGCCCGCGCGCGCGTCACGCGCTCGGGAGGGGCGTGCCGCTCGACGCGCTCGTGCTGAGCGCGGGCGACGCGATCGAGACGGCGGCCGCCGAGCCGGCGCTCAGGGAGGCGGAGCTGATCGTCCACACCGAAGGAGAGCGAGGCGGGCGCTGGCGGCGCCGCGACGGCGCGAAAGGGCGCTGGGAAGCCGCTCCCCTGCCGGGACAGGTGGCCGACTCCTACGGCGCCGGCGACACGTTCGCGGCGGCGCTGACGTACGGTCTCGGGTCGGGGCTGGAGCTGGAGGCGGCGCTCGCGCTGGCGGCGCGCTGCGGGGCGGAGTGCATGACCCGCGAGGGCCCCTACGGGCGCGAGGGCGCCGAGAACTGAAAGGATCGGGCGATGGACTACGAGCAGATACTCACCGACGTCTCAGAGGGCGTCCTCACGATCACGCTGAACCGCCCCGACCGTCTCAACGCCTGGACGGGCCGGATGGGCGAGGAGCTGCGGGCGGCCTTCGACGAGGCCGACGCGAACGACGAGGTGCGGGCGATCATCGTCACGGGCGCGGGCCGCGCGTTCTGCGCGGGCGCCGACCTCGAGAGCGGCGGCGACACGTTCGACTACTCCAAGCGCGACACCGCCGGCGCCGGCGGCAGGGACGGGGGCGGCGAGTTCACGCTGCGCGTGTTCGACTCCAAGAAGCCCGTGATCGCGGCGATCAACGGGCCGGCGGTCGGCGTCGGCGCGACGATGACGCTCGCGATGGACGTGCGGATGGCGGCCGACGACGCGAAGCTCGGCTTCGTCTTTGCGCGCCGCGGGATCATCCCCGAGGCGTGCTCAAGCTGGTTCCTGCCGCGCGCCGTAGGGATCAGCCGCGCGATGGAGTGGGTCGCGACCGGCCGGGTCTTCCCGGCGCAGGAGGGCCTCGACGCGGGCCTGCTGCGGAGCCTCCACCCGAAAGACGAGCTGCTCGGGGCGGCGCGCGAGCTTGCGCTCGAGATCGCCCAGAACACGGCGCCCGTGTCGGTCGCCCTGGCGCGGCAGCTGATGTGGAGGATGCTCGGCGCCGAGCACCCGATGATCGCCCACCGCGCCGACTCGCGCGGAATGGTCGCGCGCGGCCAGTCGGCCGACGTCGTCGAGGGCGTCACCTCGTTTCTGGAGAAGCGCCCCGCGCACTTCACCGACAAGGTCTCTGACGGCCTGCCCGACGTGATGCCGGGCTGGCGCTCGCCCGAGTTCGAATAGCGCTCCTCTAGGGGGCGGCGGCGAAGTCCGGCAGCGGCTGGCTCGTCGAGAGGACCTCGGCGAACAGGTCGCCGCGCTCGGCCACGCGGCGGAGAACCTCCTCGGCCTCGAACGTCAACAGCTGCGGGTCGCCCTTCTTGGCGGCGGCCCGCACCTCGTCCCATTCCAGCGGCGTCGAGACGGTCGGCCTGGGGCGGGCGCGCAGCGAGTAGACGCAGACGGTCGTCTTGTTGCGGTCGTTCTGGCTCCAGTCGATCAGCACCTTGCCCTCGCGGCGGGCCTTCGTCTGGCGCGAGACGACGTGGGCGGGGTCGTTCTGCTCGAACAGCTCGGCGACCGCCTTGGAGAACGTCTTCGTGTCGTCGAACGAGACGCCCTTCGTGTTGAGCGGCACGTAGAGCTGCAGGCCCTTCGAGCCGGACGTCTTGACGAAGCTCCGCAGGCCGAGGTTCTCGAACAGTCCCTGCAGCTGCAGGGCGAGGCGGGCGCAGTCGATCACGTCGGCCGGGGCGCCGGGGTCGAGATCGAAGACCATCGCGGTGGGCCGCTCGTGCGCGGCGGCCAGGGCGAGGGGAGTGTGCAGCTCGATCGCCGCCAGGTTGGCGAGCCAGACGAGCGTCGCCTCGTCGTCGGCGAGCGTGTAGTCGATCGTCTTGCCGCCCGCCGGCAGGCTCGCGGTGCGAACCCACTCCGGGCGGTGGGCCGGCGACTGCTTCTGGAAGAATTTCTTCGCGTCGACGCCATCGGGCCAGCGCGTGACGGTCAGCGCCCGGCCTGCCAGATGGGGCAGCACCGCCGGCGCGATCGCGGCGTAGTAGTCGATCACCCGGCCCTTCGCGAAGCCGGCCTCCGGGTAGAGGACCTTCGCGAGGTTCGAGAGCTTCAGCTCCCGGCCTTCGACCTCGATCACGGCGCTCGACTGGTCCGGCGGGACGATGCCGGCGGCGCCGACGGACCCGCCCTTCGCGCGCCCGCGCGGCGCTTTCGTCTTCCCACGCGGCGCGGCTTTCGCCTTGCGCGGGCTCTTCGCGTGCGCCTCGTCCTCCTTTGGCTGCTCTTCGACGGCGTGCGCGGCGGGGCGTCCCGCGCGCGGGTCCTCGCGCACGACCAGAGCGGGGTCCTTGTCCTCGCGCACGCCCTTGTAGGAGGGCTGGCGGATGTTGCCGCCGGACGTCCATTCGGAGAAGTCGACCTCGACGACGAGGCGCGGCTCGCAGAAGACCGTCTCGCGCGGCGGCCGTTCGCCGGCGCCGAACGGCGAGGCCTCGCGCTCGAGCGGCGCCAGCTGCTCGCCGAGGCGCTCCAGCTCGCGGTCGGTGAAGCCGGTCCCCACGCGCCCGACGTAGCGCAGCGTGCCGTCGTCCTCGTGGACGCCGAGCAGTAGCGCCCCGATCGTCTCGCGACGGCGGCCCTTGCCGGGCAGCCAGCCGCCGACGACGAACTCCTGTCGCGCGAAGGTCTTGATCTTGATCCAGCTACCCGGACGGCGCCCCGGCTCATACGTCGAGTCCAGGCGCTTGGCGACGATCCCCTCCAGGCGCTGCTCGACGCTCGCCTCATAGAGCTCGCGACCGTTGCCGACGACGTGCTCGGGCGTCTGCCAGCTCTCGCCGCGCAGATCGAGCGCGGCGAGCAGCTCGCGGCGCTCGGCGTAGGTGAGCCCCATCGTCGAGTGGCCGTCGAGCCAGAGCAGGTCGAAGACCATGTACGTGACCGGCGTGGCCTTGGCGAGGCGCCGGGCGACCTCGCGGGAGCCGACGTGCATGCGCTGCTGAAGGGCGCCGAAGCTCGGGCGGTCGTGCTCGTCGAAGGCGACGATCTCGCCGTCGAGGACCGCCTGGTGTGAGCCGAGGTCGCGGCCGATCCGCGCCAGCTCCGGGTAGCTGTCGGTGATGTCGTTGAGGTTGCGGCTTTCAAGACGCAGCTCCCCGGGGGTCGAGTAGGCGATCGCCCGCACGCCGTCCCACTTGATCTCGAACGCCCACGCGGAGTCGTCGGCGGGAAGCTGGCCGGTGCGGGCCAGCATCGGCACGATCCGCTCCGGCATCGGCTCGCGGGCCGGGTCGGCGGGCGGGTCCATGCGATGGATCATCCAGTCCTTCGGCGGCTCGTCCTTGTCGATCGGGAAGAGCGCGTAGCGCGCCTGCAGGCGCTCGCCGTGCAGCAGCACCTCGACCTTGCGCGGCTCCCACTTCAGCGTCTCGTAGGTGCCGTGGTCCCAGATCGTCATCCGACCGGCGCCGTAGTTGCCCTTCGGGATCTCGCCGTGGAAGTCGAGGTACTCGATCGGGTGGTCCTCGGTGTGCGCCGCGAAGCGGTTCTCGCCGGGCTCCTCGGGCATGCCCTTCGGCACCGCCCACGAGACGAGCACGCCGTCGCGCTCCAGGCGCAGATCCCAGTGCAGGCGGCTGGCGCTGTGCTGATGGATGACGAAGCGGGGGAGTTCGTCGGTCTTCTTCGCGCGACCCTTGCGCTTCGGCGCCGGACCCGGCTCAGGCGTCTTGCCGAAGTCGCGTTTGCGCTCGTAGCGGTCGAGCTTGCGAGGCATGCTCAGTCGAGGCCGTCGTCGCAGTTCACAAGCGAAGGCCCTGTCAGCTGAAGGCGGAGGGCGATGACGCGACGTGCTCCGCGAGGCCAGCCAGCTCCGGGTCGGGGCCGGATGCGGCCAGGATCTCGGCGTCCCTTTCGGCGGCTGCGCGGCGACGCTCGCGCTCGAGCGCACGTATCACGAAGGAGGCCCGGCTTCGCGCCGCGCCCGTTGCGACAGCTCGGTCGACAAACTCCAAGAGTTCGTCGGGGAGACGAACGGCGATCTGCTTGCTCATACCAAAGGGGTAGCAGTTTGCTACCACTCGCTCTCAGCGCTTCGCAGCCGCTTTCGCTTTCGTGCCGCCGCCTTTGCTCCCCGCCGATTTCGGCGCTTTCTTGGCGGCCGTTTTCTTCGCCTCGGCTTTCTTGGCGGGCGCTTTGCGTTTCGCGGCGGGCTTGCCGTCGTCGCCTCCGCGCTTCTTGACGGCTTCGAGGCTCGCCTTCAGGGCGCCCATCAGGTCGGGCGCCGGGGCGGCGACCTCCTCGGGCTCGGGCTGGACGGCGATCTGCTTGCCGGCGGCCTTGCGCTCGATCATCTCGAGCACCTGCTCGCGGTAGGCGTCGCGGAACTGCTCGGGCTCGAAGTCGCCGGCGAGGGACTCGACGAGCTGCTTGGCGATGTCGAGCTCGCGCTTGGTCGTCTTGACCTCCTCGGCCTCCTTGATCTCGTCGAGACGGTCGGGGGCGAGCACTTCGTCGGCGAAGATCATCGTCGCCATGCCGAGCGCGTCGCCGATCGGGCGCAGCGCGACGAGCGCCTCCTTGGAGCGGATCACGACGCGGGCGATCGCGACCTTGTTCGTCTCGCGCATCGCTTCGACGAGCAGTTTGTAGGGCTTCGCGCCACCGGGACCGGGGGCGAGGTAATAGGGGTGGTCGTAGTAGATCGGGTCGATCTGTGAGAGCTCTACGAACTCCTCGATCTCGATCGTCTTCGTCTTCTTGGGCTCGAGCGCCTCGAGCTCGCCCGGCTCGATCACGACGTAGCGCTCGGGGGAGATCTCATATCCCTTGACGATGTCCTCGTAGGGGACCTCCTCGCCGCTGGAGGGGTCGACGCGCTTCTGGGCGATGCGCACGCCCGACTTGCCGTTGAGCTGGTGGAAGCGGACCGCCTTGCGGTTGATCGCGCTGTACATCTTCACGGGCACTGTGACCATGCCGA
>Ga0134125_10001110_pt1 | contig 33774 bp, 26 predicted proteins | sample KB31751_FD_96464 | JGI IMG/M metagenome (GOLD analysis project Ga0134125, IMG submission 96464) | Terrestrial soil microbial communities with excess Nitrogen fertilizer from Kellogg Biological Station, Michigan, USA - KB3-175-1 | ecosystem: Environmental > Terrestrial > Soil > Unclassified ...
AAGAATAACGACTTGTGTGTCGCGCGATTCATAAAAGCGGATCAAGTCGCCGCAGACTTGATCGATGGCCGCAAGATCACGTGAAATTGCCGGATTGTCCGGGCCGATGTGTTGCAGGTTGTAATCGAGGTGCGGCAGATAGATCAGTGTAAGAGCCGGCTGAAAGCGCTGGTCTACATACTTGGCGGACTCGGCAATCCATCGGGTCGAATTGATGGATGCCCGTGGTCCCCAGAACTCAAACAGGGGAAATGTGCCAAGCTCTTTTTGGATTTCCGATCTAAGACTTGCCGGTTTCGTATATACGTCGGGAATTTTTCGACCGTCGGCCGGATACATAGGACGCGGCGTGATGGAGAAATTCACGGGCGAATACATGTTGTACCAGCCGAAGAGGTTGGCGCACGTGAATGTTGAATCGTGTTGTGCGGCAATGTCCCATATTTTGGGAGCTTGCACGAGCTTATTGGACTGACGCCAGAAGTGGATCTCGCAATCGTCTCGAAAATACCAGCCATTGGCAACGGCTCCATGCGTGGCGGGCGTCACGCCGGTGTAATACGTCGCCTGCGCGGTACAAGTAACGGCCGGAAACACAGGCTGAATCGCGGAAACTCTTCGTTTGCCCGCCCAGGCGGTCAGCAAGGGCATCCGCGGCCCCAACGTTTCCGGCGTCAGACCAACCACATTTAATACGGCAGTGTTCTTCATACCTGCGCTAAGACCCAGCGGTATTCCCGTTCAATCGAATCCACGATGTCCAACCTAAGATCGGGCGGCAGAACACTCCACGTGTAGGTTTCGATTTCGAGATGCCTGGCTTCCGCCGGTGTCAGTTGCGCAAGCGCATTCCGGACATAGCTCTGCGTCGAGCCAAGTTTGCCATAGTCGCTTAAAAACAGTGGCACATGGTAGTGAATGCGCCATTCGGAATCGGCAGAGTTTTCGAGGTGAGCGATACCGTCGGGAAGATCTGCAAATCGTTCGAAATCCCCGATTGTCTGGTGAAGATACACTGGATCCGCCAGTGAGGTAAGCATCTTCTGTAACTGTTTCCGTTCCGCGCGGGTCGGCGGTATGCCGGCCTTTACAGCCGAGCTTACCTGTACGCGCCCAATCCGGATACCCGCCGCACGGAATGCCCGTAGCGTTGAATCGACCTCCTCGCGTTCCACCGCGAAATGGCACAGGTCATAGCAGATTGCAATGTGCTCGCGCAACGCCTCTTCCGCTTGAGAATTCGTGAGTTGAGCTGATTTCGCCAACAAAGGCAAGCCCTTGCGAAGAAGCCGTTCGAAAAACTCTACGAATTCGGACGTGTTCTCAATCAGCCCGTCGGGTTCCGGTTCGATATCGAGATGAATGACGCAGCCGTGCTGCCGCTTAACGTCCAGCATCGCGTGGACGACGATGAGCAGATTACGAATGAGCAGATCCCAATCGGGTAGCGACGCACCCGCATACCATCGTTTATAAGAGAGCGGGCAGGTGGACACACCGCCGTCGAGACCTTCCGGCAGTAATCGGCGCAGAATCTCCACGAGTTTCAAGGAGTAATCAACCCGTTCGGTCGTGTGCCAGTCGGGAGCAAAAACCTGGTCCTTGAGCCGGCGCTCATGGAACCACCCGTACGGGAAACCGTTTAGCAAAGCTACATACAGACCGGATCGTCGAAGGAACATGGAAAATTCCTGTAGATTTGTGCCTTCCAACAATTCAACGCCCTCCCGATTAGCAAGTCGAAGGCCGATGCCGAAGAGTGCGTTCGGGCAGAGACGTCTCTTCAATTCCGGCGCGTAGCGGCGCAGACTATCGAAAACCTGAGGCCATCCATCGGCTGGATGAATGTTGGAACAATAAGTAAGTTCGAAACCGGCAGGCGTACGCATTAAGCTCCCGGCGCCGTATGCGAAAGCGCCTTGGGAATACCGAGGCGAGGCAATTCAAATTTACCCGATTGCATGAGAAATTCGAGAGGATTCTCGAAGACCAGCTTGCGAATCAGTTCCTCGGAATGGCCACGACGCCGCATTTCGAGCATCAACTGAGGAACTGCTGTGGGAACACTGGGGCCCCAATCGCAAGCGGAACTGATGGTAATCCGATCCGGCCCGTACTTCTCGATCATGTCAACAGCGCGCGCGAGGGAAACCTTGGTATTCGGATAAAGAGTGAGCCCAGTGTAGAAACCCTGTTCGAGGATCATTCCAATTGTGTGTTCCTCGGCGTGGTCGATCAGTACACGCCGGGGTTCCAGATTTCTAAACTTGAGCAAATTGTCAATGGTGACACGAGTGCCCTTATATTTATCTTCCAGATGCGGTGTGTGAATCAACATCATCTGGTTATAATCGAGCGCCAGCCGGACATGATCGGTGAATGTATCCACCTCGTTGCGAGTCACGCGGTTCATACCGATCTCGCCGATTCCTACGACGCTGGGCCTGTCCAGAAATTTTGGAATTCGCTTTAGTACTTGGGCGGTAAGCCGGCGATCTTCACCCTCTTTCGGATTCAGGCAGAGCCAGCTCGCATGGCGAATGAAAAACTGGGCCGCGCGCTTTGGTTCAAACTCGGTCAATTGGCGGAAATAATCTTCAAAGCTATCTGCTGATTGGCGGTCCCAACCCGCCCAGAACGCCGGTTCACTTATGGCGACGCAGCCTGCCATCGCCATCTCACGGTAGTCGTCCGTAGTGCGCGAGACCATATGCCCGTGCATTTCGATGTAATACATTACTGAACCTCCTGGGCGGGGTTCCAGGCGCCGCTCGCGCTTTTCGTATCGAGTTGCGGCTTCAATTCAACAGTTGGATCACTGAAAACCAGTTGAATATGGTCGATCTTATTCGGCTCATCCGAACTCAGAATCTGAAGAGCCTGCCGGAATGCCTGCATACGGAAATCCCCGGAAGCCGGCTGGCCGTCGGCCGAGCGCATGAGGCGGTCAAGATAGGCTGCCAGATCCAGAATGCGCGTCCTGTTTTCGATGAAATATTCGTCGATAATCTGGCTGGTGGTGAGAGGACAGAGTCCCTGGTTATTCATTGGTCCCTCCGCAAGAATATCTAAACGGCGTGCGAAATAGATCGTTCGCGCGCCAAATGGTGTAGTATAGCGGCACTGCGTGCAATGACACCAGGATGCATATTATGCACTTCGACGCCGCGGCCGATCCCTTCGAGCAGCATAATTGTAAGCTGCCCGCCGAGATGCTCGCGAAACTCGGACAATCCGTCTAGAAGCGCGCAGTCCTTACCAACTCCGCGACATTCTAATTCCGGCACATATAGTGAAAAGCCCAGCCGGAGAAGTATGTTGATAATCCGAGACCATTCCGGCTCCGAAAGCATTCCCACAAGGTGAGAGTAGGTAGCGTCGAGCGCAATGCCGATGGCTACAGCTTCGCCGTGCCGCAATCGATAAAGCGTGAGTTGCTCTAATCTATGAGCGGCCCAGTGGCCGAAATCGAGTGGGCGAGAGGATCCGCTTTCAAAAGGATCGGCGCCGCGAATGTGTTCCAGATGTAATTCCGCGCAGCGGTAGACGGCGTGTTCCATTGCGGCGGCGCCGCGATGTGCGAGTGATGGAGTCGTCGCCTCAAGGTATTCGAAAAATGCCGCGTCTTTGATCAGGCCAACCTTAACCGCCTCCGCCAAGCCACTGCGCCAATCGCGATCTGATAGTGACTCAAGAAATTCGAGATCGTTGATGACCGCGAACGGCGGCGCAAACGTGCCCAGAAAATTCTTCTTGCCGTAAAGATTAACGCCGTTTTTGACACCGACGCCGGAATCGTTCTGAGCGAGAACAGTGGTGGGCATCCGAATCAGACGGACACCGCGATGAGACGTCGCGGCGGCGTAACCTACCATGTCGAGCACAGCACCGCCGCCAATTGCGATGACGAATGAGTGGCGGCAGATGTGATGCACATTCACAGCATCTCGAACGATATCTACGTATTCACTGCTGTTCTTCACCACCTCTCCACCAGGGATCACGATTGAAGCGGCAACACTTTGAATCACCTCGGCATGCGCATGACAGTACGTATCAATTTGAGTTAGCAATTGGCGTTCGCTTGTACAGACGCCCTTGTCCACGACGAACAGAATCCGCCGCTGACCCTCATTGCCGCTCCCAAGCACATTCCGCAGGATCTGGTTATCAGGGCGGAAGGCGTCGCGCGTAAAGTGAACGGGATAGTGGAACTCGGCGCGGACTGTCTGTTGAATCAGGCGCATAGCTAAGTGACTGCAAACAATTTTGCCAGCAGAAATGCCGGCACGTAGAGGAGCAATACCCCTATTGCATACCAAGGGCCGGCGAATACCGCGGCGAGACAGGCGTTCAAAACGATCAAGGAAAGCACACCCGCTTTCACGGCGGAACGTATCTCCGAGGCAGACAACGAGCGAAACGCCCGCCAGAACGGTTTTCCGATTCTATACAAGAGCAGCACAAAAAACGGCAGAGCAAAGGCTGCCCTAATTCCCTGAGAAGAGATAAGAGCCACAAGTGCTGCAAAGGAGAGAAGCAGCCAAACGCCTGATATGGCGGCGGCGGTTCGAGTGCCCCCCCGCACTTCACCCCGGCTAATGGAGGTGATTCCAGCAATGTAGCCGAGCGTCACCAGGATGGCGGGCCAGTGGGCAAAGGGAGTTAACGTCGCCGCGGTTAAACCAAGCGAGAGATTCAGTCCGCGACATAATCCCATATTGAAGGGCCCTAGAACCGGGTGGTGTTTGCCCCAACTATCGTATAGAAGCGCCACAAGAGCAGTCGTCAAAGCGACAAGGCCGCTGAGAGGCGAACATAGCCATGCGACCACGACACCGAAAGCGAGAAGCAATCCGCCAAAGGCACTGGCAGCGGCAATGGATATAGCGCCGCTTGGAATCGGGCGCTCCGGCCGTTCTACGGCATCCAGTTTTGCATCAAAGACATCATTGAGGACGACACCACCGCCATAGAGACCAGTTGTCGCCAGCAGCAGCAGCAATAAATTAGAAGGGTTGGCAGCGCCAGCCACCGCATATCCCGCCAAAATGTCCGAATGCGCGGTAACAATATTTGCCGGGCGCATCAAATGCAGGAGGCTCGGCATCGCACGCCTTGCGCGGAATGCATCGTAAGTTGTGCATTTTGCCGCTCTCATTAAAACAATACTCTACCAGTTTCATAGCGCACGCTATAAAGGCGTTATAGTGTGTCAAGTGATTGGCTCTTTATTGATAGCGCTTGCGTTGATTCTGTTGATGGCGTCCTCATCGGAAGCGCAGGGATTCCGACATGTGGCGACGTATCGCGGATTGGGCGGCTTAGTCGCTTCGGCCGTCGGGCCGGGACAACAACCAGGGACGGAGCGCCTGTATTTGAGTTACCTGTACTTGGACCACACAATCGACGTCGTCGCTGTCGATCCCACCACAGGCCAATATGAGGTGTTCCCGAATCCCGCTCCGGGTGAATCGGGCGCGCGATGCATGACGGTGGGTCCGGATGGCAATGTATATTTGGGAACCTTGCCGCACGCACATTTCCTGAAGCTGGATGTCAAGGCCGGAAAGCTGATCGATCTGGGCAGGCCAAGCCAAACGGAACAATACATTTGGGATGTTGCTTTTGGCCATGACGGTAAACTCTACGGCGCGACCTACCCGCAATCGAAGCTCGTACGTTACGATCCTGTTTCCGGCGCGATGGAAGACCTGGGCCGGATGGACCCGGTTGAGCAATACGCCCATTTCATTGCCGGCAGCGATGATGGTTTCATCTACACCGGCATTGGCACGAGCAAAGCAAACATCGCAGCCTATGAAGTTGCGACAGGACGTCACCGGGAGATTTTACCTGCGAAAGTTCAAAAAGTTGGGCAGGCCTCCGTTTATAAAGGAACGGACGGAAACGTCTACGGAAAACTTGGGAACGATTACTTCCGGCTTCGAGGTTGGACCGCTACGCCTATCGCCAAGAATCAAGCCGCGCCCCCTTTTCCATCGAATCAATTGAAGGATGGCCGTACGGTTAGCGCGGCGGGCCACACCATTCGAGTGACGACGCCATCCACTGGGAAAGTGTCTGAACAAACGTTTGGCTATCCGGGCAACCTTTTGAATGTTTTTCGGATTGGCGCCGGTCCCGAGGGGCAAATATACGGCAGTTCTATTCTTCCTATTCACTTTCTGCGATTGAACGAACACGACGGAACGTTATCGGACTTGGGCCATCTTGGCGGCGGAGAGATCTACTCATTCCTGGCCCATGATCGACGGCTGCTTGCCGCTGCATACGCGGGTGTGGCGCCATTGATGGATTTCGATCCAGCAAAGCCGTTCCAGGCTTCTGGCGATGAAAAGAATCCGGCGCTTATCGATTTCGAAAATTCCGATGAAGGATGGCGGCCGCAAGCAATGATCGAGGGACCTGACGGCAATGTGTTCATTGGAGCCGTTTCTGGTTATGGAAAGTTGGGCGGGCCATTAGTCGTTTGGAACGTAGCAAGCGCGAAGGCCGTGCAGTATCCGAATTTGGTGCAAGATCAGAGCGTGGTGACGCTGACGCGCTGGAAAGACCTAATCGCCGGCGCGACAACCATCGGCGGCGGAGGCGGCAGCCATCCCACGGAAAACGAGGCCAAGCTATTCCTATGGGACCCGAAGACTCACCGGAAGGTGTTTGAAACCGTGCCAGTGGCCGGCGCGGGAACGATTACCGATCTGATTGCCGCGCCTAACGGTTTGATCTATGGAGTTGCGGGACGCGCCGTAGCGGCGGTACGTGTGGGAAAGGACGCAACAACGCTGCCAAAGGGAACACAATCGGTCCTATTCGCGTTCGACCCCGTAAGAAGAAAAGTCTCGATGCAAAAGGTAGCACCATTTAGCGGAGTGGTTTATAACTCGGTGAAAGCCGGCTCGGATGGAAAAGTCTGGGGACTTGCCTCGACGGGCATTTTCGTGATCGACCCGAAAACCAACGATATTTCGCTTGTAGCTTCGTCACCGACGCACATTACCGGCGGGTTTGCGATGCTTGGGAAAACAATTTATTTCACTTCCGAAGCAGAGGTTTGGTCGTGGACGAAATAACGCCTAGGTAATAGTCAAGTTTTAGACGTTGAGATGACGGCGACGGACAGTATACTGCTCCAATTTCCTTTCGTCCACGCGGTATCCAACACGAGGGCCGGACGGAAGATGAATGAACCCCTCTGAAATCTGAATCTCAGGCGTCACGATGTCATCGAGATACCAGCGAGTACTCGGCTCGACATCTGTTGGAAATGAAAAGGATGGATGAGCCGCCAGCATAAGAGCCTGTGCGCTGCCAATACCCAATTCCGGCATCGTGCCCATCCAAACGGGCACATTATGCTCCGAACATACCTGGATGATACGAAGCGCTTCCAGATAGCCGCCAACACGCTGCAGCTTGATATTTACGATGCGGCAAGCACCCATTTCGATGGCGCGCCGCGCATCCGCGGCAGTCTCGATGCTCTCATCTAAACAAACCGGAGTGCGTACTTGCTGCCGCAATTCGGCGGAACCGGCGAAATTATCCCTGGCAAGCGGCTGCTCAAACATCATCAACGATTCGCCATCCAAGGCGGCGAATGTGCCAACGTGCGAGAGCGAATAGTCGGCGTTCGCATCGACAAATAGCGGGAAGTCTCCAACCACGCTTCTGGCGGCTTTCACAATCTCAATATCCTGATTCCGTTTGATCTTCAGCTTCAGACGCTTGTATTGATAGAAATCGTAACGGCATATCGCGTCCTTTAACGCCGCAACGTCAGGATAGAGTCCAATAGCGAGGCCGGACGGTATCGGCCGGTCCGGAATCCCAAAGAGATGCCGCAAACTGATGTGGCGGCGTTGCGCTACAAATTCCCATGCACCCGTTTCCACCGCAACACGGACGAACCGGTTCTCAGTGGCTCGTACGAGCGCCTCTTCGAACGCCAGCATGGATGTAAACTCACGGCCCAGCACCGCGCGCAGTACGCCGTTCGCCAATTCCGCTTCGCAGCCGTCGGGGGTTTCGGATGAATAGAAGCCGCCTCCCATTGCCGAAGATTCTCCCCAGCCGTGGAACGCGCCATCTCCCAGGCGAACCAAGATCGCCTCTTTGCGGCTAACTTCACCCGAGCTAATCCGGAAGGGTTCGCGCATGGGAATAGACACGCGAAATAGATCAGCTTTTGTTAGAAGAATGGGGCCGGAGCCAGCCGCAAGAGCGTTAGGATCGAGCATGAATCAACAAACTAAATTGATTATGCATTGTATAACTATGTTTGATCGTTAAGCAAATACCGACTACCGGCCTAGCTTCTCCTGAATCGCGGCGGCGGCGGCCATGAGCGCGCGCCCAACGCCTGGGAGTTTGGTTTCGTTAAACCGCGTGGCCGGACCAGAAATACTGAGCGCAGCCACAGGAGCCTGATCAACATCGAGTATTGGCGCCGCCACGCAAAACGCTCCTAGCATGCTTTCCTGGCGATCCAATGCGTATCCCAAAGAGCGGATCTTCTGCAGATCGGCCTTCAGCGCGCTAATTGTTGTTATGGTGTGCTCGGTTTGTTTTGGCATGCCGCTTTCTTTTAGAAGGCTACGGACTTTATCAGGGGGTAGAAACGCAAGATGAGCCTTACCGAGCGCCGTGGAGTGTAAACGATCACTGCCGCCGATTCGCTCGGCAAGCCGGAAGCGCTCTCGACTCTCGCGCACATCGACGTACCGGATGTTTTCGCCATCAAGAACGCCCAGATTCACCGTTTCGCCAAACTCATCGCGCAAAGTGTCCAGATAGGGGCTGGCGACAGAAACCAAATCCTTCCGGCGAAGCTTCACATTTCCGAGATCGACGAACTTAGCGCCAAGCTGATAGGTTTGATGCTCTTTCGTGATGTAGCCGTGTTCGGCGAGTGTATAGAGAATGCGGAAGACCGTATTCTTGTTCAAGCGTGTCTGAACCGAAATCTGATGGAGAGAAAGATGCTGCTGCTCGGATTTGCCGAAGACATCGAGAATGTCCAAAGTCTTCCCTAGTACTTCGATGTAGTAGATGTCGGATTTTCGGTTATTCACGAACCCGCATTATACATCGCATAACGGCGATTCCCGCTGGATGACGAGCATTGTGCAGCGAATGCGATCAAACTGAATTTGCCGCCGGCGCATAGTGGGCAGCGACCGTCGAGATGGCGGCCGCAATTTGATGCACGTGCGAGTCGCTTAGATTTTCGTTCCAGTGAATAGCGATCACTTCATCCAACGCGCGTTCCGCGTTGGGACACAATCCGCGCTCGAAGGTCTGTGTTCCCCATTCGCTAAACGGATAGCCAGAGGTTCCATAAGTGGCAGGCTTGGTAAACAGAGGTGAGCAATAGAGCGGATCGACGATATAGCGCACCCACGCCGGGACGCCTTCGGCCACCAGCGCGTCTCCAAATTGCTGAGTAAGGGATGCGCCGCGCGGATCATGAACTCGGAGGAAATAGAGCCAGTAGGAATGCTTTGTGTTCGGAGGAATATAAGGCGGGCTCACCATGGGAATACCGGCCAACAACCGATTCAGTAACCCGGCCGCATGACGTCTGCGCCCGACGACATCCTTCACCTTTCGAATTTGCCCAAGCGCCACGGCCCCCTGCAGCTCGGACATGCGGTAATTCTGGGACAGAAACAGGAAGCGCGCAGCGCCAAGAGTGTGGATATCGCGCGGCCATGCTTTATCGGAGAACAAAGCAGCGCGTTGAAAGAACTTTGGATCGCGCGTGACAACTAAGCCGCCTTCGCCGCAAGTGACATGCTTGCTCTGTTGCAAGCTGAAGCAGGCAAGATCGCCCCGCGTGCCGGCGAGCCGGCCATCATGTTCGGCCCAATAGGCTTGCGAGCAATCCTCTATCAGTGTCAGGCCATGCGCATCACACACACGGCGGAGCGCGACCATGTCGCACATCTGGCCGCCGAGATGAACAGCGATAATGGCGCGAGTTCTTTTTGTAATCCGCCGCTCGACATCAGTGGCGTCGAGCGTCATGGTTCTTGGGTCTATATCACTAAAAATCGGTATGGCATTTTGCCAGAGGACCGGCAAAATAGTTCCAATATCCGTGATGGGCGGAACAATTACCTCATCGCCCGGTTCGAGATCCAGCGCCGCCACGCAAAGGTGCACAGCGGCCGTTCCGCTGGAACACGCGATAGCAAAGGGCATATCGAGCATCGCTGCAAACTCTTGCTCCAGCCGTTTCACCATCGATCCGCCGTTTTTGCTCAAACATCCGGAGCGCAGGGCTTCCAGCACCAAGCGTTCTTCCGTTTCATCAAACGTGCGCCCCGCGGCCATCTGAAAATGAGGCAGCGTATCCTTTATTGTCTTGGGGCCGCCGTCAATCGCAAGAGTACTCATGAGACCAATGCGGCTCGACTACTCACCTGAACGGTTCGCCCTTGCCGCGCCGATTCATACGCCGCCTCTGCAACGGCAACGGCAGCGCGGCCGTCGTCGCCAGTCACAGACGGGGATCTATCTTCTAAGATGCTGTTCACAAATTCCTGATGCTGCGCCTGATAAGCCTTCATACGCACATTCGCAAGCATGCCCTCGCCTGCCCAGTCGATGGGCGGCTGTTCCGCTATCACAGTCCACTTCGCTTCCCGGCCAAGCCGTAGTTGCCCGTAAGCATCGAGCTCCAAAATTCCCTTATCGCCAACAATGCGCGCACCGGATGCCGTATGCGGAAATCCAGGAGACGGGATGTCCCAGGATTCCCAAACGGTAGCCATTCCTCCGGAAGCGAGCGACAGAAGCGCCATGGTTGAAACCTCGTTTCCGCTCGCATCGCGTTGAACATGCGCGGCAACGGATGCGATTTCCGCGCCGGTAAACCATCGAATCCGGTCGATGTTGTGGACGGCATGGCCGATGAATGTACCGACGTTTTCCGGCCGGCTTTGCCATGGCGGTAGTGACGCTAAGCCACCGGACGCGAGGATCAATTCTTCGACCATGCAAACCTGGCCGATTGCACCTTCCCTTATCATGCGGTGTGCCTCAACATTGCACACCCGAAAGCGTTGACCGAACATAATCATCAAATTGACATGGGCCTTCTTGACGGCGTCGAGAATGCGGTCGCACTCTTCAACCGAAGTAGCCATCGGTTTATCGAGCAGGACATGTTTGCCATGGGATATGGCAAGCAGTGCTTGCGCGCAATGCTCGGCGTGCGGCGTACTAATCAACACCGCTTCAATATCGGGCGCAGCCGTCAAGGCTTCTACTGATGGTTCATAGCGGGCGTTATAGTCAGATGCCAATTGCGGGGCTCTACTACCCCCGGTAATCGCGATCAGTTCCGCATTGTCCAAGTAGCGGCACACGGTTTCCGCGTTCGTGCGCCCCATGAAACCCGCGCCTATGATGCCAATTCTGACTTTCCTCATGCCTGTTCCACAGCGCTATTCGCCGGCAATTCGGGTTTCCAGCGCGCCAATCCCCTCTATTTCAGCCCGCATTCGATCACCGGGCTGTAACCGGATACCGCGAGCTTTCCCCACTCCGTCGGGAGTACCCATCGCAATTACATCTCCGGGTTCCAGTGTCAACACCGAGGAGATATAGGCGATCGTTTGCGGAATATCAAAAATCATTTGAGATGTGTTGGAAGACTGCATCACTTCCCCGTTCAGCGAAAGCTGAAGATTAAGCTGATGCGGATTCGTAATTTCATCCGCGGTAACAATTTCAGGCCCGAGAGGCGCGCTACCATCAAACCATTTGCCTAGCAGCCAATCGAAAAACGGATCGAATTCCCGAACGTTGCGTTCTTTCATGCCGCCATTGAATTGACGCTCGCTTATATCGTTGATGACTGTGTAGCCAAAGGCATGTGATAGAGCGTCCTCGGCACTTATATCGCGTCCACGCTTGCCGATGATGACAGCCAGCTCCACTTCCCAATCGAGAAACACATTGCTGGCGCGCAATGGAATCAGGCCGTCCGGACCGTTCAGGGTGGTGGATGGCGGTTTGCAAAATACCTGAGGGGTGATGCGTTCTTCCCGTTCAACTTCGCGAAATCCGCTTTCGACAATATGCTTTCGGAAATTGCCGGCAAGAGCGAGCAACTTGGGAACATCCCGAATGGGCGCATCTAAACGTAAATTCTGATATTGGAAAACAAGATCCGGATTCGATGCGGCGGAATCCGCCAGGGCTCGGACGGAAGCAAGTGAATCTTCGTGCGGAAGGCTGGTAACGCTGAGCAATTCGCGGCCGGTGAAGCGTCGCGCGGCCGCAGTCAGGTCAACGACTTCATCACCGCGCCGCAAGGCCAGATGGATTTCATTCGAGGGGTGAACGAATCGTAGGAATCGCATATTGGTTGCTCAGACTTGCAGCAGGCGCCGCGCGTTACCGCAGCAAATCGCCTCCCGCGCAGCGTCGGAAATACGCGCGTTCCAAATTTTTTCGAGACTGGCTCGTCCGTGCTGCAGAGGAGCGGCACTACCAAACAGAATCTGTTCGTATCCGCATTCCTCCACAACTTTGCTAATGGCCTCGTATCCCATGACGCAGGAAGTCTCCAAGTGAACCATTTCGTACTTCTTCAGAAACGCCGCGGATGCGCGGATTTCGTGAAGGTAGTTAACGCCGGAGAGTATCCAGGGAACGCGAGGATGGCGTTCGACCAAGCCAAACATCGAAGAGAACTCCAGGCTAGGCACGCCCCAATTCATAATGGCGCGCATCGACAGAAGCACCGGGAACTGCAAAGCCGCTGCCTGGTCGCAGATGACGTCGATAAACGACTCAAACAACGGATGGTAGCTGTGATGTTGCGGATAGAGCCTGGCCCCGCGAAATCCTTGCGCCCGATACTGCGCTAAGTCGTGATGGCGGTTCGCTGCGCGATGCGATAACTCGAAAGTGCCCAGGCAGGCAAAGGGAATGAGCACGTCCGGTCGTTCGCAAGCAGCGCGACCCGCCTCGACATTGCCGTCCTCCCAGTTCACAAAGAGGCTTCGGGTGGAACAGATACACGCCCGATCAATACCCCACTCGGCGAGTTTTTGCGCTATTGCTTCAGGGCTGGTTATAGGAACCGGCCAATAGGGCCATTTGCCGATAAAGGCGTTGACATCCAGCACCATTACGCGAGCCCCAGCAGGCGGAGAATGTTACCGCCAAGAATTTTTTTTAGCCCGTCTTCGGCTACATTCGTGTCACGTACTTTCGAAAGCTGGAAGTAAGGATCGAGCAGCGGAATATCTGTCCCGAAAATAATTTTTTCCGGCCCCAGTTCCCGAACACAAGTTTCCAGGAATCCGGTATCAATGGTCGAGCTTGCTGTTTCCAAATAGAGGTTGGGGTAAGTCTTAGCCGCCATAATGGCCCTGTTCCAATCTCCATGCGCAAACGGTTGTGCCGCTGCATGAGCCATCATCAATCTGCATTCCGGAACCGCCGCCATCAGATATTCACATTCAAGGGGAGTGGCGTGCGCCAGAACCGGAAATCGAAGCTCCACCGTCTTTTCAAGAATCGGGATAGTCGCCGGTTCAGCGATGGACATTTGCGGCGTGGAGTAGATTTTGAGGCCGCGCATTCCATAATCGTTGGCGCAACGGTCCAATTCCTCCAGCGCCTCGTCCCCAAAGCGCGTGGAGTGGAGACTGGCATAGCCGATGATGCGGTCGGGAAATTTCTTCATCTCCTCGTAAAGGAGGCGGTTTCCTTCATGCATGTCGTAGAAGAGAGCCGTCAAGTCGGTACAGCAGATCTTCTCGAAACCGAGCTCATCGGCAACCCGGACCAGATGCTCGCCGTCGACATCAATCTGCAACCGCGTAGATTTGCCTATATGCACGTGCGCATCAACTAACATCACGCTCTAGTATCCATCCGGAATGCGTTGTGGTATTTATCGCGGCACTCCTCTTTGAATACCACAAAGTATAATGCGTTTGCCATCATCAAACAATACCTACTCGACTGACGTCAATCAGCATTTGCCAATGGCAAATACTGATTGACTGTATTTGACATTATGAGATAAGGTCAATGGTACTGAAATGATGGGAAGCGCTGAAACGCTGCCATTTTAGCCAGACATTTCGGATTTCTGCTTGTGACAGAACTTCATCTCACATTTCCCGACTACATCGTCATTATCGGCTACTTCCTGGTAGTGCTTTGCGTTGGTATGTATTTCAACAAGCGCCAGGCAGCCTCGCGTGATTACTTTGCGGGAGGGCATCAAGTGCCCTGGTGGCTTGCGGGTATTTCGCATTACATGTCGAGTTTCAGCGCCTTTACCTTTATTGCGTATTCGCAAATTGCATACACCAATGGTTGGGTGGCGATCACGTTGTTCTGGGTGAGCACGCCCGCATGTATTATTGGCGGCCTGATTTTTGCTCGCCGCTGGCGCCGCGCTCGCGTCATCACGCCAGTCGAGTTTCTGGAGAAGCGTTTCAATGCGCCGATGCGGCAACTATTCGCGTGGGCCGGCATCCCGGTAAAAATCTTTGATGATGCGCTGAAGATTTTTGCTACGGCCTTGATACTTTCGGCAAGCGTCGGCGCGGAGTTAAAAACTGCAATCGTTGTCTGCGGCGCCATAACAGTCACCTACACGCTGCTCGGCGGCTTGTGGGCGTTGGTCGTAACGGACTATGTTCAATTCCTGATGAAGATCGCGGCCATGGTGCTGCTGCTTCCGCTGGCGGTATGGCGCGCCGGCGGTCCTATGCACGCATTGCAAGGTCTGCCCCCCGGCTTTCTTCATCCAATTGGCGGGCCTTACGGATGGACTTATGTCCTCAGCTTCACGCTATTGGTAATCATTAGCTACAACGCCACCTGGTCCTTGGCACAGAAATACTATTCCGTTCCTGATGAACCTTCGGCAAGCAAAGCGGCTTACCTTTCCGCCGGGCTCAATTTTGTGGGAACGCCTCTCATGCTGCTGCCGGCCATTATCGGCCGAAAATTATTGCCCGATCTGATTGCGCAGCATCGAACCGCGGATACCTACGTATTGCTTGTGCTGGAACTTCTTCCCGTGGGAATGATCGGAATTATTGTTGCAGCGATGTTTTCGGCAACGATGGCAACAATCAGCGCCGACCTGAATGCAATCGCCAGCGTTTTGACGAGAGATTTTTACCTACGCATTCTGAGACCGAAGGCGACGGAAACAACACTGGTTCGCGCCGGCAGGCTTTTCACACTGGGATTGGGGGCAATTGTCGTCGGTCTGAGTCTCTGGATCGCATTGAGCCACCAGGAATCTCTATTTCACGTAATGGTGACGGCGTTCGGGCTATTGTTAGCGCCCACGATGTTGCCGCTTTTGGCTGGATTGACGGTGCGCTGGTTGACGTGGCGAGGGGCGCTATCGGGATTTATCGTTGGCCTGATAACCGGGATCGCGACGCTCGCGATCAAGACCTGGTATCTGCCGACGGTACACGGCTTGTCACCGGAATGGGTCAATTATACATTTGAAGGGATTTCCATTTTCGCTAATATCGGGGCCACGTGCATCGGCATGTGGCTAGGCAGCGTGATTCCAGCGCGAAACGCGCAAGAGCAGGCACGAATCGCCCTATTTTTCCGCGATCTTGATACGCCGATCGCGCCTGAAGAAGTTCATAAGTATAAGGACAATTCCTCCGGTCCGGCACTTGGAGCGGGAACGATGGTAGTGGGTCTCTTACTTGTATTGGCGGGGCTATTTGCGCACGCAGCGGAAGCCCGCTTCATCGATCTCGTGCTTGGGCTCATATTGATGGGCTTAGGCGGCAAGATTCTTGCTGCCACGCGGCAATCGAAAAAGAAGGATTTGCAAATACCTGTATGACCATAAGCCGAATTACGTCATTTTTTTTAATGGGCGCGTCGGTCCTTGCGGCTGCCACACCCGGTACGGAGAACGAATGGCTACTGCCCAATTTTGCTTCGCGATTGACAGTGGAGGTTTCGAACTCCGGCTCTGCATCGGTGAAGGGGCTCGCGACCGTACCGGTGGCGAAAGCGCGAGATGTGGCGCCGAATTTTCCCGGGCGGATTGCCTTCGCGATCGTTGTCAATAATGCCGGCTCAGCGCCTCGGGCAACCATCGTCCCATCACAGGCCGACGATCTCGACGGGGATGGCACCCCCGATCAATTCGAATTTCCCGTCAGCCTCGGGGCAGGCGAGCATCGCCGAGTGGATATCTATTATTCAACAACGCTCGATGATTCCATCTCTTGGCCGAAGCAGGTACAAGCAAAGCACCGTTATGGCTATAACCAGCAGACGGCCACGCTCGAGTCCGAATTGATCGGCTACCGAACCTACGGCGGCTTTTTCCTCGATGTGCAGGCACGAGAGGCTGGAAGCCGCGGTCTTTATAACGACCTGGCCGCGTACGTTCCTCCCAGGATGAATTTCCAAAAAGGCCGAGATGTGCTTCATATCGGCGATACGCTCGGTTTAGGCGGAATTTTTCTGCGGCGGGGAAACAGCATTTATCAGCCGCCGATGAATGTGCCCGATTATGCGCACAAGCCTTCCCCGGAAATGGTCCCCCATTACCGTGTGATCGCGCAGGGGCCATTGCGGGCCATTATCGAAACGACGTTGGACCGATGGACAGTTGGCGAGGATGTGATCGATTTAAGGGCGCAATACTCCATTGATGCGGACGAGACGTTTGTGCGCTGCCGGTTTGAAGCGGTTCCCATTCGCATGCAGCCATCGCACACATACGAGGTGGGGATCGGAATCCGCGACCTGCCCAATGAATCGCTCTCGCCCGCGCCAGGGCGCCTGATTGTTTCCGGGCAGCAAAATCAACGCGACGGAAAAATCGGCCTGGCGCTGTATTTTGACGACAAACACTTTACGTCAATTGCCGCCATTCCTACTTCCGACTCGAGGAATCAGGCTGTTGTCGGCAACGTACGTTTGAAGCCCGGACAAGCGGTGAGCGGTGAATATACCGCCGCCGCGGCGTGGAGCGGCAGTGGCATCGAAAATCCGGGAGAGGCTTTGGCCGCGGTTACGAACACCGCCATGCAGCGTATCAATGTCGGGGCATTCGTATTTGCGGCGACTCCACATCCGGAGAAGGTGGATGCCGAATCGCAGTGAGCGTCCTTGGACAATCATCCAAGGCTATTAAGGATTAACATGATATGAACAAAATCGGAATTGGAATCATCGGCTCGGGCTTTATGGGCCGCACCAACGCGGAGACGGTCGCCAAGTATCTTCCGGATGCTCGTCTTGTAGCGGTGACGGGCGGGAAGAGAGCGCCGCAACTCGCAGCCGATTATCAAACCGAGTATTCACCCAACGTGGCTGCGTTGTTGGAACGGCGCGATGTGGACGCGGTGTTCATCAGTACGCCGCACAGCGAACACGCCGCTCATGCAATTGCCGCGGCTAACGCTGGAAAGCATGTGCTGGTCGATAAACCGATGGCCGCGACCGTCGAGCAATGCGACCGCATGATCGAAGCCGCGAACCGCGCTGGAACAAATTTGATGGTGATGTTTGGCCAACGCTTTCGGCTAGTGAACCGGGAAGCCCAGCGGCTTATTCGCGAAGGCGCTATCGGTCGAATTCGTGCGATCGAAGCGTGCTCACTGAATTCCGGAGGACTGGCGGCATTGCCGCCTTGGCAGAGCCTTCCGGAAAATCTTGGGACTCTGTTTGGATACGGCGTGCATGGCATCGACCTGATTCGCTGGTTGACAGGTGATGGGATATCGACTGTCGCGGCTCGCTGTCAGCGAGAACAACCATCTGGAAATGAGGTCTCAACGATGGCTGTGCTTGGTCTTAGCGAAGGGGTGATGGCGACGCTGTGGGTGAGTTGGGCGATTCCGGCACCCGGCTTTCCCAACAGCAGCTTTGCCGCTCGTGTGGTGGGCGAAACGGGCATTCTGGAAATGGACGCTTACGGCGTGTTGCGGCTCGGGCGCAATGGAGCTTGGACCGTGATTGCGGAACAGGCACCGATCGATTTCAAAGGAAAAGGAATGCTTGATTCAGTCCGAATGGAATCGTATGCCGCTCAAGGACAGGAGTTTTTGGACAGCATACGAGAGCACCGCCGGCCTTCCGTTACCGGAGAAGACGGGCGCACCGCCGTCGAAATCGCGCTGGCGGCCTACCGTTCCTCTGACGAGCAGTCCACAATCGTTCTCCGCTAAACGGGTGCCAAAGTGAGTTATCGACTTCTGCTCATCGCGTTGTGTTCAGTAAGTTTTGCGTTGGCATCCTCCGAAAAGAAAGCCGCGCTTCCCTGGTACATGCAGGAGACGGCAATGTCGCCCGAGGGGCGCTTGACACTTCTGAACAAATCGTGGTGGCCCCGCGCGAAAGCACTGGCGGAAGGACAGAAGTTCTCGTTGGATTTGAATCATGATGGCCGGCCCGACACATTGATCGAACGCACTGGCGGCGACATCGTGGAGATCATTGACGACAGCGGTCATTCGCCTGACATCGCAAACAACAAAGCCGATGCCGCTTATGTCGTCAGTTTTAAGGGCTCCGGCCTGGTCGATCGCATGATTATCTATATCGATAACGATGGTGACGATAAAGCCGACGAGATGGAAATCCGGCATTATCGCGATGGCTACCTCCGATATGCGTGGTTCGGCGAAAACTACGACCGTGACGGCCAGCAGATTTTTGCTCTCAAAGGCTGGAATTATGCCGGCGGCAGCGATTTCCACAGTAAATTTCGGGGTAACGTCGAGTTCTACCTGAATAAATACGATCCGGAGACCCGAACCTGGGTACCCCTCTCGGAATGTCCGTTTATTTTCTGGGATCGCGATCACGATGGACGCGGCGACATCGTATTGCGCGTTTCCGCCGCGCCTCTTTCGAGCAATACGGGCAAGGATACCGATTACGCAAACAACTATAACTACATGTGGGCAGAAAAAGCGACGCCGCTCAGTCAGATTGGCATCATGAATGTGCGGTTCAGCTACAACGTCGATCCGAACCCGCGTCTAGAACCGGAAAAAAAGCCGCACTACACCTTCGGATTCAACATGGTGGGAGCCCAGCCGTACTCCTATCCGGGCATGAGATACACGAATCCGCGCCGAAGGCCCCCGCAGACAGTAGTGCGCATTCCCGCAAACCATGGCATCAACGTCGCCCTGCACTATCCGGCGCAACGAACAGGATTTACTTGGGACGAAGCTCGGACCGTCTTCCGGTGGGAGGGTCAGTTCTGGATCTACGAGCGCGAATACATGCCGAACACCGGCGGCCCGGTAATGCGATGGAACATGCGGCGCGAGTATTCTCCGAATCCGTCCAGCGAACGCAAGCTTTATTATTCCGGCGTCGACAAACGGTATCATCTCTTCGGCGCGCGAGAAGGCTGGATGGAAGTAGGCCATCTCGTAAACAACGAAAAGGATCTGGAATTCCGGTATTTCGATACGGATGGGGACGGCTATCTCGACACAACGCAAGTCTTTGAAGGCGCGAATCCCATTCCCGTGCGGGTCAGCCATGTCACCGATCTTCAAACGCGGCCTGTTATGTTGACACGTGATTGGCTTCAGGCCGACTACAACAAGAAGGTGCTACCTGCGGCAATTCGGGAAGACCAACAACTAATTACGGTATTGAAAGCGGTCGTTGACAATCCTCTTGCCGCGGCTTACGAAGACGCTGCCGCAAAAGCGGAAACAGCCGAGCGTCGCCGCTACTGTCTCGATATCGCGCGAGAACTATATTTTCTGAAAGCGCGAGATGTCTTTTATACTCGAACGGCCGCCGGCCCGTACCCCAAAATGAATCCCGCTCCGAAGAGCATGAGAATTATGTCGGCCGGTCCGGTTGATGGCGGGTTCACGCTGGGCGATTCTGTGGTCTATTGGCAAAGATCGAAACAGATCGAGCAGTTTGTGCAGAGCTACGGCGCCGGGAAGATTGACAACGCGATAAGCGCAGCGAAAGAACTTGCAAAATCACTGCCGTAAGTCGACAGGATCGCTATGAAGCTTCTGCCACTCCTATTGGCTCTCGCCGGAGCTCGCCTCGTCTGCGGGTCTCCCCCTCACAACACGGCCCAAGAGCAACATCACAAGCAGGAATTGTTTCAGCGCATCTTCGGTGAAAAGACCGTGGCGTTCGATCCCGCGGCAGTCGTCAAACTGAAAACGATGAAGCCGGGTGAACGCCTGAAACTTGATACTGACGGAGATGGAAAGATCGATACCGTCTATTTCATTGACAACGATCCGAAGAATCAGGCTGAGTTCCGCCCAATTATTGTGAAGGCCATCGATCAAGATGGCGATATGGACCGCGACGGCGACGCGGACCTGGACAGCGACCTATACTTAGCGGATTGGCATGGCGATGGAACCGTCGACGCTGTAGTGGAGTATCGCGACACCGATCACGACAATGGAGTCGATGAAATGGCAATTTACGCCTATTCGGCGCGAAACGCCAAACTGGGCACAGATGCCATTCAAGTCTGGTGGTCGCGCGATGTCGGACATACTCATCGACTATGGGACACGGTCAATTATCGTTATCAACAGCCTGAATGCCAGTTTCGGACCGCTTTCGGCGGCAACGAAGTATTTGCCAGCTATATCTTCGATAGCGCCAACGGAGTTTGGGTGCCTAGCTGGGAAAATCCGTTCGCGTTCTATGACGAGGATGGAGACAATCTCGCCGAGGTGTCGATTCGATTCTCCGGCTCAGGAAATCGAATGGAAAGCATGCGGTATAGCTTTGATGCCGATAACGACACGGCAGGCGATAATCCGCACGACTATGATTTCTCCTTTACCTGTCTCTCTTCGCGCCATGCGAAGGGCGCAGCGACAATTCCTGTGCCACCTGCCCTGATGGAGCGCATCCAGTTGCGCGGCGGCCCCGTGGAACCGCTGCTTGCCTGGCAAAACGCAAGGAACTTTGGCGAGAACGCGCCATGGAAAGAAGTAATGTTCACCTGGGTAGAGAACGACAACAATGTCGATTCGCGTCCAAACGGCGATCTGCATGAGAGATGGGAAGGAGTCATCACCAACGGATCAGAACAGTTCCCGCAAGTGGGCGGTCCGCCCGTAAGCCCTTTCAATACTCGATATGAACTGGATCTCGATAACAGCGGGAAAATGAAGCTCTACTATTCACCTATCGATAAGCGTTTCCACCTTCTCGGAGCCGATTCAGGCTGGTTAAAGGTGGACTACAACTATGACGGCAAGGTGGACATGGAATTCCGCTATAAAGACACCAACCATGACGGAGTCATTGACACGTGGGAAGTGGACATCAACGGTGATGGCAAACCCGATCGCACCTTCCACGCTGCACGTACGCAAAGGCAAATCGTCCCGCTTACCTACAAGTCGATGACGGCTCGTTATAACGCGGCGCTCGACGACGCGCTCGCTCAAAACCAGGAACTCATCGACGCAATGAAAGCGGTGCTGGCATCCGCCGAGAGCCACTTTCAGGAAGACAGCGTGGAATTGTACTTCACTAATGATCTTTCAAACTATCGCAAAAGCGAAGGCGTTGGCGAAAGGATCCGTAACAGCCGCGAAGGCACACGATACTACCAGGATCTGATTCGTGAGCGATATTTCTTTCGCCTAGGCAAAGCACTCGCGCCGCAGGGGGACTTTTTACGCAGTGTCGAAGTTCGGTACAACAGGGGTGACTATTCCGGCGCCGCAAAACTGCTGCGAAAGCAATTTCCGGCATCCGGGAAGGATCGCGCCGGCTGGTACGGCAACTTCCAAAGCCGCTTCACAGTCGAAGTGACAAATCCCGATCCGGCATGGAGGAGGAATGAACCGACAGTTTTGGATATCGCGACAATTCGCAGAAGTTCGCCGGACTTTAACGCCCGCAACTTTGTGCTCACCGATAATCCGCGCCGGATTTGCAACCGGGAAATCGCCAGTCAAGCTGACGATCTGGATGGCGACGGAAAAGCCGATCAGATTGTATTTCTGGCAAATTTACGCCCACATGAAACGGCGCGCTACTGGCTCTACTATTCACCCATTGGCGAACGGCGCAATGACTACGTACCAAACACCGGCGCAACGGTGAAATGGCCGGGTGCTAAGGATAGCCTCGCGTGGGAATCGAATCGAGTGGCATACGCATTCAGCGGAGGCCGAATCGAGTTTCTCGGAAAGGAAGAACCAATTCTTGTACTGAACTCTCTAGTCCCTTCGCAGAACTATGACTTGGAACAACCGTGGGGAATGCAGGCTCTGAACGCCGGTGAAAGTGCTGGAATCGGCGGCCTTACTATCTGGGAAGGAGACAAAGCCATACCCGCTTTTGATGGCGCCGGAAGGAATGCAATCGAAATTAAACGCCGCATCGTCGCCAGCGGTCCGGTACGGACTACAGTAGCAGTCACATTAACCGGAATCGGCAGGGGGCAGGATCAATATAATGTCGAGGAGCGATTTTCCATTTACGCCAACAGTAGCTACTCCGAAAATCATGTTCGTATTTTGTCAACGGCGACATCAGGCCCGATACAGTTTGGGCCTAGCTTCATGAGAATGCCGAACGATCGCTCGTTTTTTGATGCGGAAAAGGGCTATTTCGGGTCGTGGGGAAGGCAGAACAATATCGTTCAAGAGATCGGACAAGCCGCTGTTTTCCCGATGGCAATGGCTTCTTTGCGTACTACAGATAAGGAACGGCACGTTGTGCTGCCATCGGCGCCAAACAAAGACGTGACGTACTACCTCGTGGGCGACTGGCGACGCGGACGTACTTTCCCGATCGCGCCAATCGTGACTGACTGGGAAAACGAAGTAAAAGCTCTCGCGGCTAGACTTCACGCTCCTGTTCGCGTGATCAACGGAAAACGTGAGACGCGCGCGCCGTCATCCGCAAAGCTCAACTAAGCTGCCTCTGGGGCGGACGGGACGCAAGCGGCGCTCGCAATCAGTTCGTCAAGTTCTGCTTGGGTAAACTCCCGTTCGTTTGGAAACGCAATTCCCACGACGGCCCGGACATCGCCGGCCGCATTCGCCACCGGCACAGCCACCGCCGCCTGAGCATCCACCGCTTTCGCACCAGGTCGGACATTGCCCGATCGATCTTCTTTCAAATTGCAGGTATGAATCGGTTGCTTGCGTTCAAGGGCCAAGCCGGCCATGCCTTTTCCCTTCGGCACCCATGCCACTATCTGCTGCACATGAGGAGGAATATTGACGGACGCCACCAATTTCAACCCTTCATTTTCATACAGGTGAATGGTTCCAGCCGTCCCATGGTGCTGCGCTAAAAAAATTCGGAGCCAGTCGTCCAATTCAATGGGAGTGTTCATTGTCTTTCGCTATCCATCCTTCCTTTAAGCGCTATTCGGGAACGACCGCGATCGCTTCAATCTCAACTAGGGCGCCTTGGCTCAATCCGGCCTGCACCAACGTCGCAGCCGGTGGATGCTCCCCATCCAGGTACTGCGCGCGAATCCTTCGCAACGAAGCTGTATCGGAAATGTCTTTTACGAAATAATTGATCTTCACAACATCCTTGAAGGTCGCTCCGCCTAAAGCCAAACATCGCTTCAAATCTTCAAACGTGTTCCTGGCCTGTGTTTCGAAGTCGTGCGGTAGAGTTCCGTCGGAGTTCGCTCCGCCACGGCCGGAAATAAAAATCATTTTCCCCGGCATTGAAGTGACGACGTGCGTATAACCCGGCGGCTGGTGTCCATCCAGGTTTAGAAACTGCTTCACGATCAGTTTCGCAGATGCTGAGCCCATGCTGGCTAGCATGCCAAAAAAGAAGAAAACTGCAATGAACCATGCCGTTCTTTTTCGCATCGCGAAAAGAATAGCACGATTCTCAAAGCCCTGATAGAATCGCCTCCACATGCGTCTCCGGCTCATCTTATTTGGCTTCGTAATATTGCTTTCCGCGTGCTCAAAGAAAAATCCCGAGGAGCAGGCTATGACTCCGGAAGACTCCATGAAAGCAATGCATGTGAACAGCGATTTTCATGTCGAACTCTTCGCCGCTGAACCACAGGTGATGAGTCCGGTCGATATGGCATTCGATGAGAGCGGAAAGGTTTACGTCGCCGAAATGATGGACTATCCGGACGACCCGCTTCCCGGCAAGCCGATCCTTTCGCGAATTCGTTTGTTGGAGGACACCAACGGCGACGGCAAGATCGATAAAGCTACGGTATACGCCGACCGTGTCCTTGCGGTGAGCGGCATTATGCCATGGAAAGGTGGCCTGATCGTCACAAGCGCGCCCGATATTTTGTACATGAAAGACACAAACGGTGACGGCAAAGCCGATATACGCAAGGTCTTGTATACGGGGTTCGCCAAATTAAACCACGAAACGCGGATCACAAACCCGCGTCTGAGCGTTGATGGCTGGGTTTACTGCTCGAATACCGGCAACGATGGCCACATCACCTCGCCAGAACATCCGGAAATGGCGCCTGTTTTGGTACGCGGAGCGGATTTCCGATTCGATCCTGTCAGCGGGAAAGCGGAAGCGGCTTCGGGGCCGGCGCAGTTTGGCTCGACATTCGACGATTTCGGCAACCGCTTTATTACGCAAAATACAACGCACATCCGCCAAGTGATTGTGCCGATGCAATATCTCGCTCGCGCTCCTTTGCTCGAAGTGGGCGCGGAAGCGCAGGACATCTCCGATCACGGTCGGCCCTCGGCGCGTATGTATCCTTTGACCGGGCCGCAGGAATGGCGCAAGGAGCGAACGCAATTACGTCAAAAGCGCTACAACGACAACAAATTGAATGTTACTGAGCAGGTCGGCGGCTGGTTCACGGCCGCATCCGGCGGAACACTCTACAACGGTGATGCATTTCCAAAGGAATACGTGGGCAACGTTTTTACTGGCGACGTCAGCGGCAATCTTGTACATCGCGACATCATTCTTCCCGATGGGGCCACGCTCCGAGCACATCGCGCGAAAGATAACGTGGAATTCCTGGCTTCAACCGATGTCTGGTTCCGGCCCTGCCACTTTGCTAATGCGCCCGATGGAAATCTCTACATCACGGACATTTATCGCCAAGTCATAGAGACTCCCGAGTCCATCCCGGAAGAGATTCGAAAGAAGATCGATTTCTACGCCGGCGACACAATGGGCCGTATTTACCGAATCGTCCCGAATCACGCTTTGCGGCATGGCGATCTGAAAGTAAACCTTGGTGCGTTGAGTTCCGCCGATCTGGTGAAACAGCTCGCCAACCCAAATGGGTGGAACCGTTGGACAGCCGAACGGCTATTGCTTGAGCGGCAGGATCGTACCGCTGTTCCGGATCTCAAGGCCATGGCTACTAACGGCCCGACGCCGGAAGGCAGGGTACATGCGCTCTGGCTTTTAAAATCCTGTTCATCGCTTTCGCCAGAATTGGTGGAAAGCGCCTTGAAGGATTCGGACCCAAGAATACGGCAGAACGCGTTACAGCTTAGCGAAAGTTTACTGAATGCATCAAAACCTCTAGCGAATGCCGCCCTTTCCGCTGCCGCCGATCCGGATCCTCGTGTTCAATTTCAAGCCGCGCTCACTCTGGGAGATCTGAAAGACCCCAAGGCTCTGTCAACGCTGGTCCAACTCGCGCATGAGAGATCTTCCGATCCATGGTTTCGCATCGCGATATTAAGTTCCACCGCCAATTCGGCGTCACCTTTTTATCACGCATTGCTGGCCAAGGGCGAATCCTGGGCCGATCCTCAAATGCTGATCGAACTTTCGGCTCTTATCGGCGCGCGCCAGAACACAGCCGAGCTTTCGCGCTGGTTTGCCAGCTTGCCCAAGCTGAGCCATCCGGACCTCATGCTCGAAGGGATGACGCGGGGATTGAAACTGGGGAATGCGCATAACCTTAACGTTCCGGGCGCGGAACGGTCAATCACACCGCTGCTTAAATCGAAGAATCAGCCGGTGCAGACTGCCGCATGGGAAGCCGCGCGTTACTTCGACATGGAATCGGTGATACGGCAGGCGATGAAAGATGCCGTCACGCCGGGGATACCGAAAGACAAGCAGATCCTTGCCATACGCGCGCTACGCGGCGGTCATTTCAATACCGTTGCGCCTACTTTGGAGCAAGTTCTTCAGTCGCTCCCGCTACCGGATGTGGAAGCCGCGGCTATCGATTCTCTTGCGACGTTTGACGACCCGGAAGCCGGACAAATCATCCTAAAACATTGGAGCACCTTTACTCATGATGGCCGCGCTCATGCCCTCGATGCGCTGGTCATGCAAAAAAATCGAGTGCCGCTGCTTCTTAAGGCGATCGAGAGGCGCCAGGTGAAACCCGCGGATCTTGACCCGAGTGTACGGACGCACCTCTACGAGAACCCGGACCCGGCTATTGTGAAGCAATCTCGCGCTTTGCTCGCGAGCACAAATACGGATCGGGGCAAGCTGGTCGCAAGTTATCAGGATGTCTTGACAATGCAAGGAGACGTGCAACACGGGAAAATAGTCTTTGCAGGCAATTGCGGCCGCTGCCACATGCCACAACAAAAAGGCGGCCGGGTGGGCCCCGACTTGTCGGGCATCAACAACAAAACCAAGGAAGAACTGCTCACTGACATCCTGGATCCCAGTTACGCCATTGAGCCGCGATTCATCAACTACGTGATTACCACCAAGGACGGATACATATATGACGGCGTTATCTCTAACGAAACGCCCGGATTAGTAACGGTCAGAGGAGGCGGCGAGGATCGCAATCACACAGTGCTTCGCAAAAACATAGCCGAGAGCCACCCCTCTTCCATTTCACTCATGCCAGAAGGCTTTGAACGAACGCTAAGCAAGAAAGATATTGCGGACATCATCGCCTATCTTCGCGGAGGTTTGTAATGCCTCGTTGCGGCAGGCCGGATTAGTTCAAGCGGCCTGACCCGCCGTAATCTTTAGCAATCGCGAGGCATTGCCGTACAGCATCTTTCGAATGGCGGCATGATCAGGCGCCAGCCGGCGCACCGTCGCAATCTGCTGCGCCCCGACACACTTCGCTCCCGCTCCTACAACATCTTCGCAATCGCTTCCAAACAGGAGCTTATCCTGATGCCGTTTCAAAAAATCACGGGCATTATCTTCGTCTCGCAGAAAGGCATTCAACCCCGAACCGGCTGAAAGATCCCCGTAGCAATTCGGGTAATCCGAGAGAAGACGGTCGGTAATGCCTCCCGGTGTTACCCGGCCCTTTGGATATAAAATCTGCTGCTGGCAATTTTTATCGATATTGGCCCACCAGGTCTGCGCGTGCCCAATGAAATTCACCGTCGGATATTTTTCGAGTAATTTATGGAACCGTTCGAACCGTAGATTATAAGTCTCGTATTGAAAATGCATCAGCACAGGCACGCGGTACTCCTTGGCGATGTCCGCAATGAGCTGCATATACTTCGAATCGCAATCCACGTGGAACTTCTGCTCGCCAATTCCGATTGCGCCGGCGTTTAGATATTTTTCAATTACCGATTTTGTCTCGGCAATGTCCGGTAGTTCGTTGGCGAAGAATGCGAATTTTTCCGGATATGCCTTTGCAAGCCTTACAACGGTATCGTTGCCGCCGCAACCCGCGGCAAGCCCGTATTTTGATCCGGCCGGGAGCAGAACGGTCTTGCCAATGCCCATCGCATGCTGATGCGCGATGAGATCTTCATCGCTACGGCCATGATAATTCGTATGCTGATGAATGTCGATGATGGGTTCGTCCGCTGCTTGGAGAAGCGCCGTACTTGCCATCGCCAAAAACGTCCGCCGCGACAATGACGAAAGGAGATGGGCACTCTCATCTTTACTTTTGATCATGATTTCAGGGAGCTAGCGATCTATTCAGAGTTTACCGGGGCTCGCGCGGCAGGTGTGAATATTTCAGGGAGTGAAAAAAGCATAGGGCTATGCTTTTTTGATCTAATAATGATGCTAGCGAGAGCTCTGCTCGAAACTGAGGTTTACAGATGATCCCGTGGACCAGACGATCGTTCCTTGTTAAGACTCCAGCTTTGAGCGTGGCCACGCCAGCACTGGGGATTGCGCTTAGCGCCGCTAGAGGAGCCGGTGAAACTGGAAAGCCGGCGCTGCTTGGCGGTCCAAAGATCCGGCCCGAGAAGTTTCCAAGCTGGCCGGTTTCAGGTGACCTGGAAGAGCACTCGCTGATTGAAACACTGCGTAGCGGGCGTTGGTATCGCGGGAACGGACAACAGACAAAGAAATTTGAGAAGGCATACCGGAAGCTGACAGGCGCGCGGCATTGCCTTGCGACGGCGAGCGGGACAAGCGCGCTTTACGTTTCGCTAAATGCTCTGGGCATCGAGCCGGGCGACGAGGTAATTGTCCCGCCCTATACATTTATCGCAACCGTTAACGTAGTGCTGCGGCAATATGCGCTTCCCGTGTTTGTCGATACCGATCTCAATACGTTTCAGATAAACGCAAAAAAGCTTGAAGCCGCGATCAGCCCTCGTACGAAAGCGATTATGCCGGTTCATTTGGGCGGTTCGGTGTGTGACCTGGACACGATTCTGGCCGTTGGCAGCAAACACAGCATCCCTGTAATTGAAGACGCTTGCCAAGCGCACTTAGCCGAATGGCGCGGCCGGAAAGTTGGAACCTATGGAAAGGCGGGTTGCTTCAGCTTTCAGGCTTCGAAGAATTTGCCATCCGGCGAGGGTGGCGCCATTCTGACTGACGATGAAGACTTTTACGAGCGCTGCTATACGTTTCATAACAACGGAAGCGGGCTAGAGCCGCCGAGCCATAGCTTCGCATACTCGGGAACCGGCGATAACCGCCGTATGGTGGAAATGGAAGCCGCTCTTTTGTTGCAACAGATGACCCGATTAGAGGCACAATCGAAGCGCCGGACAGCAAACGCGCTGTATTTAACGTCTCTTCTGAAGGAGATTCCAGGCGTTATTCCCGCGCGAATGTATGACGGCTGCACACGCAATGCATATCACCTTTACATGTTCCGTTATCAAAAAGCGAAGTTCGGCGATCTGCCCCGCGCGACATTTCTGAAAGCTCTTGCAGCCGAAGGTATACCGGCTTCGCGGGGATATTCTCCTTTAAACAAGGAACCATTCCTGCAGGCGGCGCTGGAGTCGCGAGCATACAGGAGGCTCTTTCCAGAGGATGTCCTTAGGAATTGGAATGAGCGTAACAAGTGTCCGGCCAACGATCAACTTTGTAACGAAGCAGTGTGGTTCACGCAAAATATGTTTTTGGGAACAAAAAGTGACATGGATCAGATTGCCGAAGCGATTCGCAAGATAGAAAAGCATGCCGGTGAGTTGAAGGCTGTGTAGGATCAGGCAAACCTCTTCAACTAACCCCCTCGCGTCAAACGGCCCTCCGCGGTTTTCCTTCTCGGACGATCATTCCTTGTATGGCCTGCAGGCTCAACATCAAGAAGCGAGGGTGATGATAGTTTTCCACCCGGATCATGCCGGAAGGAGGCCTAACCTGCCGGTCTCCTACGAGCTGCCAGAGAGGCGAATTCAGGCTGCGTAGAGGAAAATGCTTTCGTGTATACGTTTCAAGATCGGTGTAAAATTCGAGTGCCCAGAGATCTCCAGTTTCTTCGATCATCAGGAGCGAACCGATGAGCGCTTCCTGGTGGGGAAACAGCGTCTTATCAAGTGTCCAGATGTTCTGATCGACATCAAGACAATTACGGAATAGGCCGCCATAGACCCTGTCCTGCGCAACTTCGCAATGCCGCCGGAAATGCGCGGCGGCGGTATCGAACAACGATGCGTCGGACCTACGCCGTGCTTCCCAAAAAATCATCCAAAGAGTTTCAATCGCGTGCCCCGCATAGATGAGCCGTTCGTACTCATTGTCAGGCCGCGAAAGGTCGTGGCAAATCAGTTCATTGAAAAGCTGAAATCGCGGATTGTAGTGGTGATCGAGAAATGCGGCTATCGATCGATCCAGCAGAGCCTCCAGTGCGGCATCGGAACGCCAGCCGACCATCTGTGAAAGCGTGCGGATGAGGACCATCCAAACTCCGCCGATCCTCGCGCCAGGAAACGGCCTCGCGCCGGGTCCCAGATATGTCTCACCAATCGACGGATGGTAGTCGGGCCGATCGTAGTGCCGGACACACTTTAGGACTAACTCGCGTGCCTCATCCCAAAGCGTTCCATCGCCGGTGGCCTTTGCGAATTCAGCAAACCCCTCGGCGACGAACATATCCCCGTAAATCTCGGTGTCAGCGGGGCTCGCCGGCGTGCCGTCACGCCTCAATATTTTGGGTCGCAATTCGTTCGGATTGTCGGGCTTACTACGCTTCAACAGTTCAATTGATGCCACCGCAATATCGAGATATTTTTGCTCACGACAAATATTGTTGAAGAGATAGGCAAAGACCCAAATGCCGCGGCCTTCATACCACGTGCGTTTTTCATCCGATACTCGCTCGCCATCGGGACGCGCCGAGCAGAGAAATCCGCCGTATTCCGGGTCTATGACATAGTGCTCAAAAAACGGTAGAAAGTCGTCGAATAGGTCGTGTTGAAATTGCGCATATCGACCAGGCAAATCGTGCATAAGTAGAGGTTGGGCGGTCATTCAGTTCGAACCAGGAGTCTAGCAGAGGAATTTCGGCACCCCAGAATTTTTCACGCCCTGAAAAACCGCTAGACAATATCCCCACTGGCGAGAACATATACTTTGTGCCCTCATTAGCAATCCTCGGCGGACCGCCATTACGCAAACGCCCCTTTCTTCGATGGCCAATCTTTGCCGAGCCCGATCGCGAAGCATTGCTAAAAACATTTGAAAGTGGCGAGTGGGGCGGCTACGGGCCCACTGTCCGGCAATTTGAAGCTGAGTTTGCAAAAGCTCACGACTCCCTCCATGGGGTATCCGCAGCCAATGGAACACTTTCGCTCGAAGCGGCCCTGATCGCATCTGGCATCCGCCCCGAGGATGAAGTAATTGTTCCTCCCATCAGCTTTGTAGCTACCGCTACCGCCGTGCTGCGAGTAGGAGCTATCCCCGTTTTTGCGGATATAGATTTACAGACTTACAATCTCGATCCAACCACTGTGGCCGCCGCCATAAGGCCCGCAACCAAAGCGATCATTCCTGTACACTTCGCCGGACATCCCGCTGATATGGACGCACTCATACCTCTCGCGGCTCGCCACGGATTAGCGGTCATTGAGGATTGCGCCCATGCGCATGGCGCCTCCTGGAAATCGCGAAAAGTCGGAAGCTTCGGCAAGTTTGGTTCGTTCAGCTTCCAACAATCGAAGAACATGACGGCCGGCGAGGGAGGCATTTTGGTAACCAACGAGGCGAGCCTTGCTGAACTGGCGTGGTCATATGGAAATCAGGGAAGATCTCCGGGCGGCGCTTGGTATCAACACGACCGGCTGGGCACAAATTTCCGGCTGACCAGTCTGCAAGCCGCTTTGCTCAGGGTGCAACTCGAACAACTTCCCATGCAATTGGAACAGCGTGCGAAAAACGCTGCCAGACTCCGCGCCGGCTTAGGCGCCGCTTCAATTCTGTGCGCTCCCGAGTTCGATTCGCGCGTTACGACCCACGGGCTGCACCTTTTCGTCATGCGGTTGAACACAGAACGTTATCCGGACCTTTCGAGAGATCAGGTCGCCGAAGCTCTAATTGCCGAAGGCATCACGGGAGCATCGTACTACCCTTATCCGCTCTATCGGAACAAGTTGTTTCAAAACTATCGTCACAGAGTTTTACCTTGCCCCAATGCCGAGCGGATGGCGCGGGAATGCTTGTGGCTCACAAACGATGTACTGCTAGGTAGCGCGGAAGACGTGGATGATGTATTGCGTGCGATCGCAAAAGTAATTGAATTCGCGGAAGAACTTATTGCCGTGAATACTAAAAGCTCCTAATGATGAACAAATGGTAAGCTTGCGCGCGAGGACATACGACGGGAGAATACATCGTTTGGATACAGACGGTCCACATTCTGGGCAGTAATGAGTTGATGCCTGGTGAACACCGCTGCCGCTCCGGCTTCCCGCCGAAGAAGAGCATGGGCGATAGACATAATGGACTCGCCGTAGGTTTCCGGAAAATAGCCGATGGTGCCTATCAGGCGCGTGTTCGGCTTGCGAAGTTCCCGGCGCGCCTCAATCGCTCCCCCCTGCCCGATAACTGCGTATTCGCCTTCCCAATCTGCCTGTTCAAAAGCGCTTAAGGCGCCTAGCGCGCAGGGATCATTCACCGCCCCAAGCAGGATGCGGCGGGAACGGGTTGCGCGGAGATGGCGGCGAACCAATTCCATAGTTCCTCCGAACTGTCCTTTCCCGGTGAGCCGCACCACCTTTTGTACGCGAGCACCAGTTTCACGGATACCCGACGCGATCCCGCCGAGCCGGGAGCGAAGCAGTGGCCCCGCCATTGACAACTCTACCAGGATCAACTCATCCACCCGGCCGTTCCAATTCCTATCTGCCCAGCGCCCAAGTGCCCGTCCTCCCATAACGCCGGCGAGCTGATTATTTCCACCGAAGTATGTCGCCCCTGGATGCGCCGTTCCCATGGCAATCAGCGGAATATGAGCCGAACGGAATTTCGCCGCAATCGCGGGCGCGATTTGCTCATCGAATTGGTGTTCGATAGCGACATCTACTTTTGCGTCGATCAAAGCATCGGCATTACGGAGGGCCAGATCCGGATCGAATCCATTGTCAAGGGAAATCAAATCTACACGATGCCGCTGCGCAGCTTGAACGATACTGTCGCTCCATTCCTGAGCAAATGCACAGTCTTCGCCTTGCGATGCATAACCAAACCTGTACTGAGGCGCATTACCGATTTTCACTCGTGAGCGATAGGAATTGCGCCCTACCTTCTCAACAAGTCCCTGTTGTTCGAGCGTATGGAGGAGACGAAAGACCGTAGTGGTGCTGATGCTCGTCCGGGCTACCAAATCGCGAAGACGAAGAATTTCCGCATCCGATGAAAACGCCTTGAGAAGCTCGCAAGCCCTTCGAACGGCCTCCACTTTGTAGATATCGTCCGCTTCAAACGGCAATGCTGTCGTTTCTTGTGAGAGAGAGTCGCCCAAGTCCGTATCCTCTCGTTAAATCACGTATGCCCGCCGCCCGGAAGACTCCGTTTTATCTTTTCCGATTGACATTGTCAACTCTCGTTTGATTTTCGGCTGCCAAGCGCCATCGCCCGAATCTCAATGTTTCTGCTGCACACGTGAAACCAACGAATCTACGCCTCGCGCAATAATCTCTTCCACATCAGAAGTAAACGGCGCCGGCTGGCCGTAAGCTATCATCGCGCCACCGCCCTCGTAGCCACCTTCCTTTAGAACCCGCCGCGACGGAATGTATGCGAACACATCATTTGTATAGCCGGCTACCCAAAGTTGGTCGAACCCATACTCCCGCTTGAAACGGAGTGAATAGTCGACTACCACCTCGCCGCCGAGCGCGATGAAAGTCAGATCTTTGCCAAATTGCCATACCTCAATTGGATAGGAATGGTGATCGGGCAGTTTGCCCTTCTGGTCAAGTGTGCGCAGCATCAATTCCGCGTGCCTGCGGAGAAGAGCATTTTGCGAGTGAGTCCGGCTTTCGAATTCCGCGCGGGAAGGCGGCGTCTGAAAGGGCAGATTTACGCTGACAAAGGCAACGGTCAGGGGACCATTTACCACCCGCATCTTCGCTTGCAAAACCTGATCTACTGCGGTGGCAATCGTCTCTCCGTAGT
>Ga0134125_10001111_pt1 | contig 33758 bp, 35 predicted proteins | sample KB31751_FD_96464 | JGI IMG/M metagenome (GOLD analysis project Ga0134125, IMG submission 96464) | Terrestrial soil microbial communities with excess Nitrogen fertilizer from Kellogg Biological Station, Michigan, USA - KB3-175-1 | ecosystem: Environmental > Terrestrial > Soil > Unclassified ...
ATTCCCGATCGCCTTCGGCGCTTGTGCTCGCGCTGACATGGGGACCCCAGAGCCCCATGCCGGTGCTGCGCTCGCGGGGGCCGCGCCTGCATTGCTTGCCTGGGGCGAGCCGCCCTGCGGTATTTCGCAGCCCTTCGCGCCGACACCACCCACAGTGCAAACGGCGCGACCCCCGCGAGGCGAATCAAATGGGGGGCCTTCTACAGCCTGCGGTACTCTTTCCGCGCTCCCGGGCTGGCCGGCGGCGCGGCGCCGATCTTGCGCACCACGATGCGGCGGTCGCGGCCCATGCCTTCGCTTTCGCTGGTGATGCCTTCGCGGCCGTGCAGCGCCATATGCACCGCGCGGCGGTCGCGCGAGTGCATGGGGGCGAACTCGTAGGGGACCCCGGTCTTGAGCACGCGCTCGGCGGCCATCGCGGCCAGCGTGCGCAGCTCCTGCACCCGCAACTGACGCCGGCCCTGGCAGTCGAACACCAAACGGTGGTGATCGTCGGGGCCGAGACGCAGGGTTTCGAAGGCGAGGTGCTCGATGCCGCGCAGCATCTCCCCGTCATCCGCCAGCAGCAACCCGGCGTCGGGACCGCTGAAGTCCACGATCAGCTCCGGCGTCTCGCCGGCCGGATCGGGGGGAGGGGTCAACAGCCGGTAGCTGAGGTGAAACTGGCCTTCCCGCAGCAGCGGATCCAAAAAGCCCCGCAGCCGCTCTCCCACACGCGCTTCCAGGTCGTTCATTGCCGGTGTCTCCTTGCCTCGCCTACCCCTTATCCCGTACTACCTTACCCTCGATGATCTTCTTCTTCGCTCCCCCGCCGCGGGCGTCCTTGGCCGCCACCGCCGCCACCGCGGCGGCGTTGTAGGTTTTGTTGGCCACCCACTGCTGGCCCGAGCTGACGATGTTGTACCCCAAATAATAGAGGTTCACGCCGGTCGGCAGGTAGAAGAAAAACCAGCCCATGAAGATGGGCATCATCCACTTCATCATCTTCGCCTGGCGCGGGTCCTGGCCCGCGGTCATGGGCATCAACTGCATGGTCAGGAACTGGGTCAAGACCACAATCAGCGGCAGGATGAAGTAGGGGTCCTTGCCCGAAAGATCGTGGATGTAGCCGATCCAGGGCGCGTGCCGCAGCTCGATGGCGTACTCCAGCACGTCGTAGAAGGCGTAGATCAACGGCAGCGTCACCAGCATCGGCAGGCAGCCGCCGAACATGTTGACGTCGTGGTCCTTGTAGAGCTGCATCAGCTCGGCCTGCACCTCCTGCCGGCGCGGGTCGCGCATGCCGTACTTCTTCATCTTGGCGTTGATGGCGTTGACCTTGGGCTGCAGCGCCATCATCTTCGCCTGGCTTTTCTGCGCCTTCATCTTCAGCGGGAAAAACGCCATGGAGATGACGAAGGTCAGGAAGAGGATCACCCAGCCGTAGTTGTGGATCCAGTGCACGTAGGTCCAGTTCATCCACAGAAACAGCGGGTAGGCGACGAAGCTGAACCAGCCGAAGTTGACCAGGCCGCGCAGCGCCGGGTTGACGCTCTGCAGCAGGTCAATCTTCTTGGGGCCGACGAACAGTTGCAGGTCGTTCTGGTTGCCGGTGGCGACCGCAAGCCCGACGGTCTGCACCTCTTTGTCAGTGGTGCGGTTGCCATTGGCGTCAATCAGCACCGGCGTGTATTTGGAATTGAGCGTGGTGAGAGTGACGGTGGCATCCCCGGCGCTGTTGGCTGGGCTCTGGGGCAGGAACGCGGCGGCGAAGTACTGGTCCTCGAGGCCGGCAAATTGGTAGGAGCCCTCCAGCGTGGCGTTATTGTCCACCTTGGAAACCTTGGTGGTTTGCAGGCTGGCGCCCGACTGTTGGAAGAGCTGTTCGGTGCCGAAGTCGCCCGGCACGGCGCGGTCGCCGAAGGCTCCCGGCCAAGCCAGCGCCACCGGCACCGGCTGTCCGTTGCGGGTGACCTCCGATTGCACATCGGCGACGTAGCCATTGGCAAACCGGATCGTCTTGGTCGCCTCGACGCCGCCCTGCGCCCAGTGGAAGGTGACGGTGTGTCCGCCGCCCGGCGCTGCGGACTGCGTGACCTGGTACAGCGCCTGGTCGAGCTGCTGGCGCAGGCTGGCATCCTGGGTCCAGAAGCCGAGCGGAAAGCCGAACTTTTTGGAAAACAGCGGGTCCACCATCTGCAGCGGCTGGCCGCGGTCGTCCTTGTACTGGGTCAGCACCCAACTCCGCACGTTGGCGCCGCGGTTGCTCAAGGCGATGTGGTAGACCGGCGTATCGAGCGTGACCGTCTGCTCGGCGGCGGCGGCCACGGCGGGGGTGGGCGGCGCGGGGGCGGCCTTGGCCGGCGTTCCCGGCTTGGCGGTGGGCGCGGCCGTTGGCGCGCCGGCGGCCGGCGCTGCGGGAGCCGGAATGGGCGTCGCGCTCGCCGGGGTGGATGGGGCGGGCGCGCTGGGGGCCGGCTTGGCCGCCGGCAGCGGCGGCAGTTGGCTCTTCTTGGTGAAGAGCGGCATCACGATCAAAAACAGCGCCATCACCAGCGCGAAAGCCAGGATGAGGCGGCGTTCCAGGTTCGGATCGTCGTTGTTGTTCAAATCCATTGCACGTGTTTCGCTGAGGAGGAAGAAATCTTTTCCGGCACCGGGTCGAACCCGCCGGGATGAAACGGATGGCACCGGCCCAAACGGCGCAGCGCCATCCAGCCGCCGCGCAGCACCCCAAACCGCGCCACCGCCTGGCAGGCGTACTCGCTGCAGGTGGGCGCGAAACGGCAGGCGGGCGGCAGCCAGGGAGAAATGCCGCGCTGGTAGCCGCGCAGCAGCAGCAGGACGGCGCGCTGCCCCCGGTTCGTCACGCCGCGCCTCCCGAGTCTCGGGCGGCTTTGCGGGCGAGCGCGGCTGCGAGCAGGCGCACCTGCTCCGTCAGTTCGGCCGCCAGCGCGGTAAACTCGGCTTCGGCCACGCTGGTGCGGGGGTTGATCACGATCGCGGCGCCGCCGCCCAACTCCAGCGAACAGCGCCTTAAAATCTCGCGGGTACGCCGGCGGATACGGTTGCGCACCACCGACCCGCCCTGCTTGCGGGTGACGGTGATGCCAAAACGCGTAACGCCGCCCGGAGCCGCGGGCGGCAAGCCAAACACGGTGAAATGGGGAGAGCTGCGGCGCATACCCTGCTCATACACGGCACGAAACTCGGGACGGCGCAGCAGGCGGCGGGCCGCGGGCCAGGTGGCCGTCCCCGCCGGCTTAATCCCGGTACCCGGCGCTGACCGCAACACGCTTGCGTCCCTTCGCCCGGCGGCGAGACAGGACCGCTCGCCCGTTCTTGGTGGCCATCCGGGTGCGGAATCCATGGGTTTTGCTGCGGCGGCGCCGATTCGGTTGAAAAGTTCTCTTGGGCATAGTGTACCGTCTTCGCAGCCGCGCTGTCGCGCGCCCGCCCTCGTCTGTGCCGTCTGTCGCCGGGAACGCCGCCGAAGCGACAAGCTGGTGAGAAGGCAACGATGGCTTGCCCACGACCGGGACGCGCCCGGACCCTTCCGGCAAGCCAACCCCATTATAACCAGCCCCGCGCGCGTCGGCAAGACACCCGCTTGCCTCCGAAAATTTTCCGGACACGGCTCCCCAAACCGGGGCGGGGTGTGAGATGCTATCAGCCTCTCACCGCATGGCTCACTCCTCGGCAAAGTCGCAAACCACTTGGGAAGAAATTCTGAGTGAGATCCGCAAGACGGTGAACCCGCACCGCTTCAATACCTGGCTCCGCCCCTCCCGCCAGGAAACCCTGAACGAAGGCACGCTGGTGGTTTCGGTGCCGCACGCCGACTTGCAGCAGGTGGGGGAGAAGTTCAAGCCGCAGATCGAGCAGGCCATTCACCGCCTGCGTCTCGACCAGTCGGTGCGGCGCATCGAGGTGGTGGTGACGCCGCAGCGCCCCTCCGATTTGCCGCCGCCGATGGAAGCGGCCGCCCCGGTTCCGGCCGCCGTCCCCGGCCGCGGGCCGCGCCAGACCAAGCTCCCGTTCGACACCGGTTCGCTGGCCCCCGAGTACACCTTCGCCACCTTCGTGGTCGGCGGCTCCAACCAGTTCGCCCACGCCGCCGCCCAGGCCGCCGCCGAGCGCCCCGGCCGCGCCTACAACCCCCTGTTCCTCTATGGCGGGGTGGGGATGGGCAAAACCCACCTGATGCACGCCATCGGCCACCAGGCCAAGACCCACGGCGAGCACATGCGCATCGAGTACGTCACCGCCGAAGTGTTCACCAACGAGATGATCGGCGCCCTGCGGCACGACGGCATGATCGCCTTCCGCGACCGCTACCGCTCGGTGGACGTGCTGCTGATTGACGACATCCAGTTCATCGCCAACAAGGAACGGGTGCAGGAGGAGTTCTTCCACACCTTCAACACCCTGCACGGCGCCGGCAAACAGGTGGTGATTTCCAGCGACCGCCCGCCGCGCGAGCTCACCCAGCTCGAGGAGCGCATGCGCTCGCGCTTCGAGTGGGGCCTGACCGCCGACATCCAGCCGCCCGACCTCGAGACCCGCATCGCCATCCTGATGGAAAAGGCGCAGTTGGAGAAGCTGAAACACCCGGGCACGCTCGAGCTCAACCCGGAAGTGGCCGACTTCGTCGCCAGCAAGATCAAGACCAACATCCGCGAGTTGGAAGGCGCCATGGTGCGCCTGCTCGCCTACTGCGCCCTCAAAGGCCTGCCGGTTTCGATCGCCACCGCCCAGGAGGCGCTCAAGAACCTGCTCGACCAGCAGCAGCGCAAGCTCGACATCGAGATCATCGCCAAGGCGGTGGCCGAGCACTACAACCTGCGGCTCAACGACCTTAAGGCGCGCAACAACTCCAAGCACATCGTCTTCCCGCGCCAGGTGGCCATGTACCTCAGCCGGCAGATGATTGACGTCTCGCTCCCCGAGATCGCGCGCTACTTCGGCGGCAAGCACCACTCCACCGTGATCCACTCGATCCGCAAGATCGAGGAGGAGCGCAAGGTCAACCAGACCCTGGCGCGCAAGCTGGCCGAGCTCAATGAGCAGTTGAGCTAAGAGTTATCGGAACCCGGCCGAGGCCGCGAATCGGGAAGCGTCCAGGCACAAATTGACCAATTTCGGGTGCTCGAATAGGGTCAAGTGCACCAGCGCGTGCAGATCGGCCGCCAAGTTCTCCAGCTCGGCCGCGCGCGGCTCCGGGCCTCCGTGCCAAAGGCCGCTCCAATCCCTGCGCATTTGCTCCGCCGCGTCGCCGGGATGGGCGTGACGGCGTTTCTCCTCCAGGTATTCCGTCATGCGGTCGAAGACGCTCCGGTCCAACCAAAGACCGCGGCAATTCGGGCAGAAGTCCACGACCACCTTGGAATCGCCGAAGATCGCCGCCACCAGCTTCTGTGCCGGGCACTGGGGACACACTCGCGCGGTTTCCACCGCGTTGGCGCGCTCGAGCTGGTCAATGTCCGCGTTCAGCCATTGGAGCTCGCCTTCATCGGCCTTGTTCTTGAGCCGCCGCAGCTCGTCCGGCCGCAGCCACATCCCTTTGCAGGCCGGGCATCCCGTAAAACGCAGCCAACCGAGGGAGTAGCCGCTGAGCTTGCCGCCGCAGGCGGGGCAGACCTCCCCGGTTTCGGACTCGCGCCGCGCGCCGCGCACCGGCGGCGCCTCGACCGGGGCCTCGGCCGCGCTGCTGGGAGCCTGCGTGCGGTGCGCCCAGTTGGGCAGATGCACCTGCGTGATGAAATCGGCCAGACCGTGGCTTTGCACCGGGCCGATCTCGGTCAATTCCTTATCCATGAGGGCGAGCTGGCCGCCATTGAGCCAGAAGCCGCCGCAACTCCGGCAACGATGCAGATAGATATCGGTCTCGTCGAGAAAACGGACGCGGTACAGGTCGGCGTTGTCGCAGCGCGGGCACTTCAGAACCTGACCCGCCGGCTCCTCCACCTCTTCTTGCGTGCTGAACTCGATGCTCCCCGCAACTTGATAGGCGACGCGGTCGAGTTCACCCGCATCCAGCCAGAGGCTGCCGCACTTCTCGCACATGTCGTAGGCGAGCAGCCCCTGAGGCGTGCTCACGCGGTTGCCGGTCAGCTCGGTGCCGCAGTTCAGGCAGCGCATAGAGCGCCAGTATACATTGGCTGAGTTAGCGCTGCCGGCTGCAGAATTCCACTACCCGGGCCTCCGCCCAGTACACCCCGTCCCCGTTTCGGCGCGCGTTGATGAAGGCGCAGTGGCCGCCGTGCGGGGTAGCCACGAACTCCATGGCCGGGTTGGACTCCATCAGGGCGCGCGAGGGCGGCGTCACGACGATGAAGGGGTCGTCTTCGGCGTGCAGCACCAGGGTGGGCACGCGGATCCGGTCCAACACCCGGGCGGCGCTGGCGCGCTGGTAGTAGTCGTCGGCGTCGCGATAGCCGGTGAACGGGGCGGTGATGACGTCGTCGAACTCCCGCACCGAGCGCATCCCCTCCAGACGCTCCAGCGGATACCGGCCGGGATAGCGCGCCGCGTGGCGGTGCAGCCGCTGTTTCAGGCTCTCCAGAAAGCGCCGCTCGTAAAAGTAGTTCACCTTGCGGTGCAGCGCGTCGGCGCAGGCGGCCAGATCGAGGCAGGGCGAAACCGCGGCCACCGCCCGTAACGGGCCTAGCTGGTCCCCCAGTTCTCCGGCGCATTTCAGCGCCAGGTTGCCGCCCATCGAGAACCCGGCCAGCGCCACCCCGGTCACCAGCGGCCGGCTGCCCAGCCAGGCCAGCGCCTGGGCCACGTCGCCGCTCTTGCCCGAGTTGTAGAGCGTTGCGCAGCGCGCCTCCGACTCGCCGCAGCCGCGCACGTTCATGCGGACGGCATGCCAGCCCCGGGCCAGCGCCAGCGCGGCGGTGGTGAGCATGTAGCCGGCTTCGCTCGAGCCCTCCAGGCCATGCACCAAAAGCAGCGCCGGCGCGGCCTGCGGCTGCCAGTGGCTGCGCAGCAGCAGGTCCACGCCCTCCGCCACCGTCAGCCAATCGGCCTGAGCCTCGGGCAGCCGAATGCCGCGCGGCCGCAGAAACGAGTACACCGTGTTGGCATGCCCGTTGCGCAGCCACCAGGGCGGGGCGAAGCGGGGCGCGTCCAGCAGCATCGCTTGTATTATCGCGTGCTCAGCCCTGCAACTCCGCCGCCCGCGCCAGCACCCGCTCCGCCTGCCGCCGCACCTGGCTCACCGCCGTGCCGCCGATGCAGCCGCGGCGCGCCAGCGAGCCAGCGGCGCTGAGCCCGGCCACCGCCGCCGGGGCGAGCCCCGGAGCAAAACCCGCCAACTCGGCCGCCGTAAACGTCCGGAAATCCCGCCCCTGCTCGATGCCCGCCGTCACGATGGCTCCGACCACGCCGTGCGCGGCATGGAAGGGCGTGCCGGCGGCTACCAATAAATCGGCCAGGTCGGTGGCCAGCAGTGCCGCGTCGGCGCTCGCGGCGGCGGCGCGCGCAGCGTCCACGGTCGTGGTCTCGACCACACCGGCGGCGACCTCGAGGCAGCCGAGCGCGGTCTCCACCGCGTCGAACACCGGCTCCTTGTCCTCCTGCAGGTCGCGGTTGTAGGCCAACGGCAGGCCTTTGATCAGGATCAGGAGCTGCTGCAGGTGGCCGATGGTCCGCGCACTCTTGCCCCGGACGAGCTCCGCCCCGTCGGGGTTCTTTTTCTGCGGCATCAGGCTGCTGCCGGTGGCGTAGGCGTCACCCAGCTTCAGCCAGCCGAACTCGGCGCTGGTGTACAGAATCCAGTCCTCGGCCCAGCGCGAGAGGTGCGCGCCCAGCAGGCTGAGCGCGAAAACGATCTCGATGGCGAAGTCCCGGTCGCTGACCGCGTCCAGGCTATTCTGGGTCACGGCGCTGAAGCCCAGCGCCCGCGCCGCCGCCTCGCGGTCGAGCCCCCAGGGCGTGCCCGCCAGCGCGCCGCTCCCTAGCGGGCAGCTATCCAGACGGGCATAGGCGTCGCGCAGACGCCCCGCGTCGCGCAGCAGCATCTCGGCGTAAGCCAGGGCATGGTGCCCCAGCGAAACCGGCTGCGCACGCTGCAGGTGGGTATAGCCGGGAATAATCACCTCGGCGTGCTCGGCAGCGAACCGCGCCAGCGCCGCGAGCAGCCGGCCCAGGCCGCGCTCCAAACCGGGCCGTTGCGCCCGCAGGTAAAGGCGCAGGTCGAGCGCCACCTGCTCGTTGCGGCTGCGCCCGGTCTGGAGTTTGAGCGCGGCGTCGCCGGCCAGCGCGCGCAGGCGCTGGAAGACGTAGGTGTGCACGTCCTCCATGCCCTCCACCGGCGCCGGTGGTCCGGAAGCGAACTCGGCCTCGAGCTGATCCAGCCCGCGCGCCAGCGCCGCGGCCTCGGCGGCGTCGAGCACGCCGGCGGCCCGCAGCCCGGCGGCGTGGGCGCGCGAGCCTTGTACATCCGCCAGCGCCAACCGCCGGTCGAAGGAAAAAGACTCCGAGAACGCCTCGAACCCCTGCGCCGTGGCCGCCCGGAAGCGGCCGCCCCAGAGCTTCTCCGCCATCGCCTACTTGCCCCCCAAAAGCGCCTGCATCTTGATGGGCAGCCCCACCAGGTTGATGAAGCCCTCGGCGTCGCGCTGATCGTAAAGCTCGCCCATGGTGAACGAGGCCAGCGCGCCCGAGTACAGCGAAGACGGCGAGGTGCGGCCCGCCACCAGGGCGTGTCCCTTGTGCAGCTTGAGCTTCACTTCGCCGGTGGCGGAGGCCAGCGCGCGCCGCATGAAGGCGTCCAGCGCCTCGCGCAGCGGCGTGAACCACAGCCCGTTGTACACCAGGCGGGCGTACTCCAGCCCCAGGCCCTGCTTGACCTCGGCGGTGGAACGGTCCACCGTCAGCGCCTCGAGCTCGCGCAGCGCGGTCACCAAGAGTGTCCCGCCGGGGGTCTCGTAGGCGCCGTGCGACTTCATGCCCACGAAGCGGTTCTCCACCAGGTCAATACGGCCCACGCCGTGGCGCCCGGCCACCTCGTTGAGCCGGGTGAGCAGCGCCACCGGCCCCAGGCGCTCGCCGTTGACCGCGACCGGCACCCCCGCCTCGAAGCCGATGGTGACGTAATCCGGCTGCGCGGGCGTGTCGGCGATGGAGCGGGTCAGCAGCCACATGTCCTCGGGCGGCTCCTGCGCCGGATCCTCCAGCACCCCGCCCTCGTGGCTGATGTGCCAGATATTCTGATCGCGGCTGTAGATCTTCTTCGTGGTCTGGTCGATCGGGACGTTGTGCTGCTCGGCGTAGGCGATGGCGTCCTCGCGCGAGACGATGTCCCACTCGCGCCACGGCGCGATCACGCGCAGGTGCGGCGCCAGCGCCTTGTAGGTCAGCTCGAAGCGCACCTGATCGTTGCCCTTGCCGGTGCAGCCGTGCGCCAAGGCGTCGCAGCCGGTCGCCAGCGCCACCTCCACCTGCTTTTTGGCGATGATGGGGCGCGCCATCGAGGTGCCGAGCAGGTACTTGTAGTCGTAGACACAGCCTGCTTGGAGTGTGGGCCAGATGTAGCCGGTGATGAACTCCTCCACCAGGTCGGCCACCACCACCTCGTCCGCCCCGGTGCGCAGCGCCTTCTCGCGCAGCTTGGCGTAGTCGTCGCCCTGGCCCACGTCGGCGATCACGGCCACGATGGCGGCGCCGCCGTAGTTCTGCTTCAGCCAGGGAATGATGATCGAGGTATCCAGGCCTCCGGAGTAGGCGAGGGCAATTTTCTTGGTGTCGGTGCGGGATGAGTTATTCATGTCGTGTGTGGCGCGGCGGCGCGGCCTGGCGCTCCTTGGTGCTGCCCAGAATCAGGGCGAGCAGAATGGCCTTTTGCGCGTGCAGGCGGTTCTCCGCCTGTTGGTAGACCAGCGAAGCCGGCGAGTCGATGACCTCGACCGTGACCTCCTGGCCGCGGTGGGCGGGCAGGCAGTGCATGAAGCGAACGCCGGCGCGGGCGCGCGCCATCAGCCCGGCGTTGACCTGGTAGCCGGCGAAGTCGCGGGCACGCTGGGTCTGCTCCGCCTCCTGGCCCATGCTGGCCCAGGTGTCGGTGTACACCGCGTCGGCGCCGCGCAGCGCCGGACCGAGCTGGTTGCCCAGGGTGATCTTGGCGCCGCTGCGCCGGGCCATCTGCTGCACCTTTTGCACCACCGCCGCGTCGGGCTCGTAGCCCGCCGGCGTGGCCACGCCCATGGAGATGCCCGCCAGCGCCGCCGCTTCCATCAACGAGTGCAGCGTGTTGTTGCCGTCGCCCACGTAGGCCAGCTTGATCTTGGGGAAGTCCTCGAAGGTCTCGCGCAGGGTGAGGAAGTCGGCGAGCGCCTGGCAGGGGTGGCTGAAGTCGCTCAACCCGTTGATCACCGGCACCGCGCTGGCCGCGGCCAGCGCCTCGATGGACTCGTGCCCGAAGGTGCGGGCCACGATCGCGTCCATCCAGAGCTCCAGGTTGCGCGCCACATCCACGATGTCCTCGCGCTCGCCCAGCGGCGACTCGGTAAAGTCGAGGAACACGGCATGGCCGCCCATCTCCTGCATGGCCACGTCGAAGGTGACCCGTGTGCGGAGCGAGGGCTTCTCGAAAATCATGGCCAAGCCGCAGCCCGAGAGCAGGTCGCGGTAGCGTCCGGGATGGACCTTGAGGTCGGCGGCGAGGTCGAGCAGCGCCAGGAACTCCTTGCGCGAGAGATCGCTCAGGTTGATCAAGTCGCCGGTGGCGAGCCGCGGCAGCCGGGGCGCGGCGCCGCCGTAAGGGCGTCCGCCGCCGTTGCCGAGCGTGGGGTTGAGCAGGTTGGTCTTCACTCTCGCAGTTATCCTTTCAACAGGTCCCGCAGCCGGCGCTCCACCAGGAAGCGTTGGCGCGGGTTCTCGCACACCAGCAGCACCGCATCGTCGCCCGCCAGCGAGCCCGCCACCTCGGACCAGCCCGCCGCATCCACCGCCGCCGCCACCGTGGGCGCCGCCCCCGGGGCGGTGCGCACCACCAGCAGGTTCTGCGCCGGACGCAGGTCGCGCGCGAACTCGCGCACGATGTGCTCCAGCTCCGACGCCGGCTCCGGCGCCGCGCCCGCCCGCGCCGCCTCCAGCCCGGCATAGCCCTGCGGCGTCTTGACCAGCCCCAGCTCCTTCAGGTCGCGCGACAGCGTGACCTGGGTGGTCTCGGTGCCGGTGCGGCGCAGCGCCGCCGCCAGCTCGGCCTGCGAGTGCAGCGGCCGGGAGCGCACCAGCTTGAGGATCTGTTCGTGCCGATAGGCTTTGGACATTAATTTATGCGCCGAGGCCGGGGGCCCCGGCTCCCGCGACGAATAAATATTCGTAGAATGAATATTTAATCGTTTCCAGGCGGGCTTGTCAAGCGGCGGATTAGCTGACCTTGTAATGGAAAACTTGGAGCTGCGATTTCCCGGGCAAGCGGACCGTGATCTGGCAGTTCCAATCGCCCGCCATGGTGAACTGCCCGGTGCCGCGGTAGCGGCCGCCACCGGAGGATTGCAGCGCCACCCGGTTCGGTCCCATGTCCATGGTGGCCATGACCAAGTCGAGGCTGACGGCGGCGCCGTCCACCGGCTGCCCGGCGGCGTCGGTGATCTGGAGCGTGAACTGGGTTTGGCTGAGCACGGCGGGATTGGCCGGCGTGGTGGTCAGCGCCATGCGCCAGAGGCCGCCGGGCGCGGGCGCGCGATGGCACCCAACCCACACAAGTGCCGCGGAAATACCCAGCAGAACGATCGTCAACCCACGTCCCCAGCGCATACGTGTCACCGAAATGCCCCTTCATACCATTATGCCTTTGGGGCCGGGGGCACTCGCTCGCGTCTTACGGCACCAACTCCCGCGCTTCCCCCACCCGCCGCGTCACCCGGATGCGATCCAGGTACTCCAGCAGCGGGATGGCGTGCTTGCGGCTGAGCCCGGTCCAAGCCTTGAACTCGGGCACGGTAAAGCGGCGGCCGGCGGCTTTCTCCGCCAGCAGGCGGCGCAGCCCCTGCAGCGCCGCCGTCGCCACCAGCCAATCCGGCTGGCACGCGGTGAGCGCGCCCTCCCGCACCAGGCCGTCGAGCAGGCGGCGCGCTTCGGGCTGCGGAAAGGCCGCCAGCAGCGCGGTGCGCGCGGGCGCCGCCAATCCCGCCGCCGCATAGGTCTGCGCCAGGCGCGCGCGCAGCGCCTCCTGCGCCGGGCTCAGCCGGATTCTTTGGCCGGCGATCCGCCAGCGGCTGCCTCCGGCCGCGGCCTCGACCCGGCCGGCGCGCCGCAACCGCTCCATCGCCGCCGCCGCCCAGGAACGATCCGTGTCCGGCGGCGCGATCTGATCCAGACTCGCGCCCTCGGCCAAAGGCTCGGCGGCGTGGAACCGGCCCAGACGGTCGAGCATCTCCGCCTCGATCCCGGCCATGGCCGTGGCGGACATCGCCGCCCCGCCATCGAGCACCACGTCTCCGCGCCCGGCGGCAGCCTCCAACTCGATAAGCGTGTCCTGATTGCGCCGGCCCACCGCCCGCGCCAATTCCGCCACCGCAATGCCGTTCCGCCCGGCGCGTTCGATGCGCGGCATCAGCGCCTGGGGCGATCCGCGCAAGCCGCGCAGCCACGCACCCGCCGCTTCGCGGTCGGCGGCGCGGCGCCGGGGTGGGCGGGTATCGAGCACGCGCCCCCCGCCCAGGGTCAGCGCGGGCGAGAGCTGGCGCAGAATGAACCGGTCTCCCGGCGCCGCGGCCACTCCCTCCTCCAAACGCAACTGCGCCCAGCCGCGGTCGCCGGCGCGCTCCAGCCAGCGCAGCGTGGCGAGGCGCTCGGCGGTGAAAAAGTAGGCGTGGATGCGGGTCTGCGGCTTGATTTCCGCAACCCCGGGGAGCAGTTCGAGCTCCACCTCCAGCCGCGACGCGGGCTCGAAGACTCCGGGCTCGCCCAGCAGCGTGCCCCGCGCCACCTCCGCGGGTTCCACCCCCGCCAGGTTCACCGCGACGCGCTCGCCCGCCGCCGCCGCGGCCACCTTGCGTCCGTACGACTGCAACCCCCGCACCCGCACGCGGCGGCTCTCGCCCGCCACCTCCACCTCGGCGTCTGCCTCCAGACATCCGTGCGCGAGCGTGCCGGTCACCACCGTCCCGAATCCCTGCAAGCTGAAGGACCGGTCCACCGGAAGCCGGAACGGCGCTGAGGCCGTGCGCTGGGGCAGTGCCTGCGCCGCCCGCCACAGCTCGGCACGTAGCTCCGCCATCCCCTCGCCGCTGCGCGCGCTCACCTCGACCACCGGCGCCCGCTCCCATCCGCTTCCCGCCGCCAGCGCCTCGAGTTGGCCGCGCACTTCGCGCCGCCGCGCTCCATCGGCGAGATCGCATTTGGTTAACGCGATCACCCCGCGCTCCAGCCCGAGCAGACGGGCGATGGCGAAGTGCTCGCGCGTCTGCGGCTGCACCCCCGCGTCCGCCGCCACCACCAGGAGCATGGCGTCGAAGCCGCCCGCTCCGGCGAGCATGGTGCGCACCAGGCGCTCGTGCCCGGGCACGTCCACCAAACCGGCCAGCACGGGCTCGCCCGGGCCCTCGAGTTGGACGTGTCCGAAGCCAAGATCGAGCGTGATGCCGCGCCGCCGCTCCTCCGGCAGACGGTCGGGATGCACCCCGGTCAACGCCTCCACCAACGCGCTCTTGCCGTGGTCAATGTGTCCGGCAGTGCCGATCACCATGACGCCAGACTATCGCGTTCCGCGCCCAGAGCGGGTCTCGTGTGCTGGACCGTGGGAGCCTAAAGCTTCTTGAACATCCGGTCGAACGCGTCCCGGGCATCGTCGGCTTGCTTGGCCGGAGGGCGCCCGCCCGCGGCGCCGGCCACCGTCGCCGGCGAGAAATAATCGCAGTAGTTGGCGCGGTCCTTGGTGCGCACCCACTCCGCCATCACTTCGCGGCACTCGTTGTGCGAGGTCGGGTCGAAATGGCGGCAGTTGCGGCAAACCCGCAGGTCGGCATCGCACTGCGGGCAGGTATCGCGCGCCTGTACCTTCTGCGCCGTGACCAGCTTGATTTCACGCCCGCAATGCCAGCAATGCATAGTCCGAATGTAGCATGCGGTTCCGCCGGCGGGCCTCACCCATGATGCCCCGCCACCCAGGCCCGCCGGCACCTACCGCCCCTTTAGGCCGCGGAACGGCTCACCGGAACGGTGCGGCGAACGAACTCCACCCCGCCGCCGCCGATGGCGCCGCCCAGCAGCGCGCAGCCCAAGCCGATCAGCGCCAGCCAGAACAGACCCCAGCTCAGCGAGGCGCCGCCATGCTGCACCACGCTGCCCGCGGTGGACGCCGCCCCCGCGACCGGGCTGGCGATCTGGTTCACGATGGTGTTGGCCCGCTCCGGCGCGATGTTGGCCGCGGCCGCCAGCGTGTTCGCCGCCCCGGCCTTATCGCCGGCCGCCAGCTCGGTCGAGATCGTGGTCGCCTGGGCGTCGGTCACGGTTAGCCCGCTGTTCTGCAACACCCCCTGCACCGCGCTCACGCCCGTGCTCGGGGTCATGGCGTTCCCGGCCAGTGTGGCTCCGGTGGCGACCGCGGTGCCCGCCACCCAGCCCACCAGCAGCAGCGTGGTGACCATAATCATGCCCCAGAGCGTGACGCCGCGCATCATGCCGTGGCGGCGCGACGTGCGCGGCGTCCGCCCGGCGATCCAGGAACCGATGAAGGTGGCGATCAGCGCCACGATGACGCCCCACACGGCGGTGCCCGCCCCCACGCCCGCCCACGAACTCGCCGCCAGCGGGTTGAGGGACGAGAATCCGATCCCGAACACCAGCGCCAGCAATAGAATCGATACCCCGGCAAAAGTCATGTACCCCGCCCAGATCCCATTCCACTCCATGTGGCGGGGAATCTCGGCCCCCACTACTCCCACGCGCGAGGCCATATCCCGGTCCATTTGCCGACGGACGTAGAGCCGGCGCTCGATGCTGCGAACAGTACTCATGGCAACCTCCCGTTTCCGGATTTGGAATTCCTATCCGGGTGCGATGCTTTTCGGGCCCCAGGGGTGTGTTGCCTCCGCACCAGTATTTTCGCGGTGCCGGGAGGGGAACTACGCCGGAACGAACACGTACTGCCCATCCCGCAGCTCCGCCCGCCCCCAGGGATGGATGGAATCATGGGTGAACACCAGCAGCCAGCGCTCCCGCACCGCGCGCTCCAGCAGACGGTGCTTGTTATCAATGCTCTCCAGCGGGTACAGATCGAAGCCCATGACCCAGCTCGGCTTCAGGTGCCAATGCGTCGGCATCAAGTCGGAGATGTAGCAGGCCGTTTCCCCCTGCGAGCGGATCACCACCACCTGCAGCCCGCGGGTGTGGCCGGAAAGCCGCTCCACGCTCACCCCCGGCAGCAGCTCGCCGTCGCCGTCGAGCAGGGTCATCTGTCCGGAGGCGACCAGCGGATCGCAGTGGTCGGTGAGGTAGCTGACCCGGTCGCGCTCGTGCTGCTCGCGCGCGTGCTCCCACTCCAGCCGCTGCGCGTAGTACTGCGCGCCGGGAAAGGCGGGCTGGATCGCGCCATCCGCGCCGCGCACCGTATTCCAGCCGCAATGGTCGTAATGCAGGTGGCTGTTGATCACCAGGTCCACCGACTCGGGAGCGAAGCCGGCGGCCCGCAGGCGCTCCAGATAATCGCGGCGCTCGTCCACCCCTCCGTTGCGCATCTGCTTGGGGCTGAGCTTGTTGCCGCAGCCGGTTTCAATCAAGATCAGCTTGCCGCGGTGGCGCAGCAGCAGCGAGTTCAGCCCGGCGCGCACCCGGTTGAGCTCGTCCGCCGGGGTGTCGCGGTTCCACATGGTCTTGGGAACGACGCCAAAGCAGGCGCCGCCGTCCAGAAAATAGGTGCGGTCGGTGATGACGGTGAGATCGATTTCGCCCAGACGATGGTGAAAGGGCCCGGTCCATTCCGCAATGCTCATAGTTTGTCCTCGCCGCGGCGCAGCCGCCGCCACGCCCACACGAAGCCGGCGGCCGCCAGCAGCAGAACCAGCAAATCCACGCGCGCCGCCAAGTGCAGCAGCCGCTGCCAGTGCGCCCCCAGCAGCGCCCCCACTTCACTTACCGCCGCCACCCAGGCCACCGCCCCGGCAATGTTAAAGATCAGGAACGGGCGCCAGCGCATGCCCGCCATGCCCGCTACCGGACCGGCGATCACGCGCAGCCCGGCCACAAAACGCGCCCCCAGAATGGTCGCCGGTCCGAAGCGGTGAAAATAGCTCTCCAGACGCGCCCGCCGCTCGGGGCTGATCCGCAGCAGGCGCTGCATGCCGCGGCTCCAGGCGGCGCCCAACCCATAGCCGATGGACTGCCCCACGATGCAGGCGCAACTGCCCACCGCCACCAGCGCCAGCCAGCCGTAGCCGCCGTGGACACGCCCGTGATAGCCGGCATAGAGCAGCGCCACCTCGCCGGGCAGCGGCAGCCCGAAGTTCTCCAGAAACAACACCACGAACACCGCCAGCAGGCCGAACTCGCTGAAGAAAACTTGGAAATGTCCCCAGGCGCCCATGCCTACGCCTCCGCCAAGAAGGGCGCCGCCAGCCTGGCAAAGGCGGCGGGATCTTCCTCAAAGGGCAGATGCCCCAACCCGGGCAGCAGTTCCAGCCGGGCATGGGGCAGCGCGTCGCGCAGCCCCGCCGCGGTCGCGGCCGGCACCGCCAAGTCGCGCGTGCCCCAGACCAAGAGCGTCGGCGCCGCGACGTTGGGCAGCGCCGCCCGCAGCCGCTCCTGGTCGCCGCGCCAGTCGCGCGCGTAGCCCTCGAGCGCGCGGCCCAGCCCGGGCCGGCGCAGCACCCAACGGTAGTTGGCCGCGCTCTCCGGCGGCATGCGCGCGCGGTCGCCGAACATGCGCGCCAGCGCCTCGCGCTGCACGGTCAGGCTCACATGCGCCCCCAGCCGCGCCACCCAGCGCGTCCAGGGCGGGGTCAGCAGCCACCGCTGCCGCTGGTTCGGCGTCCACAGCGGATGCGCCGGCGCCGCCAGCACCTGACGGCGCAAACGGCCGCGCAGCGGCGAGTGCGCGGCAAACTCGAGCGCCAGCGCGCCCCCCCAGGAGGAGCCCACCAGGCAGAACCGCGGCAATTCCAATGCCTCCAGCGCCAGCTCGAGCCAGCGCCGCAGCCCCGCCAGGGTGTAGTCGCCGTTGCTCTCCGAGGTTCCGATGCCCGGCAGCTCCAGGATCCAGCAGGTGAATTCTTTCCCGAAGAGTTCCGCGCAGCCCAGCCACTGCGCGCCCAGCCCCAGCAGCCCGTGCAGCAGCACCACGTCCGGTCCGGCGCCCAGGCGGCGCACCGCCACCCGGCCCAGCTCGGTCACGCAGGCGCGCTCCTCGGCGATCACTCCATTACCCGATCTTTTCCGGAAGATTCATGTCGAACTGCATCTCGGGTTGGATCAGAGCCAGCAACGGCTGCCGCACCTCCTCCGGGGTCAGGATGCCGGCCTCGGTCCACTGGTCGGCCAGGGCATGGGTCACCTGCGCCGGAATGGGATTCATCGCCGGATGCGACACACGGATCACCGACAGCCCGGTCTTGGGATGCGCCCCGCCCGCAAAACCGTTGAGCCGGTGGGTCAGGAAGTGCACCGCCTCGTCGCGCGAGGCGAACAGCGGCCCCGCCGCCAGTTCCTTGGTTGCGTGTGCCTCCAGCTGCAGGCGATGGTCGCCCGAGTGCGCCTCCACATGGTAACGGCTGTAGGGCTGCGCGCCGTCGTCGATGGTGAGATCCACGGAAGCGTGCTCGGTGGGAATCGCCAAACTCAACACCGCCGCGGCCGCCCGGGCCGATACCCAGGAACGCACGAACAACACTCCAGGTTCGCTCTCGTGCCGCACATAGACGCGGTAGTTCACCTGGCGGAAGCCGCTGAGCACGTATGGAAACGCGGCCCCGGATTCCAGCGTCACCGTGGCCAGAAAGGCGCGCGGCCCCGCCGGCGTGTCACGCAGGTCGAGTTCCACGCCCGCCGGCAGCAGCGGCGCCACGCGCTCGGGCGGCACGGTGTGGATGACATACAGCAGGTTGCGGAGCTTGAGTCCAATCGCCATGATGGTGCTGTTCTATTCTAGGCTGCTCGGGCCGGCTACATACCCGGCGCGGCGTCCGCCGCCATGCGGGCGCGGGCGGCGGACGCCGGGAGACCGCGCGCATCAATCAAGACAGTGCCAACTGGGCGAACGCGGCCAGGCTGGCGTCGGCCCACTCCTGCCGCTGCCAGCGCGGGTAGGCGGCGGCCGCGATCATGGCGGCGTTGTCGGTGCACAAGGAGGGAGCGGGAAAGCTCACCGGCAGTCCGAGCCCCTTGCCCGCCTCGCCCAGCTTCTCCCGCAGCGCGCGGTTGGCGGCGACTCCGCCGGTGAGCCAGAGGCTGGCCGCCGGGTCGCCCGCCTCCGCCACTTGGTCCACCGCCGCCATGGTCCGTTCGACCAAATCGGTCACCACCGCCGCCTGGAAGCTGGCGATCAGGTCCAAGGTCGCCGGCGAGCACAGCGCGCGCCACTCGTCGGCGCTGGGGGGATGATCCAACTTCGCCACCGCCTGGCGCCGCGCCGCGATTTCCGCCTCCAGCCCCAGCGTCTGCACCTGGCGCAGCACCGCGGTCTTGATGCCGCTGAAGGAGAAGTCGAGCGGATTCCCTTTCAGCCGGATACGGCCAAACCGCGCCGCCTCCGCCGTGCCATGCGCCGAAAGCTTGTCCAGCAGCGGCCCGCCCGGATAGCCCAACCCCAGGAGTTTCGCCACCTTGTCGTAGGCCTCGCCGGCGGCGTCGTCGCGCGTCTGGCCCAGCGTGCGGTAGCGGTACTGCTCGCCGCTCCTCTCCACGCGGTACAACTGCGTATGTCCGCCCGAAACCACCAGCGCGATCGCGGGCAGCGCCGGATCGGAGCGCCCCTGCCGCCGCTCCTCCAGCAGCACCGCGTGCAGGTGTCCTTCGAGATGATTGACGCCGATGAGCGGCTTTCCCGCCGCCCCGGTCAGCGCTTTCGCGTAGGTGATGCCCACCAGCAGTGCGCCCGCCAGACCGGGACCGTGCGTTACCGCAACCGCGTCCACCTGTACCAGAGCGAGTTGGGCCTGCTCCAGCGCCTGCCGTACCACCGGCACGATGCCGCGCAAGTGCTCGCGGCTGGCCAGTTCCGGAACCACGCCGCCGTAGAGGCGATGAACCGGTATCTGCGACAAGACCACATTGCTCAGGATGGTTCTGCCGTCCTCGATCACCGCCGCCGCGGTTTCGTCACAGGAGGTTTCGATACCAAGAATCCGGGCCATACGTCTATAATGACCGGGCATAGGCCGGCATGCACCTTTTCCTGCTCATTCTGCTCGCCGTCTGCCTGGTGGCGCTGCTCGGCGTGGTCGGCTACGCCGCCTGGCGCCTGCGCCGCCACCTGGCCCAGGCGCGCCACGCGCCCCCCAACCCGCCCGGCTCGTAGAGCTACTGCGCCGTCGCGTAGCTGCAGACGTCCAGCCCGGGGTACTCCATCCGCAGCTCGAGGCGATGATGGTGGCGCGCGTGCTTGCGGACCGCGATCGGGATGTTGGCGGTGCACAGGCCGGGGTATTTGGCGATGAGGCGGTAGTTGCCGTCCGGGATCTTGTCGCCGAAGTCGAACTTGCCATCCTGACCGGTGGTCAGCGCGGCCAGCAATTTGTGGCCGCCGCCATCGTCGCTGAACAACCCGATCGTCACCGCGGGGATGGGAGAGCTGGAGCGATCGCGGGCCACGCCTTCCGCCCGGCGCAGCTCCAAACGCGAGAGGTTGGGCGGCGTTTCCTCCTCATACGCCAGGGCACGCGCCGCGGTCACCGCTTGCGGCAAGGTTTGCGGCACTTGGGCCGCGAGCGCGGCCGCCAGGGCCAGGCCGAGCACAGGCAGGCTGCGTCTCCACCAGCGCCGCATCGGGTTACACCAGGATGGCAACGCCCCAGAACAGCAGCAGGAGGATGCCAATGTAGCCGTTGATGGTGAAAAACGCCGCGTTCATGCGCGAGAGATCGTCAGCAGCGAGAAGCGAGTGCTCGTAGACCAGCAGCGCCGCGACCACCGCCAGACCGAGCCAGGCCGGAACGCCGAGATGGCTCGCCCGCAGCAGCCACACCAGCAGCCCCAGCATCGCCAGGTGGCACAGTTGGGCGAGCCGCAGGCTGGCCGCAACTCCGATGCGCTTGGGCACCGAGTGCAGGTCGGAACGGCTGCGGTCAAAGTCAATGTCCTGGCAGGCGTACAGCACGTCAAAGCCCGCCACCCACAGCGCCACCGCGCCGCTCAGCAGCAGTATGCGCGGTGCCAGCGAGCCCCGCACCGCAATCCACGCCGCCGCCGGCGCGATGCCGAGCGCCACCCCGAGCACCCAGTGCGCCAGCAGGGTAAAACGTTTGGTGTAGGAATAGAAGAACACCCAGCCCAATGCCAGCGGCGAGAGCGCCAGGCAAAGCGGGTTAAGCCGCCAGCAGGCGAGTTCGAAGACCGCGGCGCTGGCGAGGAGAAAACCCCAGGCAAAGCGCAGGCTCAGCGTCCCCGCCGGCAGCGCCCGGCCGCGGGTGCGCGGGTTGGCGGCATCCACGCGCCGATCCACGATACGGTTAAAGGTCATGGCGGCGCTGCGCGCCCCGACCATGGCCACCACAATCCAGAGCAGAGCGTGCGCGGAGGGCCAGCCCTGCGCCGCCAGCATCGCCCCCAGCAGGGCAAAGGGCAGCGCGAACACCGAGTGTTCGAACTTGATCATCCCCAGCGTGCGCTGGGTGCTGGCCCAAAAGGTGGCAGGAGCGCTCACGGCTCTTCTATTGTGTCAAAGAAGCCGTGGCAGGCGCGAGCGGTGCGGCCTATCCGATCGGCTGCCAGGAACTATCCGGCATGGTTCCGGTGATCGCCCTGGCCGCGGTGGCCGAATTGGCGCCCAAGTCCTTCTGGTACACCACCCCGGTCTGGTTGACCAGGAAGGTCATCACCCCCGAGTCGCGATACGTCGCCGGATAGGCCACGAAGGCATACTCGCCGGGCGCGTTGCCGTGCACCATGCGGAAGTAATAACCCTGAAACGGGGTGGGCGTGCGCTGCGCCTTGGCCGCGCCTTCGACCGAGGCAAACGCCAGCAACGGTCCGATCGGGCTGCCGGCCGCCGCATCCGCGGTCACGCCCCTGCCGTTACTCCAGAACAGGCCATCGCGCGTTCCCGCGTCGCTCACGAAATGCTGGGCATACTGATGCATCTGCGCCTGGTAGTCGTGCTGCGCCTGTATGAGGGCGTGGCAAACATCAATGGCGTGGTACTCGTTATGCCCCACACGCCGGTCGAGAATCTCCTTCTGTCCCGCGGTGGTGTTGAACTCCCACGACTGGCCGTGCTGCACCAGCGGAATGGGAAAGGGCCAGTTCTCCGCCCCGAGGAAGAGCGTCACCGTCCCGTCGGGATTGGTGGCCAGGCGGTTCATCTGCTTGTAGGCAGCCAGAAAGGCGGCGCGGTCGCTGGCGTCCTCGGCCGAATCGCCCGAGGCGATGACCTGCTGGGACGACGGCCCGAGAATCTGCGCCAGGGACCCCTGGTCGTTGACTTCGACCGCATGATCCAATGCCGCCGCCGCCGCGGCGGGCGTGGAAAAACTCTGCTGCGCGGGCGCTGGCGCGGCGTTGGGGTGACAGCCGGCGGCCGCCACCCCGGCCAGGAGCAGAAGCGCCATGGCCGCTTGCGGAATCAGCGTGGTGGGGTGCTTGGAGTTCATGCTTGCCCTCCTCCCGGTCCGCGGCCGCGCCCCGGTGGCGCCGGGTGGGGCGTGGGCGCCGGGCGCGCGGCCGGCGCCGGACGCGGCGCCGGGGCGCGGCCCAAGCTGGACTGACCGCGGGCCGAGTTCGATGCCGCCACCGATGCGTGGTTGATGCCGCTAAAGGCGCTCGAGCGTGTTCCACTCGCCGGGCGCGGCTGGGGCGTGAAGCCTCGGATCGCGCGCGGGTTCGCCGGGGCGGGTGTAGGAGCCGCCGGACGCGCCGGGGTGGGCCCTGGGCGTCCCGGTTGAGGCCGCGCCGGCTGGGGCGCAGGCCGCCCTGGCTGCGGGGCGGGGCGCACCGGCTGCGGAGCGGGCCGCCCTGGTTGCGGCGCCGGACGCGCTCCTGCCGGAGCCGCCGCACCCGGCCGGAACCGCGCTCCGTTGTGCAGCGGACCCGGAGCTCGTCCCGCCGTACCCCCGCGGTTGAAGAATGTCGGGCTCTGCGATACGAACGGCTGGCCGTTATGCACAATGCGGTGGCCACCCCAGTCGGGGCGCCAACCTCGTGCTCCCCACCCGAAGCGGCTATAGACTCCCAGGTTGAATCCAATGCCGAAGAAGATGCCCGGGCGCGTCGCGATTCCCGGCCCGAGAACGTACCCCGGCCAGGGCAAGAGCGGCGACCCGTACACCGTCCAGGCGTCGTAGCTCGGCACGTACAGCACGTCCGGATTCCCCGGCTCAAGGCTGATGATGCCGTTCTGGTCGATCACTGTGAGCTGGGGGCTGGTGCGCAATGTGCCCGCGGCATAGGCGCGCAGCCGCAGGGTTTGCACCGCGGTCATGACGTCATCGGGCTGGTTGTAATAGGCGTCGCCCAGAGCCGAGGTCCAAGCCAGGTTCTGGGCCAAGTCCGCCAGCACGTCCGGATACTCGGTTAGCGATTTGACGCTGTCGTCCCAGTCCTGCTGGTTGACCGCGTTGGCCAAGTCCGCCGGGTCCTGGTTGCCGTTCGATTGCAGGAAGTTGTTGGCCTCTACCAGTTGGCTGGGGTAGGTCGCCGCCGCCAGGATCTGCGCCACCAGCTCATCCGGGTAGAGAGCGATGGGCGCGACCAACTGTTCGAGTTGGGGACCGTTCAGGGTGCCGCCCACCGGGGGCGGGGTCTGGGCTGCAATTGCCGTGCCCAGAACCAACGCCACCATCAGCGCCAGAATTGCCGCCAGGCCGCGAGTCCGCATGGAGCCTTGGATGCAGGCCAAGGCTCAGAGGTTTCCACTACGAGAGCACCACGACTAGCAAATGGCGGCAGCTCGTAGATGCCCTGAGCAGAGCGGGCATCCCCTGCCGACAATCGAAGCCCGGGCTCCGAGCGACCAACGGGAGCGACCCAGGCAAGAAGTGGCCGTGCCACAAGCGCGGCCGGAATGCCGGCCGCGCCCGTCAAGTCTGGATTCTGTTCTGTCTAGAACAAGTACAGCGTAAAGAACAGGAACACCCACACCACGTCCACGAAGTGCCAGTAGTACTCCGCCGCCATCATGGACATGTGGTAGTCCGGGTTGTACTCGTCTTTCTCCAAGCGCCAGTAGACCAGCGCCAGCATGATGAGCCCGACGGTAACGTGGGCGCCGTGGAATCCGGTCATGAGGAAGTAAGCCGAGCTGAACGCTCCGGTGGTAACGGTAAAGCCGAGCACCCCGTTGAGGAAGCCCCACTCGAAGCCCTGCATCGCCAGGAAGGTGATGCCCATGCCAATGGTCAGCAGCAGCCAATTCTTGGCCGCCGCCTTCTTGCCCTGCTTGAAGGCGTGAACCATGCGGTTCAGTGTAAAACTGGAGCCTACCAGGATCAGGGTCGCGATCGCCGGCATCTCGGTCTCGAGCCGCGGCATCCCCGCCGGCGGCCACTGCGTGCCGTTGACCCGAGTGTAGTAAATGTACTCAAAGTACGAATAGAAGATCATCGCCTCGCTGACGATGAAGAACAGGAAGCCGCGGGTGAGGTCCTTATTGGTCTGGATCCGGTCCATCAGGCGGCGCTCGACCGCGATGGTATTAGCCCACCCCCCGGCGGCCACCAACGTGTAGATCACGGCGGCGGCCAGCAACACTCCCGCCAGCGGCACGCCCAGGTAGACCAGGAATACGAGAAACACCACCGCTCCCATGCCGCTGGCCAGGATGATGGGCCAGAAGCTGGGCTGCGGGTTGTGGTGCGACGGATCCATGGGCTCCGCCGCGGCGTGACTGTGGCTCAAGGATCCGGCGGTCGAGGGGGCAAGAGTCGAGTGTTGCATCTACTTGATCCAGTGGGGAAAGGCGAAGGTGGTTTCCTGCGGGTAGATCCAGCCGTGCGTCACCGCATAGGGCGCGCAGGCGGCGCTGGCCAGCGCCAGGATGGCGATAGCCCAACCCAGCCGGCGGTTGCGCCGGCGCAGTTGCGGGGTCAGTTGCTTCAGGTCCGCGTGGGTAAGCATGGCAGTACTCCTATTGTCCACCCGCGTTGGGGGTGGCGGCCGCCAGTGGTTCGAGGGTATACATCACCGTCACCCGCTCGACCAGCGGGTCCAAGCCCGCGTTCATCTGGTAGATTACCGGCAGCGTCTTGCTCTCATGCGGCTTCATGGTCTGGTCGGCGAAACAGAAACACTGGATCAGCGCCATGTGGGTGGCCGCATCGGCCGGGTAAATGTCGTGGATGGCCCGGAACCGCACCGTCTGGTCGCTAGTGTTGGTGAAAGTGAACAGGTCCTGCTTGCGCTCCTGCAAGTGCACCGTCTGCATCGAGTCCGCGGGAGTCAGGGTGACGGTGAGTCCCTTGGCCGTGATCCCGGAGAACATGATGTTGATGTTGCGGTGCGTGTCCACCGGACCGGTCGTTGCCGCCAGCTTTTCGTCCGGCGGCACGTAGATCCCGATGTGAGCGCAAAAGACGCGGAACAAGGGAACGTTGAGGAAGGCGAACCCCAGCATGGCCGCCACCAGAATGCCCAAACGCAGGCCCCAGCGCTTTTTTTTCACGACCGTTGTGGGCACTTCTTCCATGACATGCCTACCGGATCTCGGGCAGCTCGGCGAAGTTGTAGGCCGGCGGGGGGCTGGAGGTCATCCACTCCAGGTGCTGCTCGATGGGGTTGCTGTTCCAGGGATCGTTGCCGGCGTCCTTGGGCCCGGTGATCGCCTGGATGATGCTGTAGGTGAAAATCAATCCGGCCGCCAGCATGAAGAGGAAGCCCAGCGAGATGAACTGGTTCAGCGGCTGGAATTCGGGCCGGTAGCTGGCAACGCGCCGCGACATCCCCTCGATGCCCAGCCAGTGCATCGGCATGAATACCCAGTTCATGCCAATAAAAAATAACCAGAACACCCAGTTGCCCAGCTTCTCGCTGAGCGCGCGGCCGACGATTTTGGGAAACCAGAAGTAGGTACCGGCGAACAGCGTCATCACCGAGCCCCCCACCAGCACATAGTGGAAGTGGGCCACCACAAAGTAGGTGTTGTGCACCTGGATGTCGAATGGCACCACCGCCAGCATCAGCCCGCTGAGGCCGCCGAGCACGAAAGTGAAGATGAAGCCCATGGCGAACTTCATCGAGGTGGTGAAGCGGATCACGCCTCCCCAAGCCGACGCCAGCCAGGAGTAGATCTTGACGCCCGTGGGCACCGAGATGATCATGCTGGCCATCGAGAACCACACCCGCGCCCCCGCCGATATCCCGGCGGTGAACATATGATGGGCCCACACCATGAAGCCGATCACGCCGATCGCCCACAAGGCGATCACCATGCCCTTGTAGCCGAAAAGCTTCTTCCGTGCCATGGCCGGGACCACATGCGAGACCATGCCGAAGCCCGGCAGGATCATGATGTAGACCTCGGGGTGGCCGAAGAACCAGAACAGGTGCTGGTAGAGCAGGGGATCGCCGCCCAGCGCCGGCCGGTAGAAGCCGGTGTTCAGCCAGCGGTCGCTGAGCAGCATGAAGAGCGCGCCCGAGAGCACCGGCAGCGCCAGCACCAGCATCCACGCGGTCACCACCCAGCTCCAGACGAACAGCGGCACCTTCATCCAGTTCATGCCCGGCGCCCGCATGTCAATCACAGTCACCAGGAAGTTGATGGCTCCCATGATCGAGCTGATGCCGAGCAGGATGACCGCCATGATCCAAAGGTCTTCGCCGTGCCCGGCGGAGAACTGCGCCGTGCTCAGCGGCGGATAGCTCCACCAGCCGCCCGCCGCCGCGCCCCCCACCACGAAGAAGCTGCCATACAGCATCAGTGCGGCGGGAATCATGATCCAGAACGAAAAGGCGTTGAGCTTGGGGAACGCCATGTCGCGCGCCCCGATCATCAGCGGCACCAGGTAGTTGCCGAAGCCCGCGAACGCCGCCATCAGGGTCAGGAAGATCATGATGGTGGCGTGCATGGTCATGAGCTGGTTGTACAGCTCGGGGCGGATGATGTGCCAGTCGGGGTTGTACAGGTTGAGGCGGATGAGACCGGCCAGCGAACCGCCCAGCCAGCCGTTGACCAGCGCCAGCACCATGTACATAATGCCGATCTTCTTGTGATCGGTGGTGGTCAGCCAATCCAGGACGCCGTGATACTCACGCCGTTGGACGTGTCCGGCGGTGGCGACGTGGGTGCTCATTGGGCTCCTCCCTTTTTGGCGGGCTTGGTCTTGGCCGGCGCCTTTTTCATCATCATCATCATCGAGCCGGCGGGGACCGTGTCGCTCGTCCCCGCGGTTGGCGCCGCCGGCGCTCCCGTTGCGGCGGGCGCGGCCGCCGGCTGATTCCGGTGCGCTTGCAGCCAGGCCTCGAATTGATCGTCGGGCAGGACCTGAACTTCAATCAGCATCTGGCTATGGTTGGCGCCGCACAACTGCGTGCACTGCCCCTTGTAATACCCGGGCTCGGCGTTGAACCAGAGGTTGGTGACGCGCCCCGGCAGCGCATCCTCCTGGATGCCCAGGCCGGGGACGTAGAAGCCGTGGATCACGTCCACGCTGGTCAGGTCGAGATCCACCACCCGGCTCGCCGGCACCACCAGGGTGTCGTTGGAAATATCGATGCCGTACTGCGGGTATTTGTACTCCCAGAAGAACTGGTGGCCGATCACGTCCACGTTCAACGCCGGGTTGACGCCGCCGAACTCCATATAATGCAGCGTCTTGTAGGAGTGCAGCGCCACCAGCACCACCACGATCGCCGGAATCACCGTCCAGGCGAACTCCAGCGGGTTGTTCTCGTGGAAGTGGGCGGGCTGGCGTCCATCCCCCTTGTCGCGGAACTTCACCAACACGTAGACCAGGCCGATGTAGGCGATCAGAATGAAGGGGATCACCCACCAGAAGGCGTGCAGGCTCTCGGCGGCGGCCAACTTGGCCACGTCGCTGCCGGGCTGGGTGAAGGCGATGCGGGTGGGGGCCTGCATGCCCGCCGCCGCCCCAGGCAGCGACGAGCTGGCCGGCGCTTGCGCGGCGCCTTGCAGCCAGGTCAGCAGAAGGGTGGCGAAGGTCATTGCGTTCCTCCGGTCGTTGTTCCGGTTGGGGGCGCCTTGTGCAGCAGTTGCTGCACGTAGGCGTAGAGGGAATCCAGTTGCGGCCGGGTCAGCGCCCCCGCCGAGGGCATCATGCGGCCCGGCAGGCCGTGCAACACCACTTTGGCGAAGCCGGTGCTATCGCTCGGCGAGCGCAGGATGGTGGGATGGGCGAAGCTCTGCGCCGTTACCTCGAGGTACGGGTCCGAACTCACCATCATCACCGGAATGCCGCCCTGGCCGTCCGCGCCATGGCAGGACTGGCAGCGGGTGCGATAGATCGCCGCCCCTTGGTTCAGGTCGGGCGCCCCGGCGGGTGTGCCGTTCGGAGCCGCCGCCGCGGGCGGCGCCCCCGGGGCCGCTTCCGCCACCAATTGCATCGCCACCGCGATCGGGATGCGCGGACCGTTGGGCACCGGGTTGAGCGGCGGCAGCGGCGTGGGCCCGCTGGAGGCGGGGCTGGCGATCGAGGCGAGCTGCTCGGCGGTGTTGTCCTGCAGCGCGTTCTTGGGGATGAAGTTGGTCCGGATATAGTGGACCGCCGCCATGCGCTCCTCGGGCGTCAGCGCCACGAAGCTGGGCATGGAGGTTCCGGGCGAACCGTTGGTCACGGTGTGATACATCGCCAGCACCGAGGTGCCGAATTTGAACACGCCGGAATGGTAGTTGCGCGGCGGCGGGTTCAGGCCCGCGGCCCGCGGCCCGTTGCCGTAGCCGTCGGCCCCGTGGCAGGGGACGCAGTTGGCCTCGAACACCTGCTTGCCCTCGGTCAGCAGTTGCGGCGTGGGGTTGAGCAGCGGGTGCAGATCGACTTGGGTGGCCGCGCCGGGCGGCGGCGGCTTGTGGAAGTTGAAGCGCGCCTCGAACGCCGCCTTGCCGTACTCCCCGCCGAAGGCCGCGTAGATCAGGAAGCCGGCCACCAGCACGACCAGCGCGAAGCCTACCAGGGATTTGATCGAAGGCTGGCTCGGTTGGCTCACAGGTACCTCCCCGCCACCGAATTCAGGAACTTGGGATCGCCCACCGGTACGGTGGGATGCTGGCTCAGGTAGCGCGTGGCCAGCAGTCCGAAGATGCCCAGGAAGCCCAGGAACACCCCGATCTCAACCCAGTTGGGGAAATAAAAGCTGGTGTGGATGCTGGGCATGATCATCCAGTAAATATCGAACCACTCGGCGAAGATGATCAGCCCCGACATCCAGAGCAGCACCGTCTCGTTGGTGCGCACCTTCTGGTTCATCAGGATGCAGAAGGGCAGCACCCACTTGGCGAACAGCAGGAACAGGAACAGGTAGCCCCAGCCGTTCACAAGGCGCTCATGGAAGAACACCGTTTCTTCGCGGAAGTTGGCGTACCAGATCAGCAGGTACTGGGCGAAGCCGATGTACACCATGAAGATGCTGAAGGCGTGCACGATGCGGGCCAGGTCCACATAGTGGTAGTCCTTCACCGCGCCGTCGAACATGTGGTAGCGGCGGAAGAGCACGGTGAACAGCAGCACCATGGCCAGGCTGGCTTCGAAGAGCCCGGCGAAGCCGTATACGCCCCACATGTTGCTGAACCAGCGCGGCTCCAGCGACATGATCCAGTCCACAAAGCACCAGGTGAAGCTGTAGCCGAAAAACACCAGGAAGCCGGCGGAGACGCGGCCGCGGAGGGTGGGCGGCTTGCCGAAGGTCTTGCGCGGCAGCAGCGCGCCCGGGTTCTTGTCCTGCGCGGTCGAGTTGCGCAGGAACCACGCCCCAAACACCACCCAGATGCCCAGCGCGATCAGCGTGCGCGCGCTGTAGAAGGGCATGGAGAAGTAAAAGCGCTTGCTGCTGGTGGCGAAACCGGTCCAGCCCGCCGCCGCCCAGGGATAGATGTGGGGCACGCCGATCAGCAGCAGGATGCCGAGCACGAAGGCGGCCGGCACGTAGGTCGAGGCGGCTTCGGGGATGCGCCGGAAGACCACCGTCCAGGTGGCGCTGGTGATGTACTCCAGCGCGACCAGGAAGGTCCCGCCCACGCCCAGGGCCAGGAAGAAAAAGTAGTTGGTGAGGAAGCTGTACCAGGCCCGTTGCGGATCCAGCAGCAGCGCCGCCACGAACACGATCACCCCGATCGCGGTGGAGGCGAGCAGCAGGCTGCGCACGCGGCTGGGAAAGACCGCCGGGCCGGGGTTGGGGATTGCGATGGTCGCCTCGTGTGAACTCATAGAAGTCGTCGCTGTTTCGTGGTGAATCGTTTCCGGCTTAATGAGGGGTGGTGGGCTGCGGGATGGCCTGTTCGCCCGGAATCGGCCCGTTGGGCCCTTCCGCCGGCGGCAGATCCTTGGAGAAGTCCATGCCCTGCCGCTGCGCCCGCGCCATATCGGCGGGGCTGGGGTTGGCGGCCCGCTGCAACACCCGGACATAGTGGATGATGGCCCAGCGCTGCGCCGGGTCGAGCTCGGTCTGGTAGGAGGGCATGTTGCCCTGGCCGCCGGTGATGATCGAGAAGATGCGGCCGTCGGTGAACTGCAGCGGCGCGCCCGCGATCAGCGGCGGCGGCTGCGTCATCTTGGGCACGATGTAGCCCAAGCCGTCGGCTTTGGCGCCGTGGCAGACGATGCAGTAGTTGTCGAACAGCTGTTGCCCCTTGGCCAGCACCGCCGGCGTGACCGGGAGCGGGTTGACCAGTTGGTCCATGCCGGTCACGTCCACCGGCTGCGGAAACGGCACCCAGTCCACCGGCACCGTGCCCGCGGGCGGCACGCGCATGGCGGGCAGGTTCGGGTCCACGTTGTCGGTGCCCAGGCCCTGCACGTAGGGCTGCTTGTACATGTCCGGCTGCCATTCGAGCTCGGTCTGGGAAGTCTTGCCCGGCCCGGCGCAAGCCGCCAGGGAGAGCGCGCCCAGCGCGAGTCCCAGGCACAGCGCCAGTGGGGTGGAACGTTGCAGGATCTTAGGCAAGGTCGCGTACCTCCAGGGCGCCCATGCCCTTGAGCATCTCCTGCACCGTGCCCGCCTCATACGGCCGCACCGGCACGTACAGGCCGAATCGGTCGTTGGTCAGGCTGGCGTCCAGATTGTGGAACATCGGCGCCGGGCGCAGTTTGCCGGAGACCAGCACGGCGATGAAAGTGGAAATGCCGGCGATCAGAATGCCGCTCTCGAAGGTCACCGGCATATACGCCGGCACCGAGATGAAGGGCTTGCCGGCGATGTTCAACGGCCAGGCCCAGGCCATGGTCCAGGCCTCGAAGGTGAAGCCCAGGCCCGCCCCGATGAAAAAGGCGGACTTGGTCACCCGCGGCATCCAGCTGATCTTCAGCCCCAGCGCCTCCGGCAGCCCGTGGACCGGATAGGGAGTGTAGGCGTCCAGGCCGCGATAGCCCTTTTCCCGCATCCCCTTGACCGCATCCACCAGGTGCTGCGGATCGAGGAAGAGGGCCAGGACGGCCGGCGGTCGATAACGGTTAGGCACGGCTTTCCTCCAGAATGACCCGCTCGCCCACCGGCTCCCGAAGCACCGACTTCACTTCCGAGATGGCGATGACGGGCACGAACCGGGCAAACAGCATGAACAGCATGAAGAACAGGCCCAGCGAGCCGATGAACGTTCCGATGTCCCACTTGGTGGGCGCGAAGTAGCGCCAGTTGCTCGGCAGGAAATCCTGCGCCAGCGAGGTCACGATGATCACGTAGCGCTCGAACCACATGCCGATGTTGATGATGATGCTGGCGATGAACAGGATCACCAGGTTGCGGCGCGCGAAGCGGAACCAGAAGATCAGCGGCGCGATGCAGTTGCAGAAGACGATGGTCCAGCCCGCCCAGGCGTAGGGCCCGAAGAACCGGATCCAGATGTAAATGTGGTTTTCGACCGGGTTTTCGCTGTACCAGGCCATGAAGACTTCCACCAGGTAGCCATAGCTCACGATCATGGAGGTGGCCAGGATGATCTTGGCCATCAGTTCCATGTGGTCGATGGTGATGTAGTCCTCGAGCTCGAAGGCCTTGCGCACCACCGTCAGCACCGTGATCACCATGGCGAAGCCGCTGAAGATGGCGCCCGCGACGAAGTAGGGCGGAAAGATGGTGTCGTGCCAGCCCGGAATGGAGGAGACCGCGAAGTCGCTCGAAACCACGCTATGCACCGACAGCACCAGCGGGGTGCAGATCGCGGCAAACAGGCCGTAGGCGGCTTCGTAATGGTGCCAGTCCTTGGCGCTTCCCTTCCAGCGCTGCGAGAAGATGCCGTACACCTTGCGCGCCAGCGGCTTGGGGTGCATGTCGCGGATGGTGGCCAGGTCGGGGATCATGCCCTGGTACCAGAACAGCAGCGAGGTGATGGTGTAGGTCGAGACCGCGAACACATCCCAGATCAGCGGCGAGCGGAAGTTGACCCACAGATGCCGCGTGTTGGGGTACGGGATCAGCCAGTAGGCGATCAGCGTGCGGCCGATGTGCAGCAGCGGGAACAGGCCGGCGCACATGACCGCGAAGATGGTCATGGCTTCGGCGGATCGATTGATGGCCGTGCGCCAGCGTTGCCGGAACAGGAACAGAATGGCCGAGATCAGCGTGCCGGCGTGGGCGATACCCACCCAGAACACGAAGTCGACAATGTATGTGCCCCACATCCCCGGCCGCTTCAGGCCGAGCACGCCCATGCCGACGTGCAGCTGCACCCACACCACGATCGAGCCCAGGCCCAGGCAGCCCAGGGCGATCGCCATGCCCGCCCACCACCAGGCGTTGGGCCGGCGGAAGATGGCGGCGGTGATGTCCTTGTTGACCTGGGTCAGGGTCAGGTCGCCGCGGTAAATCGACGGCTCGGCCGTGAGGGCCATGGGATGCCGCTCTTGCGGCGGGTGGCGATTGATGTTGTCGCTCATGGCGTTACCGGGTTCCCTCGGCCTGTTCCGCGGCCGGAGCCGGGGCCAGGCTGGCCGCCGCCGGCGCGGCCGCGCCGCCCAGGTTGCGGATTCTGGTGAGGTACTGGATCGAGGGCTCGAAATTCATCTCCCCCAGCGCTTGGTAGCCGCGCGGCCCGCGCGCGCGCATCATCTCCGATTCGGCGTCCAGCGTGTTGCCGAAGTGGATGGCCTCGGTCGGGCAGGTCTGCTGGCACGCCGTCTTGATGTCGCCGTCGCGCACCGGCAGGCCCCGCTCCTTGGCGCGGTAATGCCCGTCATGCACCCGCTGCGTGCAGAAGTTGCACTTCTCCATCACGCCCTTGCTGCGCACCGTGACCATGGGGTTGAGCGCCAGCTCCAGGGGAGAGGCGCGCACCTTGCCGTAATTGAAGAAGTTGAACCGCCGCACCTTGTAAATGCAGTTGTTCGAGCAGAAACGGGTGCCGACGCAGCGGTTGTAGATCTGGACGTTGATGCCTTCGGCGTCGGTAATGGTCGCAATCACCGGGCACACGCTCTCGCAGCCGGCGTTGGAGCACTGCTGGCAGAGCATGGGCTGGTTGGTGACCTCGGGGTTGTTCTCGTCCCCGCTGAAGTAGCGGTCAATGCGGATCCAGGCCATTTCGCGCCCGCGCCACACCTGGTCCTTGCCCACCACCGGCACGTTGTTCTCGGCGTAACATGCCGCCACGCAGGCGTTGCAGCCGATGCAGGCGTTCATGTCGATCGTCATGCCCCAGCGGTAGTTCTTGAAGGGATGCTCGGTGGGTCCGCCGTTATCCCAAATGCTGGTCTGCTCTTCCTGCTCGGGGTTGCCCGCCCGCGGGTTGGCCTGCAACTGCACCAGCGTCGCCTCGCGGATGATGCGCGGCCCGCGCTGGGTGCCCGGGGCAAACTCCATCTCGGGCGTGACGTTGTCGTCGTTGAAGTCGATGTAGTTGTTGCCCTGGGGCGAGGCTAGCAGGTAGCCTTCGCCCACCTTCTTTAGCGTCACCTTGGCGCCGGAGTAAACGATGCCGCCCTGCGCGGCTTGGGCAATGGCATAGGCGTTGGCGCCGATGTCGGTGCCGATCTCGCCCACCGAGGCGCGGCCGTAGCCCACCGCGATGGTGGCCACGTTGGGGTTGACTCCCACTTGCACAAAGACCGGGGCCTGCAGCGTCTGCCCGCCCACCGTCACTTCGGCGATGGCGTACTCGCGCTGGTCGTTCGGCTCCAGCCCCAGCCGCTTGGCGGTGGAGGGGGCGATGGTGAAGTGGTTATCCCAGCAATTCTTGGAGACCGGATCGGGGATCTCCTGCAACAGCGCGTTGTTCGCCCACCAGCCGTCGCCCAGCATGGGGCTGACCGCCAGCGCCAGCTCGAGCTCGCCGTTCGCCGCCGCCGTCGCCGTCGCCGCGGGAACCCCCAGCGCGGAGGCCTTGAAGGTGCGCGCCGCGCCCGGCTGCGACCGCTTCGGGTTGGGATCGAAGACACCGGCCTGCAGCACGCCCGTCCAGAAGTCGTCGAAGCTGCCCGCCAGGTTGTTCTTGGCGTAGATCTGATCGCGCCAGTGCGCCTGCAGGTAGTCGTGGAAGCTCATCGGCCCACTCGGCGCCGGCGGCGCGGCCGGAGGCGGCGCGG